>Ga0308165_1000052_pt1 | contig 348135 bp, 285 predicted proteins | sample PhyWR2_FD_201032 | JGI IMG/M metagenome (GOLD analysis project Ga0308165, IMG submission 201032) | Phyllosphere microbial communities from UC Gill Tract Community Farm, Albany, California, United States - DLSLW.R2 | ecosystem: Host-associated > Plants > Phyllosphere > Unclassified | place... | reverse complement strand
AGAAATCGGTTTAAACCGTAAAGTATTGGCTGATTTAGCAATGAATCACCCAGAAGCTTTCAAAGCTGTAATTGATGCAGTAAAATAGAAATTTTCGCTTAGGCGATAATCATATTTAAAAAAGGTTCCGATGCAAATCGGAACCTTTTTTTGTTAAACAGACTTACGAGGTGTACCTGCATTATGCCCATCAGACCTCGTAAGTCTGCAACGCGAATAATGGCATGATAGGTACTGAAAGTAGTTAAATATGATGGGTTTATCCTAAAGAGGCCGTCATCTCGACTGAAGCACAGCGGAATGGAGAGATCTATCACGAAAGATTTTGCTTCGCAAAGCCTTCGGGTTCTTGACTTCGTTGCACTACGCTCGAAATAACGGAGACTTATGGATAGACTTACGAGGTCTATTTGCACATTGCCTATCAGACCTCGTAAGTCTGAAAACGCTTAACCCAAACTATTCGTAAATCTCATTCTGATTCCGCTTTGAAAATTGAGGATAATTTTAAAGATTTCAATCAGTGTTACTTTTTCAATTTTAGTCAAACTATCAATTTCAATAAAGTTATTGGGAGCAGCCTGGTCATTGACAATGAGACTGGCCTGGTGTTTTAATCTTAAACCCATCAGGTAATAGTAGGATTGCGAAAGTTCGGTAAATTGTTTTTCGCTAAAAACACCCAGTTCTTTTAAAGCCTTTAAGCGCTCGCCGGTATTTTCTTTCTGAAAAATCCTGTTTTGTAAAGCATAAACCCTGGCTAAGTCTACAATAGGGGTCATGGCTGTTTTAATATCAAATACTTCTTTTTTATGGATTTTTTGCGTTCTGATATTTCTAAAATAAGTGAGAGGCGGCTCGTAGAGCAAGGCATTTTTGGCCAGGTATACGTAGAATTTTTCTATTGGTTTTTGTAACTCTTCATCAACAAAAGACCTTAGACTTTCCATAATGGCTAAATCGCCATAAATAGCCCTACAATCGAAAAATGCAGCAAATTTTACGGCAGCCTCGGGTAAAGCCTCTTCTATCCAGTTTTTATAGTTATACTTCCAGTGCGAAAGTGAATGCGTCCAGTTAGGGTTGGTGGCCATATAATCACCATCGCAATATACAAAACCCACAAAATTTAATTTATCAGAAACCTGTGTAGCCAGGTCGAGAAAATACGTACGTACCGCTGCTCTATTGTCTTCTCCCGTATCTTCGTAAATAATGGCATTGTCCTGATCGGTTTTTAGGCTAAGTTCTTTTCTCCCTTCACTACCCAAAACCATAAATACAAATTTTGCAGGTGGCGGACCTAATTTAGCAATTACCTCTTCAATAATTTTAAAAGAAATGGTATCGGCAATAGTCGTAATAACCTCGTTTACAATTTTCGAATGTACACCTCTGGTCAGCAGCTGAGAAACGATGCCTGGTACTTTCTGCCATTTTAGTTTTAAATCGCTGGTATTTACGGCTGATTTTACCGACTGGATAAAAACTAACGGAGATTCTGCCTGCTCGCTTAACAGGCGATTCCTGCTAAGAAAACCTACGTAATTACCATTGTCGTTGACCAATAAATAACGTGATTTTTTGCTGAACATCATCAATATCGCCTCATAGACATAGGCATCAGGACTTATGGTAACGATATCAGTGTCCATTACTTCGTCAATTGGCAAATTTGCATTCAGTTGTCTGGCAATTACATTATCTCTTAACGTAATATCGGTTACGAAGCCCAGATAAACGTCCTGATCATTTTTAATAAAGAGGCAGCTGGTTTTCTGCTCAGACATTTTAATTGCAGCTTCAAAAATAGGTGTGCCAGGACTGCAGCTCACTATCTTTTTGAAAGTAATGTCTCCAATACGGGCAGTATAAATTTGATCAGCTAGTTTATCTTCCATTAAAAAGTCCCTGTAAAATTCTTTTAAACGAAAATTCTTTTTCCTTTTTCTTCTCCAGGTTAAAAGTATGTTCCTGATGGTATACTGAAGTTAAGCTAATTTTCCCTGTTTTTAGAAGATGAAAGAAAATCTTTGCTGTGTTTATCGTATCAGATAAAGCATTGTGGATATTTTCGGGTACTTCATTAAATAAAACAGTATAAAATTTATCCAGTTTTAAATGACTGATTACCGTATTGGTAATATAGGGGGCGCTTGCCTTCATCGTACAGAAGAATGTCAGGTTTTTAAATATGTTTTCTTTTCCGATGCGGTATAATTCAATATTTACCATGTGATAATCGAGTTCAATAAAATGTCCGATCACTAAAGGTTTATATTGTTTTATATCTTCAGAAAATTTCAGCATCACATTTTCTTTGTCCTCACCGTACTCATTCAGGTATTCGGGGGTAATTTTATGGATTTTTAATGCCGCCTTATCAATGGTGAAACCGGTATTTTTAATGTAGTGATTCTCCCGTTTAATTTCCTGATAGGATTGATTATAAATAATCCAGGCAATTTGGACAATATGAGGCCAGTTCTTTTCTTTAGAATAAGGTGCCGTCCAATTTTTAGGCAGGCCTGAAGTTTCGGTATCAACGACGAGGAAGTATGCTTGCAATTTTGAATGGTTAGCGTATAAGATTGATCTATTTCAAAGGTAATTATTTAAGAACATAAACTATAATTATTCATGCGCTCGTATGTGCTCTATTATTTAGTTACCTAACCTGTATTTTGAGTCATGGTTCTGCTTTTGCTCAGGAAAGCTACACAACTAAAGCTATAATCATAAAAAGAGAGTTGTCAACTTTAATAGCTTTTTCGCTAGAAAGTTGACAACTCAAATGCCATTATTTACTAATCAGTAAAAATGCTACTGCGGCTAATACAGAGCCGATTACCGGACCAACAATTGGTATCCAGGCATAACTCCAGTCGCTACTTCCTTTTCCCTTCATTGGGATTAAAAAGTGAACAATGCGCGGGCCTAAATCTCTTGCCGGATTTATGGCATATCCGGTTGTTCCCCCTAAGCCCAAACCAATTACCCATACTAAAAATGCTACCGGAATTGCGCCAATTGAGCCTAAGCCAATAGGAGTGGTAACGGTTTCTTTCGTACCCATACTGGCATCTGTAAAATAAAAAATCACAAATATTAAAACGAAAGTGCCGATAATTTCTGATAACAAGTTTGAGGAGACATTTCTGATGGCAGGAGCGGTTGCAAAAGGAGCTGCCTTTAAGCCCTGATCATCAGTGGCGTCGAAATGATCTTTGTAAATGAGCCAGACCAAAAAAGATCCTGTCATTGCACCAGCTAACTGCGCCATGATATAAAATGGAACCAATGCCCAGCTAAAGCCTTTTCCAATAGCAAGTCCGAGGGTTACAGCTGGATTTAAGTGTGCACCGCTATACGGGCCAGCAACAACAACTCCTACAAATACGGCAAGTGCCCAAGCCGTTGTAATCACAATCCAGCCACTGTTATTGCCTTTAGTGCCCTTTAACACTACATTTGCCACTACACCATTCCCTAAGAGAATCATTAAAGCGGTACCAATAAATTCCGCGAGATATACGTTCATTATAAAATTTTAAGCGATTTGTAAATTAATATATTAGGTTCAATTAGATTAACAGCAATTTGTAATAAGCATCTATTTATATAAGCAAAGGATGCCGTCTCATAAATATAGAATTGTCATCCTAAACTTGTCGAAGGACAGGCTCAATGTGACAAATTTGATTGAATGCATTTATGTTACAGCCCCGACGACAGTCATTTATTAGCCCTCAGCATTAACCCTGGCCGCTTTTACGGCCCTGTTCCAGCCTTTTATTCTTTCGCTGTTGTCAATTCCTTCCTCAGCAATAAAGGTTCTGTTAATTTTCCATTGCGAACGGATCTGATCGATACTTTCCCAGAAACCGATAGCCAATCCGGCCAGATATGCAGCGCCAATGGCGGTAACCTCTGTTACTTCCGGTCTGACTACTTCACAGTTTAACAAATCGGCCTGAAACTGCATTAATAAATCGTTGGCTGTAGCACCGCCATCTACCCGGAGTTCGGCAATATTTACGCCTGCATCGGCCTCCATGGCTTTCAATACATCCATGGTTTGGTAAGCAATGCTTTCTAAAGCGGCCCTTGCAATGTGCGATTTATTTGTTCCGCGTGTTAATCCGGTTATCGTTCCGCGGGCATGCTGATCCCAGTGTGGAGCACCCAAGCCTGCAAAAGCAGGCACTACATAAACACCGTCGGTATCTTTTACCTTTTTGGCGAGGGTTTCTACATCTGCAGACCTTGAAATAAAGCCCATTTCGTCCCTAAGCCATTGTACAACCGCACCGCCTATAAAAATACTTCCTTCAAGAGCATAATTTACCTGTCCGTTAATTTGCCAGGCAATGGTGGTTAACAAGTTGTTGGCAGAAATTTTTGGCTTTTCTCCTATATTCATCAGCATGAAACAACCTGTACCATACGTATTTTTTACCATGCCGATTTCAGTACACATCTGACCAAAAAGTGCCGATTGCTGGTCGCCTGCTATACCTGCAATTGGAATTTTAGCCGCCAGTATTCTTCCGGCGGTTTCGCCATAAACCTCGCTTGATGATTTTACCTCCGGCAGCATTGCTTTTGGAATGGAAAATAAGTCGAGCAGTTCTTCATCCCAATTAAGGGTATGGATATTATAAAGCATGGTACGTGAGGCGTTGGTTACATCGGTAACATGTTTTTCGCCTGCTGTCAATTTCCAGATCAACCAGGTATCTATGGTGCCGAAAGCCAGTTTTCCTGCTTCAGCCTTTTCGCGTGCACCCTCTACATTTTCCAAAATCCACCGGGCTTTGGTTGCAGAAAAATAAGCATCGATAATGAGGCCTGTTTTCTCCTGGATTTTACCCGCCAAACCTTTGGCTTTAACTTCGTCGCAATAGGCAGAAGTACGCCTGTCTTGCCAAACAATAGCATTATAAATGGGCATTCCGGTTTCTTTATCCCAAACTACTGTGGTTTCGCGCTGATTGGTAATGCCTATGGCGGAAATATCGTGTACAGTTAGACTGGCTTTTACAATTACTTCGGTTACAACGGCTAATTGTGTCGACCAGATTTCCATCGGATCATGTTCCACCCATCCGGCTTTCGGATAAATCTGCGTGAATTCTTTTTGCGCAATGGCAACAATTTCACCATCGTGGTTAAAAATAATGGCTCTCGAACTTGTGGTTCCTTGATCGATAGACAAGATGTATTTGCTCATAATTAAGAATTTGGTTAATGGGCTAAAGCTGATTCAGCTATTTCAGGTGCTGAATGATAAATATAACCATCTGCTAATTTATTAAAAGTTTCAATTTGACCGGCCTCCCAGTTTTCATCTGCCGATAATTCTTTGGCCAGAAGGGAGGCTACCCGTGGCGCCATATCCTTCGCAGCATGTGCATCGATAAATAATATCCTAAGCCTTCTGCTTAAAATATCCTCTACGGTTTCTGCCATTTCATTCCTTGCCGACCAAACTACTTCGGCCTCTACAAAAGGAAAAGATGGATGTAACTGCTGTCCGAGACTTGGATTTTGTTTGATTAAAGCCTCAATTTTATCACGGTCTGTTCCATATATTGATAAGTGATGATCTTCTTTAATCATTTGGCTTCCATGGATACTGAGATTTTCAGTTACACATGCTTTCGGTTCTAAACCTGCATGAGTAATGGCCAAATCAACCGTTTCTTCAGCCATGCGGCGGTAGGTGGTCCATTTTCCGCCGGTTATGGTAACTAATCCCTTTGCAGAAACAATCAGTTTATGATCCCTGCTAATTTCTTTGGTACTATTTCCATCACCATTGGTAGGGGCCGCCAATGGTCGTAAACCAGAGAACACGCTTAAGATATCTTTTTCCAAAGGCGTGCGGTTAAAATAGCTTGCCGCAGTACTCATAATAAAATCTACCTCTTCTTTTAAAGCCCGTGGTTCAAGGCTGTGTTCATCTAATGGGGTGTCAGTAGTGCCCACAAGCAAATGATTATGCCAGGGAACCGCAAACAATACGCGCCCATCAGAAGTTTTCGGGATCATTAATGCCGATTCGCTGTTTAAAAAGCTTTTTTCAAATATCACATGCACACCCTGACTGGGGCGTACCATCTTTTTCGAATCAGGATTGTTCATGTGCAGGATATCATCTACAAAAACACCTGTGGCATTAATCACTACTTTGCCCTTAAACCGTGCTTTTAAGCCTGTGATGGTATCCTCTGTTTCAATTCCGGTAACGGTTTCGCCATTTTTTAATAAACCGGTTACTTTGGTGTAATTTAATAATGTAGCACCTTTCTCAATGGCTGTTTGAGCGATATTGATGGCTAAACGGGCATCATCAAACTTTCCGTCATAATACCTGATGCTTCCTTTCAATCCCTTCTCTTTGATGCCAGGCATCATGGCCAGTGTTTCTTCCTTCGAGAAATATTTGGATTTTCCGAAACTATATTTTCCTGCCAGCCAATCGTAGAGCGTAAGTCCGGTTAAATATTTTATAATAGAAAACCAATCGTAGCATGGGATCAGGAACGCTTCTTTATGTACTAAATGTTTAGCGTTCTGTTGTAATAATCCACGTTCTTTAAGGGCATGCCTTACCAGCCCAATATCTCCCTGCGCCAGGTAGCGTACGCCTCCGTGCACCAGTTTTGTGCTCCGACTCGATGTTCCTTTTGCATAATCAGCCTGTTCTACCAATAAGGTTTTGTAACCACGGCTGGCCGCATCAAGCGCTGTGCCCAGGCCCGTTGCCCCGCCACCAATGATGATCAAGTCCCAATTTATGGTTTCTGCTACCAGCGGCTGATGTAATCTTTTCATTTTTTATTTAAAAGTAATAAAACGAAACAATTCGCAATTATAAGAAATAGTGAGCGAAATAATTTAATATGTACGTTAAAAATTTATTAAATATTTGTATAAAATATTTTTAAGCATGTTTTTATTACTAATTTGCAGCACGCTAATTAAATATATTATGATGAATTTGGCTGAGAGGCATCAGTTTATTTTAAGTCGACTGCAACGTGATCAGTACATCAATGTGGTTGATTTATGTAAGGAACTGAAAGTGTCGTCGGTAACAATAAGAAAGGACTTAAAACTACTTGAAGATAAGAGCCTTCTGTTTAGAACACATGGAGGTGCAACCGTAAACAATCCATATACGGTAGACCGTCCGGTTAATGAAAAAGAAAAAATACAATCTACCGAAAAGAACAAAATCGGGATGGCTGCAGCAGCATTGCTCAACGATAACGATTCTATTGTGATTGCATCGGGTACCACAGTGCTTTATTTTGCGAAGAACATTGCACCGGCAACAAACTTAACCGTGGTTACGTCTGCATTAAATGTGGCTTTGGAATTGATGCGGGAACCGAGTATTGAAGTGATCCAACTGGGTGGGCTGCTAAGGAAAAGTTCTTCCTCGGTAATGGGCGCTTATGCGGAACAGGTTTTACAGGATTTTTATTTTAACAAATTGTTTTTAGGGGTAGATGGTATTGATCTGGATTTCGGATTAACCACCACAAATGCCATGGAGGCGCATTTAAACCGCAAAATGATTGGTGCTTCACAAAAAACAATTGTACTTGCCGATTCTACCAAATTCGGTAAAAGAGGTTTTGGAAAGATATGCGGATTAGAAGAAATTGACCATATTATCACAGATAAAGGAATTTCTGAACAAATTGTAAAACATTTAGAGGGCTTGGGTGTTACTGTAACTATCGTGTAGCGCGTTCCACGCGAACGGTACATCCCAAACATATAATTTGAACATGGAAAAAAAACGAATACACATTTTAGAAGACGATCAGGAGATCAGAAACGTGATTGAAATCCTGTTAAAGGAAGAGGGTTTTGAATTACAGCTTTCCTCATCTTTTGCAGAGCTGAAGAAAAATATCCAGGATGCAATGCCTGATCTTTTCTTATTAGATGTAATGTTACCAGATGGAAACGGAGCAGAAATCTGCGAAGATTTAAAAACTGATATTTTTACCAAACACATCCCGATTATTGTAATGTCTGCACAGAACAATAGCGAGCAAAAAGCGATTGATGCATTTGCAGATGATTACATCAGCAAACCTTTCGATATTTACGATGTTTTGGAACGCATTAATGCGCAGTTAAAAAGAAGTTCGGAAAACCGGACTAAAGTTTAACCGAAACAAAACATAAAAAAGAGAGAAGCTTAACCGGCTTCTCTCTTTTTTTGACTAGGATTTTTCTAATATTCGATTACCACTTTACCAATGGTTTTACCACTTTCCAATAAACGGTGGGCTTCTTTTAAGTTTTCTACATTAAATCCCTTCAACGTTTGGTTTAACGTCGTTTTAAGTGTGCCATCGTCAAATAATTTGGCCAGTTCGTTTAAAATGTGATGTTGCTGTTCCATGTCATCAGTTTGATACATGGAGCGGGTGTACATCAGCTCCCAAGAAAAGGTAACACTTTTGTTTTTTAATTTGTTTAGGGCAATTGGAGTGGCTGAGCCTGTTATCGATACGATATGGCCCTGCGGTTTAATCAACTCCACCAGGTCATTCCAATAACTGTTCAGGTCTACAAAATCGAGTATAAAATCCACTTCCTTAAAACCTGCTGCACGTATTTCTTCAACCAGGTTTTTATGATTTACTACTACATCCGCGCCCATGGCTTTACACCAATCTTTTGTTTCTGGTCTCGAAGCTGTAGCAATTACTTTTAAGCCACTTATTTTCTTCGCTAGTTGTATGGCAATGGAGCCAACGCCACCTGCACCGCCAATAATGAGAATGCTTTTTCCTTTATCTTTTTGCTCACTAATTCGGATGCGGTCGTAAAGTGATTCCCAGGCCGTAAGTGCTGTTAATGGCATGGCGGCTGCTTCAGCGTCCGTTAATGATGTGGGTTTTAAACCTACTATACGTTCATCAATCAATTGATATTCGGCATTTGAGCCGCTTCGCGTTAAATCTCCGGCATAATACACTTCATCTCCGGTTTTAAAAAAGCTAACGCCTGCGCCAACTGCTTCAACTGTGCCAACAGCATCCCAGCCAATTACTTTGGGTGTTTCCAGTACAGTATCTTTCGCGCTGTTTTGGCGGATTTTAAAATCGACTGGATTTATGCTGATGGCCTTTATTTTTACGAGGAGGTCGCGTCCTTCTGGTTGTGGAACGGGTGTTTCAAATGCGATAAAACTTTCATTTTCGCTTATTGGCAGTGAGGTTTTAAATCCTATAGCTTTCATTGCTGATGAATTATTTTAATTAAAGATATTGTTTTTATATAGCAAATATAAACTGATATAGTTTTGTAAAACGTTGACTTTTTAAATTACAAAAGGGAATGAGCCTTAAAGCTTTTAGAAGCTCATTCGCGAGGTGAAGTATTAACAGGATGAATAACAAGTATTACCAAAAAAGTGATCGCGCTCATTTTTTGCTTTGAGCCTTATCATCACTGCATCCATTAAAGCAAGGTAGTTTTGCTGTAGAAATTATTTGATCCTTCGTCATATCGGGGGCATTTTACATCAAAACACCATGTTACACTCCTTCCATATTCCCGTTTTAGGCCTGGGTTACTCTATTGATACTCCATTAAAAGTAGCCAGGTATGGCATTTCTTCCGTACTTTCTATTGTTGATGATGAACTGGTGGAACGGATGCGTGCTTATCATTCACAAAACAGATCGGTGGATTTCGAGGCGATTGCTAAAGGTGAAACCGATAGTCGCAGCCGACGCATTACCGCATACCTCAACTTTTTATCCGATTGCATTAACCAGGATTTTAAAGCTTTAAAACAGCAGGATTTTACGAAGGGGAATGATATCTGCCGCTATTTCGAACTTTTGCCGGATCACTCAAAATTAAAGCATAGTTACGATTTGATGATGGAGTATCCTAAAGGGGAAACCAAACAAAGCTTTCAATCCGTACTGAAAAATGCCATGCGTATGGGCAACATCGATGTTAACATTATGGCCAAGGTGGATAAAATGAATTATATTAATGGTGAATACACTGGTGATGGTAATACCGATGCGCTAGCTGCTTTACGCGGTTTTGCAGAAAGTAAACTCAATGCTTCAGTGGTGCTTTCTGCCGGAATGAACCCCAAATTATACAGTTATATGGAGCATTTTAACGATTTTTTTCCAGATGAAAATGCTTCATTAAAAAAGAGGGTTATCTTAAAAGTAAGTGATTTCAGGTCAGCTTTGATCCAGGCTAAATTTTTGGCCAAAAAAGGATTATGGGTATCAGAGTTCAGGATCGAATCAGGGTTAAATTGTGGTGGCCATGCATTTGCTACAGAAGGTTATCTGCTGGGACCGATTCTGGAAGAGTTTAAAACTAAAAAAATCGATATGTGTCGCGAGCTTTTTGAAATGTATCAGCTTGCCTTGATGCAAAAAGGAATTTCGGTAGAAAAGGAACTTAAACAAAAGATCACGGTGCAGGGCGGAATCGGAACCGCGGCAGAACATAAATTTCTGCTGCAACATTACCATCTCGATGCCGCAGGCTGGGGAAGTCCTTTTTTGCTGGTACCCGAAGTAACCAATGTAGATGCCGATACCTTATTACAACTCACCGGTGCAACAGCTCAGGATTTTTATTTAAGCAACGCTTCTCCGTTGGGGATCCGTTTTAATAATTTTAAGAACAGTAGCATAGAACAACAGCGGACCGAGCGGATTGAAAAGGGCCGGCCGGGAAGCCCCTGTACCAAGAAATACCTTTGCAACAATACCGAATTTACCGAAAAGGCCATTTGTACCGCATCGCGTGAATATCAGCACTTAAAGATCAAAAGTCTTAAAACGGCCGGACTAACTGCCGATGAATATGAAAAGCAATTTAACGAGGTTACCGGAAAGGTATGTCTTTGCGAAGGGCTCTGCTCTTCCACTTACCTTAAATATGATATCCTTAAACCCAAAGAAAATAAGGCAGTGGCCATTTGTCCGGGACCAAACCTGGCCTATTTCTCCGACGTATATTCTTTTGACGAGATGGTTAGTCATATTTATGGTAAAATTAACCTCCTGGAGCAGGTAGAGCGGCCGCATGTTTTTATCAAAGAGCTTAACCTTTATATCGATTACCTTCAGGAAGATATCAAACAGCAGTTGCAAAATTTCAGCGATAAAAAAATGAAACAGTTAAATGGTTTTAAGCTGCAGCTGGCGGAAGGAATCAATTATTATAAAAAACTCTTTAGCGAAATGGCAGATCAGGCTTCTGATGATTTTACGCGATTATCTGAACAACTGGCAAGTTCGAAAAATAAACTCGATGCACTGATTGTCGGCTAAGAAAATAGATCGGTAATACTTTTTCTATATTTACGGAGATATATTATGAAGCAGAATGGATAGGTCGAAATTTTTAGATGCAATTATTGAAAACGCTATTGATGGGATTATTACCATTGATGACCGGGGGATTATAGAACATTTAAATCCTGCTGCACTTGAGCTTTTCGGTTATGGCAGGGAAGAATTGGTCGGTAGGAACATTTCTGTGCTGATGCCCGAACCCGATCATTCACGTCATGATGAGTATCTGTCCAGATACGAGCACACAGGTCAAAAACACATTATCGGCATCGGGAGAGAGGTTTCGGGCAAGCGTAAAGATGGTTCTGTATTTCCGTTCAGGCTCGGGGTGAGTGAAATTAAATTTAGCGACCGTAAAATTTATACGGGTTTTATCCACGACCTGAGCAAAGAAAAAGCCAACGAAGAACAGATTAAAAGTTATACCGAAAAACTGGAAGTTAAGATAAAGGAACGTACACAGGACCTGGTTAAGCTTGTGTCGGAACTGGAAATGGCCAAAGAAAATATGCGTGCACTTTTTCAAAAGGAAAAGGAACTGAACCAGCTCAAAACCAGGTTTGTTTCTATGGCCTCGCATGAGTTTAGAACGCCGCTCAGTTCGATTCAGCTTTCAGCATCCCTCATTGATAAATATACCACTAAACAGGATGTGGCCAGTGTGGAGAAGCATACTTTAAAAATCAAAAATTCGATCAATAACCTTACTACGATATTAAACGATTTCCTTTCACTTGAGAAACTTGAAGCCGGGAAAGTGGAGGCATCAGCACAAGCTTTTAACATCATCAGCTTTGCTGAAGAAATAGCAGAAGAGATGCAGATGATGACCAAACAGAACCAGCATATTATTTACGAACATACCGGAACAACCGCAGAGGTTTACCTGGACCCGAACCTGCTGAAGAATTGCATCATCAATCTGATTTCCAATTCGATCAAGTACAGTGGCGAGGATACCCTCATCCAGATCAATTCCATTTTAAAGGACGATGAACTGATTTTAGAGGTAAAAGACAATGGCATTGGTATTCCGGCAGCTGATCAGGGCAATCTGTTCGAACCATTTTTCAGGGCACACAATACTGGCGATATTCCGGGAACAGGACTGGGGCTGAACATTGTAAAAAGATATGTTGGCCTGATGAACGGCACGGTAACCTGCAATAGCGAGCAGCACTCGGGTACAGTGTTTACCCTTACTTTTCCTTTTAAAAATATTTTATAATTTAAGATCTATCCATGAATAAGAAAGTTTTAATCATTGAAGATAATGACGACATCAGGGAAAGTACTGCTGAAGTGCTTGATTTGGCCGGTTATAAAACTTTTATGGCTAAACACGGAAAAATCGGTGTCGAAATGGCCGTTAATCATCTTCCGGATATAATTCTGTGCGATATTATGATGCCTGAACTGGATGGATACGGTGTTTTGTACCTGTTGAACAAAAATCCTAAAACGGCCAATATTCCTTTTATTTTCATTACCGCAAAAACGGAGCGTGCAGATATGAGAAAAGGCATGGAAATGGGCGCAGATGATTACCTCACCAAACCCTTTGATGATACGGAACTTTTCAGGGCGATAGAAAGCAGGTTTAAAAAAAAACAGCAAGCAACTAGTTTTAATTCAACACAAGGAAATAGTGAAACGGTAATGGATGAACTGCGCAAAAAGGGTAAACCAAGGGCGGTAAACAGCAAACAGGTAATTTATATTGAAGGCGATGAACCCACACACCTCTATTACATTAATAAAGGACAGGTGAAAACCTATAAACGTTTTAAGGATGGGAGGGAACTTTCTTCAGGGCTTTACCATGATGGAGATTTTTTTGGTTACGAAAGTTTATGCAACGGCGAGCTTTATGCTGAAAATGCTGCAACGCTAACCGAATCTGAAATTATCCATATTCCCAAAGCAGATTTTATGGAATACCTGCTCAGCCACCAGGCCGTATCTAAAACATTTATTGGTCTGTTATCCGGAAACCTGCGCGATAAAGGAAAACAGATGCTTCAACTGGCCTATTCATCAGTTAGAAAACGTGTAGCCGAAGCTTTATTACAGGTGGCAACAAAATTTGGCGATGGCATATCAGATACCTGCACCATCCGCATCTCCCGTGATGACCTGGCTGCACTGGTAGGTACTGCCAGCGAAACTGTAAGTAGAATGCTGGCTGATTTTAAAGATGAAAAACTGATCGATAAAACCGGTAATGCCATTAATATTTTATCTATCGAAAAACTGAGGAATATTAAACAATAGCGTTCATTAGTCATTAGTCATTAGTTAATTTGGTTAACTGATGATAGGTCATTGATTCCCATATAGATCGTCATTTCGAGCGGAGTGCAACGCAGTCGAGAAATCTAACTAAATAGATCTCTCCATTTCGCTGCGCTACATCCGATATCTATCGGATCGAGATGACGATCGTATTATAAAAATTGGCTGAGTTTTAACTCTTAAATTAGTTCATCAGTCATTTATTTCTTTTTAAAGCTGTTCATCCACTCCAAACCCCAAACGCCCAACCCTAGGCTCAAAAAGTAACCAGTATCATTTTTTTCTCTAAGCATTCTCACCTGTTGCCTTACGCTTCCTTCATAGTTTTGTTTATATAAATACTATATATGAAAGCTATAGCTTACAACATTAAGCCCGATGAAAAGGAATGGTTGGTACTGGCCAATTATAAAAAACACGATATCACCATAATTGCCAATAGCTTAACAGCCGATACGCTTTCATTTGCAACCGGTAAAGAAGCCCTTTTGGTTTTTAATAACGATGAGCTGAGTGGCAACATGATATTGGGTCTTAGAGCGCTAGGTATCAAATATATTGCAACTTCATCTTCACAAATAGATCATCTTGACCTTATTGCTGCAGGCCTTGCCGGTATGAAGGTTGCCAATGTTCCATTGCTTGCCGATCAGGCTGATATCAAGGCGAGAATGGAGCAGGTTATCAAGAACCTGGATCAGTGGGCAGCTGGTAAATGCGTAGGCAAAGCATGCTGTTGCCAGAACGATTGTGCGACCGCTAAAAAACTGTAAAGATGGAAAGTGCCGAATTGCTTAAAAAATATAACGTAGCTGCACCGCGTTATACCAGTTATCCAACAGTTCCTTACTGGGATGCTGAAAACTTTAACGCAAATGGTTGGCTGGGCAGCGTGGCCAAAACTTATGCCGGCTATAAAGAAGAAGGAATCAGTTTGTATATCCACCTTCCGTTTTGCGAAAGCCTGTGTACCTATTGTGGTTGTAATACCCGTATTACCAAGAATCATTCGGTTGAAGTACCATACATCGCTGCTTTACTTGCTGAGTGGCGCATGTATGTAGATTTCTTACAGGAAAAACCTAAATTAAAAGAACTGCATCTCGGTGGGGGAACGCCTACTTTTTTCAGTGCAGAAAATCTCGAATTGCTCATTAACGGCATTATGCAAAATGCAACTTTGGCTCCCGATGCCGAACTCTCTTTTGAGGCGCATCCGGCCAATACCACCAAAGCACATTTAACAGTACTTTACCAGCTTGGTTTTAGAAGATTAAGTTTGGGGATACAGGATTTTGATCCTAAAGTTCAGTTTTTGATCAATCGCTTTCAAACACCTGAGCAGGTAGCTAATGTAACTGTCGAAGCAAGGGAAATGGGTTATACTTCCATCAATTTTGATCTGATTTATGGGCTCCCCGGGCAAAGTATTGATGGATTGGAGCGCACCATAAGCGATGTGATTAACATGAAGCCAGACCGCATTGCTTTTTACAGTTATGCACATGTGCCCTGGTTAAAACCCGGACAAAGGCACTATACCGAAAAGGATATCCCTGCAGGAGATGAAAAATTTGCACTTTACCAGTTTGGCAGAAAGTTACTGCTTGAGGCCGGTTATGAGGATGTAGGGATGGATCATTTTGCCCTCAAAAGTGATCTTTTGTTTCAATCGATGGCAACAGATAAACTGCACCGGAATTTTATGGGTTACACCAGTCAGCATACCCATTTACTTATCGGGCTCGGTGTTTCGTCGATCAGTGATAGTTGGACTGCCTTTGCGCAGAACCCTAAAACAGTAGAAGCTTATTTAGATAAAATAGCGCAGAATTTATTACCTGTAGAAAAAGGACATTTTTTAACCGATAAAGACCTCGCTGTAAGAAAACACATTCTCAATATCATGTGCAGGGCAAAAACTGCTTACGGCGAGGGTATTCCAAAAAAGGTATCTGAGCGGCTTTTGCCTTTGTTGCACGATAAACTGGTATGGGTAACTGAAAAAGAAATCAGGATTACCACTAAGGGAAAATCCTTTCTGAGAAATGTCTGTATGGCATTCGATGAGAAATTATGGCTTAAGCAACCCAAAACACAATTATTCAGTTCATCAATATAAGAAACGATTACAATGGAAGATCAAAGTAAAACCGCAACCAAAGCCATTTGCTACCACTGTGGAGAAGATCTGCCCAAGGTAAAATATCAAACAGATGATAAAGATTTTTGCTGTGCGGGCTGTATGGCTGTTTTCAAAATCCTATCAGAAAACAACTTGTGCAATTATTATGTGTACAATAATAACCCCGGCAGGCAATTAAAAAATGAAAGCCATTTAGAATACCTCGACGATCCTAAAATTATCGATCAATTGCTCGATTACAAACATGAAAGTTCGGGCATCATTACGTTTTACATTCCCGCCATCCATTGCAGCTCCTGCATCTGGTTATTAGAACACCTGTATAAAATCAATCCTGCTATTTTCAGCTCACGGATCGATTTTCTCAAAAAGCAGGTGACCATCAACTTCAACCATGAAGAAATTTCGCTAAAACATTTGGTAGAAACCTTAAATCAGATCGGTTACGAACCCTTAATCAGTCTGCAGGATGTAGTAAAGGCGCACAGCAGTTCAGTTGATAAAACTTTAGTGCTGAAAATTGCTGTCGCAGGTTTTTTAATGGGCAATGTGATGCTTTTTAGCTTTCCCGAATACTTTGGATTATCAGGTTTTGAAAAACAGTTCCAGTCCTTATTCGGTTGGTTAAACCTGGCATTTTCCATTCCGGCGGCTTTTTATTGTGGGCGGGATTATTTTACCTCGGCCATTACCAGTATCAAACACAAACACATCAATTTAGATACGCCTTTAGCGCTGATTATTGCGGTATTATTTTTACGCACCGCATTTGAAGTCATTTTTGCCACAGGACCAGGTTTTGCCGATACGTTAACAGGTCTGGTTTTTTTGCTCCTCATGGGGAAATGGCTTAAACAGCGTACCTACCACCACATTTCTTTCGATCGCGATTACCGCTCTTATTTCCCTATTGCGGTTACTACTTTACAGCAGGGTAAAGAAAAACCGGTATCCATCAACGATATTAAAATTGGTGATAGACTGTGGATCAGAAATGGAGAACTGGTGCCTGCAGATGCCATTTTAATGAAGGGCGATGCCTGGGTGGATATGAGTTTTGTTACTGGCGAATCTGAGCCGATACATAAAGTGCTGGGCGAAATTATTTATGCAGGAGGGAGGCAAACCACAGAAGCCATAGAACTCGAAGTGATCAAGCCGGTTTCGCAGAGCTACCTTACCGGACTCTGGAATAATGAGAATTATAAAAACAACATCGAAAAACAGAATTTTAATGATTCTGTTGCAAAATATTTCAGCGTCGGGGTTTTTCTGATTGCATTTTTGGCTACAGCTTACTGGTTGTTTCAGCACGATAGCCATAAGGCCTGGTCGGCATTTACTGCGGTCATTATTGTGGCTTGTCCCTGTGTACTGGCTTTAAGCACGCCTTTCACTTTATCTGCTATCTTATCTGTTTTTGATAAAAAAGGATTTTATGTAAAAAATACAGATGCGGTTGAAGAACTCGCCAAATGCGATACCCTGATTTTTGATAAAACAGGTACCTTAACCAGTAATGAAAATGCCGAAATCTCCTTTAGTGGAACCTTAACAAACGAAGAAAAACTGATTGTGGCTTCGCTGTTGCGCAACTCCACGCATCCCTTAAGCAGGCACATTTTAAAGGCTTTAAACGTTGAAAGATTTTATTCACTTAACGATTATAAAGAAGTGGTGGGTAAAGGTTTATCGGCCCGGATTAACAATCGTACTATTTATGCAGGACATTTATCCATGTTACCTGTAACTGTAAAATCGGTTGGGGAAACCGGTGTGCATATTGTGATCGACCGTACTTATAAAGGTTGTTTTGATATTAAACAGCAATGGCGGCCCGGATTGGCTCAGCTGGTTTCGAAACTCTCTAAATTTAACCTGCAGGTATTATCAGGCGATACGGATAAAGACCGTTCCATGCTGACGACTATTTTTCCTGAACACAGCACCATCAGGTTTCGGCAGCGTCCGCACCAAAAACTGGATGCCGTTTTAAGCCTCCAGGAAAGCGGGAATACCGTAATGGTGCTTGGCGATGGCTTAAATGATGCCGGAGCTTTAAAGCAGAGCAATTTTGGGATCGCCTTAACTGATAACATCAACAATTTTACCCCAGGCTGTGATGCCATTCTGCAGGGTGGCGCACTAAATCTCCTGCCACATTTTATTCAGCTCAGCAAAGACGGACTTAAAGTGATCAAAATAAGTTTTGCCATCGCAATTGCCTACAACTGCATTGGTATTTATTATGCCGTACAGGGAACACTTTATCCATTGGTTGCTGCGGTGCTGATGCCCGTTAGTACTGTTACCATCATATTATTCACCACTCTGGCCACCCGCTGGTTTGCCCGTAAAAATAAACTGATATGAATATCCTCTACTTTTTAGTTGGCTGCAGCGTCTTAATGGCACTCATTTTTCTGGGTGCCTTCTTTTGGGCTTATAAAACCGGTCAGAACGATGATGTGCATACCCCCGGCATCCGCGTATTGTTCGACGATGAAGTGATTGCCGAAAAAAGTGAAGAAGATCACTTTTCCAGCTAACCGCCATCATCCTTTATCTCCTGGCTGCAGGATACCTTTGGTGTACAAAACATACAAAATTCCGCTTCTATTATGCAGCTAGAAAAATTTACTTACGATAACAGGATTGTCAGAAACTTTGGCATTGCCACCCTGGTTTGGGGAATTATAGGGATGACGGTTGGCCTGCTTGTTGCCATGCAGCTTTTTAAGCCGGCAATGAACATGGGCAACCAGTACACCACTTTTGGCAGGATCAGGCCTTTGCACACCAATGCCGTGATTTTCGCCTTTGTGGGGAACGCCATTTTTATGGGCGTTTATTATTCGCTTCAGCGTTTACTTAAGGCCAGGATGTTTAGCGATGTGCTCAGCAAGATCCATTTTTGGGGCTGGCAGCTTATCATCTTATCTGCCGTAATTACCCTCCCGCTGGGCTTTACCACCTCACACGAATATGCCGAACTTGAATGGCCCATCGATATTGCGATCACCCTCATTTGGGTGGTTTTCGGCATCAACATGTTCGGTACCATTATTAAAAGGAGAGAGCGCCACCTCTATGTGGCCATCTGGTTTTACATTGCCACTTTTGTTACCATCGCGGTATTGCACATTGTAAACTCTTTTGAATTGCCCATTTCTTTTATGAAAAGCTACTATGTGTATGCGGGTGTTCAGGATGCATTGGTGCAGTGGTGGTATGGACATAATGCCGTAGCATTTTTCCTCACTACGCCTTACCTGGGTATGATGTATTATTTCCTGCCAAAAATGGCCGGCCGACCTGTTTACTCCTATAAACTGAGTATCCTGCACTTTTGGTCACTCATTTTTATCTACATCTGGGCCGGTCCCCATCACTTATTATACACCTCATTACCGGGTTGGGCACAATCATTGGGCGTTGCTTTTTCCATCATGTTAATCGCACCAAGCTGGGGTGGTATGATCAACGGTCTATTAACCCTTCGCGGCGCCTGGGATAAAGTAAGAGAAGATGTGACCCTTAAATTTATGGTGGTTGCCCTTACCGCTTATGGCATGGCCACATTTGAAGGCCCTTTATTGTCGTTAAAACAGATTAATGGGGTAGCCCATTTTACCGATTGGATTGTAGCCCACGTACATGTTGGCGCTTTGGGCTGGAATGGCTTTTTAACTTTCGGTGTATTGTACTGGTTAATCCCTCGTATTTATAAAACTGAACTTTACTCTAAAAAACTGGCGGGTTTCCATTTTTGGATCGGTACTTTGGGTATCCTTTTTTATGCCATTCCGATGTATTGGGCAGGTTTTACACAAGGGTTGATGTGGAAAGAATTTACACCTGAAGGTTTATTGAAATATCCTAATTTCCTGGCTACAACATTGCAGATTATCCCGATGCATGTTTTACGCTCAATCGGTGGTGCACTCTATTTAACCGGGGTAATTGCAATGACTTATAACCTGGCCAAAACCATGCTGGGCGCTAAACTTGTAGCCAATGAAGCCGCCGAAGCCATGCCATTATCTAAAATTGTAGTGGATAGTAGTCCTGCCGATAAAGCCTGGCACCGGGTACTGGAACGTAAACCAATGAAATTTATGGTGCTTTCGCTGATCATTATCCTCATTGGGGGCATGGTAGAAATGATGCCGACTTTTACCATACAATCTAACGTACCCACTATTGCAAGTGTAAAACCATATACTGCGCTAGAATTACAGGGGAGGGATTTGTACATCAGGGAAGGTTGTGTAAACTGCCATTCGCAAACCGTTCGACCTTTCCGTTCAGAAACCGAACGTTATGGAGAGTACAGCAAGGCTGGAGAATTTGTTTACGATCACCCGTTTTTATGGGGCAGTAAACGTACCGGACCAGATCTTCACCGCGTAGGAGGCAAGTATTCTGATGCCTGGCATTACAATCACCTGGCAGATCCTACTTCAATGTCGCCAGGCAGTATTATGCCACCATATCCATGGCTCATCGAACAACAACTGGATATCAGTACTACTGCAAGTAAAATCAGGGCCATGCAAACATTAGGCGTTCCATATCTCGAAGGCTATGACAAACATGCCAATGAGGATTTAAAAATACAGGCCGAAAAAATTGCGTTAGACCTGAAGCAGAACAACATCAAAGTTAAAAGCGACCGTGAAATTGTGGCTATCATCGCTTACCTGCAACGTTTGGGTACCGATATTAAAGCCAATAAAGAAACCATTCCTTCAAATCAATAGAATATGTTCAATCAGATCAAAGATTTAGCCGGTGGCGAAATATACCTCGTTACCTCTCTGCTCATGTTCATGGTGTTTTTTGTAATTGTTGGTATTTACCTCTTCAAATTAAGCAAAAGCCATATCAAAACCATGAGCGAAATTCCTTTTCAAGACAACAAAACCAATCAATATGAAGAAGATTAAACTATTGTTATTTTCACTGTTTTTATCGGCTGCAAGCTACGCTGCTGAACAAAAAACAGCAGAAGCTATAGTACCTTCTCAGCCTGGGTTAGGACTTAGCCAAACTGAAATACTCATTATACTGCTTTTGCTTTTTGCATTGGTACTGCTTTTTGTTTCGCTAACCTTGCTCAATGCCTTTAAGGTCATGTACCAGGAACAGTTAAACCCAACTAAATATAGCGGACCTGTAAAGGAGGAGGCACTTGATTACGATAGCTGGTTGAAACAAAAAACAGTAAAACCTTCTTTATGGGCAAAATTATTGAGTTTAAAACCCATTGAAGAAGAAAAGAACCTAGTGATTGATCATGCTTATGATGGCATTAAGGAGCTAAATAACCCGGTGCCGGCCTGGTTCAACTTCCTGTTTTTTGGTACGATGATTTTCGCTGCAGGTTATCTCTTTTATTACCACATTGGTGGCTATGGCGATTTGCAGGATAAAGAATACGAGAATGAAATGGCTAAAGCGCAGGTAGAAAAGGCAGCATATCTCGAAAAATCGGCCAATACCATTGATGAAAATTCTGTAAAGTTTGATAATACGCCATCGGTATTGGAAGATGGAAAAACCATATTTAACACCAACTGTGTGGTTTGTCACGGTGATAAAGGTCAGGGCGTGATTGGTCCCAACTTAACTGATGATTACTGGTTACATGGAGGCGGCATCAACAATGTATTTAAAACCATTAAATATGGCGTTCCAGAAAAGGGAATGATCAGTTGGGAGAAAAACCTTAATCCTAAACAGATCAGTGCTGTGGCTAATTTTATCTTGTCGTTAAAAGGAAGCAATCCCGCCGGTGCTAAAGCTCCACAGGGCGAAAAGTACGAAGCGAAAGATTTAAAAGACAATGAGATGAAAGCAGCGAAAGATAGTGTAAACCAAGCCCATGTTACCAAAAAATAAACCGGAAAGTAAGGGCAGGGGCAGAAATTTCATTTACCCTAAAAAACCGTCGGGTAAATTGTACAACTACCGCAAATGGGTCAGTTATGTACTGCTGTTATTTTTGTTCTCCTGTCCGTTTCTAAAACTCAATGGTGAGCAATTGGTGCTGCTGAATTTCATCGAAAGGAAATTTGTTTTCTTTGGATTGATTTTTACCCCTCAGGATTTTTACCTTTTTGCACTGGCCATGCTCATCTTTATCATATTCATTGTATGTTTTACAGTGGTATTGGGCAGGTTATGGTGCGGATGGGCCTGTCCGCAGACCATTTTTATGGAGATGGTGTTCCGTAGGATAGAGTACTGGATTGAGGGCGATGCCAGTAAACAAAAGAAACTGGATGAAGGACCATGGAACACCGAAAAGATATGGAAAAAAGGAAGCAAACATTTTATTTTCCTGATCATCTCTTTTGCCATTGCCAATACCTTTCTGGCTTATATGATCGGCTCAGAAGTGCTATTTAAAATCATCACCGAACCCATTGCGGGCCACGTTTCAGGTTTTATATCCATCTGGCTGTTTACTTTTATATTTTATGGCGTATTTGCTTACGTACGCGAAGTGGTATGCACTGTAATCTGTCCTTATGGCAGGCTTCAGGGGGTACTGCTTGATAACCAGAGCCTCGTAGTAGCTTATGATTTTACCAGGGGCGAACCTCGCGGACGTTTACAGCGAAATGCACCCGAACAAAAAACTGGCGATTGTATTGATTGCGGACTCTGTGTGCAGGTTTGTCCTACAGGGATCGATATCCGCCAGGGAACACAGCTTGAATGTGTGAATTGTACCGCCTGCATCGATTCGTGCGATGAAGTCATGCTGAAAATAGGCAAACCCAAAAACCTGATCGGTTTCTTTAACCAGGATTTTATTGCAGAGCGAAAACCTTATAAAATTGGATTAAAATCTTACGGCTATGCTGTGGTTTTATTCGTGGTATTAATGGTTTTTTCTTCGCTGATTTATAAGAGAGAAAACATCCAGACCACCGTTTTAAGGGCTAGCGGTACTTTGTATCAAAGCAGGGGGACGGATAAAACCAGCAACCTGTACAATGCAGAACTGGTGAACAAAACCAATAAAGAGGTGGAATTTACTTTCAGGTCGCAGGATAGTAGTGATCAGATCGATTTTATTCAGCATGCAAGTGTTTTACCAAAAGAAGGTATCGTGCACCTCACTTTCTTTTTGATCAGAAAAAATAATTCGATTAAAAAATACAAAACAGATGCGGTTTTCGAAGTGCTTGCCAATGGCGAGGTGTTGAGTACCGCAACAACTAGTTTTTTCGCACAGCCGGAAGGGAATGATTGAAGGAGAGAAGGAGTGAGTGATAGAATTAGTGAGTGATTGAATATTGAATGATTGATTCTGAAATTGGCCTTTAAACATTCTCTCATTCAAAACTCACTCACTCACTCATTGAAAACTCACTCATTCACACATTAAATTTAAAAACAAAACGTATGAACTGGGGAACAAAAATAGTAATGGGGATGTTTGCATTTATGCTATTTATCGTGGGGATGGTGATTTACATGTTCCATGTACATGGCAGGGATGCCCTGATTGAAGAAAATTATTACGAAAAGGGAATCAATTACAATGTAGAATACGATGCCAAACAGAATGTATTACATGATGATGCCAGGCCTAAAATTACCATTACCCATATCCAGATTGTAATACAGTTAAAAGACAGCGCGCAATATGAGCTTGTACTGATGCGGCCTGCAAACAGCGATGATGATGTTAAGTTGAAAGGAAATACCACCGGATCTTCGCATCTTATCCTGGTAGATAAAACAAAAATGGCTAGAGGAATGTGGTTTGTCAATCTTTCATGGCGTGCTGGAGGCAAATCATACCTGTTTAAAAATAACATCACCTTATGACAGACTATCTGCCATTGGCATTTTTAATGGGACTGTTCGGAAGCCTTCACTGTGCGGTAATGTGCGGACCAATTATGTTGGGCATGCCCTTCAGAAAACAGGGTTTCTTTAATAGTTCAGTTCAGCTTTTGTTATACCAGCTCGGAAGAATTGCAGTTTATACCGTTTTAGGCTTGCTGGTTGGTATATTAGGAAACAGTATTCGCCTGTTTAGTGATCAGCAAACGTTGAGTATACTTATTGGTTCTGTATTAATCCTATTCACCGCCTTACAGTTTAATAAAAGGTATAGAAACCGGTTTTCGATACTCCAGTTAAAGGCCATGAACCCGCTGAGCAAATTAATGGGGAAGGTGTTCAACATAAAATTATGGGGATTGTTTGCAGGTATGCTTAACGGTATTATCCCCTGTGGCATGGTTTACCTGGCCCTGGCAACGGCATTAAATACGGGGAATGTTCAATCAGGTGCTACTTTTATGTTTCTTTTCGGCCTTGGTACCACACCATTAATGCTCATGATCTCGCTAGGTGGAATCTTTTTGAAAAAATACATCCCTTTTAATACCAACAAGCTTATCCCCTGGCTAATGCTTTTTATGGGCACTTTACTCATCATGCGTTCTGCCGATTTAGGCATTCCATTTTTTTCTCCCAAAAATACAGGCGGCTATGGCCATTCGATTGAGTGCAGGTAGAGTTTGGAGTTGGGCGTTTGGAGTTTGGCGGGAGTAAAGCATATACTAGCGCAAGTCTTAGTGGGTGAGGATAATCTGGGCTGGCTGACTTGTGCTTTTGAGGATTAACCGATTGAATCATCGGCCATTTAAAGAAATTAAGATTTAGATGAATTTTATAATACGATCGTCATTTCGATCCGATAACTATCGGATGAAGCGCAGCGAAATGGAGAAATCTGTGAGCTGTGTTAAAAGATTTTGCTTCGCAGAGCCTTCGGGTTCTCCACTGCGGTCGAAATGACGATCTCTGTTTGAATTATGCTCAATTAAACAATTAACCCGATTACAAGTTTGAAGAGATTAACCATATACTAGCGCAAGTCTTAGTGGTAAGGATAATGTGGGCTAGCTGACTTGTGCTTTTGAGATTAAGCTTTTATATTTAAGTATGAGTATAAAATACAAGTTTCATGATCCAACAGAAATATATTTTGTTTCTTTTGCCGTTGTGGATTGGATTGACGTATTTACACGAGCTGTTTATAGAGATATTTTGTTAGAAAGTTTATCTTATTGCAGAAAGGAAAAAGGACTTAAGCTCCATGCCTGGGTAATTATGAGCAATCATATCCATCTAATCATAAGTAGTAAGGAAGGATATTTATTACCTAATATTATGCGTGATTTAAAGAAATATTCGTCCTTTAGGATTTTAAAAGAAATAAAAGAGAGCATTACTGAAAGCAGGAAGGAATGGATGCTCTACTTGTTTTCGAAAGCCGGGCAACAAAATGGCAACAATAAAAATTTTCAGTTTTGGAGGCAGGATAATCATCCAATAGCGTTAGATCCACATCTTGACATGTTTGACGAGCGGATTAATTATCTTCATAATAACCCAGTTGAGGCTGGAATAGTGGCAAATCCCGCTGACTATTTATACAGTAGTGCTACAGATTATGAAGAAGGGAAGTGATTAATTGAGATTGACCTGTTAATTAGCTAAATTTCAAGTTCAGTATGGTACTAAGAATTTTCATAGAATTGGAGTAAAGGATGGATTGATGTCGATTCAACCAAAGCACAAGTCAGGCCATGGCTTGGACCCGAAGCGCTAAGACTTGCGCTAGATTCGGAGATTAACCGATTTGCATGAACCAATGACCAGTGAACTAATGAACATAATTCATTATTGCGTGCGCTTCTTCTCCTCTTCACTTGCCGAAGTCCGTTTCCTCGCTGCTGTAGGATTACCGCCCAATCGGTATGAGAAACTTAAAATAGCACTGCGTGTATCACTTTTTTCATAAAAACCATTGCGTTGGGTTTCATAGTTTACATCAATTCGATAAGCATTACTATAGAAGATATCGTTTACTGCCAGCCTTAAAGTTCCTTTACTTTTTAACAGACTTTTGCTCATACCTGCACTCACATCATAAAGTTTTGCAAGTTTATAAATGCCCTGTATAGTAGGAGATGAATACCATGCGCTGATTTCTGCTTTTAAACCCTGAGCTTTATTTAATGTAAAAGCATGGTTAGAGCTTAGATAAATGCCCCAAACATGATAATCGTAGCGGGCCTGTAAATATCCAGACTTTTCCTGGCGATAGGAGCCCTGTGCATAATTGTTGATTTCCCACCATGAAGCCGGCTTGATCGGAAAAGATGCTGAAAAACCTATTTCCTGGCTCAAATCCAGGTTCCTTTGGGTATCATAAAAGAGCTTTGAGATGTTATCCTGTACCGTGATATTACTAAAATAATCAACTACCCGCCTCAGGTAAAATGAAATGTTATATTGCTGTTTATAGGTATAACCCAGTTCGCCATTGTAAATAAAGGCAGGTTGCAATGCAGGGTTTCCTTCCAGGTAGGTGTAAGGGCTGGTGTAAGATTTAAAAGGGTTAAGTCTCCAATATTCGGGACGGCTGATTCTCGAATTATAGGTGAGGTTGATTTCATTGTCTTTATTCATTTTATATACCACGAAAAGTGTCGGGAAAAGTTTAAAATAATTATTCTGATTGTTGGTGTTTAATACGGCCGATTTCCCATTTGTCCGGGTGTATTCGCCGCGCAAACCGCCTTCAAAACTCCACTTGCCTACATCTCCTGTAATACTGGCATAAATGGCTGATATATTTTCGGCATATTCAAAACGGTCGCTGCGGCTGCTTACCAATTCGGGGCCAGTCGCCGGATTATTGTAAAAATCAAAACTGTTGCGCGTACGGATACTGCTGTATTTTAGACCAGATTCAAAGGTCCATTTCTTCCAGAACTTATCCCTATAATCTATTTTTCCTGAATAAATATCAATTTGTTGATCAGAAGGCGTAAAAATATGGTATTGATCAGGGAGCGGATTGCCGTTACCAGATATGCCGTAAGTATCTACCTGCTGGCTGTTATTATTCTGATAAGGCACATAATCTAAATCCACATTAATATTCCGGCCGTTGGTATCTAATTTGATCTTGTAGTTGAGATTAAAACTATACTGAGAGGCTTTTCCATTAGAAACGTTTTGGGTATGAAGGATAGAATCGGGTAGTGTTGAGTGGTTGTTAACAATAGTCGTTAATGTACTATTCGGTCTGTTGTTTGCACCGTTGTAGCCATTTACCAAAATACCGATCACCTGTTTATCAGTAAGATTGTAATCAGCACCTATTTTATAACTATTGGCATTCCCCGAGCGTAGGCCCGATTTTTCATTCCGCCAATCCGAATAGTTTTCCGGCGAGGTGAAAATCACATATTCACTTTCTGTATGGTCCTTTTTGCGTCGGCTATAACCATAACTGCCATACACATTCAGCTTGTCTTTCCTATAATTAAACACCGTACCTGGATTATAGCTGCTATAGGTTGATAGGATATAACCGCCAGAAAGTACTATGTTAAAGCCATCACCTTTTGGTTTTTTAGAAATAATATTGATTACCGCACCGCCCTGTGCATCATACCGGGCTGTAGGATTGGCAATAATTTCTATTCTGGCAATATTGTCCGATGGCAGGCTTCGGAGATAGGTAGCCAGATCTTCGCCAGAGAGCCTGATGGGTTTATCATCCATATAAATGACTACCCCTTTGTTGTTGGCTGTTACCCCTCCATCAAAACGTGTTTGTACACCCGGTGCTTTTCCCAGCGCATCCCAAACCGTAGCGCCACTGGCAATAATGCTGTTTTCGACATTGAATATTACCCTGTCTATTTTTCTTACAATAAGTGGTTTTGAAGCCGATACCGTTACCTGGTCCAGTGTTTTATCATCATTGTACATCATTATGGTTACTGAATCTATCGGAAGATTTAGCGCTTTGCTAAGATCCTTATATCCAATAGCTTTCAACCTTAAAACGTAACTGCCTTTTAAAGGCTGCTGGAAACTGAACAGGCCGTTTTTTGAAATCTGGATGGCTATTGTAGAGTCTGCATGGCACAGGCTAATGGTTACTCCATCTATGGGTTCTCTATTTTTATCGGTTACCAAACCTTTACGCAATTGCGCAAAAGCAATTAAAGGAAAGCAGAAGAATAGGAGTAAGGTTAAATTTTTCATGTTTCAAAACTAGTTGCTAACCATGTAAAGCAGCGTTAATCTCGGTTAAATAAGGTTAAATCTTCAGCCCGTACTTCCATTGATAAAATGATTTGTTCATTTTAGGGGAATGAAATGGCTTACATCCAGATATGTTTTTCCTTTGGCGGTGATCACGCTGATCATAAGCCTCTGTTTGCAATGTGCCTGGATACGGCAATTGTACCTGGCACAAAAACAGGATGTTAAAACCAAACTCGAATCTATTGTAAGCAACGCCTCCAAACAAATCGTTTACCGAAGCGTGTCCAGGGGGCGCGAACGGAGCAGTCGTTTTAAGCAATTTTTTCTTTCTTCAGAATGGTTTTCATTGAGGCAGGCCTTTGATGAACTGACGTTGGATAACCTGCATAGCCAGTTTCATTATGGGATCGATAATGATAGCACTGTTGTTGAAATGAGGATGTCTTTTCTCAATGATCCGAAAAAACACTTTAAAATATCTTCATCATCAAAAACAGATAACATGTCTCCACGTCAGGTTTCATCAGGTGATCAGAGAGATTTGAAAAGTCTGGATAGCCTGGTGAACCGTCAACTCCAACAGTTCGGCTTCAGCATCAATAGGAATTATGCCTTATACGATTATTCGAGCGGAAAATTGATCAAAACAGTTCCTTTTGCCAAAAGCAGTATTTCTTTTACCAGCGAGCGTTATACTTACAACTTAAAGTTCTTGCACAGATACCAGCTTGTGGTGGGCAATATTTTTTGGATTGTTGTTTTTCAGATGCGTTATTACCTCATTTCATCCTTTATGATGCTGATCCTTACCGCTGCGGCTTTTTACCTGCTTATCAGACTGATGAAAAACCAGCAGCTTTATGCACAGGCGAGAATAAGTTTTACCAGCAATATGACGCATGAACTCCAAACGCCAATCTCAACGATTGCGGTTGCTCTTGAATCGATAAGCAAGTATCATTTAATTGATGAACCCGAAAAGTTAAAGAATTATATTAATATCAGCCGCCACGAATTGCAGCGATTACAATCGATGATTGAAAAGGTACTTAAACAGGAGCAAATGGACCTAGGGAAAACGAAACTGCAGTTTAGCCTGTTCGATGTTCAACCCGTATTGCAACAGGTGATTTATGCCATGGATGTACAGGTACAGGAGAAAAATGCAGAGCTTATACTTTTGCAATCGGATGAACCTTTTTTCATCAAAGGTGATGCCATGCACATTTCGAATGTCTGTTATAACTTGATCGACAATGCATTAAAATATTCTCCTCATCATGCTAAAATTGAGGTATCCTGCAGTATTGCCGATCATCAGTTAACAATCAGTTTTAAAGACAATGGGCCGGGGATAAATGAAATTTATCAGCAGCAGGTTTTTGAACGCTTTTTCAGGATTTTTAACCAGGATAATATACACAATGTGAAAGGTTCAGGACTGGGACTTCATTACGTTAAACAGGTAGTGGAGCTTCATGGCGGACGTGTAGCGCTGCAAAGCAAAATAGGAAAAGGATGCAATTTTATGGTTATTTTGCCATTATATGAAGAAAATTAAGGTTTTGTATGCAGAAGATGAGCCTTTTTTGGCTCGTATTGTTTTCGATGGCTTAAGCAGTAGTGGTTACGAGGTAAATCTGGCTTTGGACGGGCAATTGGCATGGACACAATATCAGGAAAATAAGCCCGATATCTGCGTGCTTGATATCATGATGCCACAAAAGGATGGTTATACATTGGCGGCTGAAATCAGAAAATCGGATCCCAACATTCCCATTATATTTTTGAGCGCAAAAGCCCTTACCGAAGATGTGGTGATGGGATTTAAAAGTGGAGGAGATGATTACCTTAAAAAACCATTTAGTATTGATGAACTACTGGTACGCATGGAATCTCTTTTAAAAAGATTTGGACATACGCAAAAGGAAGAAAGTGAACTTATTAGAAAATACCAGTTCATGAATTGTGAACTCGATCCGCTTGCCCAAAGATTAAAAACCTCTGTAGGCGAATATTCACTTTCTTATAAAGAAACCGTTCTGCTCGAATTACTGTTGAAAAATCGCAACAGCATTTTGGAACGGGAAGCTGCTTTGATCAAAATATGGGGAGAAGACAGTTTTTACAATGGTCGCAGTATGGATGTTTTTATGGCACACCTGCGCAAGCTCCTAAAAAGCGAACCTGAAATACAGATCATCAGTTTAAGGGGAGTGGGGTATAAGCTTATCTGTTGATTGTTGCTTACTCCTATTGAAGTAAGTTGCTGTACACGGTCAGGCTTTGATAAACTCGCCATGCTCACACACAATGTCATTGCCACAGTTTGTAATGGCATCCAGAACGGGAATAAAACCTTTTCCAAAATCAGTTAAACTATAAATAACCTTAATTGGTGGCTTTGTACCATATACTTTCCGCAGTACCAAAGCATCTTTTTCCAACTGTTTTAATTGAAGACTTAATGTCATTTCGGTGATGGAGGGTATTTCCTTGCGGAGCTCGCTGTATCGTTTAGGTCCGTTTTTTAAATGATACAAAATAACCGCCTTCCATTTTCCACCAATTAAATCCATCGTAAGGCTTACTGTACAAGGGTACGTTTTTCCTTTTAGTTTAACATAATCGCTCACACATTCTGTTTTCATCTTCAATTTTTTAAGCCTATCTGTTTTGATAGTTATTGCAAATGTAGATTACTCAAAATACTTTTGCAACTATAATAATGATAGTTTAAAAATCAAAGAAAAATGTTACATACTTCAATAGAAAATAACGCAAATTCACAAATTGAAAAACCACTCATTACCATTGTTGGTATTTTGGGTAAGCAAGGTTATAGTGTTGCACGTACCCTGCTAACAAGCGGCGCTTATCGTATTCGTGGTATAACCCGCCGGCTTGATGCCCCGGAAGCAGTTGAGCTGGCGCAAAAAGGCGTTGAACTTGTAAGCTTACCGCTTAGCCTTGGGTATAAAAAAGAGTTTACAGAAGCATTTCGTGGCACTGAGAGTATTTTTCTGATGACGCCGAACATTGCCCCGCCGGCTACCCACGAGTTTGAATTGGGTAAAGAACTGGCAGATGCAGCCGTTGAGGCGGGGGTACAACAGATCATTTTTAGTAGTTTGGAAAATGTAGATATGTTAACAGGTGGAAAATTATTCGCACCGCATTTCACAGATAAAGCCAGGGTAGAAGCGTATATCCGCACTTTACCTGTAAGAAGTTCATTTATTTATATGGCTTTCTTTTTTACTAATCTAATGGAATTTTATACCCCTCAATTAAAAGGCGATACGCTTGTATTTCCGATTTATCTACCGAAAGATTTTGCTGCGCCTTTCGTAGATCCCCTTACTGCAACCGGACCTGCCGTTTTAGAGATTCTTTCAAATCCGGATAAATATTCAGGCAAATCCTTAGCTGTAATTGGCGATATCATTACCCCACAGGAAATGGTTGATACCTTTACTAAAGTTACAGGTATAAAAGCTGAATACAGTTCGGCATATAAAAGGCAGGAAATGCTCCGGTATTTTCCTGAATTTGCTTCAAATAATGTTTTGTTGAACGAGATTTTAGGCATGGCAGAATTTGCCGTAGAATATGGTTACTTTAGTAACGAGCGCGACTTGCAATGGAGTCGGCAGATCAATCCGGGCACCCTAAATTGGGAAGCGTTTTTACGCACAACCAATTGGAAAGGGCAGAAACTGATGTACTAAAAAATCAAGTGAATTTTAAACTAAAATGTGGGCGAAATATAGAAACCCATCTCCAAAATCAATTGACTGCAGGACCGATGATTTCATTTGTTATCGATAAAAATTTAAGCAGGTTTTTCCTGTCAAAAAGAAGGGTGAAGAAACGATCACCCTTCTTAAAAACAAGTCTGATGCCTCCAGGATATTCACCATCCTCATCAAGCTTTTCTTTCTTGATTTTGTATCTGCTAAATTTTAATGTGCATTGTTCCGGGGTTGTCCTGTTCATAACCAAATTGAAGGGTAGGCCTCCTACCTCAATAGGTTGATCGTCAGTGATGATAAAAAACATTTCTGTTATGCTTTTGTCATCCCCAAGACTACAGTATAGTTCCAGCCCGGATTTGGTGAGCCACTTTGCATAAGGCTGCTCGTTGGCATCTTCATAAAAAACAGTTTTAACGCCTAATATTGCAGAAATTTTATCTGGTGTTTGAGGAAAGATAAATTCAGCATTTTTATTTAAAAGGGTCTTAAGACCAGCATCTTTCTGTGCAAAAGAAAATAGCGGGGAGAGTTGAAGTAGCAATATTAATCTGAATGCAGTTGTTTTCATAATATGTGGATCAGAATAGCAAATAATCTATAACAAAGATAAAAATTTCGCACCTTTTTATATGCTAAGGTACTTAATAGATTCTTAATCGTCCTTTAAGGTAGTTGCTTTTATATGCCTGATGATGATTTCTTTTTGGTTAAGTGTTTTTTCCAGATTCAATTTTATTTCTTTCCAAAAGGGCACACTAAAATGAGGCGTCATCACTTCAATTATGATCAGTTTATCGTATTCTGTACGGTTGCCATCTTTCCAGATACCTTTTATGGGTTGCCGGGCGTAAAGGCTTAGTCCTCCAAATTTTTCAGTCAGGCTTTTTTGAAGCTTTTGTAGCGTTCGGGTAAAAAGGTTGCTTTCTAAAAGGGGTAAGAAGAGTTTAACAAGCGTATCCTGTCTGTTATTTTTCTTTTCCCCTTCCCGGATAAGTTTCCAGGTAGCAGCCGGGCCTGTCAAGCGTTTGATTTTAAAAGATTTCCCGGCCAATTCATTGTAATTGATAAAAAACTGGCCGATTTGTGTGATCAGCTCATGCTCAAGATCATGAATGGTTGCTATTTTGGCCATATCTTGATCTACTACCGGAACAGCTATAATCCGGTCGTTTTCGGTTTTCTTTGCATCTCTTTCCCATTGGTCTGCTTTAATTGCCCCAATAATCCGGCAGTCAAGCGCGCAACCCGTAAAAGTTCCCAATGTAGAAATAACCAGCACATCCAATGGGTCACCATCTTCCCCTAATGTGCCTGGGATAAAGCCGAAATCAAAAGGAAACACCATTCCGGCAGGCATCACTTTATTGAGTACGTAAACGTTCTGTTCGGGTTCGTAGTCGAATTTTTGCTTGCTGCCTTTTGGTGTTTCAATTATTACCCTTACCTGCTGCTCTTCAGTTTTCATATTGCTTGGAGCGCTCTGATCATTTGATCTGAATTAATGCTTATTTTATTGATCTCTAGTTATCCTCATTTTCGGATGTTTGAGTGTCAGCGAGATTTTCTGAATCCAAAGTCCTGCTTTTACTCACAGGCCCATCAGATGGTAATGATTCGTCTGGCTTGTCGCCTTCTTGACGCTTTTCATCCTGGTTTTCAGGGAAGCCCATATCTTCCCTGTTTTCTTCCTCGCCGGCATTGCCGTTCCTGTTTTCCATTGCTATTGGTTTATAGTTACAATTAATACTTTGCTTCGTTATGGTAGCACCGTCTCTGGCGATTGTTCTGATTGCTGTTGTGAATTATCCGCAAGCCGTTCAATTAATGCTTTAGCAACAGGCCCTGCTGATAATGGATTCTGTCCGGTAATTAACAATCCATCAATTTCTACATGGGAAAGAAAGGGTACTAAACTATTTTTTATTTCCGCCCCAAGTTCTTCTATTTTTGTTTGCAGCAAATAAGGAACATGGTCACCACGGCCAACTATTGTTTCTTCGGTATTGCTAAAAGCCGAAATTCTTTTGCCCTTTAAAAAACCAGGGCGTATGTTTTCGGCACTAAGCAATGCTGCCGGACCATGACATACCGCTGCTACCGGTTTGCCAGCATCTAAAAAGTCATGAATCAGGATGCCACTATTATTGTCGACTGCCAAATCCCAAAGTGGCCCATGTCCGCCGGGATAAAACACCGCATCATAGTCACTAGCCTGGATCCCATTCAAGGTGCTGGTATGCGAAAAGGCGTTTTTGGCATAATCATCATCCTGAAATCTACGGTTAGATCCGGTAATGTTTTCCGTCAGTTCACTCATCGGGTCTACTGGTGGTCGTCCTCCTTTAGGGCTCACCAGATCTACCTGATAGCCAGCATCGATAAATTCATAATAGGGATCGGTAAATTCGCCAAGCCATACCCCGGTTTTATCTTCAGTATTCTGCATGTCGCGATGAGAAGTCATCACCATTAATATTCTTTTCATAATGTATTATTATTTTATGTCTTCAGGATCAAGTTCATTACCTTCTTCATCTACACGCTGGTGTTCATCCCAATTGGAATCTTGTGTGTTTTCAGTTTGCTGTTCTGCATTTTCCTCTTCTTGTTCTTTTGGATCTTTCATGTTTTTCGGATTAGTGTATACAGATAACAAGTTTAAGCGACTAATGGTTCGCTAAAGCTGAAAAGAAATGTTTAACAGCATAAAAAGATTTGGATTTGGTAATACACGCCCGTTTTAAACCTATGATCTAAAATTGCCTTAATTGTTTAAACCTTATCGCCATTTGCATGTTTTATTAAGAAAAAACGATTATGAACGATAACATTGAACCAAGAGACACGGATGCTGAAGACAGCAAAGGTCAGTCGCAAGTAAGTCCGAATGAGGAAAAAGAAGTTGATGATAACGAAGTACAGCGAGGCCTTACCGGCGAAACAGATGATGAAGAAGATGTTGGTGGAGACCTTGCAGGTAATGCTGGCGGAAATACTTAACTGTAAAACCTGATTAACGGCTGTTACGTTATCAAAACGTTTAGCGTGATTTAATTTTTAAAATTTTAAACGATTACTGTAATGGAAACTGAAGAAGAGAATAACAACTTAGGCGACAAAAATGCTGAAAATAGTGCGGAGCGCACCAACATGCCCGATAACCAGGTACCAAGATTTAAGAGTAATGAAAATCATGAAAAAAATCGTGTAAAAAGCGAAGCCGGATTTTTGAGCAGGGAAGTAGGTGAAGGCGATTTTGGCTCAGAGGAAGCAAGAGCAGATTGGGAAAAGGGAAATCAAGGGAATGCGGGAAATATGCCCAATTCAGTAGGTAAAGAAGATAGTGACGAGGAAGAAAACCAGCCTTAAGCCTAATAACCTGAGTTCTATTATTAAATCTCATTTTGTGGCATTTTAATCAAGTTTTCTGTTAAAGCGGTCGTCACCCTGAATTTATTTCTGGGCCTTTCACGCTAAAAAGATGCTGAAATAAATTCAGCAGGACGATGAAGCGGGATTAGGCGTAAATAAGATATAATTTCAGCAAATAATTATCGAACTCAGGCTAATAGGTAAGGTTGTCCAAATAATTAACATTCAATTACTTATTAAAGCGATATAGGCTATTCTTATAAATATTTTTTAAGTAGATTGAACCGTTTGGTTTTTAGTAGGTTAGCCTATGGCTAACCTTTTTTTTTAAATTGGACTATTTTATTTATCTATGCCTTTTCCCACTTTTACTAAAATAGCGCAACTTTACCTATGCATATTTTTTGTGATATTAGCGTTAAGGTGTGCGTTTATATATGGTTGGTGACTATGCCATTTTTAAATTTTTGTTCAAGAAATCCTGCGCACTTCTTAAATCGGTGTTAATCTGTTCCTTGGTTGAATCAGAAATTGAATGCAGTGGATCATCTGTAAATTCGCTCACTAAACTAACTTCCGCTTCAGCGCCATTAGCCCCGGTATTTCCAATAATATTAAAAATTCCTTCTATTCCCTCGTTAACAAAGCTATACTTTATTTCAAATTGTTGTTTGCCTTCTGTAGGGATCTCTGCAATTTCTCTATATTCACGGGCCTGTATGGTTTCAAGGCCTTGTTTCACTAATTTTATAGCTTCTGTTTTTTGCTCTTCTGTCATAATCCATTCGTTTAGATTTAATAGTTAACATTTGAGAAAGGCTAAAGTTTGATTTTAAGCCACACGCTATAGAAAACACCTGTTAGCATATCAATTTATGATTGCCGGTACTATAACTGTTAATTCGGATATAAAACATGTATTGTGATAAACATAAAATTGAGTAGGTATCTCACATTATGTAATTTTCAGTTCAGATCGTACCATTTGGGTAAATCGATCAAATCATCTCTCCAGTCGATACGGCCACTATCATCCAGTTGTCCTGTAGAAAGGAAATCTATTTCCGGTTTGCTTTCGGCTATATTCTTTTTAAATTCAAAAGCGTCGATCATAAGGTACTGATGAAGACGTTCTTGTTCAGATAAACTGCGGCAAAGCAGCACAAGAACCCGCTCACCCCTGAGAGATTCTACAATTACACTCCTCCAAATTTTCATATTTAATTATTTTATAGCACTGAATATTCGCTTAAACTTATGGTGTTATGTTTAAGCTATCTGTTTATCTCAGCAACACTTTCCAGATCTAAATGGTTTACTTTTTCTGCTTATCAATTCCCTTCAACTAATGCCAAAGATTTTTCGATTCCAGTATAAATACCCGAAACTGTTACGGTTTTTAGCAAAAAGGCAATCGCGATAAAACCGGGATGGAATTGAGGTGTTTTAAACTAAAAAACTGGCTTATGGAAAAAAAATATTCAATTACACCGGGAAAACCCTTTCCCCTGGGGGCTACCTGGACTGGTAAGGGTACAAATTTTTCGCTTTTTGCCAAGAACGCTGAACGGGTTGAACTTTGTTTATATGATATTGACGGAAACGAATCCGGACGGGTAGAACTTGTAGAGCGCGACCACCACATTTTTCATTGCTTTGTTAACGAGGTGCTTCCAGGTCAGCTTTATGGCTACCGGGTATACGGACCTTACCTGCCCGGTGAAGGAAAACGGTTTAATCCGAATAAACTGCTGATCGACCCTTATGCGAAGGCTATTTGCTGCGGCTTAACATGGAACAAAGCGGTGTTCGGATATGATATTACCGGAGAAGAGAAGGATCTTGGTTTTTCTGACCTTGATAGTGCACCCTATATGCCCCGATCTGTCGTAGTAGATCTGGCTTACGATTGGCAGGATGACACACCTCCTGATATCTCTTATCACCAGACGGTAATTTATGAACTCCATGTTAAAGGCTTCAGTCAGTTAAATCCGTTAATCCCTGAAGAATTGCGCGGCACCTTTGCAGGTATTGCGCATCCGGAAAGCATAAAATATTTAAAATCGCTTGGTATTACCGCAGTTGAGCTGATGCCGGTACATGAGTTTATTTCCGACGGACATTTGCAAGACCGGGGCCTTAATAACTATTGGGGATACAATACTATCGGTTTTTTTGCTCCCCACCAAAAATACAGTTCATCAGATGGCCGCGGCGGGCAGGTAAAAGAATTCAGGGATATGGTAAAAGAACTGCATAGAAATGGGCTGGAAGTAATATTGGATGTAGTTTATAACCATACCGCCGAAGGAAATGAGCTTGGGCCAACACTTTCTTTTAAGGGAATAGATAATGAAAGCTATTACCGCTTGGAGCAGGATAATAAACGCTACTACACTGATTATACCGGTACCGGGAATACGCTTAATACACGAATGCCATCGGTGTTGAAGTTTATTATGGATAGCCTCCGCTACTGGGTAAAAGAAATGCATGTAGACGGCTTTCGATTCGATCTGGCATCAACACTGGCGAGAGGGCTGCATGAGGTTGACCGGCTTGGTGCCTTTTTCGATATCATTCATCAGGACCCTGTTATTTCGCAGGTGAAGCTGATTGCTGAGCCCTGGGATGTTGGAGAAGGGGGATATCAGGTAGGTAAATTTCCACCAGGCTGGGCCGAATGGAACGGAAAATACCGGGATACTATGCGCAGGTTTTGGAAAGGAGATGATGGAATGGTTGGTGAGTTTGCCCAACGCTTTATGGGCAGTCCGGATTTATACATGCAGGAGTACAGAAGGCCAACGGCTAGTATCAACTTTATTACCGCACACGATGGTTTTACACTAAACGACCTGGTGAGTTATAATGAAAAGCATAACCAGGCAAATGGGGAAGACAATTTGGATGGTGAACAGCATAACCATTCATGGAATTGTGGTGTAGAGGGGATTACAGACGATGTGCACATCAATTACCTTCGGAATAAACAGAAGCGGAATTTTTTGGCTATACTATTACTTTCTCAGGGCGTTCCGATGATTAGTGCCGGAGATGAAATGGGCAGGACCCAGAATGGAAATAACAATGCCTATTGCCAGGATAACGAAATTTCGTGGATAAACTGGGACAGTTTGGATAAAGATCTGGTCGAATTTACCCGTAAGTTAATCTCATTAAGGCTTCAGCATCCAAGCTTGAGAAGGAGAGAGTGGATTGTTGGCGACCGGATTGATTCTGACGGCCTTCTTGATGTAGCCTGGTTTTCTGGCGATGGTAAATTTATGGATGAGCAGAAATGGAATGATGAACACCAGAAGTGTCTGGGTATTTTTTTGCATGGCGAAGGAATTCAGGGAACGGATGAACATGGAAATGAGGTTTCTGATTATCATTTTCTCCTGATTTTTAATGCAGATTCTGCTGTAGCCGAATTTGAGCTTCCGGAAAGCCGCTTTAGCCAAAGTTGGGAGCCAGTTATCTCAACGGGTGATACCAAAACATTAAAACATAGATATGATGCCAAAGAAGCTGTACCTGTTGAAGAAAAAAGTATATTAATATTCAGGGCAGAATAAACCTGGCTTGAATATTAACGAAATCTCGAATAAATGATCGCTAATCATCATTTTACATCTCAAGCGGCATCAGCCCCTAGTTGCCCCAATTTTAACTTTGGTTTTTAAAACTGACTAAAGGCAAAGTCAGCGATCACATATCGGATGTTTATTCTACTGGAATTAACGGGATATATACCCCCGGCAAGCTTGCGGTTAACCCCCGTTTTATCGGCTTTGCATTTGAAAACAAAACTTTTTGATGAGGTAAAGGATTTTTATTATAACAATTTATCAGATATGAAAAAGCAAATATTATTCTTAGCAGCCGCATTAATATCAGTATTAATGGCCTGCAACTCAGAAAATCGCTCATCGGGTAGCGATACAACTTCCAGTGATACTTCAATGAGCTCGATGAGTGCTACCGCCCCTATGCAGGATAGCACAAGCCATGATACCACCAGCACTGCTGATACGACAAGTCAGAACGGAACTCAACAGCCAAAACAATAGGCTGGTTGGTTCGCCAGCCAGTATACAATGCCTGGCTGGCGTTATGCGTTTCTATAAACATTGGTATAAATTTAAACTTAAATCACAAGAAAATGGAACAGGAAAATCAATCAACCCCGCAGGAGACAGAAATCGGACAAGAGGGAGGTACAGAACAGAATGCCGGACAAGATATTGGCAACGAAGAAACCCAGGAGAACGGTACACTTGGGGGAGATTCAGGTAATGAACAGTCTCCGGATCAGTCATCAGATGACACAGAAAATATAGAGGGCATAGATGAATCATCAGAAACAGATGGATCATCGGAAGATGCGCAATCTGATACCAGTGAACTGGACATCGATGAAAGTACAGGCAATCCTGGCCTCGGTTAATCGGTAAGAATGGAAAACCAAACCAACCGATTTCAGTCAGATACATAACGTCAGCAAAGTAGATTTATACCTTGCTGACATTATTGTTGTGAGGTACTTCTAATTAAAAATAAATCATCATTGTATCAAAGGTTCATTTTTGTTTTAATTAAAATTTATGAGAAAATATATTTTTGCTTTCGCTATAGCCACAACTGCAGTGATGGCCGGTACAGGCTGCCACTCTGATCAATCACAAAACAACAGCAAGTCAACAAGTGCTGATTCTACGGCCCCGGATAGTAGCAGCAAGCTTGATTCTTATGGAGGGGATGGTACTGCAAAGAGCAGGAAAGGAACAACAAAGGATAGTACGGTGATGGGAAGCCCTCCTGAGCAGAAGTAATTTGGGGCTGCAATCCGGTAAATGTCAGGTCCGCAGCCGTGTAGAAACGAATTAAATTATGGAAAACAATAAAAATGATCATTTAAAAAAGGCGTCTGAAAACGAATCACTTACGCCTGTAAGGCCTCCATCGGAAGATATAATAGAGGGGGCAGGAGAAGATGATGGCATCACTCAATTAAGGAATAACCGTTCGGATGAAGACGTAGATAGGGAAGAACAGCGCGGCACAGACCCTCAGGCTTATCCAGGCCCGAGTAAAGGCGAGTAGTATTTTTAATGCTTTCTTTCTGCAAATTAAATTATATAAAAGGTAGAGATATTAATTTTTCACGGGGTCGTTTTCTTCGCTTGTATCTGTTTGATCGATTTTTAGATAGTTCATGATGTACAATGACTGCAAACTCTTATGCCAGCCATTACCATGCTCCAATACAACTACAAGCAATTGTATTGGAAGCATAATTTGCTGGTTTGGTATTGCTAATAATTTACAGATCATGAAAAGGATTCATTATTTTAGTGCTCACTTGTTTAAAAGAATGGCACTATAAATGCCAGAGAGATGTAAAACTAAAAACGATGCTTAAGAAAGTGCTCTCCATAACCGTGTTCGTGTTACTGTTTTTCCAAGCGTTATCCCAACCATTTTCGCTTAAGTCCACAAATGGAACTAAACCTTTCAAGCTGGACATTTACTTTGGTACTGATGGTAAGGGCGCATTTGTCCAATATCATGGTCAGCAAGGCCTTATCGCTTTACAGCCAAAAACCTTAAGCAGCCAGGAAAAGTCAGCGCAATCCAAAATAACTTATGTATGGGATGAGGTGATTGGAGGAAAGGCAACCGGCAGTTACGGACTTACCCGGGAAGCTGGAAAATTATCAGACGTATGGTACAAACGGGCTAAAGATGGCATGCAGTTTCAGTTGGAGCAGATCATAGCACCCGTTGACGAAGCAAGAATTGACAAGTATCTTCTTCATGGTGTACTGATTTCCTTCAGGCATACATCTAACAACCTGCTCACCTTCAGTTATAGTGATGGTAATACAATTAAAACCCAGCTTCCAGGATTTGATCATCCCGATCCCCAGCGGCATGGCACGATTGCCGATTACAATTTCGATGGTTTTGATGACGTTGCATTTTCCATACCAGACGCAGGCATGGGTGTTTACCGCACTTTCAGTATTTATCTGTACAATCCCAAATCAAAGCATTTTAGCATACTTGCTGAGCCCAATGCACCCCAGGCGAAATGTTCAGGTCTTTGTGATGTGGTACTGGATAAAAAGAATCGGCTATTAATGTCCTCATGCCGGGGAGGGGCAACCTGGTGGAATGATATTTACAGTTTCTCCCATCAAAATAACCTCATTTGGTTAAGATCAGCTAAACAGCAATAAAATATAGCCGGATTTTCTGGTCGGGATTCACCAGGCCAACCGGTTAATGATCATCGCCTTGCTGTAAATTAGAAATCACTGTTCACGGATTTCATATCTGTGGTTAAATTATTTTGCTGGTGCCAGGTTTAAACCCGCTTTAATGTGTTCAATATTATTTGGAAAGCTGGGTTCGGTGCTTTTAGGTTAAGAAAGTCCTGCTCTCCCTCCAGGTCCTCACTCATTCTTCGCTCCGGGCTTTCCGTTCTATCAGGTTTATTAACGAAACTCAGTTATTTTGACTACACACTAAATCGCTCAATAGCTTACCTAGACAAAATCCCGCGTTAGGGATTGTAAGGGTTCAGTACCGATTAAGCATCTGTTTTTATTTAATTACGGTATGCTTGCTTGTTTCACAGTTTTCATCGGTACCGGAGCGAAGCGCAGCCCTGCAAAGCCCAGGCCCTTGCGCAGCTTGGGTAACGCCAAAATTAGTTGGCAGTTAGCGGTTTACAGTTATATTAGCTACCAGAAGGTCAAAGCCCCTTTAGGGGTTTTGGGCTAAACTCCAATTCGTTGCTCAATCTTTTTAACGCATTTGTAGGCCTCGGCAAGAATCACATCATTGGCAATCGTCTGATCTACATTTAGCGCATTTAACATCGAAATGGTTAAACAGGCAATAATGCCATTATTACTTGCTATACCAATGGGTACTGAAATATCGGTAACACCCGAAACAGAATCACTATTTTTTAAATAAGAACCCGTTTGCTGAATATCCGTTAAAGAACTTAAGAAATCTTCTTGCTGCGGTTTGGCATATTTCTTAAAAATTGAGTTGTTTTTTAAGGTTGCTATACGCTCATCCTCAGACATATACGCCAATAAAACCTTACCAGATGCGGTTAAAGGCAACGGAAATAAATTCCCTTCTTCAATGGAAAGTGCAATAGGACCAGGGCTTTTGGCATGGATAATCACCATGACCTGGTTCATGTATAAAATACTTAAATGGCACGATTGGCGAATGGTATTGGCTAATTCTTCCAACGGAAATTGTGCCGCTTTACGCAACTCATCAATTGGCGAGTGCCTGTGTGAAAGATAAAAAAGTTTGAGCGATAGCCTGTATTTACCCGAAACCTCATCGCGTATAATGTAACCCCGACTTTCTAAACTCATCAACATCCTGTATATTTCATTAGGTGTTTTCTCAATACCGATTGCAATTTCAGTTTGAGACAATGGGATGGATTGTGCTGATAAATACTCCAATATATCAAGTCCTTTATCCAAAGCAGGGGCCTGGTACTTCGATTCTTTTTCGTTCATGCGGGTTTAAATTTGGCTGTAGCGTATTTTTTACAATTTCAAACATACAAAATGCTTTCTTATTTATACAACAGAAGATTTTGCATAATTTAAATACGAATATATGTTTTCATATTTAAAAAAAACATTTATATTTGAATTAGAGATAGCAATTTAAAGTTACGAAATTTAAAGTGCTTAATTCAAAAAGAATTGGGCATTTATTTCTAAAATAGTTGTATCGCTGATAACCATTTATAAACCTAAGCAAGCACCTAAAATGGTGTAAAAATTGATGAGTAAACTCGTAATCTTTTCCTGGCTTTACCTGTTAAGCATTCCGCTTTTTGCGCAAGATATTAAGGTTGCCCGATTGGATTGTGAGTATCGGAATAATCCGATTGGAATTGATGTACAATCGCCGGGTTTAAGTTGGAAACTGCAATCATCAAAACACAATGTGATGCAAACGGCTTACCAAATTTTAGTTTCGGGCAGTAAAAGCAATTTAGATAAGAATATTGGAGAAATCTGGGACACAAAAAAAGTCAATTCAGGTCAATCGATTCAAATACCTTATAAAGGAGTTAAGCTTTCATCAACTCAAACCTACTATTGGAAAGTCCGTGTTTGGGATAATTTCGGTCATCAGTCTAATTGGAGCAGCCTGGCGTTTTGGCAAATGGGATTGCTAACCGTAGCGGATTGGAAAGGCGCAAAGTGGATTGCTTATGAAAAACTGGCTGATTCTAACATAAACAGCTTGCCAACAGATGGCAAAAAAGACAAATATAATGACAATAACACCTTGCCTATGTTTCGCAAGGGCTTTACGGTAACAAAGACAATTAAAAAAGCTACCGCCTTTATTTCTGGTTTAGGCCATTTCGAAATGACTTTAAACGGAGCGAAGGTTGGTGATGACTTTTTAGCGCCTGGCTGGACAAAGTATGATAAAGAGGCATTGTACCTCACTTATGATTTAACTAAACAGCTTAGGAAAGGCGGAAATGCAATCGGCGTAATGCTGGGCAATGGTTTCTATTATATTCCTCCTGTTAAAGAAAGGTATAGGAAATTAAAAGTAGCTTTTGGTTACCCGAAAATGATCTGCAGGTTGTTCATCGAATATACAGATGGCACTTTTACAAATATCGTGAGTAACCAAAGCTGGAAAACCGCACCATCTCCCGTAACTTTTTCGAGTATTTATGGTGGTGAAGATTACAATGCCAATCTTGAGCGAAAAGGCTGGAATTTAGCGGGTTTTAACGATAGCAAATGGAAATCATCATTATTGGTTGCTGGTCCGAAATTAAATGCACAGAAAGAAGAACCAATAAAAGTTTTCGAAAATTTTGTGCCTCAAAATATTAATCCGGTTGCCAATGGCGAATGGGTTTATGATATGGGGCAAAATTCATCCGCCATTATCGAATTAAAAGTTCGCGGTAAAAAAGGCGATACCATTCGCATTACGCCAGCCGAATTATTAAAAGCTGATGGTTCGGTAACGCAAAAAAATATCGGAGGACCATCTTATTTTACCTACATATTAAAAGGAGAGGGTTTAGAAACCTGGCTGCCAAAATTCTTTTATACAGGATTTCGTTATTTACAGGTTAAAGGTGGGATACCTTCGGGTAAAGAAAATATAACAGGAAAACCTGTAATCGAAGATTTAAAAGCTTTACACATCAGAAATGCAGCTGAACAAGTGGGTAAATTCTCCTCCTCAAACCAATTATTTAATAAAACTTTTAACCTGATCGATTGGGCAATAAAAAGCAACATGGTGAGCGTGTTTACCGATTGCCCGCACCGCGAAAAATTAGGTTGGTTAGAAGAATTGCATTTAATGGGCAGTTCTGTGCGCTATAATTACAACGCCGCACCTTTGTTTAAAAAGGCCTTGCAGGATATGAAAAACTCCCAACTGGCTAACGGACTTATCCCTGAAATTTCGCCAGAATACGTAAAGTTCGAATATGGGGGCGATATGTTCCGCGATTCTCCAGAGTGGGGCAGCAGTGGGATTTTGATGCCATGGTATTTATATCAGTGGTATGGTGATCAACAGGCCATGATTGATTATTACTCAATGATGCAGTGCTACGTTAACTACCTTTCCACCAAGGCGAACAGCCACATCCTGTCGCAGGGTTTGGGCGATTGGTATGATCTAGGTCCAAAACCACCAGGTGTTTCCCAGTTAACTCCAATGGGCGTTACCGGAACAGCAATTTATTACTACGATTTAAATATCATGGAAAAAATAGCAACACTTTTAGGTAAAAAAGCTGATGCTATGAATTATGCAAAACTGGCTATCGAAGTGAGGAAATCTTTCAATAACAAGTTTTTCGATACTAAAGCCAAACAGTATGCAACGGGATCTCAAACTGCAAATGCGATGGCAGTTTATATGGGTTTGGTTGAAGAAAAAGATAAAACTTCAGTGATTGAGAATTTGGTTAAAGACATCAGGGATCGTAAAAACGGTTTAACAGCAGGGGATATTGGCTACCGTTATGTGCTTCGTGTTTTGGAAGATGCAGGCCGATCTGATGTAATTTTTGACATGAACAGCCGATCTGATGTACCCGGTTATGGCATGCAGATAGCCAAAGGCGCTACCGCTTTAACGGAATCATGGGCCGCTTTACCAACGGTTTCCAACAATCATTTTATGCTCGGCCATTTAATGGAATGGTTTTACAGTGGCGTGGGTGGTATCCGTCAGGCAGAAAATTCAATTGCCTTTAACCACATTAAAATCGAACCGGACGTAGTTGGCGATTTAACATCAGCTAAGGTAAGCTATAATGGCCCTTATGGAGAAATATCGAGCAAATGGACCAAAACAGCTAAAAATTTTACTTTAGAAGTTAACATTCCTGTAAATTCAACAGCTACCGTTTATTTGCCTGTTTTACCGAAATATGCTATCTCAGAAGAATTTAAATCATCATTTAAGGAAGCAGGAACAGAAAATGGCAAGAACAAGATAGCTATCGGTTCTGGTTACTATAAATTTAATTTAACGTACAAATGAAAAAGATAATCCTCGTATTCTTTGTTTTTGTTAGTGCATTGAATTTGAGTGCCCAAACCCTAAATCCGGTTTCAGCAGAAACGATGGAAAAAATTTATCAAGAAGTTAAAACCCCTTATAAATATGGTTTGGTGATGGTGCCAGTAGATAAAGACCATAAAATGGATTGCCCGACTATTTTTAAAAAGGGTAAATATTGGTACATGACTTACCTGATTTTTAGCGGTCGCGGTTACGAAACCTGGCTAGCAAAAAGTAGAGACTTACTGCATTGGGAGAATCGAGGCAAACAAATGTCGTTTGGCGATACAGGCCATTGGGACGATAATCAAAAGGCAGGCTATAATGCCTTATTGGATACCAAATGGGGTGGCAGTTATGGTGTAAACAAGTTAGACGGCAATTACTGGATGTCTTATTTCGGTGGTAAAGAAAAGGGATATGAAGTGGAGCCCTTATCCATCGGCATGGCCTATACCAAACAAGATCCATCCAAAGTTCAGGAGTGGAGCCGGTTGGATAAACCTGTTTTAGCTTCGGGCGATGCTGATGTGCGCTGGTGGGAAAACCGTAACAAACTTTTTAAAAGCACCGTAATTGAGGATAAACAAAAGTTAACCGGACATCAATTTGTGATGTACTACAATGCCGTTGGCGATTCGCTGGTGAATAACAAAAAAACACGCTGGTACGAGCGAATTGGAATGGCCGTTTCTGACGATATGATTCATTGGCAACGTTTCAATAAAAATCCTGTGGTTCATCATCCAGTTGGTATTACAGGAGATGCTGTTATCCAGAAGATTAACAATACCTGGGTCATGTTTTACTTTGGTGCCTTTTGGCAAGATAGAAAGGGTTCATTTAACCGCTTTGCTGCCTCTAATGACTTGGTAAACTGGACCGATTGGACAGGTGAAAACCTCATTGAGTCATCAGAAAAGTATGATGAGTTGTATGCCCATAAATCTTTCGTTTTGAAGTATAATGGCATTGTATATCATTTTTACTGCGCCGTAAACAAACAAGACCAACGCGGTATTGCTGTGGCTACATCGAAAGATTTGGGTAAAAGTAAAGTGAATTTTGTAAGTGAAACGAAGAAATAGAATGAAGAGGCTGCATAATTTTAAAGTTGTAATTTTTCTGACACTCAGTCTGTGGGTATCCCATCATTGCGCGGCACTGCCTGTCCCGACTTTTCGGGAATGCAATCCTAATGCGAAAGAACAGCCCACCCATAGTTGTAAGATTGCTTCGTGCCTCGCAATGACGACCAATCGAGATAAGATTACGCCAGAACCACGCGCCAGAATTAGCTTCAACAAGGATTGGAAATTCTTCTTAGGTGATGAGCCGAATGCAAAATCATCCTCATTTAACGATATAAGCTGGAGAAAACTCACTTTACCTCACGATTGGAGCATTGAAGGTAAATTTGATGAGAAAAATCCCGCGAAACCTGAAGGTGGAGGTTTATCTACTGGGATAGGCTGGTACAGAAAGGAATTTACAGCACCGGCTAATTTTAAAAACAGACTAATTACCCTCGAATTCGATGGTGTATATAAAAACAGCGAGGTTTGGATCAACGGACAGTATCTGGGCAAAAGACCTTACGGTTACAGCTCTTTTTCTTACGAGATCAGTAAGTTTTTAAAAGCTGGAAAAAATAGTATTGCGGTTAAGGTCGATAATTCTGTACAGCCCGATTCGCGTTGGTATTCCGGCTCAGGGATTTATAGAAATGTATGGTTAACCTCAGCTGCAGCAGTTTCAATAAAACGCAATGGTGTCTTTGTGAAAACTACTGTTATAAGTGGCGATAAAGGTAAAAGCCTGGCATCAATCGCTGTTGATATCGAACTCGAAAATAAATTCAACACAAAGGGCAATTATAAAATCCTGACTACCATTTTAGATGATAAAGGATTGGAAATCGCGCAAAAGCAATGGCCGATGTCGGTTGATCAAAACAATTCTAAGTTGGTTACAAATGCTTTGGACATTGCAAATCCCAAATTATGGTCGGTTGAACGGCCGGTTATGTATAAACTGGTTACAGCGATTGTGCAAGCCGATGGAAAAATTATCGACAGTTATACCACGCCGTTTGGAATCCGCGAATTCAACTTCGATGCACAAAAAGGATTTTCATTAAACGGCAAAGCAATGAAGATTTTAGGGGTTTGCCTGCACCACGATTTAGGTGCTTTAGGTGCTGCAGTAAATGTACGAGCAATGCAACGTCAATTAGAAATTATGAAAGTGATGGGGGTGAATGCCATCCGTACTGCTCATAATCCACCTGCTCCAGAGTTTTTAGATCTATGCGATAAAATGGGTTTTCTGGTGATGGATGAAGCTTTTGATATGTGGGTGAAAAAGAAAACAAAAAACGATTACCATCTAAATTTTCCAGAATGGCACAAAAGCGATCTGGAGGAAATGATTAAACGCGATCGCAACCACCCATCTATTATTCTTTGGAGTATCGGTAATGAAATCCGTGAGCAGTTTGACAGTACAGGTGTGGCAATTACAAAAGAATTGGTGGGTATTGTTAAAAATCTGGACAAAACCCGCCCGGTAATTTCAGCACTAACCGAAACAAAAGCGGAAAAGAATTTTATCTACCAGGCCAATGCGCTTGATATTTATGGATTAAACTACAACCATAAACTTTATAAAGATTTTACTATTAACTACCCTGGAGTCAAGTTTTTAGCAACAGAAACTACTTCTGCGCTAGAAACCAGGGGTTTTTACGATACAGCCGATACTATCCGCCGCTGGCCTAAAGACGGAAAAACAAAGTTTACTGAAGGCAATAAGGAATGGTCGGCATCTGCTTACGATAATGTTTCGGCATACTGGGGCTCCACACATGAAGAAACCTGGGCAGCAGCTAAAAAATGCGATCATGTAGCTGGTTTATTTGTTTGGACTGGTTTCGATTATCTCGGCGAACCGTTGCCATATCCCTGGCCGGCCAGAAGTTCATATTTCGGTATTGTCGATTTAGCGGGTTTCCCTAAAGATTCATATTATATGTACCAGAGCGAGTGGACGAACAAACCCGTGTTACACATTTTGCCTCACTGGAACTGGAAAAAAGGAAAATCAGTTGAAGTATGGACCTATTATAACAATGCAGATGAAGTAGAACTGTACCTAAACGGAAAATCATTAGGTAAAAGATCAAAACAAGGCGATGATTTACATGTGCTTTGGAAGGTGCCTTTTGAGCCTGGAACATTAAAAGCGGTATCGCGCAAAAACGGGAAAGATGTTTTAGTGCGGGAAGTTAAAACCGCAGGAGAACCGGCAAAAATCGAATTAATAGCCGATCGTAAGAACATCAAAGCCGATGGTAAAGATCTGTCATTTGTTACTGTCCGCATTTTAGATGCTGCCGGAAATGTAGTGCCGGATGCTGATAATCTGGTTGATTTTAAAGTAGATGGGGTTGGCTTTATCGCCGGCGTTGATAATGGCTTTCAGGCAAGTTTAGAGCCTTTTAAAGCCAATTACCGCAAAGCATTTCATGGGTTATGCTTAGCCATATTGCAGTCAACAGAAAAAACGGGAACGATTAAGCTAACGGCATCATCAGTTGGTTTGATCTCGTCTTCGATTATAATTAATACTGGTAAATAATGAGAAAAGTGGCCGCGAAGAATGGCCATGGTTCGTGTCTTCACGACCACAATTTGAGAATAATAAAATAAATTATAAAAACTGGTAAATAGAATAACAGAAATGATTCTATCGGTTGGTGTCTCACCAACCGAAAATAAGTAAAATAAAAAACATGGTCGGTGAGACACCAACCATTAGATGAAAATAAAGTGGAGAAGATAATTAATTTAAAAGGAATAACCTGGAACCACAGCCGTGGGCTTTTGCCGATGGTGGCAACGGCACAGCGATTTTCAGAATTACACCCAAATGTAAACATCAGCTGGGAAAAAAGAAGTTTGCAGCAATTTGCTGATTTTTCAATCCAGGAATTGGCAGAACGATTTGATCTTTTGGTGATCGATCATCCCTGGGCAGGTTTTGCCGCAAAAACAAAATCAATTATGCCTTTGGATCTTTATCTTTCTCCAGAATATTTAAAAGACCAGGAAGAAAATTCTGTTGGAAAATCTTACGAGAGTTACTTTTATGATGACCATTTATGGGCCTTACCAATAGATGCGGCAACTCCTGTAGCCGCCTCAAGACCTGATTTACTTGCTGAGAAAGGATTACAACTACCCCAATCTTTTGATGATTTATTGGAATTTGCCGATAAAGGTTTAGTCGCCTTTGCGGGCATTCCAATTGATGTTTTAATGAATTTTTATACGCTTTGCTGTTCCTTAGGAGAGGATCCTTGCCAAAATGATGAGGAAGTGGTTTCCACTGAAACGGGTGTTAAAGTTTTGAAAATGTACCGGGAATTGGCTTCAAAAATGGATAAAGCCAATTTCAACAGAAACCCCATTCAAGTGTATGAAGCAATGACTTTAACCGATGAAATTGCGTATTGCCCGTTTGCTTATGGCTACTCGAACTATTCGCGTAATGGTTACGGATGCAAAACCTTGCATTTTCACGATATGATTTCTTTAGATGGTAAAACCAATCTGAGAAGCACATTGGGCGGAACTGGTTTAGCCATTTCTGCTAAATGCGAAGCACTGGAGGTCGCTGCTAAATATGTAGAATTTGTAGGTTCACCGTCTTGTCAGTCTACTTTGTTTTTTGAAAGTGGCGGTCAGCCAGGGCATTTAGCGGCCTGGAAAAACGAAGAAGTAAACCGCCGGAGTCAGCATTATTTCTTGAATACTTTACCTGCCTTACAAAGAGCTTTTCTCCGCCCACGTTACCATGGTTCGATGTATTTTCAAGACCATGCAGGAGATGTGGTACGCAATTATTTAATGAACGGTGGAGATGAAATACAGGTTTTAACAACAATGAATGAATTATATCAAAAATCTAAAAGTTTATTATTATCATGAATAAGCCGTTAGAAGGACTTTTGGTTTTAGAGTTTTGCCAGTTTCTGGCTGGACCATCGGCGGGTTTAAAACTGGCCGATTTAGGCGCACGCGTAATTAAAATCGAACGGCCAAAAACAGGCGATGCTTGCAGGCAACTATCCATTAAAAATCTTTTTATAGGTGAAGATAGTTTACTTTTTCATACGATAAACCGGAATAAAGAGAGTTATGCTGCAGATTTAAAAAATCCGGATGATTTAGAAAGACTTAAAAAATTAATTAGCAAGGCTAATGTGATGACGCATAATTTTCGTCCTGGTGTGATGGAGAAAATTGGCCTGGATTATGAAACAGTTCGAAAGGTGAACCCTAAAATTGTTTATGGTATGGTCACCGGTTATGGTAATGAAGGACCTTGGAAGAATAAACCAGGTCAGGATTTATTGGTTCAATCCGTTTCAGGTCTTACTTTTTTATCAGGAGTTGACGTAGACGGACCAGTGCCTTTCGGACTTTCTGTTTCAGATATTATGTGCGGAAACCATTTGGCGCAAGGTATTATGGCCGCTTTAATCAAAAGGGCAAAAACCAATAAAAGTGTGTTGGTTGAGGTGAGTTTGTTGGAATCCATTTTAGATGTACAATTCGAAGTATTAACTACTTACCTAAACGATGGTGGTAAATTACCCGATAGAAGCGGAGCAAAGGGAAGTGCGCACGCCTACTTAAGTGCACCATACGGCATGTACGAAACTTCCGATGGTTATATTGCAATGGCAATGGGTAATCTTCCAAATATCTGTGCAATTATTAATTGTGATATTACCGATCTATATGTAGAAGCAGGATCGGCCTTCGAAAACCGTGATAAGTTAATTGTTCGTTTGGCAGCAACGTTTAAAAAGGAAAATACAAAACATTGGGTTGATCTTTTGGAAAGTCACGGAATCTGGTGCGCTGAAGTACTGAATTATCAAACTGCTATAGCTATGAACACTTATAAAAGTTTACAGATTGAGCAGGAGTTAGATTTAGCTGATGGCAAAACAATAAAGACAACCGTGAGCCCGATCCGCTTGGATAACGAAAAATTATTTGCTTCTAAAGCCGCACCAAAACTGGGGGAGAATACGTCAGAGATTAATAAAGAGTTTGAATTAATGTAATTGTCACGTTGAGCTTGTCGAAACGCATAAATAAATCTATAAAGTTTTTTCGACAAGTTAAGAATGAGAAAATAAAATATAAAATAGAGTCGTCATTTCGACTGGAGCGAAGCGGAATGGAGAAATCTTTGAACATAGTATAAAAGATCTCTCCACTACGGTCGAGATGACGATCGCGTTACTTGAAGTGACCATTTAAAAAATAAAATTATGCTACCGCTTGAAGATTATTTAGTTATCGATTTCAGCCAGTTTCTTTCTGGACCATCGGCAGGTTTGCGCCTCGCGGATATGGGCGCGCGTGTAATCAAAATTGAGCGACTGGGTGTAGGCGATATCTGCCGCACACTTTATACTTCGAACCTGATTATGAATGGCGAATCATCCGTTTTTCATGCCATCAACAGAAATAAAGAAAGCTTTGAAGTTGATTTAAAAAGCGAAGAAGATTGCGAAATGGTTCGCCAACTGCTAAAAAAGGCAGATGTAATGATTCATAACTTCCGCCCGGGTGTGATGGAACGCTTGGGTTTCGATTATCAATCGATTACCGCTTTAAATCCTGCAATTATTTATGGCGAAATATCAGGTTATGGAAGCACTACCGAATGGAAAAACAAGCCAGGACAGGATTTACTTTTACAATCCGTTACCGGCCTGACTGCTTTAACAGGAAATGCCGATAGCGGTCCTGTTGCCATGGGTCTATCCATTGTAGATATGCTGGCTGGCGCACATTTAGCACAAGGACTTTTAGCTTGTTTGTATCGAAAAGCTATAAAAAATGAAGGCGGATTTGTGCAGGTAAGTATGATGGAATCGGCTTACGATTTCCAGTTCGAAACCATTACCACCTTTATGAATGATGGTGGAAGCTTACCCGAACGTTCAAAAAAGAACAATGCAAACGCATATTTAGGTGCTCCTTATGGGATTTATCAAACAGAAAACGGATATTTAGCCCTGGCGATGGGTTCAATTCCACAGCTCGGTAACCTGCTCGGCTGCGAACCATTAGAAGATTACATTGAAATTAGCGAGGCGTTTGATAAACGGGATGAGATTAAGGCTGTTTTAGCCAAACATCTTTTATCTGCCACCACCGAAGAATGGCTTTCCATACTGGAACCGGCCGATATCTGGTGTGCCGATGTTTTAAACTGGAATGCATTAATGGCGCACGATGGGTTTAAGGTGTTGAACATGATCCAGGAAGTGGAAATGGCAGATGGTTACAAATATGAAACCACCAGATGCCCGATCCGTATTGATGGTGAGTTGCTTACCTCATCAAAAGGCTCGCCTAAATTAGGACAGGATAATGAGAAAATTATCAAAGAATTTATAACACAGCATACAACAGCAAATGCATAACCAGATAGAAACTTTCAGAATAGCCGTTCGTAAATTTGCCCCTTTTGAATCTGCCATGCAGAAATTCTGGGATCAATATTGTATGGTTTCGGGTTGCAAACTGAAATTAGAAATGGTGGCGATGGATTTACACGAGCTTTACGACAGTACCATTGCTCAAAAAGGTTTAGCCAAAGGCGATTTCGATATTGCACATATTAGTACCGATTGGGTCTTAGAAGGTTATACCAATCATGATTTTGAAGTTTTAAATCCTTACATCAACAAAAATAAACCCGATGATTTTCCTAGAGGGTGGAGCAAGTCGCTGCTAAGTTTACAGCGTTTTGGCTGGGAAGTAGTTGGTCTGCCCTTTCACGATGGGCCTGAATGTTTCATTTACCGCAAAGATCTTTTCGAAAACGAGACAGAAAAAGCCAACTATTTAACGCAGTACGGGAAAATTTTAGACGTACCGAAAACCTGGGAAGATTTTCATCAGGTCGCCAGGTTTTTCAATCGCCCTCAGGATAACCTTTATGGGAGTATCTTCGCCTGTTATCCTGATGGCCATAATGCTGTTTTTGATTTTTGTTTGCAATTATGGACCAGAGGTGGAAGCCTGGTTGATCAACAAGGCAATATCCAGATCAATAGCCAAGCGGCAATTGACGGGCTTAATTTCTACCGCACGATAGTGAACGACAAAACCGCTGTTCATTCAAAATCGGCTGCATTCGAATCTGTAACTGCCGGAATTGCATTTTCGCAAGGTGAAGCTGCAATGATGATTAATTGGTTTGGTTTTGCTGCCATGTGCGAAGTAGATACACATTCAAAGGTGAAAGGCAAAATTGATGTTGAACTGTTACCTTCAGCTATTCATGAAAAATCAGCTTCTTTAAACGTATACTGGCTTTACACCATTGCTAAGGGGAGTAAAAACAAAGATATCGCATACGATTTTCTTCGTTTTGCATTAGATAAAGAGCAAGACAAACAGCTCACTTTAGAAGGCGGAATTGGTTGTCGGATTTCAACCTGGAAGGATGAAGAAATCAATCAGGTAATCCCATACTATCATAAACTGGAAGCTTTACATGAGGTAGCCAATATGTTACCACAAAAAACCAATTGGGCTGCAATTGCAGCAATAATCGACCAGATGGTTTTGCAGGCCATAAATACACATCAATCTACTGAAGAATTGATTCAGTTTGCACAAAACCAGATTAATGAAATTGACAAATGAGCATTGACATAAAATATAAACCAGAACTACCACAAAGCAAACAGCCCATTATTATTATTGGTGCTGGCGGCATTGTGGCCGATGCGCATCTTCCGGCCTATAAAATTGCTGGTTTTGAGGTTCTCGGCATTGTAAACCGAACCAAAGAAAGGGCACAGAAACTGGCAGATACCTTTGGCATTCAAAACGTGTACAATTCAGTCGCCGAGGCGGTAAAGTTAGCTCCGGCAAAAGCAGTTTATGATCTAACCATCATGCCCGAACAATATATTGAAACGCTACAACAGTTGCCTGATGGCAGTGCCGTACTGATCCAAAAACCAATGGGTGATGATTTTACACAGGCTAAGGAAATCCTCGAACTGTGCCGGTCGAAAAACTTAAAGGCAGCTATAAACTTTCAATTGCGCTTTGCACCATTTGTAAGTGCTGCAAGATACCTGATCGATGAAGGATTAATAGGCGAACTGTACGATATGGAAGTTCGGGTGACGATTAAGACACCATGGGAGATTTTTCCTCATGTAATTATTCATCCGCGTTTAGAAATCCAGTACCATAGCATTCATTATGTAGATTTAATTCGCTCGTTTTTGGGTAATCCGGAAAGTATCCTTGCAAAAACACTAAAACATCCGGCTAAAAGTTTGTCATCATCCCGTTCTACCATTTTATTCGATTATGGCGATACCATGCATGCGGTGATTAACACCAATCATGATCACGATTTCGGTACAAACCACCAGGAAAGTTATATTAAATGGGAGGGAACCAAAGGTGCAATTGTAGCGAAGATTGGTTTGTTGATGGATTATCCGCATGGTGTACCCGATGTTTTTGAATACTGCATTGTAGAAGATGGAAAACAAGTAGAATGGCAGACCGTAAAACTGGAAGGCTCCTGGTTTCCGGAAGCTTTTATCGGCACGATGGCCAATTTAATGCGGTACAATGAGGGATCAACCAATATATTACATACCAGTGTAGAAGATGTAATTCAAACCATGGCAGTAGTAGAAAGTGCGTATAAATCGAGTGATATTGGAGGAGTTAAAGTGAAAGAACAATTAAATAAGTAGTTAAGTCATAATTGCGAGGCAGGGATTGAGCGAGCTGAAGCAATCTTATTTGGAAGTCATTAATATGTGGACGGATGCTATTTGCAATTTGAAGAGCCAAAGCACAAAAAGACGTTCTACTTAAATCCAGCCTAACAAATTTTTCGGAATGCATTGTCAAGGCCAACGCAATTCCTTTAAAAGAAAAATTTTAAGCTGGGAGTTTTGTTTCTTTTGCGGTCAAAAGAAAAAAGCCCGTCTGGCTAAGACAAAGAAAAAATATAAAAATATCAAAATGTATTTCAAATCAACATTTTTTGAAGATTACCAATTACAGGATAAGCGCGTAACCTTAGGCCGCACAATAACAGAAACTGATTTTGTCGTCCACGCAGGTCATACCGGCGATTTCTTCCCGCACCACATGGATGCAGAATGGTGTGCAACTCAACCGTTCAAACAAAGAATCGCACATGGAACCATGATTTTTAGCATTGGGATCGGTTTAACCGCATCGGAAATTAATCCCGAGGCAATGAGTAAAGGTTACGATAAACTGCGTTTTGTAAAACCTGTTTTTATTGGCGATACCATTCACTCCGAAATTACCATTTCTGAAAAAGGAGAAAGCAAAAGACCAGAATATGGCACCGTAACTGAACACGTAGAAATCATTAACCAACATGGAGAGGTGGTATTAGTCTGCGACCACCTGCTTGTTGTAAAGAAAAAATAATCAACCATCGTCTTAAGTCCCCTCAGTGGGATTTAGGGGTAAACCAAATATAATGAACCACAACACTCAACCAGAAATTGTAACCAATGGCGATGCCTCATCAGGAAAGAAATATTTGTTGCCATTTATACTCGTAATCAGCTTGTTTTTCCTTTGGGGAATGGCGCATAACCTCGATTCGATTCTGATTCCTCATTTAAAAAAGGCCTGTAATTTAAATAATAAACAATCAACCTTAATTGACACCGCTGTTTTCTTCGCTTATTTTTTAATGGCTATTCCAGCAGGAATGATTTTGAAAAAATGGGGATATAAAACAACCATGATCTCAGGTTTACTTGCTTTTGCTTTCGGTGCATTTTTATTTGTGCCAGCAGCCAATAACCTGTCGTACATCACATTTTTAATTGCACTTTTTATTATTGGTTGCGGTTTAACCATGCTCGAAACTTCAGCAAATCCTTACGCTGCCGTATTGGGCGATCCTGCAAAAGCAACAAGCAGATTAAACCTGGCTGCATCTTTCAACGGACTGGCAGCAATGGTTGCACCAATGATTGGCGGATTGTTTATCTTATCGGGTAAATCGCACACAAAAGAGGAACTGGCTGCGATGACCGAAGTTAGCCGAAATAACTACTTCCTTGAAGAGGCTGCGTCGGTGAAAACGCCTTACATTACACTTGGAATAGTGTTATTGGTTATAGCTGTAATATTCTACTTTATCCATCTTCCGGAAATTAAAACGAAAAGCATTGATGGTGAAGCAAAGGGAAGCTTTTTCGGTTCGCTACGTCACAAACATTTAAAGTGGGCTGTTGTTGCTCAGTTCTTTTATGTTGGCGCGCAGGTTTGTGTTACCAGTTTTTTTATCAGAATGGCCCAGCAAGGCGGCGGGTTTGACGAGAAAACAGCTGCATCTTATCTGGCAATTTATGGGTTATTATTTACTGTTGGCCGCTTTGCAGGAACCGCGATTCTTCAGTTTGTGTCATCGAATAAGCTGCTCGCTATCTATGCGGTAATCTCTATTTTATTGTGTTTGGTAGCCATATTAGGCAAAGGATCTTACGTGGTTTATGCGCTGGGGGCGATAGGCTTTTTTATGTCGATTATGTTCCCAACCATTTTTGCGTTAGGAATAGAGGGAATCGGCGACGATACCAAGCCGGGGTCTTCCTGGTTAATCATGTCGATTGTGGGCGGAGCCATTTTGCCATTTGGAATGGGAAGTTTAATCGATATGTATGGCGATAATATTCAGATCGGTTACAGCATTCCATTGGTGTGTTTTGTGGTTATTCTTTATTTCGGCTTAAGAGGGTATAAAATCGCACACAAATAATATAAGTTGTTCATTACGTTAGTAAAATAAAGTCTATCTATACTTTTAGTAAAAGTATTTCTGTTGAAGAGAAAGATTGCTTCGGGTAGTAAAAACACCCCTGGGCATGACCATAAATTTTTAAAAAATGAAATTGAGGTTTAGTAAAATTCTGGCATTTGTGCTGTTGTCAAGCTTTTTCCTGGCATCAAATGCTGATGCACAACAGAATGAAAATGCTAAACCCTGGGTTTTCTGGTATTGGGTTAAAGGAGCCGTATCCAAAGCAGGCATTACTGCCGACCTGGAAGCGATGAAATCAAATGGCATAGCAGGTGCTTATTTAATGAGTATCCAGGGGCCAGATAAAATATCTGTTTATTCACCATCCGCAGTTCAGTTAACTCCCGAATGGTGGAAAATGGTTGAATTTGCCATGAGCGAGGCAAAACGGCTAGATCTGAAATTAGGCATGCATGTAAGTGATGGTTTCGCCCTGGCTGGCGGACCTTGGATCACACCAGAACTTTCCATGCAAAAATTGGTATTTTCGAAGATAAATATCACTAATTCAAATAGTAAAATCACTTTACCTCAACCAGAATCAAAAGAAAATTATTATAAGGATATAGCAGTTTATGCATATCCATCTCCGCTTGGTGAAAACCTTTCTACCAGAACGGTTATTCCAAAAATTACGGCAAGCAATGGAACTGATGCCACGGGCCTGGTTCAACCACAGAATAAGAAAAACTTTGGTTCAAGTGAGCCATGTTACATCCAATATGAATTCGAGAAGCCCTTTACCTGCAGAACCATAACCATTAAAGTTAGCGGAAATAACTATCAGGCGCAACGTTTGGCTCTCGAGATAAGTAATGATGGGAAAAATTTCCGATCCATAGGTAGGTTGGAAGCCCCACGACATGGCTGGCAGGATACTGATGAAGATGTTACCCATTCCATTATACCTTCCACCGCTAAATTTTTCAGGTTTGTTTATGATAAAAAGGGATCTGAACCAGGGTCAGAAGATCTGGATGCGGCCAAATGGAAGCCGTCGTTAAATCTGGTCAATCTGGAGCTATCATCAGAAGCAAAGATCAATCAGTTTGAAGGTAAAAACGGTTCAGTTTGGCGGGTGAGTAAAAGAAGTACCGACGCTGAAATTGCTAAGAATTTATGTGTGCCGTTGAATAAAATTATTAATCTGACCAATAAATTAAATAAGGACGGAACTTTAAACTGGAAAGCGCCAAAAGGCAATTGGACAATTTTAAGAATTGGCCATACTTCAACAGGACATACCAATGCAACTGGTGGCGGTGGAAAAGGATTGGAATGTGATAAATTTAATCCGGAAGCCGTAAAATTACAGTTCGATAATTGGTATGGGGAGGCATTAAAGCATGGCGGACCAGAAATCGCTAAAAAAGTTTTAAGCGTTTTCCATGTTGACAGCTGGGAATGTGGCAGTCAGAATTGGTCGCCGGTATTTAAAGCAGAATTTTTAAAGCGTAGGGGTTACGATTTAACGCCTTATTTACCCATAATCACCGGATTGCCCGTAGAAAGCACTTCAGTTTCTGAAAATTTCCTTTACGATATCAGAAAAACGATCTCAGAATTGGTTGTGGATCAGTTTTATAAAACCCTGGCGAAACTGGCAAAAGAGAAAGGTGTAACCTTTACTGCCGAAAGTATTGCACCAACGATGATGAGTGATGGTTTAATGCATTACAAAACTGTCGATATCCCAATGGGTGAATTTTGGTTAAACAGCCCCACGCATGATAAACCGAACGATATGTTAGATGCCATTTCCGGCGCACATATTTATGGGAAAAACATTATCCAGGCCGAGGCTTTTACAACAGTCAGAATGGACTGGAATGAAAACCCGGCAAATATGAAAACGCTACAGGATCGTAATTATGCCTTAGGGATCAATAAATTGGTATATCACGTTTTTACACACAACCCCTGGACAGACCGGAAACCTGGAATGACTTTAGATGGGGTTGGCCTATATTTCCAACGCGACCAAACCTGGTGGAAAGCAGGAAAAGCATGGATAGAATATGCAGAACGTACTCAAAATTTACTTCAGCAGGGTAAACCAGTTGTTGATATAGCCGTTTTTACGGGTGAGGAATTGCCACGCCGCTCCGTATTGCCTGATCGTTTGGTTGAAACCTTACCTGGCATTTTTAGCGCAGATGTAGTAGAAGCAGAACAGAAACGCCTCGCAAATGTTGGTGAACCTTTAAGGCAAATCCCAGCTGGGGTAACCCATTCTGCAAACATGGCCTATCCGGAAAATTGGGTAAACCCTTTACGTGGCTACGCTTATGATAGTTTTAATCCAGATGTATTAAATACCGCAACAGTAAAAGATGGTAATGTAGTTTTCGAAAGCGGTGCATCTTATAAAATTTTGATAATACCAGGCAACATGAAAATGAATCCGAATTATCAGTATATGAGTTATCGCACTGTTAAAAAACTGCTGGAATTGATTAAAGCTGGTGCTAAAGTAATTATTGGAGATAAGCCATTGTACCAGTCTGAAATTAAACAAGTTAAAAAAACTATTTTTGATAAGATTGTAGAAGAGATTTGGGAGGGAAATTTTGAGTCTTATAAAAATAATGGTCGACCAGTTTATAAGAAAGATTTAGGTTTAGGACAGGTTTTTAAAGCACCGTTCTACGGAGAAACTTTTGATGCCCTGGGTTTGGAAAGAGATTTGGATGTGAACGATGAAATAGATAATAATGCGGGTAGAAGTTATGCAAAAGGTATAGGTTATGCACACAGAATTGATGGAGAAAAGGAGATTTATTTTATCACTAATCAGGAAAATAGAAAAAGAGAACTTTTTTTAACTTTAAGGAAGGGTAAAAAGTCTGTGCAGACTTATGATGCGGTAAGTAATACATGGGTTAAACCCGATAAACTCAACGACACTATTGCCGGAACAAGTTTAAAGTTAACCATGTATCCAAATCAATCGATCTTTGTGGTTTTAGATACGCCAGGTATTTATTTGCCCAATTCGCAAACTGCAGAGAAACAGCTAAGGGAAGCAAAAGCAAAAAAGATCAAAAAAACTGACATAAATATCTCCAAATCATGGCAGGCAAAATTCGATACGGCGTATGCAGGCCCATTAAAACCTGTAATTTTTAATGAATTAACCGATTGGACATTAAATGCCGATAGCTTGGTTAAATATTATTCAGGAACCGCAACTTACAGCAAAAACTTCACCTTCAATAAAGATCTTAAAGGTGAAATCTGGCTTGATTTGGGAGAGTTTTCCAGCATTGCAGAAGTTAATATTAATGGAATAAACTGCGGCACTTTGTGGACTGCTCCGCATCGTTTAGAAATTAGTAAAGCGATCAAAAAAGGTGGAAATCAAATTACAATTGAAGTGACCAACACCTGGGCTAACCGTTTAATTGGTGATAGCAAACTATCAGAAAATAAAAGAATTACCAAAACAACTGCACCTTTCCGATTAGAAGGCAAGCCTTTAAATCCTGCGGGATTATTAGGTCCGGTAGTGATACAAGTGGAAGAATAATTGAGCATTAAATATTTCAAATAAATGAAAAAAATAATTGTACTATTTCTTGTTTTGGTTCAAACTGTTGTTTTCGCGCAACAAAAGAAAGCAAAGGATAATTTTAATGTTCCGATCAGGTTAGAAAAGGGCGATTTAAATAAAGATGGTTTAGATGACAAAACCGTAATTACAATGGATACCATCGATGCATCCGTTCCCTTGAAATTGCAAATATTTTTTCAACAGCCCAATAAGAAATTTAAACTGGCTTTCTCTTCAACAGAAGTAATTGAACCCCAATATGTAAACGGCATACATACTAAGAATTCAATACCATATTTTTTTATTGAAAGAGGGTATTTATTAATGAACTCCGAAAAAAATGATGTCCGCTTTGAACATAAATTCATCTATAAAAACGGAAGTTTCCAATTGATTAAAATCTCCAGCGTAGTATATGATGGGCAAAATTCGACAACTGAGACCGTGTTTGATCTTGTATCTGGATTGAAAACAGCAACTACAACTCCGTTAGATTCCGCAAAAGCGTCAAATAAGTACACAAACAAAATAATGATAAGGCCATTGCCCACGCTTCAGAATTTAAAATCCTTTGGTAATAAATTATACTGGTAAAATTCAATTAAACAGAAGAACAATGAAAAAGCTACTTCATATTAACAAATATTTTGTCTCTCAGGCTTTACTAATTCAGGTATTTATTGTTGCGATGCTTTTTCTAACAGGAAATTTAAAAGCACAGGATAAAGCTTTGGTGAATACATCAAATTCTCCATATGCCAAATACGTAGTTTCAATATGGCTGACATAGCCTGGACAAAAGGCTTTTGGGCCGATCGTTTTAAAGTAAAAACAGAAACCATGGTGCCGAAATGATGAGTCTGACCGGTAACGTAAAAATAGGAGAGCCAAACAACTGGAAAAATGTGTTGTACAGGCCGATTGAAGATAAAAATACAGCCACTGAAATAAAACTGGTACCATACTTTACCTGGGGAAACCGTGGCCATTCGGAAATGTCGGTTTGGTTGCCTGTGAGTAGATGATATTTATGTTTTACCATATAAGACATGTAAGAAAATATAAGGTTATAGTGATTAATAGTTATAAGGTAATAAACTAAGATGCGCTCAGGTGGTCGATAAATAAGAAACAAAAAATATACTATTGAGCTTATATGCAACTTAAATTTCTTATATGGTAACCAAAACTAGGGAGTCTTAAGTGATGAAAAATAATAACAAATGAAACTAAAACTTTTAATTTTCTTAAACCTCGCATGTGGCCTTATTGCATCTGCTACGGTTAAACCCGCATCCATCTTTACCGATCACATGGTTTTACAACAACAAAGCAACGTAGCCATTTGGGGCTGGGCCAAACCCTCAACCAAGGTAAAAATCAATACTTCCTGGAATAAACAAAATTATACGGTTACCGCTGACCAGACTGGTAAATGGAAAGTGAAAGTTTCAACACCATCAGCTGGCGGACCATACGAAATGGAACTCAATGATAGCGAAAAACTCGTTTTAACCGATATCCTGATTGGTGAAGTTTGGTTTTGTGGAGGGCAATCAAACATGGAAATGCCAATGAAAGGTTTCAAAAGCCAGCCTATCATCGGTTCAAATGAGGTAATTTTAAAATCAACGAATAAAAATATCAGGTTATATACCGTTCCCCGTTCCTCAATCATTGAGCTACAAGAAAACAGCAAGCCATCTGATTGGAAATTGGCTGCGCCGGAAACTGTCTCCAATTTCAGTGCTACAGCATATTATTTCGGCTCGCTTTTAAGCGAAATGTTAAATGTGCCAATCGGGATTATCAACGATAGTTACGGTGGTTCAACTATTGAGGCCTGGATGTCGCCAGAAGATTTAAAACCTCATACGGAAATCAAGATTCCTTCGAAAGGAGATAGCATAAAAGAAGTGAGCCGCACACCAACTACACTGTACAATGGCATGCTTTATCCGGTAATCGGTTATGGCATAAAAGGGGCGATCTGGTATCAGGGCGAATCTAACTATGAACGACCAGACCGTTACGAAGACCTTTTTCCGGCAATGGTTTCCTCCTGGCGTAAAAATTGGGATAATGGCGAATTTCCTTTTTATTATGCTCAGATTGCGCCATACAATTATGCACAATTGCCACCTAATCATGTTGGTGGGAAATATAATTCAGCCTATTTAAGAGAAGCACAACGCAAATCTTTAACTAAAATACGGAATTCCGGAATGGCTGTTTTATTAGATATTGGCGAAGAAAAATCAATCCATCCGGCAAATAAGAAACAAGGCGGGCAAAGACTGGCTTATCTTGCATTGGCGCAAACCTATGGTATAAAAGGTTTTGGTTTTTCAAGTCCCAATTACGAATCATTAACGGTCGAAAAGAATACAGCTGTAGTCAAATTTCAAAATGTACCGAACGGGTTAACTTCTTTTGGTAAAGAACTATCTTTATTCGAAATTGCAGGCGCTGATCAGAAATTTTATCCTGCAAAAGCAACCATAAAAGGAAGTAACATAACGGTTTCAGCTCCTGAAGTTAAAGTACCTGTTGCTGTTCGTTATGCCTTTAAAGATTTTGTAACCGGCGACTTATTTGGAAACGATGGCTTGCCTGTTTCCTCTTTCCGTACCGATAACTGGGATAATTAATAATCGAATAATGATTTTTATCACTAAGACACAGGAAGCACTAAATATTTTGGCTGAGAACTTAAATGCTCTGATTTATCTGATATGGTCGAAATTCATTAAAACTCCTGCCTTAACTGCTCTCAGGTGCCTTAGGTGGTCAAACATATTAGAAACAACAAAATTAACCACAAAGGCACAAAGAACACAAAGTATGTGCACCTGGCGCTTAAACATCCTTACATGTCAGATATGGTTGAAATTCATTAAGCATGCTGCCTTAGCTGCTCTCAGGTGCCTTAGGTGGTCAAACATATTAGAAACAACAAAATTAACCACAAAGGCACAAAGAACACAAAGTATGTGCACCTGGCGCTTAAACATCCTTACATGTCAGATATGGTTGAAATTCATTAAGCATGCTGCCTTAGCTGCTCTCAGGTGCCTCAGGTGGTCGACAAAATTAACTACAAAGGCACAAAGAACACTAAGTATGTGCATCAGGCGCTTAAACATCCTCACATTTCTCATATGGTCGAAATTCATTAAGCCTCCTGTCTTAGCTGCTCTCAGGTGCCTCAGGTGGTCAACAAAATTAACCACAAAGGCACAAAGAACACTAAGTATGTGCAACAGGCTCTTAAATGCCCTCACGTGTCTGATATGGTTGAAATTCATTAAGCCTCCTTTCTTAGCTACTCTCAGGTGCCTCAGGTGGTCAACAAAATTAACCACAAAGGCACATATAACACTAAGTATGTGTACCATGCGCTTAAATGTCCTCAAATGTCTTATATGGTCAAAAAACATAAACCTTAAAAAACCTACCTTTTCCATGGCAATCTTCGTGTCTTTGTGGTTCACAACCCCAAATGCTTTTTCGCAAGAAAAAGACAACGTAATTTGGACCTCACAAAGTAACAATTCGTCAGAATCCATGCCTGTAGGAGGTGGCGATATCGGCCTAAACCTTTGGGTAGAAAAAGGAGATGTTTATCTCTACTTATCACGCAGTGGAACATTCGACGAAAATAATACCTTACTCAAACTTGGTCGCGTAAAACTGAGTTTAAGCCCAAATCCCTTAGAAGGAAAAACATTCGAACAAGAATTGATTTTAAAAGATGGTTATGCTCAGATTTCAGGCAAAAATGGCAGCCTAAATGCTCAAATTAAAGTCTGGGTTGATGTGTTTAATCCGGTGATCCACCTTGATGTAAAATCAAACCAAAAAATAATTACCCAAGCCAGTTACGAAAGCTGGCGTTTTGAAGACTGGATAATAAAGGGTAAAGAAAACAATCAGAATTCGTATAAATGGGCACCACAGGGTATTGTTAAAACATTTAGAGATGAAATAACCTTTAAAAACAACACCGTTCAATTCTATCATCAAAACAAAGCTGAAACCGTATTCGATGTTACTGTAAAACAGCAAGGATTAGAGGACAGGAAAGCTGATCTATTTAACCCTTTAAAAAATCTCATTTTTGGAGGCTTGATGCAAGGCAATAATATGGTGCCGGCTGGAAACTATACCGGAATATACCTAAATACACCATTTAAAGCCTGGATTTTGAGAAGTAAAAAGCCTTCTGCTTCTAATCACATCACCATTAAGTTAAATACTTCAAAAACGGCATCAATTAGTGAATGGGAGAAAGCTTTAAATACTGTAAATAACAAAAACAACCAAAAAGCCAGTATAAAATGGTGGAATACTTACTGGAAAAAAAGCTTCATTTACATCAATGCTAAAGACGAATCCGCAAACCAATCTGCTAGAAATTACCAGTTATTCAGGTATATGTTAGGTTGCAATGCTTTTGGTAAATACCCAACGAAGTTCAATGGCGGACTTTTCACTTTCGACCCCCAATTAACCGACACGACATTAAAATATACACCCGATTTCAGGAACTGGGGTGGCGGAACGCATACCGCTCAAAACCAACGCCTGGTATATTGGCCCATGTTAAAAAGCGGGGATTTCGACCTGATGAAACCTCAGTTCGATTTCTATCTGGATTTACTTAAAAATGCAGAAATCAGAACGGAAGCTGCCTGGGAACACAAGGGTGCAAGTTTTACCGAGCAATTAGAAAATTTCGGATTACCAAATCCTGCTGAGTATGGCTGGAAACGCCCAGCCGATTTTAATAAAGGCATGGAATACAATGCCTGGTTAGAATATGAGTGGGATACTGTTTTAGAGTTTTGTATGATGATTCTGGAAACCGAAAGATATGGTGGCAAAAACATAGAAAAGTACCTTCCTTTAATTGAAAGCTCGCTTACTTTTTTCAAAGAGCATTATACTTATTTAGCCAAACAACGCGGAGCGAAGGCATTAGATGCCAATGGCCACTTGGTTTTATATCCGGGGTCTGCAGCGGAGACTTATAAAATGGCTTATAATTCCACTTCGACAATTGCAGCTTTAAAAACAGTTTTGGAAAGATTGATTGAACAACCGTCTTTGGCTGAAACCAAGAAAACCGAATGGATAGCGATGCTGAAAACCATTCCGCCAATAAGTTTCAGGACTTTCGGTGGGCATACCACCATTTCTCCCGCTAAACTTTGGGAGCGCATCAATAATACCGAAAGTCCGCAGTTGTATCCTGTCTATCCATGGGGCATTTATGGAATTGGTAAACCCGGTTTAGATACGGCAATTAACACTTTTAAATATGACACCGACGTGCTGAGATTCAGAAGTCATGTAGGATGGAAACAAGACAATATTTTTGCGGCAAGGCTTGGTTTAACAGAAGATGCGGCGAAGTTAACCACCGCTAAATTAAAAGATTCAGGCAGGAGGTTTCCTGCATTTTGGGGGCCAGGTTTCGATTGGGTACCTGATCACAATTGGGGTGGATCGGGCATGATCGGTTTACAAGAAATGCTGATGCAAGTTGATGGAAAAAAAATATATTTGTGCCCGGCATGGCCAAAGGATTGGGATGTTCATTTCAAGCTTTATGCGCCATATCAAACTACTGTTGAAGGCACTTTAAAAGATGGAAAATTAATAGATTTGAAAGTATTGCCAGAAGTAAGGAAAGCAGATATAATTAATATGATTAACTAATCGGTATCGTCATCCTGAACTTGTTTCAGGATCTAATTAGCACTGAAGACCCTGAAATAAATTCAGGGTGACGCATGATTAAATTAAAAAGAAACATGGATTTACAATTAAAAGAAAAAGTTATTATCATCACTGGTGCTGCAAAGGGCATTGGTCGGAGTATTGCAGAAGTGTTTGCCAAAGAAAATGCAATTGCAGTAATCGTAGGTAGAAAAGCAGAAGACAATCAAAAAGTAGTTGATGCAATAACTGCAAATGGAGGAAAAGCCGCACAGTTTGTGGCTGAGTTATCCAATCCTGATGATTGTGAAACGGTGGTGAAAAACATTGTAGCTCAATTCGGCAGAATTGATGGTTTAGTGAATAATGCAGGTGTTAATGACGGTGTAGGTTTAGAAAGCGGAAATTATAAAGACTTTATGGCTTCATTACATAAAAATGTGGTGCATTATTATTTGATGGCACACCATGCGTTGCCAGAATTAATTAAAAGTAAGGGGGCAATTGTAAACATCACTTCTAAAACTGCAGAAACAGGACAAGGAAATACTTCAGCTTATGCTGCTGCTAATGGAGGCAGGAATGCTTTAACACGGGAATGGGCGGTAGAGTTGCTTAAATATGGAATCCGTGTAAATGCAGTTGTGGTTGCCGAATGCTGGACGCCCGCTTACGAAACCTGGATTGAAACTTTGGATGATGCTGAAGAAAAACTAAAAGAAATCACTTCTAAAATTCCATTAGAAAACAGAATGACAACCGCTGAAGAAATTGCAAATATGACGGCTTTTTTAATGTCAGGTAAATCAAGCCATACCACCGGACAGATTATTCACGTTGATGGCGGTTATGTGCATTTAGACAGAGCTTTGGCAAACGCTTAATCCACCTACAACGTCATTTCGAGCGGAGTGCAACGTAGCCGAGAAATCTATCTAAGCAGATCTCTCCATTCCACTGCGCTTCAGTCGAGATGACGATTTTTCTTATTCAATCATTAAATTAAAAATGAAAACCCTTACCTGCACCACACCCGGAACTTTTGAATATTCAGAAACAGAAAAACCTGAGCTTAAAAAAGACCATGCGATTATAAAAATTAAAAGAATTGGCATTTGTGGAACCGATTTACATGCCTTTGAAGGTACCCAACCTTTCTTTAATTACCCAAGAGTGTTAGGTCACGAGTTATCTGGCGAATTGGTTGAAGCCAATGGAGCCGATGGTTTTAAAATAGGAGAGGCCGTTACTTTTATCCCATATTTTAATTGTGGCGAATGTATTGCCTGCCGGATGAATAAACCCAACTGCTGTGTTAAAATGCAGGTTTGCGGGGTACATGTAGATGGTGGGATGCGCGAATATTTACAGGTGCCATCCAGAACACTTTTACATGGCGAAGGATTGAGTTATGATGAACTTGCCTTAGTAGAACCTTTAGCCATCGGTGCGCATGGTGTTCGCAGGGCAGATGTGCAGCCTGGAGAATTTGTACTGGTTATCGGTGCGGGGCCAATTGGTTTAGGTACAATGGAATTCGCCAGGATAGCCGGAGCCAATGTAATCGCTTTGGATATTAATGAAGATCGGTTAGCATTTTGTAAAGATAAATTAAAGGTAGCACATGTGGTTAATGCCCTTTCACCTGATGTAACGCAACAACTTAGTGGTATTACCAATGGCGATATGCCAACGGTAGTAATTGATGCTACAGGTAATCAAAAAGCAATCAATAACGCCATAAATTACATGGCACATGGCGCAAGATTTGTTTTAATCGGACTTCAAAAAGGAGATTTGATTTTTAACCACCCTGAATTTCACAAGCGTGAATCGACATTAATGAGCAGCAGAAATGCCACCATCGAAGATTTTGAGCATGTAATAAAATCAATGAAAGCTGGTTTGGTTAATCCCACCAATTATATTACGCACCAGGTAAAGTTTGAAGAAGTAAAAGATGAATTTGAAAGCTGGTTAGATCCAAAAAATGGGGTGATTAAAGCGATGGTGAGCATGTGATTTTGATGGCATTTTAGTCGTGCGTCATCCTGAACTCGTTTCAGTATTTATGATACATAATGTTCATCCAGAAAGGTTCCGAAATAAATCTACTTCAATTATCGTCATTGCGAGAAGGCTTTTTCAGCCGACGAAGCAATCTTTTTAGCCAAAATTACCTATAGGAAAGATTGCTTCGTCGTTCCTCCTCGCAATGACGATTTTTTATTGAAGCTAAATCTATTTCAATTTGCCTTATCTTACAGATCTCTCCACTTCGCGTTGCTTCGGTCGAGATGACGATTTTTTATTAGTACCTTCAGTGGTAATGTTTAAATATATATCTGCTTAGCTTTCATCATAAAAAGATCTGAAACAAGTTCGGGATGACGATCGCGATAATCGTCCTCGTTTGTAACGAGGATGCCCGAAAAAGGCGATTTTATCGCCTAAAGTAATTTAATAGACATGCTTTAAGACTTCCGAAGTTTTCATCAAGCCACTAAAACTTCGGAAGTTATAAAAAAAGGCCGGTAATCCTAAAATTACCGGCCTGAACGTTGAGCGTTAGTTAATCAAAAACTATTTATAAAAAACTTCATTCCAATGCAATTCATTTCTGAATTGATTGATTTTGGTATCAGCACCAATGTTTACATATTCTAAACCCGCAATATTGGCAAAATCCAATAAATGCTCAGTGGTTAAATTCTGACTATAAGCGGTATGGTGTGCACCACCTGCATAAATCCATGCTGCACAACCCGTTTTCATATCAGGTAGTGGTTTCCACAATACACGGGCTACCGGTAAATTTGGTAAATCATGTTCAGCTTCTACAGCCTTTACTTCATTCACTAACAAACGGAAACGGTTGCCCATATCAATTAAAGATGCATTTAAAGCATCACCACCGGCAACATTAAAAACCAAACGGGCAGGATCTGCTTTGCCACCAATGCCCAATGGATGTACTTCTAAACTGGCTTTGCCACTCGCCAATGAAGCATCAACCTCAAGCATGTGTGAACCTAAAACCATCGAATTTGCCGGATCAAAGTGATAAGTATAATCTTCCATAAATGCATTACCACCGGCTAAACCTGCACCCATTACCTTACATGCACGTACTAAAGCGGCTGTTTTCCAGTCACCTTCACCAGCGAAACCATAACCATCGGCCATTAAACGCTGTGCTGCAATCCCTGGTAACTGAATCATACCATGTAAATCTTCAAATGTATCAGAAAAACCTTTAAAGCCACCATCAACTAAAAACTTACGTAAACCCAATTCAATTTTGGCTGCCTCGTAAACTGATGAATGTCTTGCACCGCCAACTTTTAAATCATCGGCCATTTCATAGGTAGCATCATATTCTTTCAGCAAAGTCTGAATATCATCTTCACTAATTCCATTAATTACTGCTACTAAATCCCCTATGCCATAAGTGTTTACCGCAAAACCAAATTTCATTTCAGCTTCTACCTTATCGCCATCTGTAACGGCTACATAACGCATGTTATCACCAAAACGGGCAAATTTAGCGCCTTGCCAATCGTGCCAGCCTGCAGCAGCCCTGCACCAGGTATCGATCTGTTTAGCCACTTCTTCATCCTGCCAATGACCAACAACCACTTTACGGTCTTTACGCATACGCGACACCATAAAACCGAATTCACGGTCGCCATGTGCACTTTGGTTCAGGTTCATAAAATCCATATCAATGGTATTCCATGGAATGTCGCGGTTAAACTGCGTATGTAAATGCAATAGCGGTTTTTGCAAAACATTCAAACCCCTGATCCACATTTTAGCCGGAGAGAAGGTATGCATCCAGGTAATTACCCCAATACAGTTCTCGTCAATATTAGCTTGTTGCAAGGTTTCGAAAATCTCTTCCGTTGTTTTTACAATCGGTTTGTACACTACCGAAACAGAAATACTTCCGTTCTGGTTTAACGAATCAGCCACTTGCTGTGCATGTTCTGCTACTTGTTTTAAGGTTTCTTCACCGTACAAATGTTGCGTACCCGTAATAAACCAAACTTGTAATTTTTTTAAATCAATCATTACTATCTATGTTATTTTTAATTTATTCAATTCCCCTCGGTCTGTGTCCTCACAGACCGAAATGTTTTTTCTTCTAATCCTTGGTCTGTGTCCTCACAGACCACTATTCTTATTCTTTTTATTTTGAAAAGCAAGGTTCCGTTTCATCGGTTACTGCAGTCCTGCTTTCCGTTTTATTCACCCACCTGCGGTCGGGTTCATGTCCACTCCAATCAGGTTTAGGTTACTTAGGTAAACCTTACAATGTTAAACCCGACAGCAGCGGCAGCTCCCGATTCTTCATCGGGACTATAGCGAATGGCGGGGCTATCGTTTCCTAAGCACTACCGCAATTGCTTTCCTAATTCTTTAAACTTTTATGCCACTTTATCTCTGTATTCAAGACTGAAGACTTTAGACTCATGACTGTGGACTAATCTAACTCTGTCCATAATAAGCCCCGGCACCATGCTTCCGCTCATAATGTTTTGCAATCAGCGAATCTTTTAACTTTGGGGCCTGTGGATTAATCTGCTCGGTTAACAAAGCCATTTGTGCTACAGTTTCCAAAACCGCGCTGTTATAAACCGCTTTATTGGCCGTTTTGCCCCAGGTAAAAGGAGCGTGGTTACCCACTAAAATCATTTCTACCTCTTTATAACTCAGGCCTAAACTTTCAAAATGGTTCATAATCTGGAACCCCGTTTCGTACTCGTAGTTTCCTTTAATCATTTCATCAGCCATTGGCGGCGCACATGGAATATCAACAGTTAAATGGTCGGCATGCGTGGTTCCGAAAATTGGAATTGCCCTTTGTGCCTGTGCCCAGGCCGTACCATAGGTAGAGTGTGTATGTACAATCCCCCCAATTTCTGCCCAGTGCTTGTATAAAACCGCATGGGTTTTGGTATCTGATGAGGGACGTAAATTCCCTTCAACTGTGTGTCCGTCAAAATCTACAATGACCATTTTTTCTGGTGATAAATCTTCGTAAGGCACACCACTTGGTTTAATCGCAAATACGCCTTTTGCACGGTCGGCGGCACTTACATTACCAAAGGTAAAAAGCACCAGTCCCAATTTAGGCAGCTGCATATTGGCCTGGTAGGCCTGTTCTTTTATATCCTGATAGTTGCTCATGATAAATAAGGTTTTACATCTTTTTTATTGTATTTCTCCAGGTATCTGCCCAGTCCCAAATATTGTTGGTAATGCTGGCGGTAAAGTTTTTGCTTTTTAATATTTGGTTTATATTCTTTTTCAAAACCTGTTCCCATAGCCGCCATTGCTGCTTCAATATTCGGATAAACACCTGCTGCAACTGCAGCGAACATCGCCGCACCTAATGCACAGGTATGCTCGAAACGGTGAATTCTGATTGGCATTTCCAATACATCCGCCATCATTTGCATGATATAGGCAGATTTTTTTGCTACCCCGCCAATGCCGATAATACCTTTTACAGGCACACCTTGTTCTTTAAAGCGGTCTACAATAGCTTTAGCACCAAAACAGGTGGCAGCAGCTAAAGCACGGAAAAAGCGTGGTGCATCAGTTCCTAAACCTAAACCAGTTATTGCACCTTTAAGTTCCTGGTTTGCATCTGGTGTTCTACGGCCGTTTAACCAGTCAATCGCGAGTTCTGCATAATCAGTGTCATCCAAAGCTTCTGCTTGTTTACTTAAATTGGCAATAATTTTAGCCTCCAGTTCTTCTTTTAAAGCAATTGCTGTAGCTTCATCTATTAGTGACGATTCAGTCAATAAATGATTTAGTGGCCAGCTGATTAAGTTCTTAAACCAGGCATAAACATCACCAAAAGCAGATTGCCCAGCCTCTAAACCTGCCATTCCCGGAATTACCGAGCCATTAACCTGTCCACAGATACCGTTAATTAATTTACCATCTAAATCCTGGTTAGGTGCAACGAGGATATCGCAGGTACTTGTACCCATTACTTTACTCAGGTAGTAAGGCTCAATCTGTCCGCCTACTGCGCCCATGTGTGCATCAAATGCACCAACACCAACAACTACATCTGTACTTAAGCCCAGTTTAGTCGCCCATTCTTCACTCAATGTTCCTGCAGCAATATCAGAAGTATAGGTATCGGTGAATAATTTATCTCTAAAGCCGGCTAAAAGCGGATCAAGACTGCTAAAGAAATCTTCTGGAGGTAAACCATTAAATTCTTCTGCCCAAAGTGCTTTATGTCCGGCAGCACAACGGCTGCGTTTCATTTCTTTGATATCATTTCCACCACAAAGTAAAAATGGAATCCAATCGCAGTGTTCTACCCAGGATGCTGCAGCTTTTTTAATACTTGAATCAACCCTTAAAATATATAACAATTTAGCCCAGAACCACTCTGAAGAATAAATGCCACCTACATATTTAAGGTAATTGGTGCTGAATTTTGTAGCATGCTCATTAATCTCGGCAGCTTCTTTAACTGATGTATGGTCTTTCCAAAGCACAAACATGGCATTTGGATTTTCCTCAAAATCTTTAGTTAAAGCAAGGGGAGTACCTGTTGCATCAACAGCAACCGGACTAGAGCCGGTTGTATCAACCGAAATACCTTTTACCAGCTTTGCAATTTCTGCACCGCCGGCTTTTGCAAGGCAATCTTTTATGGTGTGGGTTAAACCTTCAATATAATCTAAGGGATGCTGGCGGAACTGATTAACAGCGGGTTTACAGTATAAACCTTTCTGCCATCTTGGATAAAGAAAAACCGATGATGCGATTTCTTTTCCGTTTGCGGTATCGACTAGAACAGACCGGACAGAATCTGACCCGTAATCTACTCCAATTACATAGTTTGCGTTGCTCATAACAATAAATAAATGTCTAATTAACGTTTATTTATTTGAATTTAAAAATTTAATTATTCTTTTAACTAAAAACATTAATTTTAGGAGAATAGCCATACCATTTTTTATGGAATATCCGTCCCTTAAAAAGGCAGACGCCAGGGAAATCGCTTTTAACTTTTCTCTGATAATTCTTTCTCTTTCTGCGCATGCTTAAGCATTATGTTTGCCACGGAAGCACGAAAAACACGGAAAAACTTTAATCTCCTCCCTGATTTCTGTGCTTCCGTGGCTAATTAATTTTTGCAAATGTTTTAAAAGCAATTTCCCTGAGATAGACGCTGAGCTGGCGTTACTCTTTTTTCAAAAGGGGATATAAAAACTTAAAAGAATTAGAAACCGCCTGATGCATGATTGTTGCATGATTCTCTTGTGGTAAATAATCGAAATAGACTTTAACAGCGTTATTTTTAAAACCTTTTATCTTTTCTGCGAGTACATTTGCATCCACCTCCATTACCCTGGGAATTTCGGTAGGTGTTAGTCCTTCTTTACCAACAGCAATGTAAACCGCGGTTTGCTGGTTAAAGATACTTTCACTGATTTTCGAATCCTGATTGAGCAACGAACCATTGTCCCACCATAAGCTTGGACTAATAATAATGTATCGATTAAAAAGATCAGGCTTTTTGATTAAAATTTCGGAAGCCAGCAAGCCTCCTAAAGATTGACCGATAATGGTTTTGTTTGTATTCGTTTTATATTTTGACTGAATATAAGGCTCAAGTTCTTTTTCAATAAAAGAAATAAATTTATCGGAATGGCCTGTTGTAGGATAGTTTTTCTTATCGCGCTCAATCGATGTAGGAAAAGTAAAATCCCTTTTGCGATCAACAGTTGCAATACCAACTACAATTGATTTTGGAATCTGATTTACCCATTCGAAACTATTAAACTGTACAAGCCCTGCAATATGAATGAAATCTTCATCGGCAGAACCATCGAGCAAATAAATTACCGGATATCTGGTACTGTCGCTTTGATTATAACCTTCAGGAAGGTATATGTTCAGGATTCTTTTCTCTGCCAGTTCTCCCGATTGTATTTCGTCTATTACGCCAAGCACAAAAGGTTTAGTGTTACTTGTCGGTTTCTGTTTTTTTGTTTGTCCAAAAGCCATTAGCTGACAAAAAACCAATAGCGCAATGAAAAGTATTTTATGGGGATGCTTTTGCAGTTTCATTAGAAATCGTGCTTATTGAACAGATCTGCCGAAAATTAATGATTTCTTTGTATCTATTGACTAAAATGCAGCTAAAAATATCTTCTGGAAGCTAAATTCTCAGCCCAATCGGATCAGGCATAGGGTTTCTGCCATGAAAAAACCAACCTTTGTTTAATAAACCTGATAGAGCAGGTTAGCCCGGACCTCGATTTAAGCACCGTCTATGTTGTCTTTATTGAGTGCTTGCTTGTTTCACAGGTTTCATCGGGGGGAGGACTAACAGCGATAGCAGGACTGCCGCCCCAAAGAAAAACTGACCTGCATTTTCAAAAAAACAATCGCTGCTCATACCTTTTTACAAATACTCAATATTTTTTCCCGGGCATTGCAATAATCCCGATTTAACTTTAGCTTGCGGGCATTAAAATTCCTGTTATTACATGGCCATTAATCTTCAAAAAGGACAACGCGAAAATTTAAGCGCTTCAAAATTTACCATCGGGCTGGGCTGGGATACCAACAGTGCCTCGAGCGGTTACGATTTCGATTTAGATGCCTCGGTATTTATGCTGGGCGAAAACCGGAAATTGATTGCTGATGAATATTTCGTGTTTTATAACAATTTAATTTCTCCGGATGGCGCCCTTACCCATACCGGCGATAATTTGACAGGAGAGGGAGATGGTGATGATGAAGCGATTCATGTTGACCTAACGGTTGTGAACCCTTCGATCAGCGAATTGTGCATTGTGGTAACCATTCATGATGCTTTGGCACGCAGGCAAAACTTCGGGCAGGTTAAAAACTCTTTCGTACGCATTGTTGACACCAATGGAGTAGAAATTATGAAATATGAGTTGGAAGAAGATTTCTCTATTGAAACTGCTGTAGAGTTCGGCCGTATTTACCGTCGCAATGGAGAATGGCGTTTCGAAGCCGTAGGTGCAGGAATGAAAGGCGGACTTCAGGATTATGTAAATAAGTACCAGTAAGTAAACAGGTAACATTCCAGTCTCTGGAGGCAAGTGTACACTAGCGAAGCAGGAGTAAACTGGCACAATCTGCATCGTGATTAACATTAACATTTGATGGCTTATTATCAGGAAAGCAATAACAGTATTCCATAGGTTAATTTCTTCCTGCTCTACCTTCTGCCATGAAAAATGGCATTCGTTCGATCAGGTTTAGTTGAGTCATTTTCTGCTACTATGTCGGTTTTCTGTGCCACAGGCCTAAGTTCATAGCCCTGATCGAAGCGGCATCCCCGATTTTTCATCAGGATAAAGCAGAGCAGGATATGTCAGAGCCAGCACGAAATATTCCTTTATATTTTACCGCAACATCAAGGCCTCATATCAACTTATTCTTCAGGAATATGTACAGGAAAAATAAAAAATATTACAAGCCCTGACAAACTGTTGTCATGAGCAGCCAATACTTTCGTTGCACAATTAAAATAATTAGCAATGAATTTAATATCCACCCGCATTATTACGGCCCAGGTTGAAACACTCATCAATTTTTACGAACAGGTAACAGGTTTAAAAGCCACCAGATACACGCCTGATTTTGCCGAGTTAAAAACCCCAGGCGCAACCCTGGCCATTGGGAGCATACGCACTTTACAATTTTTTGGTGGCGACAGTGTTGCCCAATCTGCACAAAACCGTAGCATGATTATCGAATTCAGGGTTGATAATGTGCAGCAACGTTTCGAACAATTAGCGGTTTCTTTAAAAAGCGCAATCGTACAGGAACCTACCATTATGCCCTGGGGCAATCAATCTTTATTATTAAGAGATCCTGATGGCAATCTGGTGAATCTTTTTACTCCGGTAACGCCCGAAGCTGTAGAAAAGTTTAAGGGTAATTAAACATGTAACTAATCATATGAGTTAGTTGAATATATCGATTTGTTTTTGTTGAAAATTACCTGTCAAGCCATTTTTTAAATTCCGATACTTTGTTTTTACTGATCAAGATCACCTCATCGGACTCTGGCGAGACCACAATTTTTAGTTGGTTTTTGCCATAAATATAAATGGTTTTGATAGCGTTAAGACTAATAATAAACTGCCTGTTTGCACGGTAAAAGGTATCTCCATCAAGCTGTTTCATTAACTCATCAAGACTTAATGCGGTGGAGTACTTTTTACCATTGTGTGTAATGATATTAACAGCAGCACCATCGAAAAAGAAAAAGGCTATCTCAGTGATATCAAGGTGGATCAGTTCGTCTTTTAAATAGGTGATCATGCGCTTCCGGGCAGTTTCCTTGTCTGGGTTTAAAGAAACTGCCGCATTTTCCTGTTGCACTTTGGCCAGCTGTTCATTTAAGCTACCCAAAGTGCTCACTTTTTCATTCAGGGTACTGATCTCTAAGGAAACCGATTTTTCATACCGGCCATAAATTTGCCTGATCAGCATTAAACAGCTGCCGATGATAATGACTGCAGTTGTGAAAAAACAAATGATAAACTGTGTGTAAAGGCCCGATAGTTCTGCCTGTAGTACTTCGATATTGGCATGTGCCGCTACGATCCAGTCGCTGCCCTTAACCGGATAAATATTTACGATCTCTGAGCTCCTGTTTTTCGCTTCAGGGAAACTCCGTGTACCGCCCAGGCTTTTCTGTTGCGCAATGGCTTCATTAAAAGGTATTGATCCATTTCGGGACTGAAGTATAGAATTGCCCTCCGCTATTTTCTGGCCGATAAGTGCCGGATTGGGGTGGCAGAGTTCGATACCGTTTTTATCATACATACAGATAAACTCTCCCTGGGTATCGGTATTTTCTATGCTTTGTTGCAGGTTGCGGATCACCTTTTGCTGCGCAAGTCCGCTTTGCAGTTGCTGTTCGAGCAAGCGTCCAATTTCCCTGCTTTCCCTTGCGCCCGATTCCAGTTTGCTGGCCCATAACTTTTCGGCAGCACTGTTATAAAGGTAACGGAAAGAAAAGTAACTGATCAGTGTTACCATAATGCTTACGGTCAGAAAAAGTAGCAGGTGTAATCGTCCTTTTAACATAGGGGTTAGTTAAAAATCGCCAGAATAATTTACTCGATTTTAGGGGTCAAGGTCTTAAAAAGATCGGACTATTCAAAGCGGTTTATTCGCCTTCAAGGCTAAATTTATCCCTCTCATAGGATTGTAATAGGATTTTGTGTGCTTTGAAGGCTAATTTTGATCAGATTAAAAAAATAATCCATGAAACTCAAATTCAAAATCGTAATCGGCATCCTCAGCCTGGTATTGCTGGCGCAGCTGATCAGGCCGGAGGAATTACATTCAGAAAAAGCACAGCAAGTTAAAAGGCTGGCAAGTGTACCGGAAGAAGTGGCAAAGGTATTGGGAACTTCTTGTTTCGATTGTCACTCCTCCCAAACCAGCTGGCGGTGGTTTGACCGGCTCACGCCTGTTAATTTTTTGGTGGCCTCGCATATCCGTGATGGCAGGAAAGCGCTCGATTTTTCGCAGTGGGATTCGCTCGCTACCCCGCAACGTAATGCCATGTTGTATTTCGCCTTAAACGGAATGCTTTCAAAAGAAATGCCTTTAAGCAGTTATACAGCACTGCATCCTGCGGCAAAGTTAAATCAGAACGATATAGATTTGCTAAGGGCTTATCTGTTACATAATGCCGTAAGTAAACCCGCCATTATAGAAAGCAATTCGAAGGGAGCAGCGCAAGCATCTGTTGTGGAAGTGAAAAGATCGCCAAACGGAATAGCTTACCTGCCGAATTACCGCAACTGGAAAGCAATAAGCACTACGGAGCGTTTCGACAATGGCACCATCCGCATCATTTTTGGCAACCCGATAGCGGTTAAAGCCATACATGAGGGAAAAACAAACCCGTGGCCGGATGGAACCATTTTTGCCAAAACCGCATGGAAACAGGAGCAAGGCAAGGACGGAAATGTTTATGCAGGCCAATTTGTCCAGGTAGAGTTTATGATCAAAGATGTTAAGCGGTATGCCGGTACAAAAGGCTGGGGCTGGGCGCGGTGGAAAGGTGACAACCTTTTGCCTTATGGTAAAACGGTCAAATTTGATTCAGAATGTATCAGTTGCCACAGGCCGGAACGTGATCACGATTATGTATTTACCACACCGATTGATATCAGGGATTTAAACAAAAAATAAGATGAGATTAACATTCACCGCAGGGCTATTTGCCCTTATTATATTGTTGATGATGGGCTGTAAGCCAAACACAATTGATCGGATCAATCATGGAGCTTCGATAACCAGCATTTCCAGACTTCCTGAAAATCCTTTGGAAATGATACCAATGGCTGTTAGCCTGCAGCCGCAAGGAAAAACAATGTCGACACTTTATGGCAACGGCATTGCCGCAAAACGTTTAAAGGATGGCGCAGATTATGCTGCCGGTTCGGTACTTTACCTGGTTACCTGGAAAGGAAAGGCTGATCCTGATTGGTTTGGCGCCCGTATTCCGGATCGCGTAATGGCCATAGAACGCATTTCTTTTGATCAGAACGGACAAAAGAGCTATACTTTTTTTAAAGGACCGGCCTGGGATCATGGTTTAGACCTGAAAAAGGAGGAGAGGCTGGCCATCATTCTTTCCATACCAGTTGCCAAATCGCCTTAATGGTTATATTTTCACTGTTTATTTGGAACCTAATAAATATTTTAAGGGATTTAGGTCTTAATTAATTTCACGATCAAAAGTAGGGTAGATTCAATTCATTAAAATACATCATTCATGCACGCTACAATTTTAGAATTATTTGCTGAAAAATCGTTTTGCAAAAAACTGATTAACAAAATCATCAAATTGCTTTTTGTAACTCCTGCCTACTGGAACCGTAAATTGACCCAGGAGTATTTCGTTGTGATTCGCAGCAGTGACAGCATTCGGGTTGATCAGGAAAGAACGGTGGATCCTGACAAATCCATTATGTCGTAAAGTTGTTTCCAGGTCAGAAATGGAGGTTTTCAAAACCGTCATGTTATCATTGGCAAGAATAACCTTCACATCATTTCCACTGCTTTCAAAATAAAGAATATCATTTATTTTTATCTTCCTGTTAAATCCCTCTGCCTTTAACACAATAAAATCTTCAGGAATCTTTTCCATATTTCTTAATATTCGGTGGACCGATCTAAAAAATCTTTCAAAAGTGATGGGCTTCAGTAAATAATCTACGGCTTCAAGTTCAAATCCGTCTATGGCATATTCTCGAAATGCGGTAGTAAATATTGTTGCGGGTCTTTTACGGAGAGATTTTAGAAATTCTATTCCGTTGAGGTCAGGCATCTGGATGTCAAGGAACATCAGGTCTACTTCGTGATTTTGTAACAGCTTATAGGCTTCAAGCGCATTTTTTCCCCTGGCAACAAGCTTCAGGTCCTCAATTTTAGAAATGTGATTTTCTAAAAGGTTAACGGCTAAAGGTTCATCGTCTATGATAATACAATTAATCATGATTTCCAGGGATTATTATTTCGATTGCAAACCAATTGCTTTTATCGGTTATTTTCATTGAATATTGATCAGGGTAATAGGACTGGAGCTGTTTCTCTATGTTTTTCAGTCCTATGCCTGTTTTTTCTCTCTTACCGGAATCTTTTTTAAATGCTGAATTTTCTACTTTAAAAACAGAATGGTCTTTCCCGGTTAGTACCGAAATACGAATATCGATATTTCCGCTTGTTTTTTCTGCCCCATGTTTGAAGGCGTTTTCAACCAGCGACAAATACAACAGGGGAGGAACGAGGTTAGGAAATTTAATATTTTCAAATTGGGTAATATGTAAACGTTCATCATATCGCAGCTTTTCCAGTTCAATGTAGGCATCGATTATGCTAAGTTCATCTGAGATCGTTACCAGCCGCTGCTGTCCTTTGTACAAAACATAGTCCAGGATGTCGGAAAGCCGGCTGATCGATTCTGAAGTATAGCTGGAATTTACGATAGACAAGGAGTAAATGTTGTTCAGTGTGTTGAAGAGGAAGTGGGGATTTAGCTGTGATTTCAAGGCATTCAATTCGAGTTCAGCTTTCTCTTTTTGAAGTTGTACCGTATTTTGTTTCTCGCTGTTGTAACGTAAAATATACATCACCGAAATAAATATGAATGCGCCTGATAAGAACGGAATAATATAACAGATCAGGAGGTACTCGATGTCCGTCACGATCTCTATGATACTATTCTTTGGATAATTGGCGAAAAAAGGCTCAGCTAAATGTACAATGAAGATGCGGTTTAACACCCCTAATACATAGGTAGCCGACAGAAGATAAACCGAAAACAGAATGTATTTTTTATGGTCGAAATATTTCCGTATCAGAACATAATATATAAAATTGGAACCGGCTATTTGAAATATGAGGTGGCAAAGGCCGTAATAAAAAAACTCTCTAAATTCAGACTCTCCAGACTCGCTGTAGTTCCTGGCGGTGCCAAATATGAATAACGCCAACCAAAATATGGTTTGATAGCCTATTTCTTTTTTTATTCTCGCGTTCAGCAGCTTATTCACAATACCCCAAAAATAGAAATTAAGTAGTTCTTATCGGGAAACATATTTAAACTACAGGTATCGGGTGGCCAACACCATGTTCTGGTATTTAAATAACGATAGGAACAGTGTAAATGATAATCCCTGCATTCTGCATAACAGCCCATAAAACAATTGAAAATAGAATGAATTTTACAGAAAAAAACAAATGGGTAAAGAAAGATTTAATGGACTGGACCACCTACGGGCCATCGCAATTGTACTCGTACTTCTGTATCACTACAGGATGTTTGAGCATCCGAAATGGGTGGAAACAATCGGCTGGGTCGGTTGGACCGGGGTTGACCTTTTTTTCGTATTAAGTGGTTTTTTAATTTCCAGCCAGCTGTTCAGGGAGATCAGCGCGCATCAAAAAATTCAATTGGGGATATTTATGACTAAACGGTTTTTCCGGATTATCCCACCTTATGCATTTACTTTATTCCTGTACTTCAGTATATCCTTTTTCAGGGAAAGAGAAAATTTACCACCATTGTGGAAGTTCATCTCATTTACTCAAAATTATGGCCTGGACGTTTTTAATTATGGTACTTTTTCTCACGCCTGGTCCCTATGCATTGAAGAGCAATTCTATCTGTTTTTGCCCTTGTTGCTGTTATTTCTGCTAAGAGTAAAGGCAATCAGCCATATCCAATTGATCATCCCGTTATTGATCCTAATTTCCATTACTTTGCGCTATTTCTCCTGGACTGAATATGTTTTTCCAGATATCAATACCGCGGATTTTTGGAGAACGTGGTACATGAAGATCTATTATCCGACCCATACAAGGCTTGATGGATTGGCGATTGGCGTATTGATTGGTTATCTGTTCAGTTTTTCTCAGAAGTTTAGGGTAGCGGTTGACCGTTACGGAAATCCATTGCTGCTCATCGGAATGCTGGCGGTAGGTTTTTCGCTGTGGTTTTGCAAAGACCAGGTCTCTGAAAATACCTCGTTTTTTGGTTTTACATTAGTAGCCATCAGCTATGGCATTCTGGTGCTGGGTTCAATTTCGAAATCATCTGTTTTAAGCAAGCGGAAATATCGTATCACTTCTCAACTGGCAGCACTTTCTTATTCTATTTATCTTTCACACAAGGGGATTATCCATATGGTTCAGTGGTTACTTAAAAAAGGGGATATTTCTACATCAGGAAATGTTGCTCTTTTCATCTGTTTTACGGCATGTATCATCACCGGATTATTTTACCGTTTGGCCATCGAAAAACCATTTGATCAAGTTAAAAATCTAGTATTAAACAACAAAAAATAACTCCAATAAAAACAATTATGATCACTTTATTCATCATGTTATCCCATTTCGTAAATGCCCAGGATCCAACCCGGGAAAAGGTCAGGATCGAAAAGGTCGTCCAAGATTTGAGACAAAGCATCATCGAAAAAGACGCTGTACTATTTAATCAGTTGTTCCACGAGAATCCTGTGGTCTGGATAGGGTCAATGTCATTAAGTTAAGGGTTTTTAGCCACAGATGAGCACAGATAAACACGGATTTTCATATCTGTGTGCATCCTTCCTATCTGTGGTTAAATTATTTTCTTATGCCTAATGGCTTAACTTAATGACATTGTGGATAGGGTAAAAGGGCAATGGAAGATCGTAAGCGTCATTTATTCTTATGAGCTTACTGAATTTATCCTAAGCGTTAATTTTGATCATTCCATTCCGGACAGCCATAATTTTAGTATATTAGAATAATCAAAAAGTGATGATAACCCAAATCAATCCATTTGATTAAAAATCCTCAAAAGAATATTCCAAAAGTCCACCTTCACGCCACATTTACCCCACGTTCAGGCCACCTTCCGGCCAGGTCAGCGTATGGCTTGCTTGCACAAACTTCACCCTTGCTTCGGTTTAGTTGTAGTCCTGGTGTAGGTCAGGCAGGTTAAAAATTTGCGTCGTTTTAGATTGGTAGGTTAACAATAGCTAAATAACAGGTAAAGGGAAAGTTATCTCCGGGTATTGTTGGTGTATGGCTGTGTCGGAGAAACATCCGTAAAGCGCAATAAACCTGGGTGATCAGGGAAAATGGCCTGCTCGTTCCGTTTTCAACTTTTCGCAGCGGATTCCGTTATTACGTATAATTATCAGATCATATTTAACTACTATAATTTAGTAAATTTGGCTGTATTTTTAATTACTTTAAATGACAAGTCAAGAAAAAGTAGCTTCTTACGTAGAGAAATTTGTCCGTTTGACCGAGGAGGAAAAAAATGAATTTACAAGCAAATTCAAAGAAACCAGAATAAAAAAAAGACAGTTTATTGTTCAGCCAGACTTTGTTCCAAAGTACAGATATTTTGTAATTAAAGGTGCGCTGAGCGCTTATGTTGTTGGAGACGAAGGCAAAGATCACACCATTCAATTTGCGGTAGAAGACTGGTGGATTTCAGATTATGACAGCTACATACATCAAAAACCTGCAAGTATGTTTGTTGTTGCTCTTGAAGATTGTATTCTTATGAAAATCAGTTTTGAGGATGAACAAATATTAAAGGCACTAAATCATAAATTCGAAACATTCTTTAGATGTAAGGCTGAACTTGCAACAGCGTTTATGCACAGAAGAATAGTTACAAATCTCACCAAATCAGCAAGGGAGCGCTATGCTCTTTTTATCGAAAGCTTTCCGGAATTGGTGCAACGTGTTCCACAGTACGCTCTGGCTTCTTATTTGGGCATAACCACTCAGTTCCTGTCAAAAATACGGAATCAAAAAAAACTGATAAAAAGTTAATCCGGTCTCACTTCTTTTCTTCATCTGGTTGATTTGTAAATTTTAAGAATCAACCCAATTTGCATGGGTCAGTTTTGACAAATGACAATTGAACGAAAATTAGAATGGAAAAATTAAAAAACAAAGTCGCGGTTATTACTGGGGGTAATAGTGGCATGGGCTTAGCCACCGCAAGATTATTTGCTGCAGAAGGAGCCAAAGTAGCCATAACCGGTCGCAATGAAGCAACGCTAAAAAAAGCCGTTTCAGAAATAGGTCATCATGCAACAGGCGTTATAGCCGATGTATCAAACTTAAAAAGCATTGAAAATGCTTATGCCGAAATTGCGGCTAAGCTTGGTAAATTTGATGTGTTAATTATTAATGCAGGGGTTTACAAAGGTCTTCCGTTAGCTGATTTTACCGAAGAACTATTTGATGAACTCGTTGATGTTAATTTTAAAGGAGCTTTCTTCTCCGTTCAAAGGCTTTACCATTTTTAAGCGATGGTGCATCTGTTGTAATGACCTCTTCGGTTTCAAATGAAAGCGGAGCAGCAACAGCTTCTGTTTATGGTGCAACCAAAGCTGCTGTACGCTCTTTAGCACGCGGTTTTTCTGCCGACCTCTTAGAGCGGAATATACGGGTTAATGTCCTTTCTCCGGGACCTGTTGAAACACCTATTTTTGACAGATTAGGAATGCCTGTGGAGAATGTAAATGGAATTAAACAATATCTTGCCAGCGGAGTACCTCTAAAACGCCTGGGTACTACTGATGAAATGGCAAAAGGATTTTTATATCTGGCAAGTGATGATTCATCGTTTATGTTAGCCGGAGAACTTGTACTTGACGGTGGAATTGGACAGTTATAAGTTTTTAACCTAATCAATAGATCACGCAAACATTTCAAGGCTTGCAGCTCATGATAGGCCTTGATGTTTTATAAAACATGAGAAATTTAAATTTAAACAAAGGGGAGTATGGCCTGTTCAGAAAAACCGTTTGGTAAAATATTAAAGTAAAGAGGTGTTGGCGATCTGGCTAATTTTCCAGGTATATCGGTCGAATTGTTGTATTCATTCATATGTTCAATTTCCTTTATCATATTAAATCTTCTAAAAATATCTGACAATAGATAGTTATTTGTTACTTTAACGTTCCATAGTATATAACTAGATAAAATGACCACTAAACCTAAAAAGCCAGCCATGTATTTTTCGTCCTTGGAGATTGAAAATATTAAATGTTTTAGCGGCAAACAGATACTGGATTTAAAAGATGTTAAGGGAAATATATCACCATGGACTTTAATATTAGGAGATAATGGGATTGGTAAAACAACCTTATTAAAATGTCTCGCTTGGATGACGCCGGTTCAAGCTCCGAAAAAAGAACAGGATAAGTTAATGGTCGCGGCTAAAAAGTTGATTGACTTTGGCTTACCGATAGACAATATTATGGAAGCTATCGGCCTGACCAAAGCAGCAATTGAATCTGCATCAAAAAGAGAACAGGATAAGCTTAAGGCCGCAGTTAAACAACTGATTGAGGCTGGAGCCCCTATTGAGCGAGTTATGGAGGTTACGGGTCTCACCGAACAAGAAATCGATCTAATTCCAAATGAGGATAATGGTCTAAAAGTTAAGATCAAGCCATTAATGGATGACTTTGAAGAAAACGCTGAGTACGAAAAACTATTAAGATCTGGAATAGATATTAAATCTGAAATTAAGGCGGTATTTTCCAATGGTGTTGAACTGCGTAAATCTCCAACCGCTGATGACTTGGTGACGATTGGTATGACCTTCGAAAAGGTTGCAGGTGAGGTAAAAATCATAGATCCAATTCTTGGCAATCTTACAGATTTTAATTCGCCAAATTTGTTTGCTTACGGCGCAAGTCGTCATATGGCGCTAAAGAATTTTGATAAATTTGAACTCAAAAATCCAATTTTTAATTTATTTTCGGAGTCAGCCGACTTATATGATGCAGAACAGCTACTAAGCATATTGGATACCGCCTCTATAAGAAAAAAGGGGAAAGGAAAGGCGACTAAATTGCTTAAAAAAGTTAAACAAATTTTATCAGATTTGCTACTTTTTATTAAAAGTCCCGATGACATTATTATTCACTCACCCCTAAATGATGATGGGTCAGCTAATCACGTACTTGTCGAAATTATTACTCCTTATGGAAAAGTAGCGCTAAGTAATTTAAGTCTTGGTTACCAAACTATGCTTGCTTGGATGGTTGACCTTGCTCTTAGGATGCTATGGACAAACCCGGATAGTACAAATCCACTGCACGAGCCTGCTGTGGTTATAGTAGACGAAATCGACCTGCATTTGCATCCCAAATGGCAAAGGCAAATCAGGCAGGATTTAACCTACCATTTTAAGAATACGCAATTTATTTGCACTGCACACAGCCCATTTATGGCTCAAGATTCTGAAATAGAGAATTTATGCGTGATCAATGAAATAGATGGTAATGTGCGTATTGAGAATGAACCCGCAATAGTACAAGGTTGGCGTATTGGACAAATCGCGACCAGTGATCTTTTTGGTGTTTCCAGTGAGCGGAGTCTTGAGACTGAAGCAGACATTAATAAAAGGCGGGAAATTCTTGATAAGGAGGTGCCTACTGTAAAAGATAAACGAGAGTTAAAAAGGTTAAATAAAAAGCTAGATGACCTTCCTGTGAAAATAACAGACAGTAAGGAAGATATCCGCCTATTTGAGAAATTGGAAAAAATGTCGGAACTGTTCAAATCAAAAAAGTAGTTTATGATTAAGATAGTTAAAGGATCAATTCCAATCGGTTTAGTACGTGGTAATAAACGGCAATTAGCGTTATTGCTTGTTCAATATGCCGAGGGAAAGAGAGATTTTAAATTCACCGCTGCTTATAAATCAGTCAGTGTAAAAGCGGCTCTTCGAACTGACCAGTATAACAAATGCTGTTTTAGCGAAGCTAAGTTTGTAGGCGACGATTCGGATGTGGAACATTTCAGGCCAAAAGGCCAGGTAGACGAATGGCCTTCAGGATTCAGTTACCAGCCGGGCTACTATTGGATGGCTTACACTTGGTCGAACTTATTTTTATGCAAAACGACTATTAACAGAAGTTTTAAACGAAATTTTTTCCCATTGACAGACGAACTTCAGCGCAACTTCAGTCATTTGGACACACGAATTGAAGTTCCTTTATTAATTGATCCTACCGTTGATGACCCAAGAGATCATATTAAATTTGTTGGTGATGAACCTGTTGGATTGACTTTACAAGGAAAATGTACAATTAAGTTGCTCAATCTTCGTAGCCCAGAATTTGAAGAAGCGAGGCGAATAAGGCTGAAGATTTTAAGGTTGATCAAGGAATTTGTTGAGAAAGCATTAAAGGATGGCTACAACGATACTGAACCTCTTGTAGCAGATGCGATTAACGAATTACGGACTTATGTACAACCCCATTCGGAGTTTAGCTCAATGGCAATAGATTTTTTGTCAGGATGGCCCCATCTTTAGTTAAATCAATGCAAGAAGCAAAATCTTTTAAATGCAAAAGATCAGTTTTTATTTGACCAATCCTACTTTCAATATAAGTACGTTCGGCTTTTAACTCAACAAGATTTTTTACCAAAGTGAAATAATCCAATATAGCTTTGAAGACAAATAAACCGTGCAATACTCCACGAGCTGGGCGTTTTTCATCACGCCAAGGTGAGAAAAAAACATTACCTGTAAACGGATTGACTAACGGCAGGATATTTTCAACAAGTGTTAGCTTAAGGTGCATGGCTTCATGTAATATTGATTCTGCAACCCGCAAGGTGGAGCGTAAAGATGTTGTCTCACAAACGGAGACAAAAATCGAAAATGGCACTTCAGGATGACTATAACTAATATCCGTTTCTTCGTTATCCGGCCTTATAATTTGAACAGTTTTAACGATACAACTCAGAAAATTAGCAATGGACGGAACCAATGCCAATATATTCAAGGCATCACTGACTTTTTTATCAGCCTGCAGCTCGTAAATTTGCGTTGTATTTAACGGCTCCAAGCCATGACTTTCGTAAAAATTATTCAACACATCAGTGGGAGTTTCAATTTTTATTTTGCTTCCAGGAATGTCAAACAATATAACATGGGTTTTCCCTTGCCCCAACACACAATTTTCAATACTATAGTCAGTCTCTACTAAATTTGGCTGTTGCGATTTCTCCAGAACAAGCAGGGAATTTAGATCGTTTTCCCATAACGGCATCGGATTGTTCACGAAGTTGCTTATCTGCTCAATCAACTTCAAAACTATATTTGCTTAAATGTATAAACAATGGTATATCGAGTGTAATCATATATCTTGGAAACGGCGTGGTGGGAATTACGGGAAATCTCAAAGCCGAACACTGTGTTATCGACCGGCTTAATGATTTTGAACATATCTTCTGGCCTAGAAGATTTAAACAAAAGCAGTAAGCCGCCATTTTCTTCTTTCCAGTAGGGATTGATATGCAATACTAATCGATGAGTTTCTTCACCATTTATAAAGTCATTGTGAATACCGATCTTCTGCTCATTAACTAATTTGTGGGCTACAACATCTACAAGTGTAAAGCCTTTGATTTTAAATTGTTGAACATATTTCTTTTCCATGTAATGCATCGTTTCCTCTGACACGAGACATTTTAGGTGGTCTGGAACTTCAATGTGAAGCATGCTAAATTCATATTGCTCATAAAAGTCAGTTTCAACTAAATTCCATATTTCAGTATTCTGAAACCATTTGAAAATATCAACAATGATATTATCAGGAAGTACTGAAGTTGTGCTAAAATGGGGAAACGGTGTTTCCTCCACGTTAGCGGATTCAAGATCAAAGCAAATAGTTTCAGGCATGTCGTAAGTCATAACTGGCAAGAGTTTTTCGTATTGCTTTCGCCAAATGTAACTGGTCGGCGCAATAAACAGATGGATTATCAAAGCCGTTTTCTTTGCTCCAGCGATTTAAGATCATTCCCCCACCACAAACATGTAATTCAGGGCAATTAAGGCATTTGGAATTAGTTGGCCTTTGCATTTTCCTGTATTCATCAAATTCTGTTGAAGCCAAGAAATCAAGTAGACTCGCTTCCTTGATGTTTAATGGCTGATCAAATTTGTCAGCACCATTGTAAGTGCTTTTCAACGTGTCATTTTTCATGATAGTGCCGTCGGTATCAACGATCACAATTGCAAAATCAGTAAGTCCTAAGCCTTCCTTTGTTACAATGCCCCCCATCAAAGACTTAATCATGTCGTCCAACACCCGTATTTTAATTGGCTTTGGATCATTTATATAAGTTTCTAAAAGTTGCACCATCCACGATCCGTACTCTATAGAAAAAATTGATGCTTTATTGAGCGGCAGTTTGGTGTGATTGCCATCTTTATATAAAAAGTCAACACTTGGTGCCCCTAAATCTCTAAAGAATTGGTAAACTTCGGTTGAATCTGAAAGCGGGTCAATAACAGCTAATAATCCAGCGTATAAAAATAGTGCATCTGGATGAGACTTCAGGATATTTATGCCTGCCACCACCTGATTGAAGGTACCTTTATCATTATGCGTTACCCTATATTTATTATGTACTGCCTCCGGCCCATCTATGCTAACCGCAACACTAACTTTATTCTCGGAGCAAATATTAAGGATTTCGGTGGAGATCAGCATACCATTGGTTTGAATGCTGATAGGATAATGCTCGGGTAAGACCGCTCGTAGGCTTCGTAACAAAAAGCGAAGCCGAGCTTCACCCAATAAAAAAGGTTCGCCTCCATGAAGAACAATGCTAAAACACTTTCTTTGGTTGGTAACGATTTCGGCTAATGAACTACATAAGGCATCAATGGTTTCAGGTGTCATGAATTTCTCCAGGTGCGACCAATTATCATCACCCATATTGTACACATAGCAGTAAGTGCAATTTATGTTGCACCTACTAGCTACTTTTACAAGAACAGTGTCAAGTCCGGGATCAAACCGTGTTTCAAATGCCATTATAGCGTGTTAAGAACGGTTATGACGATTGTGTGCGCGGTCATAGCTAAACATATCATTGGCCTGATCATTTTTCACTTCTGCCATTAATCTTTGCAAAACGGCATTTGGCACTTCGTTAACAGCTATTACATTACTTTCCTGATTTAAAGTAAGGTCAGCGGTTGAATACTCACTTTGAGATTGATTATTGAAATCCATAATATTACTATTTTTTATAAAGATATATTAAAAAAAATAGAGTTTTTAGGCGTTAAAAACAACTCGTTGATTGTGAGTTACTTATAATTAAATTAAATTACAGCCAAAATAAAAAGCTAATCATGTGAAAAATTTAATATTAAATTAAGTGATTGATTAATAGTTAAATAATGCTTGCATTTAAAATAGAATCATTGCATAGTTATTTTAAAAATAGAAGTTTTGAAGCTAATGCTTCGCGTGTGCTTTAAGCAACTGTAGTTTTGTAATTATCCCATTTGCTCAGCATAGACTTAAATGCCCTTAGGCTTAATAGTACGGAGTCTTTGGATCAACCCAAATTTGCGTAGATGTAATTTCGATTTCTTATTAAACCTCATGAGAAATACTTAACATAGCAGAATTTTGAATTTTCAAAAATAGCTCCTAAAGTTTCTGTAAATCAGAAAGGTACATTTGCCTGGAAAAATAGGATATTTAGGCTAGAAGACTTATAATTTCATATCTTTAAGTGGCGAACTTTTGCGGCCAGCCCACACAGCCAGCTGTTTTGCTCTGGTATCTACGGAAAAGGTTTTACGATTTGCCTGTCTTTTCCCTTAGGCCGTTCGTTCAGTCGGGACGGAAAATAAAATTTTAATTGCCATTTTTTAAACGCTCACTGATCAGCCACGTAGCCTCGAATAGTTTGACCAATTGATCATAAACTGTGATTACTGCAGATTTGGAAAGGCTTTCTTTCATGAATGTGCTGGTCAGCGCTTCGTGAAGCCATATGTTCAGGATTTTTTTTGCCACCGTCCAGTTTATAGATCCTGAATATTTTCTTTAGTACTGATGAAGGCTTTACTATATACCGCATGCTCGGATTTTCAGGAGTCCCTTAACTTCTTCCTTTCTGTTTTGATATACCATTTTGCAATATCACTTTTATTGAGGGAAATGGGAAACATGTGTTTCAGAACCTAAATAAAACGATCAAACTAATGGAAAGTGACTTAGAGGAACGAATTATACCAATCATTCTTCAGCTGATTTCAAACTACGATTTATTTATCATCAAGCATATGAAACTATTATGAATAAAGACTGTTGTTAAACCGACAATGATTTTATTCGAACTTCAACAAACAATGAGAACGTTTAAATGAAATTTGATACACCATTAATAAATCATTAGCAATACTTGAACTTACAACCGGAATAGAGATTAAATTAATTTGAGTCATGAAACTAATTTAAATTTAATTTCCTCTGGTTCCATACTATTTATCAAATCACCATCTATTAAAAATTAAAAAAATGAAATTATTTCTATTTTGCGCTATTTTTTGCTTAGCCACGCCTTTTTATATAAAGGCACAGACAACTGCCGATATTGTCCAAACACTTGAAGAAAAATATAATTGGTCAAGGGCTAAGGTTATAGAGGAAAGCGTCACCATTAATGGTCCATCGGAAATGTTTACCAGGATTATGGCTGATAAGCGCTCTTTTGACATTTCAACTTTTTCTTATTTAAGTTCATACTTAGGTAAGTATTTTGATAAAGTTTATGGCACTGATATATTAAACTCTGCAGAAAAAACATCCGTAAACACAACAGCTGAACAAAAAGCTGCATGTGCTAAAGAAATTTCCAAAATCGCGGGCAAATTGCATATTAAATTAAATGCAAACGGTGTCAAATTAACAGATAATAGCTACGAACTCAGCATGACCACTTTAACCACTATAGGAGAATTCCTGAATCCTGAAAGAGGCGTTGGGGTTGCGTTAGGATGGAGGCCGATTGCGAAAAAAGTTGCGATAACTATTAATACGCTAAACAGAACCGGGCAACCTGTATTTAAGTGGAGCAAGGACTTCAGTGCTTGTACAATAGATCTGCCTATAGTAGGGGATACTAATTATTCCAGTATAATCCTTACTGGTTTGAAAAAGGGCGGAAAAATCTAGTACACAGCAACAGACATTATGTTGATAGCTTCTAAACCACTTAAAACAAATATTTTAAGTGGTTTTTCTTTGCACTCAAATTTTCTCTTTTTGCACTTCTTTGCATAAATTGGTTCCGTATTTGTTCACGATCATCAGATTTAACTGTGGTAGTTCAGTAGCAGGACTTCATCATCGGAATTCTTAAAACCGCTGTCCGATCAGAAAATTTGGTTTGCTGACATTTTAGGACTTATTCCCCCAATTGGGAATTAATTTTTATTACAGCTTGTTTTATTGCGATTCCATACCAAACATTTCGAATATAATTTGTTTATTCGTTCATGCACAATAACCTGATCCCGGCGACCCGAAATTATTACTTTTCTTTGCTCTTACTTATTTTCGTGAGTTCACAAGCTATAGGGCAGCCTCCTCCTAAAATGAAGGTTGACGTTCCGGCTAGTTTAAAATCTTTTACCCCACGCGGATACGAAGCACTCGACCTTTCTACGGGCGATTTAAACGGCGATGCATATCCTGACGCGGTATTGATACTTTATAAAAAAGGCGAAGAAAAAACATCAGATGTGATCTCTCATCCTGAGAAACGACCACTTCTACTGATGATTGGCCAGGCAAATAAAACCTATAAAATTGCTGCCCGAAGCGATAATGCTGTATATTGTTTCGACTGCGGCGGACAAATGGGCGATCCGTTTATGGGAGTAACCATCAAGAATGGCTATTTCTCCGTAGAACATTATGGCGGCAGTGGCTGGCGATGGACACGCATTGTGACCTTCAAATATTCGCCAGCAGATAAAAACTGGTTCCTTCATAAAGATGGCGGGGAGCGATTTAATGCCATTAGTAAGGAAGAGGTGAAAACCACAGTTAAAACCGTTAAAAACTTCGGCAAAGTTCCGTTTCAAAAATTTGATATTTATAAAGAATAAGCCAGCTAAAATGACGATGGTCAATCAAGCCATGCGTTACAAGCTATTATATATAATAGCTACGCTGCTTTTATCAGTGGAACACGTGCACAACCAGCCGGCACTACCAAATTATCCTAACATTAAAGTCTACAATTTCTCAGCTTTATGGGAGAGTGTAAACTTTTGCTTAGCCTGAACAGTGCGTATCAACCAGCCATACAACAATCCATAGCGGCGTGATAGAATGAGTTTTGGTATCACTAGAAAAAAAGCTGGCAAACCTTAGGTTTGCCAGCTTTAAATTGCCATTACGAGTACCCATCAGGTCTGTGGCATGAAAAAAATAGGAATGACATCCTGTATGCGCTTTCTAACTTATTAGGTTTAAGATTTTGCATCCTGTAAAACTCATTGGGCTAAGATGTCTAAGGTGGTCGTGGAATTAAAGACTACGCTGTTTAATTAACCACCTTAGACACCTAAGAACAGCTAATTAATTAAATAATCCTTTAGGCTTTCACACGATATAAGAAATATAAGAAAATGTAAGCTTATATGGTCCTTAAATGTCTTATATGGTCAAAAAAAATAATACTGAATATCAGTTGTTTACATAAATGTCATTATAAGCAGAAGTATTTTTTAATTAGCAGAATTTTAAATCGCTTAACTAAAAAACACAACTTATCACTGTATCTATCCTGCTAAACCATCTTTTTTAGCTCTTGCAAGCACTTTCGCAGCACGGTCGGCGCTATCTGGATGTGAGCTTAGCATCTTTTCTGAATTGCTCTTTTTGGTACCTGAAGAATTTTCCATTTCAGCAAACTTATTAAAGGCACTGGCCAGGGCTGTTACTTTATAGTTGTGTTTCTTCATGAAATTGTATGCATACTCATCGGCTTCACTTTCTTGTTTACGGCTATATTTGCTATCTAAAATCGCGGTAGCAAAGCTTCCTAACTGACTTTCTGATAAGCTGTTAATTGCGCCGGATTGAGAGGCTGCTGCGTCCATCATTGCTTCTCTTTTATAAGCACTTTTCACTGCATCACGAGAATCTTTATTGGCAACATGTCCAATTTCGTGACCGATAATTCCTAACAATTCGTCGTCGGTCATGATATCCATCAATGATGAAAATACGCGTACACTACCATCTGCACATGCGAAAGCATTGATATCTTTTACTTTATACACTTTAAAATTGAGCGCCAATCCACCTTCATTCTGGTGTTTGGCAAATATTTTTTTAAGTCTAATGGTATATGGATCTTTTTCAGACGCTACCGTATTGTGCGTATCCATGTAACCCACTGCTTCTTTAGCAAGCCTTGATGCGTCTGCATCTGAGAAAGTTGCGGCCTTTACGCCTTTTTCAAGCGCACCAATACCTTTGGAATTTAATTTAATTTGTGCCGATGCAAATGATACGGAGCCAAGCAACAATGCGCTAAGTGCTAAATGGGTAATTTTGTTTTTCATAATGATTTCGTTTATATCAGATATGATAGGATAACAGCAACATGGTTTAAATGTTTGAGTTATAGTTCGTAATCATCATTAAAAAGGCAAGGAAAAGGATAAAATTTTAAAACGGTTTAGCTGCCGGTTAAATTTTTTTTGGAAATTGAAAATGTTTCCATGGTTTTGCTTCGGCCTTTCAGTAGATTTTGTAACGTGACAATCGCCAGTGAGGTGTTGATTGTGATGGATTGATTAAACACAAAAAGTAGAACAGCACTTTCTATATTATTAAATAGGGTAGGTACAGGCTTTTTAAGAGAATAGGTCGACAGCTTTTATTGACAACGTTGAAGTAGTGGAAAATTAATTAAATCATTTTTGAACTTAATCTGTTTTAAATTCATGAAGAGGGTATTTTTAATCAGCGCAGCAAGTTTGATTATATTGAGCAACTGCAGGGAAAAAACGGTGATTCAGGATGCAATTCAGGCTCCTGCAAGTTCAGTTTTTGCAACAAGTTACAGCGATGACAACACCGAACAGCCATCTGGACAAAAAGCTGAGTCTACCGATGCGGCAATTCCATCAACCTGGGTCGGCAAATATTCTGCCTATTTCAGTTACGGCGATATCGCCGGGCAAAACGCAGGCTGGGAATTAGACATCACGATCACAAACAAAAAGATTACTGCCGAAGGAAACGGTTTCCAAATGGCGTTTTTTGATGAGTTAGGCGCTACAGCAAAGGGTTCTAAACTAATTTTAACTCATCTTAAAAATGTATCTGGCTATCAAACAGGTAAAAGCATGAACCCCGAATTTATTTTAATCAAAGATCATGGTCAATTTTATGTCCAGTCAGAATGGATAGATGGGGATGTGAAAGCAAAACCAGGACGATTTGGTCATAAAATCGATAAAACTGGTTTATAACCTATGATCTGTACCGATTCTACGAAGTAAATGCCATTTACAAGGTGATAAATTTGCAGTCTCCATTATTTACTCACCAACACACTATTTTTAAAAACCTTGGCCCATTTTTCTACGAACAGCACGCTCAGTGCGGGTTGCTTCACCGCTACGAAATTGGAGTATAAAGCGCTTTTACCCTGAATGATGTAATAGAGTTGCGACTCGGGGATGGCGCTATTATTGAACTTTGGCGACTCGATGCGGAACAATATCCACGGTGAACCAGATTTATTTCCCTTTTCAATCATTTTGAGCTTTGCTTTAGGGGCGTTTTTTAGGGTTCGATTATAGGTTGCGTTCATGGCCTGCTCTACCGAAACGGATGTAGACCCCATCAACGACAGCATGGTGCCAATGATGGTCCAGTTTTTAAAAGACTCATTTCCAGCTAACAGTTCAACCATACGCGTATTTCCACTTTTTTGGTCAGAACCTATTTTCCATTTGTACTCACCCGGCCATGCTATTTTTAAGTTTTCCTGTGCCTGGGCAGCGTTAACTATACCCGTTAAAACCAAACAGACCATAATGAATTGCTTTCTCATAATTACTTGTGTTTTATTGAATAACATTTTTATTATCATTTAGTGTTAACTTAACTGAAATTGATCTCCTGTAGAAGATTTAGAAAATTGAGTAGGCGAAAAATGCTTGGAACTGATGATCAGGTCAAAAAACTCATTCAATTGAGAGGACAGCAGTTGCATGTTAATTCTTTATTTTTTAACAATATCGTATTTTTTATTCAAACACATAAACGATGCGTATAGTATTATGAGTAAGTAAGTTGAGTACAAATTTTTGGAGACACTTCAAATACTAATTCTATTTTTAGAAAGGTATCAAATGGATGGCTTTTCCATTATAACTGGTAAATGGCGATTTGTCTATCCATTCCTTCAAGTTTTCTCATCTATCAAATCATGATTTTTCATTGGTCAATGTTTCATAGTAATGATCTGACTTTATAACATGAAAACATCAACGCTGCATAGTTTTTTTTTAGCAACATTGTTGCGTTTATTCCGTTTGTATCCATGATGTGAAAAGTATTTTAAATTTACACACATCAATAAAAGTTGAGTATTCAAGATAATTTGAGAATTATTTTGATCCAGGGATCTAGTCTACCAGAAATACAAAGACTCATGGGTACTTAAAAATGGAAATAATTGGTAATGAGTCTCTTAAAAATACATGGAAAAATACAGAAAAAGTAAACGTATTGAAGGTAAAAGCCTTAAACCAAATATTTTCAGGGTTATCTTGGGCATGTCGGCTTCCTTGTTATTTATATCCATAATCATTTTCTTTAATTCGGGTGTTCGGACTGCAGCGCCAGAACTTATTGTTGCCTTTTTATTACTTGCCATTGGCTTTAGGGATTTTAAGTTATTAAAAGGCTTTAGTTTCACATTTGTCATCTTCGCAGCAGTTACGGCATCCCTAAATTATCCTGACTATTTTATTTCTTATAATGGTTTTAAATTTGCATTGCTCATTACCCCGTTAATTCAAATCATTATGTTTGGCATGGGGACATCCATGAGTGTTAAAGATTTTGTAAACGTATTAAAAATGCCTAAAGGAGTATTTATTGGTGTTTTTAGTCATTTTTTAATCATGCCTTTACTTGGGTTGGCCTTGGCTAGTATAAGCGGGTTTAAACCTGAAATTGCTGCTGGGATTATTTTAATTGGCTGTTCTCCCAATGGCATGGCTTCAAATGTTATATCTTACCTGGCAAAGGCCAATCTTGCTCTGTCAGTCACGATCACAGCAATTTCAACATTATTGGCACCATTAATAACTCCGCTACTGATGAAACTGCTTGCGGGAGCATTTATTGAAATCAATGTTGAGAATATGATGTTCGATATTACCAGGATGGTGATTGTCCCAATTATTTTTGGTTTGGTATTTAATAGACTATTGCGGAATAAGCATCAGTGGCTGGAAAAAATTATGCCTTTAATATCTATGTCTGGCATCGCATTTATAATCATGATTATCACAGCTGCAGGGCATAACAGCTTATTGGAGATAGGGTTCAAATTAATAGTATTAGTATTGATTCATAATTTGATTGGATATATTTTAGGTTATTGGTCAGGGAGATTATTTAAAATGGAAGAACGTGATTGTAGAACTATGGCTATTGAGGTGGGGATGCAGAACGGTGGACTAGCATCGGCCATAGCAAAAGAAATGGGCAAAATGGCTACTGTTGGACTTGCTCCTGCTGTATTTGGTCCTTTAATGAATATCACAGGTTCTTTGCTTGCTTCCTATTGGCACAGGAAACCAATTATAGAAGATCCTATTCATACCGCACCTTTAACATAGTTTTTTGGTTTCCTTCAGTAGAAGAACATACTCAAATTAGTTTTCATAACCGACTGTTTTAAGGTTAATAATTTAGCCTTGCAGTCTAATCGTATCAAGTTGTTCAATGGTTTAACTTTATGTAAATCAAAAATTTACATCGTTTTTAGTGAGTATGCCCTTTGTAAAACTAATCACGGAATCATTCACCAATTTTTGTGAATTCCTGCGGTTTCTGGCAATTCCATAAAAGCAAAAACCCTGCTAATCGTGCGATTGAAGGGTTTTATACAGAATTAAAATTCATTTATCCGTTTTATCATTGCTAATGATTTACAGAATTTTAGTTCTATTTTAGCAGTTCTAAATTGCTGATTTATTTAGAAACTCTTTTCTGTAAAAACTAAACAGGCTTAATATCAAAAACTTGACGATACAACCTTTAATTGAATATTTTAAAAAGTACCTTCCTCTAAATTCCGATGAAATAATTTTGCTTTCCGAAAGAGTAATACCAAGGAAAATAAAACGGAGACAGATGATCTTACAGGAAGGCTTTGTTTGCAAACATTATACATTTGTTGAGAAAGGCTGCTTTAAAATGTACGGCATTGATGAAAAAGGGACGGAACACAATCTAAGGTTTGCAGCAGAAAATGACTGGGTTGCTGATCTGGGAAGTTTCTATTCGGGAAAACCAAGCAAACCATTCATAGAGGCAATTGAACCTTCTACAATTTTGCAAATTGAGAAGCAGGATTTGCTTTATCTTTTTGTGAATTCACCAAAGTTTGACAGAAACTTTCGGGTGATCGTGGAGGAAAAATTTATTGAACTTCAGACCCGCTTGTTACAGAATTTCAGTTCAAATGCAGAGCAACGATATTTGGATTTTCTTGAACAATATACCGAGTTATCTTCAAGATTAGCCAATACTCAGATAGCTTCCTATTTGGGCATCACACCTGAATTTCTGAGCAAAATAAGAAAAGATATATCATTAAAATAATAGTTACCCTTAAACTACATTAAGACTATTTCTTAAGCTTGTTTATTGGCTGGAAAGACATTTGTAAACCATCTTTGCATTGTATAACAACTCAGTTTTACAAGTCAAAAAAATATAAAATGGGAGCAACAAAAGAATTCTTCAACCAATTTTTACAATTGATTAATACTGCTGATGAAAATTTGGCTCAACAGTTAATAAGTCCTGCTGCGAAATTCTATGTGCCTTTTCAGGCTGATCCGTTGCAAGGGCCTAAAGGTTATCTAACGATTATAGGAATGATGCGCAGCGGTTTTCCTGATATTCAGTGGAGTATTGAAGATATGATCACTGAGAATGACAAAGTAGCGGTTAGATTTACAATGAAGGGAACCCATAAAGGAACCTTCTTTGGAGTATCCGCAACCGGGAAACCGATCGCAGTTAGCGCAATGAATTTTTATCGTTTGTCTGACGACCAGATCATTGAAGAAATAGGACAACCTGATTTGCTAGCTTTAATGACTCAAATCGGAGCTATGCCACGGTAAGACTTTCGTTGCAAAAGTCTAGCGAGATGGTTTTGTATAAAGGGAGCTTTGCAGTCTAATCGTATCAAGTCGTTAAATGATTTAAATTTATGTAAGTCAATAACTTACGTGATTTTCAGTGAGTATGCCACTTTGTAAAACTATTCACCGAATCACTCAATTTTTTATGCGATTTATTGTATATTTTGGTGTTTCCGGTAAACGAAAAAAGCTTGCAATCATTTGCTTTGCAAGCTTTTAAGTAGCTTTAATGCTATCTTCTGTGATCCCGCTGGGATTGGCTCAGCCCCGCAAAACCCGAACTCGGCCCTGAGCCTTTTACAAATCGAACCCAGGCCGGCGCTTCTGTTCGAATCCCAGGGGGGAATAAAACAAAAAAACCTCACATTTCTGTGAGGTTTCTTGTGATCCCGCTGGGATTTGCACCTAGTGCTAAAATCAGCGTTTAAATAGTATTTGGGACTGTTTTGTAATTCCACTCATTGAATTACTCACGTTTTTTTCGATACGTTTTAGCTGCAATTGCTTAAACTAAGATACGAATTAATCCGTAAAATTTGCTGCATTATTATCATATTTTATTGAATCTAGGTATGTCAAAGTGAATAGATTAAGTATACATATTGATAACTGGTCAATATCTCAGATCATATCCGTTGCATCCTTTGCGCTTCAATTTTAGTTATGTCATGAATAGTAATTTCATTTTCTGAAATTAAATTCACAAGTTCATTTCTCCGTATAAGAATTACATCATTTAACTTTGCTAGAATTTTAGCAGACGAAGTGAAATCGCTATTTGTAATTACATACAGTTCAAATGTAACATTGAACTTATCTTCGTAATACTTCTTTGCAGTACCGATCTCCTGTATACCTTCATTTCCTAGTAAGGATTTTGTCTGCTTGGCTTGTATAAGATAATTTTCTCTTTCCTTCAGAACCACAATATCAACGCCTTTATTGTTTGAAAAAGGTGTAAGCTTAACTTCAAAACCTTGCTTTTTAAATAATGCTCCAATTGTTGCTTCAAACAAGTTAGGATTCAGTCTATCTATATCTGTAATGGATTGAACTTGCGGTTTGCTCTCTTCTATTTTGGTGCCAAATATATTTCCGAATAATTCATCTGGTGTCAATTCTGCTTGTTCTGTTGGAAAAAGAGTATTGCTTGCTAATGCTTTTTTATTATTGAGTAAAGTGTCAAGGATTTCGTCAAAGGATTTCAATCTGTTCCCTGCTTCGTCTTTCATATCCTCAGGAAAAATTGCCATTGGGTAATGTACAAAAACATCTTTTTCTTGTCCAATTCTGTAAGCTCGATCAGTTGCTTGTTCTTCTTTTGCTGGATTCCAATGTCGTGTGTAATGTATAATATGATTAGCTTTAGTCACGTTTAAACCAACACCTGCTGCTATAGGCGACATTATGATAACATTGAAACCTTCTTCTTCTTGAAAACGGTCGATAGTTTGTTGTCGGCTCAGTTTTGATTTGCTTTCCAACTGCTTTGTGGTTGGCGTATCTCCGTTGATAATGCTTGTGAATATTCCAAAAACGTCATACACGATTTTTTGCAACATTTTTTGTGTTTCTCTTCTATCGGCAAATACAATTACTTTTTCGGATTTTGATTTAATATCCGCCAAAATTCCGATGCTAGTTTGCAGTTTTGATGAGCTTGAAATAAGTTCATCGCTTGTAAACTTTAAAATTTGACTTTCTAATAAATATGGATGGTCTGAAATATCTCTAATTGCCCTAAGTGATTTCAGATTTTGATTTCGTTTTTCAACACCTTCTAATTCCGAATTATTAGCAATTTCAATTTCTTGCTTATATCGTTCTAATTGAATTGGTGGCATTACCTTTTTGATCCGTGATTTTTCGTTGTCGTGTTTTGTAGGCAAATCTTTTGCTACATCCTTTTTCAATCTTCTTTTTATGAAAACTCCAATATTGTTCCGAAGTTGTTCGGTCAATGCTTTTATGTCTGTATGTTCATCGCTCAAAGGTTTCTGGTATTCCTTCGCAAAATCTTTTGCATTGCCTAAAAGTCCAGGAACGGCAAAATCCATTAAACACCAAATATCTACCAAAGTATTTTCTACTGGTGTTCCTGTCATTGCAATTTTAAAGTCAGCTTTTAATGCCTTACTTGCATTAGTTATCTGTGTGCCAGGCGTTTTTATTTTTTGTGCTTCATCAAGAGCAATTACAGCAAAATCAACCAATCCCAAACTAATTTGATATGACCTTAACGTTTCGTAGTTGGTTAGGATGATTTGCTTGAATTGAAGTCGTTTTGCATCTTGTTGATTTTTTGCTGGATAGTTTTCTTTAGTCAAAGAAATTCCTCCATATAATTTGCACAAAGGCAAATTTTGAGGGCTGAAAAATTTCTGATACTCGTTTTCCCAATTTTCAAGTAAACTAACAGGTGCCACTATTAAATACGGTTTATTATCATTGCAATATTGGCTGTGCCATTCAATGAAATACAATAGTTGTAAGGTTTTACCCAATCCCATATCGTCCGCAAGCAAACCACCTGCAAAATTTTCTTTATATAAAGATTGTAGCCAAGAAATTCCTTCTTTTTGGTGTTCCTTTAAACTAATACCCGTTTCTAAGTTAGTAATTTCGTAAAAGTTGTGTTTTAAATTATCAGGCAGTTCGTTGCCATTGGTAAACTCCGTCAGTTCGGCATTTTCTTTAATGATAAGAACTTCGTGGTCTGTTTTCTTTTCTTGTTTTACAGGTTTATTGGGATGTTCAAATTGCTTCTTTGCTATCTTAATAAATTTTTCGGCATCTTCAATTGGGATTTCTGTGTTTTCCCATTCTACAGTTTGCTTTTTTTCTTTAACAGCATTTTCTTTATGCTCAATAAAGTCATTAAGTTTTTCCGGGGTTTTGAAATATATTTTCTTTTCTCCGTGAACTTTATCTTTAATCACAATTCCAGGAATCCATTTTGATTTGTAAGGACTTGCAAAAGGGTAGAACTTTGGACTATAAATACCAATTTCTTTTACTCTATCACTATAAAATACGGTAAAATCGACATTTTCCTCATCAAAAAATAATTCAGGATGTTCAATAATTTCTTGAATTATTTTATTGTCAGAAACTTTTCTTTTTGCCTTCACTTTTTGTAATTCTGATTTTTGGTTTTCAGAAATTACTACTCTTGTTGTTTCTCCGTTGGTTCCTGAAACAGGATAAACATCCCTAATCAATGGCAATTTATCAAACGTGTTGGTAAAACCAATTGAGTTTTCAATTTCTACGGAAGGCAAAATTTCAAGAACACCATTGTTAAAATCAATGTGTAATTTTATTTTTTCAGGAATAAACAGTTCTTGGTTACTTAGGAAATGTTCCAACGTTAATCCGCTTTCCTTGGAAAGTGATTTTAGTTCCGAAAGCTTTTTTAAATTGATAACATTTCCTTTTTCAGAATCTGATAAATTATTGAACTCATCAATTGCTTTACATAGTTGATATTTATTTTCGGATAGCAAATATTCGACTTGTTCAACTTTAATTATTGCTCCGTTTCTATGTGTATTAAGTCTTGTACCATTAGGGGCAAAATCATAAAAACCATAATTGAACTTAAATGAATTTTGAGCTAAAACTCCATCTGACTCAATAAATATTTCATAAGGATAACCATTTGGCAATTCTAATATTTGCTTATCTATTTCGTTTAATCTAAGAATGTTTATACTTTCAATTTTACAACTATCTTCGGCAAAATCTGCTAATCCATTGTCTTGTAATTCATTTAAAATTGCAAGTTGTGATAAAAATTCTGATTGAAGTTTCTCCCAATCTGAAACAGGAATTATACTTCCTGAATTATCAAGAAAATGAAATGAAAAATGTGTATTATCGTATGTATATTTTAAAGTCATTCTAAAACTTTTTTGTTCATCCAACTATTAAATCTTGTTTCCCAAATTTGATTACCATCTCTGTGTGTTAGTCTGCCTTCATCATTAAAATAGTCATAATAATTATCGCTGTGAACTGCCATTGGCATAGAACCATTTCGCAAGTCATCCACACTATTTAATTGATAGTTCAAACTTGGCTTGTATGAACTACTTATTTTATAAGCATAAAAGGCGTATCCTTCATTGCTAAACTCAATCAACATATAATTACCAATATATAGGATGAATGCAGAAACATCTCTTTTACTTGATACTGTTTCAAATCTTGCATCTACGTATTCGGCTATTCTTTCATCCCGCTTTAATATATTTTTTGTGTGAAGCGGTCCATAAACTTTAAACGATGATATTTTTGAAGAAAACTTAAGCCAAAATCTCTTACGCCTTTCATCATTAATGCAAACATTGAAAAACACATTTATAAATTGTTGTGTAATCCATTCATTTAAAATATTTCTTGCTTCAAATAATTCTCTTTTCTCGATTTCTGTTGCATTATCAAAAGCTGTCCAATTGGAAATATTACTTGGATCACCAATTTGCGTGAATGCGATTTTTTTAATTTTATCTTGAATTATTGCAAATTCTGAACTCTTCGCTTGTATGATAATTTTACTAATTAACCTTTTGTTGGTAATTGAATTGTTATGTGTTTCAATAACTTCATTTAAGTTTTCAATTTCATCAGCAATTTTGTTTTTGTTCCTTTCGTAGTAGGTAACAATTACTTTCGAGAAGTAGGAATAGTTTAACCAAGATGCTGGAACACCCAATATTTTTGTTGCGTCCTGTATCGGTTTGTTAAGTTTGGCAATTGTATCACCTAATATCAAATCTCCATTTTTAGTATTAAAATACCGTTTATTATTCTTGAAAGAAATTAATGCACTCCTATTGCCTGTGTAATTATCTAATTTTTTAGTAATAAACCGTTCCAATTGCTCTAATGACTTTGAATGCTTAGTTTCCCAATTTTTTAAAAAACAATCTATTAAGCCTACTAAAAATGAATCTCGCCAATTTAACTCTAAAAGTTCCAAAGCATAATTTAATTCGTTCTCATTACCAAAAATAAATTGTAAATTTTGTTCTGAATAATTTAAGGAATAGGTAAGTGTTCTTAATTCTCTTCGTTCAAAACTTATTTCATTGTTGATAGATGTTTTAAACTTTCTGAAAATCTGTGGAATAAGGTTGTTTCCTGAAAATATGAAAGAACCTGCTCCAACTTCTTCTGTTATTTTTTGAAGTTTATCAATTCTATGTTCATTCAATAATGTCAACGAGATTGGAATGATTTTTTGTGCCGACTGCTGGAATGTAGTCGGTGAAAAATGAAATTGTAATATGTCTTGTGTTGATGGCATATTAGTTTTTTCTTCCGTTTAATTTACTTAGTTGTTCTGTCAGTTCTTCCAAAATATCTTCTTGTTTAGATGAAGCTCCTGCAAGTGATTCGGCAGTTGTTGTTAACGCTTCTGTATATTTACCTAAATAGGTTTCAAGGCTTTCCCTTACTGTAGTTTGATAACCTCTTAATCCTGTATCAAGGTCTGAAAATACTTTGGATAGACCTTTTTCTATAATTTCAAATTTTTGTGCGTAATCGGCTGAAACGCTTTTTGCTATTTCTAGTGATTTTTGAATTTCAACTATTGTGCTGGAATTAGTCTGTAAAAATTGATTTGAGTGTTTTGAAAATTCGGTTTGCGATTCGCCAAACTTTGTGGAAGAAGAATTAATTTCTTGTGAAGCATTTCTGAAATTTGAAATTACTTTATCCAATTCTGTTTGAGCTTGATTGAGTTTTGAAATACTACCATTTACTTCCGTAGATAGTCCATTCATCTTTTCAATGCTTGTATTGAAAGCACTTAAAAGATTTTCCGAAACTTGTAAATTTTTGGATTGCTCAGTAAGTAAAGATTGTTGTCCAGATTGTAAATCTCCAACTTTAGTTCTTAATATTTCGCTCATATCTTCAACTTGCTTTTTCATTGCATTGGTTGAATCTTGTGATTGAGAAAGTGTTTGCTGTGAAATTTGCTGAACCACTTCTTGCAACCCCCTGAAATTTTCATTTAGGTTGTCGGTCATGTTCTGCAACTTAGCAGGAAAGTCCGTTAACGAACCACCTGCTTCTCCAAGCAATCCTGCCAAACGCTCCATTTCATTTTTTGTATCTCCACTCATTGAAGTTTTGAACTCTTCAATCATTTTACCCATCGATTCCTGTAATTCTTTAACTATGCTCTGGGTCATATCAGTAGCTGGATCTTTCAGTTTGTTACCTAAACTTTCAATTTCTGCTTTTACCAATTTTAATTCTGCAACAACACCTTCTGTCGGATTATTCAAAATTTCCTCAAATCCTGCTGAAATGGTTAATGCCAAATCCGAAGAGAATGTTTGTAATGCGTTTGATTGCTTAGCAGATTCTTTATAAATGTCCCTAAAAATGTTACCAGGTTTAATTGTGTTTCCATTAACATCAGTAGAAGTAAAATCGTTTCTTAATTCTGTGATTGATTCGATTAATTTATTGATGGCATTGGTTTCATCGCTCAAAACTCCTTTCTCATTTTTGTTCTTAATAAATGCAATAATTTTAGAGAAGATAATAGATAACGCGATACCCGCAATTGAGGCATAGAATGCAGTTTTTAATCCATCCAATAATTTAGGGATACTTCCTTCAATATCTTTAGTCTCAAATCCTAATAAACCAAATGCAATACCTCCAAAAGTACCAAGGATACCAATAGTAGTAAACATAGAAGGTATTAAGTCCAGATAATTTTGATTTACATTTTGATAGCCTTTCTTTACGCCATTCAGTATAATGATGCTATATATAAGGTAGCCTAGCATTGCAATAGCTACAATTATTTCAACTATGTTCATTTGTTATCAATATTTTTAAGTGCCTCATTAATAATCGCTTCACTTGTTGTTACAATTCTAAATTCAACCCTCCTCGATTTATCATTGTCAATCGGTTGTTTAGTGTCGAAGGAAATTTTATAGTTTTTATCAACGGCTCGACCATAAGAAAGTCCATTGGCTGTAAGCCAATATTGTAATCTTTCTTTTTCTGTTGGTTGTAAGTAGATGAAACATTTTTGGGTACGCAGAAAAGCAAGTACATTTCTTCCTCTGTCTTGCGAAAGTTTCATATTGTTAATATAAGGGTCGCCTGAAAGTCCGATTGGTTTTGTATCGGTATGTCCTTCAATTCTTATTTCAGCAATCTTGTCTTTATATTTTTTTTGCAATACAACAGAAAGATATTTTGGAAGAAAGTCTTTAAGAATGGTTTGAAAATGTGGAGTAATTTCAGAACTTCCTGTTCCAAAAAGCACTTGTGGATTGGTAAACTTTATTGACAAATCATTGTCCAATTTTAAATCCCATTTTGCGAAGTCTTTTTTGAAAGCTTGGTTTAGTTCATTATACAATGCAATTTTAGATTCTTCGTAATCTTTAAATATTTGATTTTGTTCTTTCTGTCGTTTTTCTACCAGTGCCATGTAAGATATGGACATAAATAAAAATATAACCATTAAAACCGTCATTAAGTCGGCTAATGGAATCCAGTGACTATCTTTTTTTGATGACATAATTAAATCGGGCAGCGTTCTGTCTTTGTATCTTAGAGATCTGGCAATCTATAAGAATAATTTGACTAAATTAGATATTTATATTAGACCTTATAATTTAATGGCATAATTTTCGTTTAATCTAACTTTTTATATTTCTATTAGTCAGGTTTGTATTTTATACTATCAGCAAGAACTTTTAATCGTAATGAATACACTAACTAGTTTTCTAACCAAGATACAAACTTTTAACCTCAGCCTTGTTACCAAAGCGGAACTGAAGAGCCCAATAAAACAAGATGGAAATAAGCCAGCTTATAGCCTTGCACACGAAACACATTACTACGATTCTTTTACTTATAGGAGTGAAATTAGGGTATTAAAAGACATGGCATTAATTGACCTGCTTTCCCTTAATGACATCAGCTTAAAGAGAGAATTTGAACAGCTCAAAAAATTAAAGGATAGGTTTAAACTAATATGGGCAAATTTCCATGAGCATTATAATGAGTTTAGAGCCGAATATCCCCGAAACTTCATATTTTCGATCCAACTCCAATATTTGTTCATCGTTAACAACCTGCAATCAGACTATAAGGATATTTATATTGGTGATGAGTTTGTGGAAAGTCTGCTTGATACCTTGAAGATCAGGGACAAGTTTTTAAGTGAGCTGGTCAACGAAATCGATGAAATTCTAAATCCCCGTGAAACGTTCGAGGAATGGATGGCTAAACAGGAAAGCCCGCAACAAACTGAAGATGTCGCCCCCGAGCAGCCCCCAAAAATCCCATATAATCCCGAAGCGGGTCGGCCAAAATTCAATCATCAGTTTACAGGTGATTTTCTGAAACTGATAAAGACTTATTTTTCAGAAGAACATTTTGTACAGCTTACTGCGCTTATAAAATTGGATGAACAGCCTATAACCCAACTGATTTTTAATGGCAGAGGCAACCAACTTGCCGATGCTTTTAAGCAACTCTATGAAGCGAACCTGATTGTTGGATGTAATAAAGCAGAGCTTGAAAAATGGGTTCTAAAGCATTTTTTATATAGCATCAGAGACAAAGTAAACGAATATACAGAGGGCTGGCTAAGTGCGGTCATATCTTCTGATACCAAGGTTTGTAAATCACCGATTTTAGAGGTAAGGATAAAAGACAAAGTTCCTTTTCTGGTTCCAACAGTCCGAAACAAAAAAAACAGTAAATATTAGTAGGGAAACAGTAAGGATGCGGTTTAACGTGTTGTAACCCTACAAAACAAGCGACTAACATTGCGGTATCAAAACAAAAGATACCGCTTATGAAGTACACATTTGAAGAACTACCGCAGGCCATTAGCGTACTGCACGAAAAGGTAGACCTTATTAAAGACCTGATCTTAGAAAACAGGTCGCAAAATCCCCAACGTCCCCGAGACGATTTATTGACCATCAGACAGGCGGCCGAATTTCTCAGCCTGTCCGTACCCACCCTTTACACCAAAGTGAGCCGGAAGGAAATCCCCGTGAACAAGCGGGGTAAAAGACTTTATTTCTCCACGGTGGAACTGTCAGAATGGGTAAGATCTGGAAGGAAGAAAGCGGCGGAAGAAACCAATTCCCCAACGAACGGTATCATACCACCAACATAGCTATGTATCTATGTTGCTCAATAGATATATATCCACATAACAACGGTTTATGTATAGCAAAAACTACTGACATAGCACCTAATACGGGGCAGTTCGAAAGTTTGCAGGGTTTTGTGGGAAGCAGCTATTGGCGGTAGAAAGGCGGTTCAGGCAGTCAGTCCCCTTTTTGGGGCTGAGCAAGCGGAAGTTGGGCAGTGGCCCTACTTGCTTGCCCTGAGCTATCGCTACAGGGGTTTCAAGTATCCTCCGGGGATACTTTGAGGCTTTGCAAGCCTTTTAGGAACCATAAACAGTATACTTTCAGGTATACCAATTAGCTAAACTAGCAGATAAGCAGTTAGCCAGCTAATTAGATATATGATTAGCCAGCTTATCAGCAAATTAAAATATTAGAGAGGAGCGCAATTTATGAAAATGGACATCATCACAATGGAAGACCTACGCCAGTTCAAAACAGAACTGTTGCAGGAAATGAAGGGTATTATAGGACAAGGGACGGAAAACCAGCAAAACGGCGAATGGTTAAGGAGCGCACAGGTGCGCAAAATGCTGAATATATCGCCAGGTACTTTACAGAACCTGCGCATCAACGGAACATTACCATTCCGCAAAATTGGGGGTACAATGTATTACAGCAGGGTACAAATAGAAAAAATGCTGAAAGGAGAATAACATGAAGAACTATCTGAATATACAACAACACGCCATGAGCGGGTATTTTGAAAGGGTGGCAATGGAAAGCCGATTTTATGCGACCCACATCAGCCTGCTGATGGCCATGTTCTACTACAGCGACAGCGATGCGCAGGAAAAGCCCTTTCAGGTCAGCAGGCCAATGCTGATGCGGTTTTCCCGCATCAGGTCTATTGCCACCTACCATAAGAACATCAAAGACCTTGTAGAATTTGGTTACATAGAATATAATCCCTCATGGCACCCGAAACGAGGTACCCAAATAAGATTTATTATCGAAATACCAAACCTTCCTTAAACATTCGGGATATGGAGGATATCAATACAAAATCGGTGCGCTACCCTGTAGCCACCGATATCAAACTGGAAAAGATCGCCCTCAAGCTGGGCAGGACAAAAAAGACGACCGTCATACAAATGGTAGAGTATTTCTACCGGAGCAAGAAAGACCCCCTAGACCTGAATGACGAACTGCTGAAAAAGGAGCTGGTCAACGGAAACAACCGTATTATTGGCTTTTTTAAGACGCAGGAAAAAGATTTCCTGTTGCCCATCTTCAACGATTCGGGTACACTGGTCACCATTGCAAAGCAACATACGCTGTATTTAAAGGAAGTTGGCAAGTATATGGTGCAGGATCTTGAAAATACGAAAAAGCTTGCAGAGGGTATGACTGCACTGCAACGTGGTATTGCCAGAACACAGACCCATCTGGAAGACAAAGCGTTGCTGAAATTACGATTTAGTAAGATCCTTGAATATTACATCACCCAAAGGGAATCGCTGGGATGGACTACGGCCAATGTTAAAAAAGAGGAACTGCAAACCCATGTCAGGCAATCACTGGAAAATCTATAGCTTATGTTCATCAACATCACCACATCAGAAACGGGAGATAATAAGGGCAGCAGCGGTGCGCTGGTCAATTACCTTGAAAAAGAGAACCAGATGCAGATTGAAAAAGGCAAAGGTCTGGAACAGGAAAATTGGTTTAACGGTACTGGCAACGAAATCCGCAGGCAGGAAGTCAGGATGAAGATAGACGGCAACATCGCCAAACTTGGACGCAGCGACAGTAAATTTTTTCTGATCAACATCAGCCCCAGCCAAAAGGAACTGGCGCACCTTTACGAAACGTACGGCAAGGAGGGTGCAAAGGAAAAACTAAAGAAGTTTGCGGTGAAGGTAATGGATGAGTATGCCAAAAACTTCAAAAGACCAGGCATTAACACTCATAAAGATTTGCTTTGGTTTGGCAAGCACGAAAATTACCGTTATTATAAGCATACAGATAAGGAAGTAAAGGACGGAACAAGGAAAACGGGCGAGCGCAAGGAAGGAAGACAGGATCATATCCAGATCATCGTCAGCCGTAAGGATATTACGAACAGGATTAAGCTTAGCCCCCAAAATACCTCAAGGGGAAAGAATAAGGAGCATTCTGCGAAGCTTGGGGAATTTAACCGTACAGCTTTCAAACAATCGGGAGAAAACGTGTTTGATGATTTTTTTGATTTTGACAGGAGGCTGAAAGATACCCTTGCCTATGCCAACACGATGCAAAATGGGACGGTCGCACAGAAAAAACAGATGAATCTATTGGAAAACATCCCTAACCTAAAGGCTGACCAGACCATAATTAACGATTTGGCGAAAAGCGTTGCAAAAGGAGCTTTTCAAAGTGTCGGGGAAATGATTTCTACAACTGGAAAGATAGGTGCTGATTTGCTAAGTCTGCTTATGGAGCCTGTTTACGTTGCACCACAAGCAGATCCAATGGAACCGAAAAAGCGTAAGAAAAAGAAGAAAGATATAGAACAGTCCAGAGGATTATCTCTTTAATTTCAAAATACGGTTTCCCGTAAGTATTACTTGTATGCTGTCATTAATTTAGCATGGAAATAAAAATAGAATATTTATATGAAAACATATCTTATAGCTAATACGTCAAAGATCGAAATAGAATATCACATTTACGGATTCGCGTAAAATTTCATCATTAGTAAGTATTATTTTTGAAATTCATTAAACTGGAATATTATGGCAGATTGTAGAATTACTCACATCACTAAAAAAAATCGTCAAAGTACGCATGATCATATTACCCATGCTGGAAACCCACCCACTTGGTATTGGAAGAGAGAGGATATTATAGCGAGCATTAACAACAAAACAAACACTTTCTATGTGTTGGAAAATGGTAATCGTTCAAATGTGGGCGTTGTTAATCCAACTGATGGCCGTTCGCCTTTTTTGAGAACCTACGCTGATAATGTTTGGAATGATAATTTATTGGCATTGCCAGAACATACCCCTTAATGATATCATTTTTTAATTCAAATTTTTGTTCTCATTGAATAGATTTGGACAAAAATTTGAATTATTTTTATGAGAATATAATTAAACTCTTTTAATATATAATATGCTTATTGAAATCTTACTCTATGTACTGATTGCTCTTGTAGTTATTGTACTTCTTCTTTTGCTATTCAAAAAATACACTCAAAATAGCCAACCACTTCTTGAACAATTTTACAAAGCAGATTTATTACTTTCAAAGCTTGAACCTGCAATTAGAGAAGAAGCATCCCGAACACGGGATGAAAACCAAGCTTCATTCAAATCGAATAGAGAAGAACTCAACAACTCTTTCAAATTTCTGGGAGATACACTTTCAAATACCGTTAAGGATTTATCGGAAGTGCAGAAAAGCCAATTTGAAATATTTTCAAATCAATTATTGAATCTGGTTAAGTCGTTTGATGAAAAGACTAAGTCGCTACAGGAGCAATTAGAGAAATCTTCAAAAGATAGCAGGACTGAACAAGCCAGTTCTCTGAAATCGTTTGAAGATAGTTTCAGTCAGAACGTAAAAGATTTTAACGAGTTACAGAAACAAAAATTTGATGACTTAATAACCCGACAAAACCAAGTTAAAAAAGACACCGAAGAAAAATTAAAAGAAATACGTGAAACTGTAGAAAATAAGTTGAAAACGTTATCAGAAGATAATTCTAAAAAACTGGAAGAGATGCGTAAGACAGTCGATGAAAAGCTTCACGAAACTGTTGAGAAACGCTTTAACGAATCGTTTAAAATGATAAGCGATCGTTTGGAACAGGTTCATAAGGGACTTGGTGAAATGCAATCTCTGGCGACTGGGGTGGGAGATTTAAAAAAGGTTTTAACGAATGTAAAAACACGTGGCGGGCTTGGCGAAATTCAATTAGGGGCAATATTGGAGCAAATATTTTCTCCTGAACAGTATGAAAGAAATGCGCTGGTTAAAGAGGGTACACAAGAGCGGGTTGAATATATAATTAACCTTCCAGGGCAACATGAAGATAACAGACCACTACTTTTACCTATTGATTCTAAATTTCCTAATGAGGATTATCAGCGTTTAATTGATGCCTATGATAGTGGTTCGGATATTGAAACAGCTTCTAGGCTGTTTGAAAACTCAGTTAAAAAATGTGCAAAAGATATTAGGGGCAAATACATTAATCCTCCAGTAACCACAGACTTTGCTATAATGTTCGTGCCTACAGAAGGACTGTATGCTGAAGTAATTAGAAGAACCGGATTGTTTGAAACCCTAAGGAAGGATTTCAAGGTAACTGTGGTTGGGCCAACTAACTTGGTAGCTTTTCTTCAAAGTTTACAGATGGGATTCCGTACCCTTGCAATTCAAAAAAGATCAAGCGATGTTTGGAATATACTAGGGGCAGTTAAAACTGAGTTTGGCAACTTTGGAAGTATCTTAGAAAAAACAAAAAAGAAACTTATCGAGGCAACTAACACTATCGATAAAGCTGGCGTACGTTCAAGAGCCATAGAACGACAACTGAAAACTGTTCAGGAGTTGCCTAAACCAGAGTCGGTTGCACTTTTGGGAGATGCGATTGAGATAGAACTTGATTCCTCATTAGATGGTGGTGATAATGAAGAATAAGAAATACTTAAAATTACAGATAATTAACTAGAAATAATAAGCCAGATATAAAATGAGAAGATTAACTTTTAACAATCCTAAACAACTCGCATTAAATTCAATTGCAGACAGATTGAAGATCGAATTTAGAAACATTCCTTTTTCTTATTCCAATTCATCGTTTCAGTCTTTAGATGATGAGAATCCAGTAATATCATCTGAAAGCTCAAATATCATAGTCACTATTAGCGAAATACAACCAGAAATAAACGAAATAGAAAAATTCCTAATTAATCTACTTGCGCCTAATTATACCAATATCTTACTTGAGTTTGCAAATCATTTTAAAGCTATTGAAGGTGCAACAATAGTACAGACGCCACCATCGAGTGTCAGTATTCATATTAATAACAAACCATCGGCAGGCTTACGACTTTGGTTGGATTCGGAAAATCAACCCCACGAAATTGAAATTATTCCTTTTCAAACAGATGAAGGCGAAATATTGAGTGAATGGGTATTAAAAAATAAAACCGATATATTGAAAACAAACATCTACGTGGCTGGAGATTTAGTTCGAATGGTTACAATTCTGAAATAAATTTGCAAAAATAAATCCTCAAGTCTAACTACACCTCTAGATAAGTAAATTCATCCTTAAAATTACCTATTTAAAAATCAAACGCTCACTTGGGTTTAAGATACCCAGACAATCCATTATTAAATGAACATCACCGAAATTAGCATCAAGAATTTCAGACTTCTAAAAAAAGTCAATATCTCACTTGAAGAAAAATCTACTGTAATTGTTGGCCGAAACAATTCAGGCAAGACTTCACTCACTGAACTATTCAAAAGGTTACTCGGTGACAAAACACCCACTTTCACTCTGCATGACTTTAGTATTTCAGCTGTTGCCGATTTTAAAAAAGCATTGACTTTAAAATTAGCAAATGCTGAACTTTCAGTCCTAAGGGCGACTATTCCTAGCATCGAAATAAAGATCAAAATTTCCTACAAAAATGATTTAGATAATCTTGGGGCATTAAGCGATTTTATTATTGATCTGGACACCAATTGCATGGATGCTCTAATTATAGTGAGATATAAGCTTGATGATGGAAAAATACCAAAGCTTTTTGAGGGTGTTGAAAAAGACGATGAAGGCGGAAAGGCAGCATTGATCAAGTCGCTGCATGAACGTATTCCCTCTCTATTTACCATTGAGGCACTAGCTCAAGATCCAAATGATCCTGAAAATAATGCAGTTGTTGATTTTGCAAAATTCAAGCGGCTAATTGGCGCAGGTTTCATTAATGCTCAACGTGGATTAGATGATTCTACGCATTCTGAAAAGGATATTTTAGGAAAGGTGCTTGGCAAACTGTTCAAAAGCGGTAATTCAGATACAGCTCCAGCTGATATCAAGGAGACTAGTTTGGCTTTGAAAAGCATTGTTGAGGATATGCAAAAAACTGTGGATGCAGACTTCAACGAAAATGTAGCAAAACTGCTACCAGCTTTGAAAATCTTCGGTTATCCGGGTCTCTCTGATGCTGCGCTGAGTGCTGAGACATTACTCAATGTTGGAACAATACTAGAAAGTCAAACTCGTATCCGCTACGACCAGGGAGATGGTGTATTCCTGCCTGAGACTTATAATGGATTGGGTTCTAGAAATCTTATCTATATGCTTTTTCAACTCTATGAATTCTTTCGAAACTGGCAAAGTAATTTAATTGGTAATGGCATATATTTGATTTTTATTGAAGAGCCTGAGGCCCATCTCCATCCCCAGATGCAACAAGTATTTATCAAAAGGATCAATGAAATTGTAAACCAGTTTTCAACTAATTTGAATGCCAATAAGCCATGGCCAGTGCAATTTGTTATCACAACACATTCTACCCATATTGCTAACGAAACCGAGTTTGAATCTATCCGTTATTTTCTAACTGAAAAGAATCAGCAACGATCCACACGCATAAAAGATTTGAGAGATGAATTTAAGTCTTCAGAAAGGCAAGTCGACAAAGAGTTTTTGCATAAATATCTAACTCTGACCAAATGTGACCTCTTCTTCTGTGATAAAGCAATGTTAATTGAAGGGCCTACCGAGCGGATATTAATGCCTTTAATTATAGATAAAGTTGACGAGCATTTAGCTGAAGAACTCAAACTGAAGAGCCAATTTATTTCCGTAATAGAAGTAGGCGGTGCTTACATGCATCACTTCTATAAGTTTTTAGACTTTTTAGAATTGCGGGCGTTGGTGATCACTGACTTGGATTCTACTAAGTTTTCAGGTGGGTCATATATTGGATGCGAAGTTGCCGAGGGTACACATACGAGTAACTTAGGGCTTAAAAACTGGTTTGATAAAGATAGTGCAGGACATTTAAGTCTTTCAGTGTGCACATCAAAAACTTTTGCAGACAAGTGTATAGGTTTTAGAAGAATTGCCTTTCAGATTGTTCAAGAAGCACATACTTATTGCGGGAGGAGCTTTGAGGATGCATTTATTTTAGCGAATCCAACAAAATTTGGAATCGTTGGCAGTACAGACGCTGAACTAGCTACTGCAGCGTTTAGAGAAGCAAAGGGTATCGGTAAAACTAATTTCGCACTTAAGTTTGCTCTAGAAGATACTAACTGGACCCTGCCCAGCTATTTGAAGGAGAGCTTAGTGTGGCTTTCTCAAAATCCGAATGAAGCTGTAGCAGATTTAATTGAAGATATGTCTGAGATAAGAGAAGCTATTCACGGAGGAGCGCATGAGTAATCCAGCAGAAGAAGCATCAGTAGAATGCTTAAATCAAGTCATGAGTGTATTAAAGGAAGGTAAGAATTTTTTGCTGGAGGCGGGCGCGGGTGCAGGAAAGACTTATACGTTGGTTGAGGCGCTTAAATTCTTGATTGCAGAAAAAGAAAAAGAACTCATCAGCTGCAATGGAAGGATTGCCTGTATAACCTATACCAACGTTGCTAAAGATGAGATTCGATCACGGACGGATAACCACCCTGCAGTTTTATCCGAAACAATCCATGCATTCTGTTGGAGCCTAATAAAGGATTTCCAGAAAGATTTAAGAATTTTTGTACCTGGCCTTTCTGACAACTGGAAGGAACGTTGTGATCAAACCGGAAACATCGGCTCTCATAAAGTCGTTTATAATTTAGGGTTTCCAAAGATTACTGATAGCGAAATTTTCCTTCACCATGACGATGTGATTAAATTAATGACGAAACTTTTGGCTGATGAGAAGTTCGTTATGATTTTGAAGAGCCGTTTTCCTGTAATTCTTATTGATGAATATCAGGACACAAATATTGAACTTGCAAAAGCAATGGTTGAAAATTTAGTAGAATCTGATAACGGACCTTTGATGGGTTTCTTCGGCGATCATTGGCAAAAGATCTTTGGTTCCCGTTCAGTCGGACTGATTACTGCAAGTGACGGCAAATTGACTGTGATCGGAAAAAAAGCGAATTTTAGGTCCGATAAACTCATTGTTTATGCGCTCAACAGACTCAGACCAGAACTTCCGCAGCATGAAAAAGATCCGGAGTCAACGGGACAAATTTCGGTGTTTGATTCCGAAAAATTTGATGGGGAACGTAGAACTGATAGGAACTGGAGAGATGACTTACCAGCAGAAGTTGCTCATTCATACCTACAAGAGACTATCGCTAAACTTAAAACAAAGGATTGGTCATTCGAACAGGGAAAAACAAAAATACTGATGCTTACTAATAATATCCTCGCAGCAGAGCAAGGATACAGCGGTTTGATGTCCTTATTTCCTGAAAACGATGATCTGCTGAAAAAAAACAATCATTATATTTCTTATCTGATCGATGTTGTTGAGCCGGCGTGCCTGGCATACAGTAAAAAAAAATATGGTGAGATGTTTAAATGCTTAAACATTCATGCTCCAAAAATTAGAAAATTCGAAGATAAGCAAATATGGAGTGATAGTCTTAATGAGCTAATGGAAGCAAGGGATAATAAAACAATTGGGGATGTCATAGAAGTACTTAAACGGACGAAACGTCCTAGGTTGCCAGAGAAATTACTGGAACGAGAAGCTAGGTTCGAAGAGCTAAAATTGAAACAAAGAGAAAATCTTGATGACCGGGAGAGAAGAGATTTAGACTTTCAAAATGCCTTCAGGGAAATACCTTACAACGAGCTTAAATTTGTGGAGCAATTTATAGAGGAAAAAACACTGTTTTCTACCCAACATGGAGTAAAGGGAGCACAGTTTGAAAATGTACTGATCGTTTTTGGTTGTGGCTGGAACCATTATAATTGGAATCAAATGCTTGAATTCATGAATAATGGAGTACCTGGAGATAAGCGCGATACCTTTGAACGCTGGAGAAATCTATTCTATGTAGCTTGTTCCCGCCCCAAGAAAAGATTAGCCTTGCTATTTACGCAAAAAATAAGCGAAGATAGTAAGGCATCGCTGGGGAAAATTTTCGAAGTGAATGTTGAAAGTTTGGAACTAGCCGCGGTTAGTGAATAATGCGAAGATTCTTGTGAGTACTTTTCATGGCTTTTTTGGATTTGAGCCATCTTTACCCTTATCAGATATAGACTTTTAAACTAATGCAAAGCGTTTTTCAATAATAGTTCAATAGTTGACAAATTAAATTAGCTGTCTTAAACTTTTCTATATATTCTCAGCATCTTTATTTTAAAATAAATTGGTCTTTTTGTTAGCTACTGACTATTTATATGAAAACAATATTATGAAAACTAAAAAGAGATTAGACAGGATAACACAGTTTGAAGAATTTTACAAAAATGCTGAGAGTAATTTCAATGATATCAGGGAAAGCGATACCAGGTGCAAGGAGTTTGCAGACTACTATAGTTTTTACATAGCGCCAGGAAGTAGAGCTGGACATACAGATAAGAGGCAGGTAGATATTTTTTTTGGAAAGAGCGTTTATGGTTCTTCCATTACCGCAACGGGTTCACATGCATTAGTAGAAGAAGGTGCTACTTTGTTGTATAGCATGAACGATGATGGTTTCGTATCTGTGATGCTTTATCCTGCTAAAGCAGAGAATATGAGCTTAAAAGAGGAGTTAATATTTTTAGAGCGACGTATAGACCCTGAGAATCTACTGTTAAAAAAAACTTTGCAAAACCACTGGAGATATTTTATGGCTTACATGGAATATTCTAGTTTAGATGGCAGTCCTAGTGTAATGCAGAGGTTAAGAATTACCTACTTGCATACTTTTAAAAGTATGGTCATTAACAAGATTTGGAATAAGGCATTGTATAAAACCTACATGAACACATTATTTAAATTTGTAATGACTATAGGGCTTAGCGGGTTTGTATTTGTTGGCATTAACGCTTTTTTGGAAAAAAATAAAGTAAATAAGACAGAAAAAGCTGTTATTGAAATTAGTAAAGAGGTGAAGCAAATCAGAACTAGGCTACAATCGAAGTGAAATCCTCATTTATATATTTTTCCATAGGTATGCTATGTGCTTTGCTTGGAAGTGACATCATGCTGTGGGACTCTAAAAACTGGCTTATTTTTTCGTAAATTTGGAATGAAAATTAAATTTATCAATGAGCAAATTAAAGATCAGTGATTTTGGCCCTATAAAAAAAGGTTATCAGGAAGATGAGGGGTGGTTCGATGTTAAAAAGGTAACAGTATTTATAGGTAATCAAGGTTCTGGGAAAAGTACTGTGGCCAAGCTGTATTCAACAATTAGCTGGATAGAGAAAGCGCTAGTTAGAGGAGATATACGCGAAAAGGATATTCTTAAAAGAGGTCAATTTATAACATATTGCTCTTATCAAAACATTGGCGATTATTTTAAACCAAATACGGTTATAGAATACAAGGGTAAAGCATTTCATATATCTTATAAAAACGAGGAAATAACTATTCTTAAAAATGAGAAAAACGGTTATTCGTTCCCTAAGATCATGTATGTGCCAGCTGAAAGAAACTTTATCAGTGCAGTGCGCAATGTGAAGAACTTAAAAGGCCTGGCCAGTACTATTTATACTTTCTCTGATGAATTCATTAAAGCCGTTGAGGAACTTCGTGGACCTTTAGATTTGCCTATAAACAATGTAAAGTTTGAATATCAGAAGCTAAATGAGCTATCTTCAATAGTAGGGGAAGATTATAAAATAAGGTTGTCAACGGCGTCCAGTGGTTTTCAATCTTTTGTTCCGCTTTACATTGTAAGCAAGTATTTGGCAGAAACCCTGAGAAACAGAAATAGTCATGCGGTTCGAGAATTAAGTATAGAGGAAGAGAACAGAATTAAAAGCGAGATAGAACAGATACTTTCCAATCAAAACCTTTCTGACGAGGTTAAACAAGCTTCTTTAGAGTATCTTTCTTCAAGGTTTAGTTATTCATGTTTCATCAATATAGTTGAAGAGCCAGAGCAGAATTTATTTCCATCTTCGCAACAACACATATTGAATAGTTTGTTAGGCTTTAACAATCTAAATAGGAACAACCAGTTGGTGATGACTACCCATAGCCCTTATCTAATTAACTATTTAACATTAGCAGTTAAGGCCGGAACTATTAAAGCCAACTTACAGAATAATGCAATTTCTAAGCTAGATGAAATTGTTCCTGTAGGCTCAACAATTTCTGCTGATGATTTGGTGGTTTATGAATTGAATGAGCATGAAGGTACTATATGCATGTTGGAGAACTACAAAGGACTACCTTCTGATGAGAATAAACTGAATGAGGAATTAGGCGAAAGCAATGAACTTTATGCCCGTTTATTAGAAATCCAGAAAGGTGTATGAGCATAGATTTTTCATTGGCTAAATGTCAAGACAGTTCTAGTAAAAAGCTTTTTGGTATTTGCGATGACCCAGCGCCAGCGACTAGCAGAGCCTATTTAGATGAGGTAGATGGTGGCAAGTGGATTGCAGTAGTGCAAAATGAATACACTTACGATGTGCTGTTTACCGCTATTGATCATTGTATTGAGGTGCCTCCAAAACCAAATGGAAATCCATCAAAACGGTGCGATGGAATGCTTACCTACAATGACACGGTAATTTTTGTAGAACTTAAAGAAAGAGAACAATTTGGAACGGACTGGATAAAGAACGCTGAAAAACAACTGAAAACTACAATTGCTCACTTTGAGACGACCGATCTTGCAGAAGAATTTACAAATAAAAAGGCCTACGCTTCCAATAGCGAACATCCCAAATCAAAACAGAGTTATTTGGTGCGTGTAGAAAAGTTTTTTGAAGATACGGGCTATGTGCTAAGGATTGAAAATCGAATAGTTTTACAGTAGAGCTGTGAAGGTTAAAATAAAATTTGAAGTAGTTTAACTATTTCAAATATGGGAAGATGTATCTGCTTAAACATAATAATCAGAAAATGGTAAAAATGCTTGACTAAAACTTAGCCGATTAAACCAATCCTTCACTTCTCATGTTTTTCATAGATATAGAATATAACCAAGATTTTCATTGCCTGAGTCGACAACGCACAAACGCTGGCATATATTATCAAAATTCCCTCAATTATTGAGAATTCAAATCAGAAATTCTAAAATAGAATGGTAATCAATCAATATGAATTTTCCGACTCTTTTAGACTCTCCATAAACTGATTTCATTAGTTAAATTTATTTTTCAGTTTTTGATTATGAGTTTCTGACAATTTAAAGCACGAAAAACATCTAGCTAAAAGGTAGCAAACACAAATTAGATTACAATTTAGGTATTAACGACTCAGCGTAGTTGATGAATTACTTATTTTTTAAAAGCTCATTTTTTTCACGCTCACTAGCAAGCAGGCGTTCATACAGCTCCTTGTTAGCGTCTAAGGCTTCCATTAATTTTTCAATAGGGTTAAAATTACAATTGAACGCATTGTAAGCTCCATTGTTGAAACTATTATCGTTAAAAGTGTTAAAGTAATTTATAACTGCATCGTCCGAAAACTGATGTATTGCTTCCTTAGTGACACCTAAAACCTTTGCAATTTTTTCCAACATTGCATCTTCAACTTCCTCACTCTGCTCTATCTTGGAAATGGTCTGCTGGCTTACGCCTAGTTCGATAGCAAGATAGTCCTGCTTGATACCACGTATTTCCCTGATACGGCTGATCTTTCTGCCGATGTGCACTTTGTTAGATTTTGTAGGCGTTTCCATAAAGCAAATATAATAAATTCCTAAGATAGTAATGAACCAATGAATTGCAGTAAGATACCAGCCTCATTGGTAGGTTACGGCAAGCCATGTCCGCAATTTTAACCTGTTAATCAAAAAACGCAGCGATCATGGAAACACAATTCTCGCAATCTGGCCAGTTCCAGAAAGAAAACTTTTCCGGCTTTATCAAAGAGCTGGTTCAAAAATTCAAACCAGAGCAAATCTATAGCTTTGGTAAAAACATCGATTTTAAAATCAATGACGGTTGTTTTATTGAGAACCACAGTACAGAAAACTATCATTATTTTTTGCTGATGGTAACCGAAAGCGTTACCAGAATTGAACACGAAGTGCAAGACTTTGCCAATAATCACTATTCTTTCGGCAAGATCACCATATTGGCGCATGGGAAAGAAGCCATTGCAGATACAATAAAGGCCAATAACAGGTTTTTCATTACCATTTATAACGAAGGCCAGATTCTTTATAGTCGGGATGGTATGGTGCAATGCATTCATATCATAAATTTTATACCCACACAGGGAGCGGTAAAAGCACAAAAACATTACAACCACCGCTTTCCATTGGCAACAGGTTTTTTAAAAAGCGCAAAAGAATGCCTGACGAACCAGCATTACAACCTAAGTGCATTTATGGCGCATCAGGTCGTAGAACAGTGCTGTATTGTTTTGATAAGGGTTCATCTTGCTTACCGCTCTGATATACACAACCTATATAGACAGCTTCGGTTGTGTGAGAGCTTTTCTCCGGCACCGTCAAGGTTATTCTTATCGGGCAGTGAAGAAGACAAACGGCTCTTTGATATCATGGTAAAAAGTTATTCCGCTGCACGTTACAAGGATGACTTTAAGGTTGAACAAGCCGATGCGGAGCAAATATTTACCCGTGTTTCAACCTTTTTAAAGCTTACTGAAATTATGTGCGCTGACAAGATAAAATCCCTTGCACAAGTGGCGGAATCCTACATACAATTAAAAAAAGAAAGTGAGGTGGATTATGCCGGATAAAATTATTCCATCAATGAACTTCTTTCATTTGCCTTTTACGCCAAATACAAGAATACTTACAGAAAATACATTGAACCAATATTCCGAGATCAGAAAACCCAAAAGGGGTTATTTCCCCATTAAAATCAGAAAAATATCTTTCAGCAATGAACTGCTTGTAATAGGTGTAATTCTGGACAAAGAGCCTGAAGAACTTGTTTACATTAAGGTTACCGCCTCCGAACTATTAATAAGTTGCAGCGTTGATACCCATGAAAACTATTTGAGCCGGTACGCTTATTTTTCGCTTGCCCAATTAATGTACTATGACACTGAATATGATTTCGAAGACTATTATTGGCCGGATTTCTTTGATCAGAAAACAGGGGAATCTAAGTACCTGATGATTAACAAGTCGAAAGATAATTTACATGTGTCTTCAAAAGTAAGATATAAAGGATTCTATAAACCGAAAAAACAACTTCCTGTAATATCACAAAATCCTGTTCCGTTAAGAAAAGCAGTTCCTTACATTCAGGAACAACCACCTAAAGAGACACATGTGATATTAGGTTTCTGCCTTGCCGATTCGAATAATGAATGGTATCGAACTAACCATTATCCTTTTTTGGTTCCTTATACAGGGATTTTGAACAAGGCCAAAAGCGAGGTGAGAAGCTTTACTATATATGTGCTTAATGAAACGCAGCTACCGGAAATTGATCTTACCGATGAGCAGCAAAAACTCGTTGAGATTTGCTTCGACATGAGGAAGATAGCCTTAATAGCAAGCCCAGCATATAAAGATGATGCTAGTAAGCTTGCTGAAAAACGGGAACAGAACCAATATAATTTCAATAAGCTTTTTGAGCTATGGCAAAAGGCGCTTCCTTTACTTTCAGGAAGATTGTACACACACTACAGTTATACATATGGAATGCGTAATGTAAAGGGAAAACCAAGAAGATCATCCATGATTCCATGTAGCTTTGACAGTGAGACACCGGAAATCTGTTTTCTATGGAGAGATAAGGGCGATTATTACAAACTCGAACTTCGGTTGCAGATTGCCGGAAAAATTCATCAGCTACAATACGGTTATAACACTGCTTTTTTTGCTATGCTGTTTTACAATCCAAGGCGATATGCGCTTTTAAATTCGGTTATCGATAGTGAACTTCTTAGTTTTTTCCAGAAAAGCCACTTTCAACTATTGGTACTAAAGAGACATTATGATGGCGATTTTAAAGATTTTGTAGATCGGTTAAAGCTGATATATATGTTTATTAATCAATAGATTTTATGGATGTAGTCTATGCAAAAAGAGCCACGAATGTGGCTCGTAATAAAATCCCCCGCTCACTTGCGGCCTGCGGAACGGCTCCGCTCTTGGCCGTTGCTGTTCCCGCTTTGGGCATATACGGAGAAGACAGCAACAGAAAACTACAGTTCGTCGGGTTTGAACCCAATTCGTGTCCTTTTCGGCGCTGGCCGTTCCTGTTTCTCCAGCAGTTCGTCTAGGTAGCGGAAAACGATTTCCATGTTTTTGTCTTGGTTATCCAGTTTCCCTTTAATCTTTTCGATTTCAAGCCTGATCTCTGTATTGTCGGAAAGCATATGGCGCATTCTGGTAAAAATGCGGATAATCTGGATATTTACCTCAATAGCCCTTGTACTGTTTAGCACACTGGAAAGCATTGCTACGCCCTGTTCGGTAAAGGCCATAATATTATATTTTGAATGCGCCCCATGTCTTAAGGTGCCAAATTGGCTCCTTAAGATTTTCTGCTCCTCCGTATTCAACTCAAACATGAAATCTTCAGGAAAACGTTCCGCATTCCTTTTTACCTGCCGCTTTAGCTGTTTGGTTTCCACTCCGTATAACTCCGCCAGATCGGAATCCAGCATCACTTTATGTCCTCTTATCATGTAAATCTGGTTCATAACCAGTTCATCAGGAATTTTGATCTTTGTTTCCATCTTATTTATCAAGTATTTAAAACGGTCGGCAGATGAGCTGCCAACCGGATCGGATTAAATTGAAGCGAATATTTGTCTTAAAGGTGCCATGTCGCTGCTTACCTTTTCATCCAGCATTTTTGCATAAAGTTGGGTGGTGCGTATATTGGTATGCCCCATCATTTTTGATACGCTTTCAATAGGTACACCGTTCAGCAGGGTTACAGTAGTGGCAAAAGTGCGCTTGGCAATCCGGTTGCCCAATGTTTTGACGATGCCCGAAAGGGCGGCAATCTCCACCAGATATTCGTTCATTTTTTGATTGCTGGAAATCGGTAGCGCCCTGTTCTGATTGACACAGAAAGGGTGATCTTTATACCTTTCCAGAATATCAGCGGCTATTGGGATAAGCGGGACGGCTACAGGCGTACCAGTTTTTTTGCGGTAGCTAAACAGCCACTTTTCCCCGTCAATACCTATACGTATGTCAGTTTGTTTAAGTTTTTGCACATCGGCATAAGACAGCCCCGTATAACAGCTGAACAGAAAGAAGTCCCGAACTTGTGAAAGTCTTGCGGTGCTGTATTTTTTGCCCGCAATGTTTTGTAGTTCATCCGCAGTCAGGTACTCCCTTTGTACAAGCTTTGATTTAAGCTTATAACCAAAGAAGGGATCAGTGATGATCCATTTGTTTCTAAGGCATATACGGACAATCTTTCCCAGATTTTTAAGGTGCTTACTGGCGGTATTGGTATCATTATCCTTTGAGGTGTGCAGGTAGAAATCAAAACCATCAATAAACTCATGGTCTATATGTCGGATGTTGAGGTCACCTGTTTGGTATTTGAATAAAAGATATTCTTTAACGTGCTTTTCAAGCACTTTAAACCGTCTCAAAGTGCCTTCCGCATAATCTTCCTTTTCTACAAGTGCGACCATGTTTGTATTATGGATTTTAATAGCCTCCATAATGGTGTGCATTTTTTCTGCCTTGCCCAGATACTTGCATTTAACAGCTTCAGCGGATATCTCTGCGTCTTCTAGGCATAAAGCAGTATGGGCAGCAGTAACGCCCGCTTTCATTTTGTCGAGATAGGAATTTAAGGTTTTGGCATCTTCTTTTGTGCCTATCATGTGGCCTGCTTTGGTGTTCCACAATTCCGGTTCACATTTTCTGCTGGCGGACATTTCCACAGGTTTTCCGTCAACGGTAATCCTTAGATAAACGGGAACAGCACCTTTAAGATAGTTTTTTGGTTTCTTCAGGTAGAAGAGCAGACTGAAATTAGTTTTCATAATCGACTGATTTAAAGTTAACAAAGTTAGCCTTGCAGTCTAATCGTATCAAGTCGTTCAATGATTGAACTTTCTGTAAGTCAATAACTTACGTTGTTTTTGGTGAGTATACCACTCTGTAAAACTACTCACCGAATCACTCACTTTTTTTATGCGATTTATTGCATATTTCGGTGTTTCCGGTAAAATAAAAAAGCTTGCAATCATTTGATTTGCAAGCTTTTACGTAGTTTTTATACTATCTTCTGTGATCCCGCTGGGATAATATCGGGATATCCCAATCAGCACTAAATGAGCAAGTTATAAATAATAATTAATAGTCATTTTATATTGGGCACCAAATTGGGCACCAGTTATTTTGACATGATTTAACTAATTTTGAAAGAACAATTTGTTGTATAAACAAATGTAAGTTATTGATTTGATATTTAATAACTTATTAAAAAGAAATAAAGCATATCTAGTAAACCTATTAAAATGTTCTATTTCTTTATTATATATTTTAGGTTATCAAATAAACGTTCTATAAGTCGTCTGTCATTGGTTACAATTTCCGCTGATCCTTTTGCTTCAGCTTTAAAATCAAGTTTTGTTCCGTAATTCGTCTTTAGTTGATTAGGGAAGTCAATCAGTACCATATACGTATCTATATCTGATTTTTCTGTCTTAGTTACATTGGTGGTCAATGAAATGGAATTGATTCGCCCTGTAATAGAACCATACTCCAGATATGGAAAGTTATCTAATTTTACTATTACTTCCTGTCCTATTTTAATTTTTCCGCTACCATGTGCAGGCAAAAAAACCTGGCCGAATGCTTTTTCTTCTTTCGGCACTATTGCAAATATCGGTTCACCTGCTTGCACGAATTGGTTTTCGTTATAGAATTTCATGAATTGAACCTTGCCACCAAATGATGCCTTGAAAACGTACCGTTGTTCCCAACTCTGTATATTGTCAATAAGGTCGTTGTAGGCTGAAATCAATGCTATCTGTAGTTCTTTTTCTTTCTCTGGTTTTTGTATATCTAATTCCTGAATTCTGGCATCTGTTTGATGCAAATTTTGTTTAGCGTTGATTAAATTATTAATTGCGTTCTGTAAAGCATCTTTACTCGATAAATAGCTCATTTCTGTCTTGTCCAATTCCGATTCACTGATAACTTTTTTAGCATATAAAGCGGAATCCCTACTATAAAATTTATGAACATATACCAGACTATTTTTGGCCATTTCTACCCTTTTAGAAGCGGTAGCTATTGAATTTCTTTGTTGATCAGATAATATGGTATAGTTTTTCACCTGCTTTTCCAGAAGCTTATCTTGCCTGTAATTGGCGAATTCTTGTAGACTATTAACAAAAGCATAATATTTATCGTTTAACTCACCTAATGAAAGATTGCGGGGCAACTTCTGTCTGACATTTAAAATATCATCGGAATTTGGATTATATAGTTTGAGCAAGCTATCAATATGCGTAACACTAATTGGGTTTGTAGGATTTTCTATGTAAGCTAATATCTGACCTTCTTTAACTTCATCCATAGACTCAATGCCTCTTAACTTTAATCTGCCATTTGTATTGGCAATTAACTTTAAGGGTGCGTTATTAGCATTGATACTAATCTGCCCACTTACAATATCAGGATAACGTACTAACCAGCCAAAAACAAACAAGGCCAAAAACAAAAACAATACGATCAATGAAATCCAGAAGCCGAAACGGGTCGGCATCCGGTCTATAATGTGCTGAACCTCTTCTGTTCTTTGATTAGGGAAATATAATTTTTCATTGTCTGTCATCTCTTAATTCTCGTTATTGTTTTTGGAAAATTCTAATCCCATGGTACCGGTTAAATCCATTTGCGATTGCACCAGCTGATAGTAGCGCCCCTTCTTCTCCATTAGAGATGCATGGTTTCCAACTTCTACCACGCCACCTGCCTGCATCACTATAATCTGATCTGCTTTGCGTATGGTACTCAAACGGTGGGCTATTACAATTACTGTTTTATCTTTAAAAACATCGTCTAATGCAGCGACAATTTTCTGTTCGTTAATTGTATCCAAACTATTTGTAGCCTCATCAAAAAATAAATAGTCCGGATTTTTATAAAGGGCACGGGCTATCAATATTCTTTGTTTTTGTCCACCACTTAAACCCCGTCCTTGCTCACCCATTACGGTCTGATAGCCCAATGGCAACTGTTCTATTTCCTGTGAAATGTTAGCGGCATGAAGTGCTTTTTTCAGTTGAACATAATCTATCTTTTCATCGTCTAAAACGATATTGTTAATAATGGTGTCATTAAAAATTTTGCCATCCTGCATTACTGCGCCACACTTGTCACGCCATTGACGAAGGCTGATATTATTGATGTTTAAACTCCCCATTGATATTTCACCATAACTCGGTTTATAAAGGCGCAGCAATAATTTCAATAAAGTTGATTTCCCGCTACCGCTATCACCGACAATTGCAGTTACCCTTCCTTCTGGAATAATCAATCTAATACCCTGCAAAACCAACTTACCCGTTGGTGTATACTGAAATCCCACATTATTGATCAATAAGCTTTTGTTCACAGGCAGAACCACGTTATTCGCTCCTACATTATCATGTTCATCCTCTAATTGGTGAATCTCGTTTAACCGTAAAAAGCTAATTTTCGCAGATTGATACGATATTATAAACTGTATGAACTGTACAACGGGTGCATTTAGCATCCCAATTATAAACTGGGTGGAGATCATTACCCCAAAAGTAATTTCTCCGTTTATTACCGCTCTAGCGCAGTAAAAAGTTATAAAGAGATTTTTTAAACTATCTAAAAACTGTGCACCAAGACTTTGGGTATTCGTGATGCTTAATATTCTTAAATTAACTTTATACAAACGCGCCTGAATATTCTCCCACTTCCAACGTTTATTCTTTTCATAGTTATTGATTTTGATATCCTGTATACTGCCTATCGTCTCTACCCAATAACTCTGGTTTTTGCTTACAAGATCAAAATATTCCCAGTCTAGTTTTTTGCGGACTTTCAAAAATGCTATTACCCATAACACATAAGCTACGCTACCAACCAGAAAAATGTAAAAGATAATCGGGTTGTAGACAAACATGATGATACCGAATACCACAAATGTCAAAGCAGAAAAGATCATGCTGATTGAATTGTTCATGATGAAGCTACGGATTCGCTCGTGGTCCTGAGCCCGCTGCAGAATATCCCCTGTCATTTTGTTTTCAAAAAATGTAATGGGCAGACGCATGAGTTTAATCAGGTAATCGGAAATCAGGGCAATATTTACACGCGAGGTAACATGTAATAATATCCAATCACGAACCAAATTACTCAATAGGACACTTATAATAATCACTACGTTGGCGATCAAAACAATGTTAATGAAATCTATGTCGTGGGTCTGTATACCCACGTCAATTACGGCTTTGCTGATAAATGGTAAAAGACCCTGCAAAACCGTGACCAGGAGCATGACGAGAAAAAGATTTACAAAACTCTTTTTGTAAGGCAAAAAATAGCTAAAAAAGTTTTCAAACGTCTTTCTCCGCTCTAGTTTTTCTTCACCTTCACGCTGGTAAAAATCTGCTTGAGGTTCTATAGCCATAAGCACACCACTTTCTTTCAAAGTATCTTCAATAGTAGATATCCGATTTTCAGGTTTGACCCATTTCGCTGAAAATTCTTCAACGGAATATTTAACGAGGCCTTTCGCGGGATCAGAAATATAAATTTTAGCTTTTGAATACCGATCTTGTGTCTTCTTTTTTTTGGTGTCAATTTTATAAACTATAACAAAGTGACTGTTGTCCCAATGGACAATTGCTGGTAATGGGATCTTACATAAAATATCTTCAACTGTACACTTTAACGATAGAGTACGTAGACCGATTTCTTCCGCTGCATGGCTGATATCAAGAAAGGATACGCCTTCTTTTGTGATTCCACATTTGTCTCTTAAATATTGTAGGCTGTAAAATTTACCATAGTATTTGGCAATCATTTTTAGGCATGATGGACCACAGTCCATGATATCCATTTGCCTATCGCTAGGGAAAGAAGTCGAGCGCATTAATTATTTATTAATTTGTACAAATTTAGAAATAATACTGAATTTTTATTTTACATTTATCACATCTAAATTAATTTGTATGAATATTAATATAAGAATAGTATATTATATATTACTATGTGCATTGTTTTTCCCGTTTCCTAGCAAAGCTCAAGACAGCTTAAAAATAGAGCTGTGTAACAAAACAAAACAGATTTCATTTAAGGAAGATTCTACTTCAAGTTTCGGACAGCAAAATCCTGTAAAATTTGAATTCATGCCTTCAATCAAAAAATCAAGTTCAGAAATTGAAATTAGAGTTTATAATTTCAGTGGAAGATCAGAATACATCCGGCAGTTTAAATTTGACCACGGAACAATTAATTTTTATAATTACTTCATCAAATTAGTTGCCGACAAACAAGGCGACGAAGAATGGTATAACCGGAATTTTAGGTTATATACATACTTAGGCGTTACACAAGATCAAGATAGGGTGTATATCAAGAAAATTAAAGGTTCTACAATTACAAACAAAAAACAAGCATGTTTATTGATCCAGTCATTGTTGGGTAATCACATTGGTGATATTCCGGATGGAAAGGTTATCGATAAATTATTAAAGGATAAATTTCCGGGTTTAACACAACATGATGAAGGCACAGGAATAATAGAATTAAAGATCGGGAATCATTTTAGAAATTTTTCTTTACCAACGCTGCTATATGATAACATCACAACCAGTGCAGAAAATCAGGTGATTTATTTAAAGAATAAAAAAATAATATTGGAAATATTAAAAAAAATGGAAAATGAAATTTAACGAATTATGCAATGAGTATGAAGCATTGAGTTCTCTGGAGAAAAGTCTTATCATCGGTGGCGTTGGTACCCCGTTAACGGAAACTGACCTAAAAAAAATGTTTGACTATTCAGCCCTAGGAGGATTTGATACTGATCTGGCAAAACTATTCAACAAAGAGATAAGCCTTTTAGCCTCTACTGATGTTGGTTCTGATGTGCTGCAAGGTCTTTTGTACAAGGCAAAGGAAAATCCGATTAACCAAATCATCTTGACTAAACTGGCTGATAGGAATGCTGCAGCTTACTATAAATATGAAGGTGCAACACACAAATCTTATATTGATATAGGTAGGTGGAATGTACTTTCAGTTAATGATAAAATCGATGTTGCGTCGGCTTTCCACACTACCGGTCATGAAATCTTTCATGCTTTCGAATCTATAGTTAGAGGAAATCATGCAAACAACGTTAATGATTCGGTAACAAACGAGATCGATGCTAATCTTTTTGCGGGTTTCGCAGAAAAGCAGCTTGATGCTGCTCAACAGCTGCTTGACCCTGTTAATAATAATACGGATATTTATTATAGACTTGGCGCTGGCGATTGGGTAAGTCGGCTCCCAACAAATGATGGACAAGTAACATTTAACCTCGCATGGAGTAATATTGTTGATTATAATGATTTTACGCTAATAAATTACAACAAGTTAGTTTCAACTTTTAAAGATTCTAAATATAATAGTAATGGAATCTATGATACGATGACCTCAAAGACCCTCATTGAAGGCGAGATTCTAGCAGCCGATATCTTCAATTTGTTCTTGACGAAAGTTTCTACAACATTTAACGGGGGTGGAGGAGATAGTGGTGGCCAAGGCACAGGTAACGATGGAGGTGGATATTATCAAGGTGGTTATGGTGGAAGCTGGGGACAAGATTCGGGAGGCAATTACAATCCAGGAAGTTCTGGAGGAAATACAAATCTGGGAAATGGGAACACCAACACTGGTACTTATCAGAATGGCCCCGGCGGCGGTACCACCGGGTATGGAGGTAGCGGTTATCTACAAAGCCACTAACTAAAAAACTATCAGTTAAAGAGAGAACAATTTGAATTTAAAAGAACTGAATAATATTATAGCGACTAATTTCCCCAAAAATGCTGGAGTTTTATTAACAGGAAGCCAGCATAATAATGAAACATTTACGATTACATCAGATATTGATGTAATCGTATTTGAGCCACTGTACAGTAATATTAATGCAATATCGATTAAAACAACAGAGGGTTTTATGATCGATTTAGTAGTAGCGCCAGTATTTAATATTTCGGATTCTCTGGAGAATGAAAGTTACGATACAAAAGGTAGTTTTCTATCCATGGTAATAAAGGGTAAAATACTCAGCGACCCTTTAAAAATTTTGCCCGTTATAATCAGCCAATCTGAATATTTTTTTGAACGAAGGGGTGGAAAAACTCCAACATGGAAGAATACTAAGTTGATTGAGTTATTAAAACTCAAAAAACATTTCAAACAACCGCTATCGGATTATCAAAAAATTTTACTTACCTCGGAGGCAATTACGAATATTACTGAACTAGAAGTAATGCGGCTGTCAAATTGGAGTCCCACAAGAAAACATAAGGCAGACTACTTAATAAAGAACAATCTTGATTTCACAAAACAAGTTTATAATATCTATACTGACGCTATATTCAATACCGACAACGGTAATTTACTAAATTTTATAGACGAATATTATCAGACTTATTTGGAGGATTTTAATGATGAAAATTTATGTAATAAAATTATCTGTGTAGATATTTATATTGAAAACTTAAGTCCGTTTCACTTTTATTCATCTATACTCCCAAAAATCAGTGCAGACTTAAAAAAAGAGTTCGCCTATGGTTATTTGTCAATAAATAAATACCATAGAAAATTCCAAAATAATTTTACCCTTTGCTTCAACATTGAGAATCGTACAGATTTGTTTAGCCTCTTAAGGCAGCTCAGTAAAACGATAAAAGGTGACCTAAATCTCTTTTACAGTTACACTACATTCTTAGAGGATAAGGGCGACGAAGAATTCGAAAAATTGAGAACAATCCTATGCCGTAATGTAGCAAATCAGTTTAAAGCAAACTCAGACTTAAACAAAATCCATTTTATCAATTTCTTCTGCTTTTTAGCTGGCTTCTTAAATAAGAAATTGGATATCACTCGTGAGGATTCAATAAAAATACATGAAATAATAGCTCATAAATGGATTTTTAATAGAATTGATCAGGAGAACAACAAAACTATTGAAAAGTTAATAGCGCTTCGGGAAGACAAAGTTAATTATGCCAATCATTTTTATAACCAAAACCAGATGATTTTTGAAGTGGTTATTCGTAATGGAATCGATGCTGCCCAGACGTCAAATTATGGGAATAATCCTTTTATCGTTAAGGACGTATTGACATTGATCGATAAACATGTAAAACTTCAAAAAGCGTTAGATGTTAATAAAATTAACAAAGAATTGTTTAAAGCTTTTAATCTTAAAGATGTAGATAAGGCATGTACTTACACCAGCCTAATTGATATGTTTATTCTAATAACACCATTAACTGAAAATGAAAAATGGGTAGTCAATAGAATGATGAATTGGTTTTTTAGTGAAGAGAATTCCAAACATCATTCCATACAAAATTGATGACTTCGGTATCCGGAATTTCTCCATGTCAAATTATTATATATAACGTTGCAATAAAAGTCAATTTAGAAATCAGGATGTCTATTTCTGTGAAAGTGGTTTTGGCGACCACTTTGCACTGAAGTGGAGGGGTCACTATTATTAGTGAAATATACATGGATATAGAAAATCCTTAGAAAAACAAGGAAACTGCGTGGATTGCATCATGCCGATAACTTCTTTGAAATTATGAAGACAGAATTGCTTTATAAACGGGAAGGTTACAGAACCTTTTCGAAATTCAAATGGTAGTGACTGAATCTAATAATCAGTGGTGCAGGCTAAGTATCGCTTCTAAATGAAATGCTCATCCTTTCACCATACCATTCGTATCTTTTCAGTCGTCTAATTTCTTCGTCATAATGCTTTTCAACATACCAATTTAGTATGGTGATTCTAGCTATAAATAAATAGTAACCAGTATTACCAGTAATCCTATTTATTATGGGATCAAAAGAACGTTGATTGGGGATATCTGTAAATGGTAGCTCACTCCCGTGTATCATTTTTGAACGGAAATCGTAGAATTTTTCAATAGTCTTGACCAATTCTGGATCGTTGGATAAAATAGACTCGCAATATCTTTCAATTAAACGTTTCAGTCTGTAAATTATGCTAAATACTGGACGTTGGCAAATTTTACAAATCTGTTCTGGCTCGATCAAACACTCTAATGACGTGGCTAACTTTATGATGATTTCTGATGTTATAGAACTATTACTAGCTTTTGTAAACCAATAGGAGGATTTTATGAATGATTCATTTTTAGGGTTGCTTGAATTAATACCTCTCAAAATGTCAAACATATAGTAAGATGCCCAATTTCCTGGGTCATTTGTGAATGAGTCCAGATAATAGAAGTCCAAAATGCCCATTGGCCAAATATTGAGCTTTAACATTGAGCTATCCTCATAACCCGAAGAATCGAGTTGATGCAATATTGGTTCAAATTCCTTCAGATTATACCCTCTTCTAAATAGTAAATTCTCAGTTATTGAATCGCTAATTTCTGATTCAGCCTCTAAAATTGATTTAGTTAGAGATTTATAACCATAGTAATCACGTTGATTTGAATCGTCAACTTCTATTTTGAACTTAAATAGCACATTCAAAGTCCACCTCGACCATACTAAGGTCTGTTGTGTAGTTAAGGTTCGTACGGAGAGTGAAATCGGGGTCGAAATGATGCGAATCGTCGATTTTGAATTTAGATTCATACCAAGTTTTTGAATATCGATCCCGTTCCAAAAAGTAGCGATGTTTATTGAAGAATTTATGATACTTTTTTTCTTCTTGCTTTTTGGATTTGCGGTGATCCTGTTTCAATAACTTGAGAAACTCATCAATTGCCTGCTCAATTTGAGAAGCATTTTCATTTAGCCAGTAATAATTAAGTTTTCGTGGAAAAAGTTTGAAACTTTTTGAAAGAATATTCGTATCCCTTGCCTTGTTAAAATCCTTTGAAAACAGTTCTCCATAATCTATAAATCCCGAATTAAACTTTACGCCCAAATCTCCAAGCTCATCCAATACTTTACGACGCCAGTCCTTAATGGTTTCCACAATGTGGTGCTCGTCTGCGAAATAATTTTCTGTGTTTCGATTATAGATGTAATCGAAGTTTATTAATGCTGAGCTTGTTGCTTCATGTTGACGTTCCAATACATACACGCAAACTGATTTCAGGTTAAAATTCCTGTTGGAATAGGTGAGATTTGAGTCAGAGATTAAAAATCGCCTTATCTTGTTGGAAAATCTATTGTCGCGGCTATCCTTTATGATAATCAGATCCATCTGTTGCTGCTTTGCTATCAGACTATCCTTTATATACGAAATTGCGTTTTCAAAATTATATATAAAGAAAATGGAATCCTTTTCCGCTACGGAGGATAGATAATTTCGGTAGCGATCTTCTTCTACCGTACGTTCCGAAATGAAAAGAATCCGCATATACCAAAATTAAGTCCTTTATTGTTTAGTAGTCAAGCTTGTGGAAAAAATAGTTGGCGTACTAACCAATGATGGAATGTAAATTCATTGATGATATAAAAAATAAACCATTAATTTTAGTCCGGATAATAGGAGTAGAGGCTATTTACAATTTCTTCTATTGATTTGCTATAGAAGCCTATAAATTGCTATGATATCAGCTTCCGGATTATTAATCAAATGCTCTGCCATAATTGATCGTCGTTCGCTTTCATTGAATATTTCTAAGTAGTCAAGATGTTTTTCGAGCCATTTCTCCTGCGTTTTCATCTCTTTTTTTGAAGAAAGCCGTTCCATTTCCGAATACATAAGTCTTTCAAAATTCGATGTGATGAACAAGCCATCTAAATCTGCCAATGTAAAATAATGCTTGAAATAACAATTGTTTTCTGGCTTACTTGGATCATTCATGTAGTATTTATCGGAGTGGGTCCAAACGTATATAAAAGAACCTGGAACCATGTTCATCTTTAATTGATTTAGGATCTTTTTGCATTGCTCCAAATCAAAGAAGTGTAAGATATTTGCCAAAAAAACTACCGAATAGATTTCCGATGGTAAAGCGTCAGTAAGCAAAGTGAGATTAAGCAATTCGATATTCGCACTGGAATTGTGGAAATTGTCCAATCTGTTTTTTAATTGGTCAAGTTGAAATTGTTCATTATCAATCCCTATTAACTTCCTGTTTGTATTAAGGTACTCAAAGAGAAAAGTTGTTTGGCCACAACCAATATCGACTATAGCACCGTTAACAAATTCGTTTTCATAATTCCTTAAAGGATTATGTATTCCCCTGATTAAATCTTCTGTAGTGAAAGTTTCGGAATAAGCCTCCCAATACAGGCGCATCTGAATATCCATAAGCGTTAAATTTCAAAAAACAAGTTACAAATTCTCAATGTTCTATCCAATATTCCGCAATGAATTGATTTCTATATGCTCTGTAACCAAAAGTTAGTGCAACGGATTATCTTGATTCATATTCGAAATTTGGCTATAACGGCGAATAATGAAAAATAATTGTGGAAGGCATTGGCTTTGGGATAATCAATACTTCTCATTATTTAAAGCTTCTTATACACAAGAGCAAGATATTTCATACCCGAAACATCATTAGCTTGTTCGGGATTGTGGGTAATCTCGCTGAAACTACCCTTTACGGCTGAAATAGCAGTCAGACCAGCGGAGACGGAATTGACTCCTATCAGGGTGCCAATAATATTTGTTACTGCAAAGAGCCCGGTTCCCACAATTTTTTTAAATTTATTCTCGCTCATATAGGCGGTTAGATCTTCCCTTAGAAGGTTCAGCTCGGCAATCTTAAGCCCTAGGAGATCCTCATTGTCATAACGTTCGTCCGTTGCGATCTGTTCGGCCATCAGGCGGAAACGGTACAATAGGTCTGCGTGCTTCATTTTGAAATCCAAAAGTTTGTCCAGCTCAATGAACTGTGGGCCTGGAATGATTCCCTCTAAAAGTTTATTCCTTCTTTGCATTATTTCTGGTGAATAAAGCTGATTGTTCCTGTGGGAGAACCTAACGCCCAAGTGGTATCTGTTGTCGGTAACAGGTTGCAATTGTAATGGCTTTGCAATGCTATCAGTCAAAAGCAACATTATTAGCTTAGCAATGGTGGGTTCGACATCAAAGAATTTCCCGTGAAGATTAACTGCCAATCTTTCACGGACTAGGTCATCCAAAACATGATAGACAAATTTTTCTTCGCTGATCCTTGTAGGTTGGTAGTAGGGCAACGTTCTCCTGTTTGCAAAATCAGCTCTTTTTTGCTGAAGTTGGTATTGCGGTAGCTGAATATGTGCCATGATCCTCCTGTGTAGTTCCCCGTGGTCTTGGATATGAAGTATAGGGTCGATGGGACGGACAAGATTTGCGTTCACTAGTTGTTCCATGAATGGTTCATAGCGTGCGCCACCGTATATAAATTCTTGCGGGACGATGGCACTCAATGTATCGTAGTATAAGAGTGATCTGTAGGTCCATGCGGTGTTGGGAACATTTATATAGGGAAAATAAAGTAGATGACTATTCATAACTTATTAATCTTTATGTTTTAATTAGGTTCATTTAGGACTTCTGATTGATCTCGACGAAATAGGCAGTAGCGTATAGGATCACGCCCCGCTGGCTTTCATCGAAGGGGGCTTTGAATACATATATTTTCGGTGTATTACTAAGTACATCGGATAAATAGTAAAGGTAATAGTTTGGAAGATCTATGGAAATCGATCTTTCAAATTCGGTTAGGTAGAATTCCGCCTTACCCAGAAATTTTTTTGTCGTGGATTTTACCTCTATCTGCATGGGGGTTCCGTCAGTCTCAAAAGAGTCGATATCATAGCCCTGTCCATCTGTCTTTTCCGATATCCAGTTAACCTCTTTAAGCCACTCCGGGTAGTTAACGAGTTTTCGCTGCTCGAATTCTTTGACAATTTGTTCTCCACGAATACCAATTGATATATTTCGAATAGTCTTTTTCGGATAGTCTGGTTTTTTAAGGCTATGTGCTGTAGGTTTTGTTTTTTCTTTTTTCACAAAATCTGAGTCAATTTCAATTTTCTCCCAATCAATCTCCAAGTCGCAGAGTTCAGGGAATTTTGGAACCGACTGATTTTCATCCGCCCGGGTATCGGGTTCATAAAAGTGCGTATATAACTCCTGGTTTATGAACATAGCAAACATTGGGAGGTTCCAATGACGCATCACCTCGTCCTGTGCTTTCCATTCTTGAAGCCTCAACTGTTTATAGATCGGCGCTTCCTTATTGCTTCTACTTTGATCTAAATTAAAATATCGAAGAATGTCATTTAGATAAAAGTCGGCATAAATGCTGATATAGGTATCTGGAAAATAGGTGGTAAGTATTTTGCCTTTGAATTTATCAGCAATCATGCTGTTTGCTATTCCTCTATAATCTCTGGCCTCACCGTATGCATAAAGCTGTTTTATTTCTTGAAGAATCTTAGCAAAGGCACTTTCATCAGTGCTTCCATATTTGTTGGTATGACGATATTGGATTGCTTTATCATTTCTATGGGTGCCAAACCATAGGCCATACTGAGAGCATGGGCTTCCAGCAATTAAACCAAAATCTCCGAGTTCTTTTTCCATCCAGTAGCAGAAGGTCTTGATATGGTCCTGCTGGTAACGACCATATACATAATCTTTCATATTAAGGTCCTTTAGATCTTCAATCGGATATTGCTGTTGAAAAATTTTGAGCCTTCGTTTTATATCTACAACATTTTCTTGATTATGTACGGCCTGGAATATGGCCTGTTTTTCCCTGAGCTGTTTGAGTTTCACGTTAATTGGTTTGTAATAGTTTCCACTAATGTATCGTTCCTAGAATAAATTACCAAATGGCAAATCATATATCCTTAGGATATTGAAATTAGGCACTGGAAATATGAATAGGCTAACAATAATTCTGAGGCATGCTATCAACCAGAATAAAATGTGGAATAGGCCCAAGACTCTAAATATTATATATTTCACTAAATTGCTCCTAAAATTTGTGCAATGTGATCTCAGAAAGTTATTAAAGGGATTCATTTTATTGCCAAGCAACTGGTGCTATAAAAGGTTGGCCGATTATATGTATTTGGTCATTCTTGTCTTTTAGATATACATCTTAAATCGTTTGTGCCATGCCTTAAAGCTATATTTATAACCAGGAACTAAAAAAATTAAACTATGCAAAATTTTGAAGCTTTTTTAAAAGACCTGAAAGAAATGGTTATCGTTAAAAAGGATCCTGACTTGGGGCAGCCCTATGACCTGGCGATTCTTCCGTCAATTGATAAACTTAAAACAGCAATACAAAACCAACATCTGGAGCAAAAGAAAATCGGAATAAAGCGTCAGCAGGCTGTTGCTGAGGGTCTGCAGCAGAAACTGATTGAAGATCTGGACGAATTTTCGGGTGATTTTGTAGACAATCAGATTTTGCTGGATCAGCAAATGGCGGTAATTGCCGAAATGAGACTTGTTTACCTTTATAAATCTTTTGAAATAGAACTGAAGAAGTTATTGAAGAATGCTTATAATGTATCTGCACGGTCTCTTTCTTCTGCTGATAAACAGATAGCCTTTTTGAAAACCAAAGGAATATATGTGCGCCGTATTGCAGGATTTGAGGAGGTTAATGAATTAAGAACAATCGTCAATAATATCAAACACGGAACCGAATTAAATGGTAAGGCAAAACGCATACCGGAATTTGCAAATTCCGTTCAGGTTATCTTTGAACAGGGAACGATTTTTTACAAGCGGGTAGCTCCGATGGTTAACAAATATATTGAAGTAGTCTCTGAACAAGTTTTTAAAACACTTTATCCAGGAACTTAAAGGAATACAAATTTGGGAAAATTGTATTATGGAACCAGCTGAACAAACCCGTTCTAATTATTGGAAGCCGTTTGCGCAGATCTTTCGTGATTTGACCTATACACCGATAATTTTACCACAATCGGAATAGTAGAGCGGGAAATTTCTTCCAATTCCGCTTCATATTGTTGCCTCCATAACTCCAAGATTTTATTCGGTATCAGATCTTCATTAGTATGACGAGCATACATGTCTATTATTCTTCTGATGCCTAAGTCTTTTAGGCCATTCAGGAATAGTTATTTCGCGACCGTTATTTTCCGAAGGAATATTTCAACAAAAATATGTTGATCATGCAAGGCAAGTAAAGAAATTCAATTCGGATCAATGGCTAATGACCACTTCAAAATAATAATTTAATAATTTCCAATACTATTTTGCCAATTAATGCTACTTTGCTAAGAGTATTCGCCAACACCAGAATTCCATCAACTAATTTGATACTACCAGGTTTCCTATAATTTTTATGTTTTCTTTTCATACATCAAGTGTGTTTCCTTGATGCAAAACTGTACATAACCTTGATTTGGTAACCGGTTATAACCGGTTACAAAGTTAAATTAGCTTTTTCGATAGTCTCCCGTAGAATAATAAGATCATCGGTGATTTTATTATTTGCGGCTTCATTACTATACAGATATTCGTGAACGTATTCGAAAAGCCTGAGTTTGTTGGCGTTTTTCTTTTTTGTCGATTCTGCGCCCAAACGATTCGCTTTACTTCGGTAGTAAGTATAATCATTAAACAGGCTATCACCTGATGTATGCCCATATTGTTCAATAATGGCAGTTGCTGTCTGCCTAGTCACAGTGCAATCAGTGTAATGGCATATCAATGCAACTTGCCTTATGGAGAGCTTAGGTGTAATCGTTTGATTGTTCGTTGATGTTTCATTTATGGGCTTGTCAATCGATATAATAGTAGTTGTTTTTTTATAGTTTAAAAAATCCTTGAAAATATCGGTAGTAAGTAGATTCTGATATTGTTCTTCATTTCTGTACTCCCAATTTTTATACTCCTGCAGCCAAACATTAAATTGATAATTGTATGCAGTTTGAGTGATCAAAAATTCCTTTTTATCGGCAAAATTTTCAATAAGGCCTTCCTTGATTGCTGCCATAAATAAATCACTGAAGTTTTGCAATATAATCGCTCGGGGTTCTTCAATTTCCATTGCTGCTAATAATTCATTAACATCAATCCCGTGATTGATAGCCGTAGTAAAAGCAATACCAAATTTCTCAAATTTGTTCCGCATAATTTGATCAGCCTTGCAGTACTGCTTTTCAGGTGTGTTATCTTTAAAACTTAGAAATTCTGTCTGGATCAACTTCAAAGTTGTGTTAAGTTCTTCATTAAGATTATTAACCGGGTATCCTCCAAACCATTTGAGTAAAAATCCTAATAAGCTATGTTTTGTCCGGTCAGTTAACGGAAGACTTTTAAGGTGTTTTATAACAGCTTCACTATTATTGTAATTCATCATTACAAAATTTTGCTGCTTATTGACGAGGTTAAGAATTTCAAGTGCTGTAAGTATCCCTTTTCCCTGGCCAGTTTCATAAAACGTGATCGTTTGTTTAACAAGGTTTTGATTGGGTATAACTTCTTTATTTGTATAATGTTCTAATGTATATTCGGAAGATATATCCTTTAGGTGGTTTACGGTAAAGCTCCCTTCATCATCAACGAGCAAAACTGCTTCATTTCGCAATACTTTAATCAAGTTGATCAGGTCAAACATACCTTTTTTCCATTCACGCTTTATATGCTCACGATCGTTCGTTCTTATTTTTATGTCCCCAATTTTGGTGTCAAAATCAATGTCATTCCAAGCTTTAACATGTCGCTCGCAACCAGGAAACTTAATATTGATGAACGCTGCTACCTCCTTCAAAATGTCATCAAGTTTTGAATAGGTTTCCAGTATTAATGTTTTGTCATCATTAGTAAATTGGTAGCCAACTTCAGGAGCTCGCAGGTGAAGTATATGTGGTAGATTTTCAGTTCTTTGTTTCAGCTCATCCAGAATTTGAATGTCCTTTAATGAGCATACCAACTGTTTTTTTTCAACTTGCTGATTACCTGAAATAGGTATAGCGTCGGCGTCAGATTTTAACCATACTATGAAGCTTTCTGCTAGTTCGATCAATTGGTAATGGTTTTCTTCTCTCTCCTCCGGTTTATGTAAGGTGCGGTGATAGCCGATCATCTGTTCAAGACAACCAGTCAGGTCATCCAGAAAGTGCTGATAGGCCTTCGAGTTTTTATCTCTAATTATATTTACCTGATCAAGTACCACTTGAAAGTCTTCAATTTTTGCCCTGCGTGTTTGATTGATGGAAACTGGGCTTACGCGGACAACTTTTGCCGGATCATCTGTATCTTGGTCATTGATGTCATACCAAAATCGTCCTTTAACGGGTGGTGCGGGTACCTGGAAAAAATTGGACAAAAGACCTCTTTGATACAATACGTTGAAAAGCTCCTGGCCTAAAATAAAATCTGAAGAAACTTTACTAGGTATTAATTGAGGAAGGCCGCGAGCCTTTTTATTACTAAAAGATTCCCGCAACCGATTTTCCAGCCATTTTTTGTAAAGTATATACTTACCGTAGACTATGGAAGCGGTGTTTCCTATAGCTTGTTCACATCGGTGATTGTTGTAATAGCCGTGAGTGATGCGTAGATACTCTCGTGCATGGTCGTTATCGTGACACTCGAAGGCGGCCTTCAATTCGGAATAATCAATGTCGTCAATAAAGCTATTTATGGCCGCAAGTTCACTCGCATAAATCTCTGCCTCGGGCTCCTTGTATTTTTGCTCGAATTCTCGTAAATGGTATTCACAAACCTGTGGCCCCATCAAAAACTTGAGTCGCTGAAATGCCTCAAGGTCAGTTGCCGGTTCAGGAATATAATTGTATGGTGTGCCTATAGGAATGTTCTTGCGTAAAGCCATTTCTTCATCAGCCAGCGCAGGTATCCTTATAGTGCCTTCATAAATTGCCGAATTAGTTCTTTTTTCTTCAATCCAATGTCTTAAATAAGCATTGATTCGCGGCAATGCCAACTGCCCGTTTTTTTTAGCTTGTTCATACTGATCAGCAAACACGTTTACAAAAGCAAACCTTGGCGAAAACTTCCAGTAATGATATTCCAAGGCTGGTGCTAAGTAGTAAAAATCAGTATTTTCTCTCTCCGAATTTAATAGGCTTGCCAACAATTGGTAAAATTGAAGGAATAATACCGAATTATCTGTTATTGCACCATCACGGCTCACTATCAGTTGATAAGGCTCATCGCCGGTTTCATCATCGTAACGAAAATTAAATATTATTGGCTTTAACTTTTTCAAAAACTTTTCATTTTAATTTCCTAATTTACTGACAAGCATCCAAAAAACAGCATCTCAAGTAGAAAAGCTAATAGCCACTTTTTGTTTGACTGACTAGCATTCGATGGGGACGGCTGTGGTTTAGGAGCATACCCATGTCTATATTGGATTATTTTATAAGAGTCTTGATTGGAGCCTATTTGAAAAAGTTGGACAGCTAAGGCGGATAAGCAGCATTTATTCAAAATGAAATTCTAAAGTTTGCCATTGAATTTTACGCAGATAATGCAGTAGCTATTTAATTTGCACAGCAAGGTGATCGTAGATAGGAAGATATCCAACTCTCTCAAATATTTTTATTGACCTGGGATTTGCCCTGTCAGCAAGTAGGCCAACTTTACTGTGTCCCTCAGATAATAATTGTGAACTGAGCTGATTTAACAGAGAATACCCATATCCATTACCACGAAGTTTAGGTTTAGTGAAGAATTGCCCAATGATAGGATAAAATTTCTTTTCACTGATAACTTGAGCAATGCTGCAAATGTTTCCGCCAATTGTCAATTTATATATATTACCATTTTCGATGCCTGATTTTGTAATATCATAGAAATGTTCTGCTGTCCTAGTACCTTTACCTTGATATTCTTCCAGATAATATTGGTGGGACATTTCAGCTATTTCCGACTCATCTTCTTTAACAGCTCTTTGTAGTTGCTGATTATGAAATTCTTGTAAAGGTACATTGTCTATGGAATATACAACACGGTCTTTAATCACTTCGTAAGGAACATCATTAAACTCCAAAAGATCAGTGATTACAATTCGCTGTCCTGATAGCGAATATCCGGATAGGCTAGAGAAATCCATATCTGTCTCAATTGATTCCAAAGTCTCATCCGTCCAGCCAAAAGAGTGTATCACAATGTTATCATCGAACCACATACAATAAGCGGTTTCTTGCCCACAATCATATATGTTCCATAACTGAAACAATTGCTTTGATGGTAACATGTTCATAAGACTGTTATAAAAAGCAAAGTAATTCTTGTCAATTATTTTTGCATTTACCTTGAGGAACTCCTGACTTGTAGTAAAATATTTTTTTTTGATCATCTATTGTTTTATAGTTTGTCTGAACATCATAGGGTGATATAAATTTAGTTAATTAAATCATTCAAAATACCTAAATATTAACTTTTCAAGTCCCCGTATTCTATGGGTACTTGAAAAGTTTTGAAATCTAAGAAGACATCCTTAATTTTCCATTTTCATCAAATAATATGTCCTTTGTATCTCTCATCTTTTTGCCTATTCTACTTTTTTTAATTCTGGCATATCTCTGAGTAGTTCTAATAGTTTTATGCCCTAACATTTTACTAACATCTTCAAGAGGAAAATCTAATACATTCAACATCATATCTGCAAAGGTATGACGTGCAAGGTGGCTATTCAACGATCTGCCAAGCCCACAAATATCAGAAAGCTCCTTCAAATAACAGTTATACCTAAAATTACTGTTTACCGGAATTAGGCGGTTATAAGCCTTGCAATATGCATCGTTTTTATACTTTTCAATAATTTCCTGTACTATTGGAAGTATTGGCACCATCTCGTTAACTTTTGTTTTTCCACGCTCCTTAATAAACCATTTTTCATTATCCACTCCAACACTTACTATATGTTCAGGAGATAAGTTATATATATCCTGATAAGCAAAACCTGAGAAACATTGAAAAACAAATGCATCCCGAACTTTTATCAGGCGATCAATATTCAATTCTTTATACCAGATTTTCTCAACTTCAAACAGTTCTAATGGAATTATTTCTGGCTCGTCATGGCCGCATTTAAACTTAGTGAGAGGGTTTTTTGAAATCCAACTATTTGTTTCCGCAATGCTAAGTATCTGTTTGGTGTTTTTGACTTGTTTCATCGCAGCTGCCTCCTTTAAAAGCGTTGTCCTTTTTAGGATTAGATAGTTGTAGAATTTTGCCGCAAATGAATAATCAATTTCAGAAAGGTCAAGATCACTCTTTTTAAATTGATAGGCTATAAACTCAACAAGTTTGTTCTTTGTTGCTTTCCATTGCCTAAGAGTTTCCTTTGACCTTAGTTTTTTATCCACCATTTCAGTAAAATTCTTGATGTGTAGATCGGTCAACTCTAACAGTGTAGGTATTTGTTGAATAACAGGTTTCTGGTTTCCTTTTTTATGATGAATGGGAAGATTTTTATATGCATTTTTTAGCATTAATGCACTTACAGAATCATATTGTGTTTTAAGAACTGTAAAGTGGGTTTCAAGATTACTTTGTATGCGATTGATATTGGAGTTGATGGCTTTGGCGTTCGCAACTGTTCGCACCCTTTTAATGTTAATATCCCAATGATCGATATGTACCTTTTGGGCAATAGAGAATTCTTCATTGGAACCATCAATTGAAATTCGGCAGATAATGGGTGCAAAACCTCTGGAATCCGCCTTTGATTTGCGGTGCCAAAATAGGATCGTGAGGGCTTGGTTACTTTTCATTTCTTAATTTTTTAAATAAAACATTAGATATTTCCGGATTGCTCCGAACAACGTTTTATTGCACTTAAAAATTAGTTAAGCCAGTATTTCTAATGACTGGTGCCCAAATTTACCGATAAGAATTGGGCACCAGATTGGGCACCAGTTATATTGGTTTTGATTGGTTTGAAATGACCTATTATTTTTTTAAAAAAGCCCTTTAAGATATATTTTAAACAGAAAAGGCGCAATTTCTTGCGCCTTTCGTGATCCCGCTGGGATTCGAACCCAGGACCACTACATTAAAAGTGTAATGCTCTACCAGCTGAGCTACGGAATCTACTTTGTTTAAAAACGTTATCCGTTTCCTTTAAAGTGGTGCAAATATAGGGTTATAGACTAATGCATGCAAATAAAAAATTGCGAAAGGTGTTAGTGTATTGATTTATAGGCAAATTAATTATTTAGCGCTACTTTTTAAATAGATTTAACAGTTTATTGCGCTGATTTGATGTTAACCCATGCGCGTTTCTCTTATTGCAATATTTTTTTGCTAACACGCTCCAGATCATAATGCTAATCCAATAAAAGTAAAGAAGAGGAAAAGGCAACAAGTTTAAGATTCTTTCCTTTTGAATATTGCAAGGTTACCGGGTGATTTTGAGAATGAAAACGGCTATTAATGCCGGTCTGGAGCATACCTGTTTTAGGTACTTGAGCACTAACGAAAGCCTTTTTTGTTAAAGTTGAAATTACGCAAACGTTTGATCGATTTTTATTAAATATTATTGTTTAGTTTGGTCAAATCAAATAAACCGAACCAAAACTTTATGCAACAAACAACAAAACCAGGTCAAGCGCAGGGGCCAAAACCGCTTATTATTATTTGCGCCCTATTCTTTATTTTTGGCTTTGTAACCTGGGCAAACGGAACCTTAATCCCTTTCTTTAAATTATCTTTCGGATTATCAAACTTACAGGCCTTCTTTGTAACCTTTGCATCATACATGGCTTATTTCTTTTTAGCGCTGCCATCATCGTGGATCCTGAAGAAAGTGGGTTTTAAAAATGGAATTATTTTAGGCTTGGTAATTTTAGGACTGGGCTCTTTAATATTCATCCCTGCAGCTCAAACCAGGACTTTTGGCTTATTTTTAACTGGTATTTTTGTTCAGGGAGCCGCATTGGCTTTGCTGCAAACAGCCTCAAATCCTTATTTAACTATTATTGGCCCGATAGAAAGTGCTGCAAAACGCATCAGTATTGCCGGGATCTGTAATAAATTTGCCGGAATGATTGTGCCCTTGGTTATGGGCAGTTTGTTTTTAAAAAATGCCTCTGAAGTAGAGAAACAGATCAAAGCGGCAACCGGCGCTGTTCATGAGCAGTTATTGAACGACGTTTTGGGTCGTGTAAATATGCCTTACATTGTTTTAGCCATCGTTTTCTGCCTTTTTGCGGTTTTTATTAAATTTACTGATTTACCTGAGGTGGAGGTTGAAGAAGATGTTATAGATGAAAGTAAAGGCGCTGTTGTAAAACATCAAAGTATATTCCAGTTTCCCCATTTATTCCTGGGTGCCCTTTGTATTTTTGTGTATGTAGGCGCCGAGGTAATGGCAGGTGATATTATTGGTATTTACGGACGTGAGTTAGGTATTACCGCCGAGATTAGTGGTAAGTTAACTTCCATTACACTGTTTAGTATGTTAATCGGCTACATTATCGGTATCGTTACCATTCCCAAATACATCTCCCAGCAAAAAGCCCTTAGAATATGCGCTATTTTAGGCATTATCTTTACCATTTTATCTTTTGCCATCTCGAGTTGGTTTGCTGTAATTTTTGTAGCCTTATTGGGTTTAGCCAATTCACTTATGTGGCCTGCAATTTTTCCGCTGGGCATTAGCCACTTGGGTAAATTTACCAAAATTGGTTCGGCTATTATGGTAATGGGGATAGCAGGCGGAGCCATAATGCCACTTCTATACGCTTTTTTAAATGAAAAATTACATGTGAATTTTCAACTGGCCTATCTTTTAACCGTATTGCCTTGTTATTTATATATCCTGTTTTTTGCGATAAAAGGCCACAAGGCAGGATTGAATTTAAAATAACCAAAACCAAATAAATTTTATGATTAAGCCCGATCGCATTAAAGATTGGGCTTTCTTTTGTCCTTAATTTTCAGTTATTTTGGCGAATGATAAACGAGTCTAAATCATATATCTCACATCTTGATACTTGATACTCAATCCCCATATTAAACAATGAACAAAGCTATTTTTCTCGACCGTGACGGTGTACTTAACCACGAAATTTACGATTACATCTGCCGTGTTGAAGATTTTAAAATCTTAGATTATCAAATTCCGGTATTAAAAAAGCTATTTGATGAAGGTTATCTCTTAATCGTAATCACAAATCAGGGTGGTATTGCCTTAAAGCGCTATACTGAGCAAGAACTGGCCATTATGCACCAAATGCTCCGCAATGCTTTTGTGGCTAAAGGAGCCGATATTGCTGGCTTTTATTATTGCCCGCATCACCCAACTGTTGGCGGCGAATGTAAATGCAGAAAACCAGCTTCCGGAATGATTTTAGATGCCATTGATATGTACGATATCGACCCGGCACAATCCATCATGATCGGCGATAAACCAAGAGATGTAGAAGCTGCAAATGGGGCAGGAGTGAAAGGTATTCTGATCGAGCCTGATGAGCAGATTAGTTATGAGAAGATTAAGGAAGTCCTTAGTCGTGAGTCTTTAGTCTAGAGTCTCCGTGGAGGGTACATAAAAAGAACAAGTTGAGTATAGTATTCATTTATGGCTTAAGGATATAATTATTTGGGCGTTTTAACACGCTGTACACTGTATCTTTTTGGCTGTCCATCGACTATGATACCATTGACAGGACACCGATAGAAAGGTCGTCATCTCGACTGTAGCGCAGCGAAATGGAGAGATCTATTTAGTTAGATTTCTCGACTGCGTTTGCACTCCGCTCGAAATGACGGTAACTCGAGGGATTTTTTTGCGTAGATTAATACTGTCGTTTATATTGATTTTTATGAATAAATTAACCCTTAGGATGACAGCCAAAAAGTATGCCGTTTCCATCGTTAACGCAGCATAACGCGATGACTTACGAAGTTTAGAAAGGAGCGGCGGTTAACTTCGTCAGTCAGAAGCCTGTGATCTCTATTACGATTTTCCCTTCTCATACTTACGAAATCCTTCCACGCACCTGCCATTTGATATTTCGTAAGATGTCCTGGCTACCTAGCCCTGATTGAAATGGCATTCCGGTTTCCGATAAATTTGTCATTATTGAACATTTACCGGAATATAATGAAAAGCAGGACTACAGAAACCGATTAGCACTGTTTCTGCGCTCCAAAAAAATCGCAATGACTTACGAAGTTTAGAAAAGGTAAGGAGTGGTGGGTAACTTCGTCAGTCAGAAGCCTGTGATCTCTATTACGATTTTCCCTTCCCATACTTAAGAAATCTTTCCACGCGCTTGCCCTTTGAGATTTCGTAAGATGTCCTGGCCAACTAGCCCTGATTGAAATGGCATTCCGGTTTCCGATAAATTTGTTATTTCGAATATTCACCGGAATATAATGGAAAGCAGGACTAAAGAAACCGATTAGCACTGTTTCTGCGCTCCAAAAAAGAAATCTCTAGCAATGACTTACAAAGATTAGAAAGGGAAGGAGCAGTGGGTAGCTCGTCAGTCGTAAGCTTCCGAAATTCTATTACGATTTTCCTACTCATACTTACGAAATCCTTACGCTCACTTACAATTGAGATTTCGTAAGATGCCTATAAACAAAAAATCCTAAGTCTTAAACCGGAAACCCGACTCAAGACTTAGGACTCAAGACTTTTGACTTTATATTATTTGCCAGCAGCTTTAGCGTGGTCAGCTAAAAATGTAGCTAAACCGCTATCTGTTAGTGGGTGTTTTAATAAACCAACAATAGCTGCTAATGGTGCAGTAATTACATCAGCGCCTAATTTAGCACAGTTTACAATGTGTAATGGTCCGCGGATTGATGCAGCTAAAATCTGAGTTTCGTAACCGTAGTTATCAAAAATAGTTCTGATATCTTCAATTAAAACCAAACCATCGCTAGAAATATCATCTAAACGGCCTAAAAACGGAGAAACGTAAGTAGCTCCTGCTTTTGCAGCCAATAAAGCTTGTCCGGCAGAGAAAATTAAAGTACAATTGGTTTTAATTCCTTTTGAAGAGAAATATTTAATGGCTTTAACACCATCTTTAATCATTGGTACTTTTACCACGATTTTAGGGTTTAAAGCAGCTAAAGCTTCACCTTCTTTAACAATCTCATCGAAAGTAGTCGCAATAACTTCAGCACTTACATTATCGTCAACGATATCGCAAATGGCTTTATAGTGGTTAATTACATTTTCTTCGCCGGTAATACCTTCTTTAGCCATTAAGCTAGGGTTGGTGGTTACGCCATCTAAAATGCCAAGATCTTGTGCTTCTTTGATTTGATCAAGATTTGCTGTGTCAATAAAAAATTTCATGTTTATAAATTCTTAAAATGATTATTAGGTTCTGCTGCTAGAACCCCTGAAGAATTTAATATCCCCCCTTCAGGGGATTAAGGGGGTAAAAAAAGGGCAAGCACCTTCTATCGCACCGCTACAACCTTCTACCCTTGCTGTGTTCCCACCCTGGGGGAGTTCAAAGGGAGCTGGTCGTAAAAGACTTGCCCGGCCACAAAGGTAGAAAAAGAAGTTGTTTCACGAAATGCATTTTTGCATTTTTTTTATCTTTTAGGCTATGTGGCTGATTAGTAAATTAATAAAATTGAAATGTGTATTTTTAAGCGACAGAAGGAAATGCAAGTTAAATAACTTCATAAATGGCATATTTATATTTAAATTAGATATTCATAAATAAACCAATAATTAAAACGATTTATGTCTGATTTTGGCTGAAAAAATGAATTAATTGTATAATATTATCATTATCAATATGGTAATTTTATAGATGAATAATTGTTATTTTTTTAATAAAAACACTTTAAATTACCTAAGGACTAAAATTATTCTAAAAATCATGTCAACTCTGTAATTTAAGGTTTGTTTTTTATATCTTAGTGTTTCCTATACACTAACAACTAACGAGCAAAGAATGGAACCAAACAGTGGATTGTACGATGCGCAATTTGAACACGATGCCTGCGGTATTGGGTTCGTTGCGCATGTGAAAGGGCGAAAATCGCATCAAATCATCTCTGATGCACTTACTATTTTAGAGAATCTAGATCATAGAGGGGCATGTGGAGCAGAACCAAATACAGGCGATGGTGCAGGTATTATGATTCAGATTCCTCACGAATTTTTTTACGACGAATGTTTAAAAGCTGGCTTTAGCTTACCGGAAACCAATAATTATGGTGTTGGTATGTTATTTATGCCAAAGGATATCAGATCCAGAGAAGAGTGCAGAGAATTGATTTACCGTGCCGCCGAAAAACTAGGCCTGGAAATTTTAGGCTTTAGAAAAGTTGATGTTGACACTACGGATATTGGTAATATGGCCCTTTCTGTTGAGCCAGAAATTGAGCAGGTATTTATCGCCCGTCCTTATGCAGTAGCGCCAGGCGCAGATTTTGAGCGTAAACTTTATATTTTTAAAAATTACCTGATCAAACTGATCGTAAACACCGTTCATGGTGGTAAAGATTTTTATATCGTTTCACTTTCTGCGCAAACCATTATATATAAAGGTCAGTTAACTTCATTACAGGTACGCACCTATTTTACCGATCTTTCTGATAAACGCATGGTTTCGGCTTTAGGCCTGGTTCACTCGCGTTTTGCAACCAATACTTTCCCTTCATGGAGGTTGGCACAACCATTCCGCTTTATTGCACATAATGGTGAGATCAATACTTTACAAGGAAATTTAAACTGGTTCAGGGCAGGTGTTAAGTCTTTTGCTTCTGCTTACTTTACACCAGAAGAACTGGATATGTTATTGCCGGTAATCGACGAGACCAACTCCGATTCAGGCTGTTTGGATAACGTTATCGAATTATTGCTTCATGCTGGTAGAACTTTGCCTCATGTATTAATGATGTTGGTTCCGGAGGCATGGGATGGCAATGAAGATATGGATCCTGTTAAAAAGGCATTCTACGAATTCCACGCTACTTTAATGGAGCCGTGGGACGGACCTGCGGCCATTGCTTTTACCGATGGTAAATTAATTGGTGCAACTTTAGATCGTAACGGGCTTCGTCCGTCACGTTATGCCATTACTTCTGATGACCGTGTAATTATGGGCTCTGAGGCTGGTGCATTAGCCATCGATCAAAGTACTGTAATCGAAAAAGGCCGTTTAACGCCAGGCAAAATGTTCGTGGTGGATATGGAGCAGGGCAGAATTATCAGCGATAACGAAATTAAAGGAGAAGTTTGTGGTAAAAGCCCTTATAGCGATTGGATTAATCAATACCAGATCCGTTTGGAGGAATTACCGGAGCCACGTGTAATGTTCACCGGCTTATCTACTGAGTCTATTTTTAAATATCAACAGGTTTTTGGCTACAGCAGGGAAGATATTGATCTTTTGCTTAAGCCAATGGCTATCGAAGCCAAAGAGCCAATTGGTTCAATGGGTACGGATACCCCGCTGGCTATATTATCAAAACGTCCTCAGCATTTATCTTCTTATTTTAAGCAGTTATTTGCCCAGGTAACCAATCCGCCGATAGATCCTATCCGTGAAAAAGTAGTGATGAGTTTGGCTAGTTTTATGGGTAGTAATGGCAATCTTTTGGAAGAAAATCCATTACAAGCACATTGCGTTGCCATTAAACATCCGATTTTAACCAACCAGGAATTAGAGAAGTTAAGAAGTATTGATACAGGTGTTTTCCAGGCGAAAACTTTACAGACTTATTTCAGGGCTGATGGTAAGCCTGGCGCTATGGCAAAAGCCTTAGATCGTTTGTGCCGTTATGCAGTTGATGCGGTTGAGGATGGTTTCCAGGTAATTGTATTAACTGACAGAGCTATTGACTCTGAACATGCTGCAATGCCTTCTTTATTGGCTGTTTCTGCAGTACATCATCATTTAATCCGTAAAGGATACCGTGGTGCGGTAGGTATTGTGATTGAGGCTGGTGATATTTGGGAAGTACATCATTTCGCAACTTTATTGGGTTTTGGGGTTACTGCAATAAACCCTTACCTGGCTTTAGAAACCATTAATGAGTTTAAAGAAGAGTCAGGTTTATCAGTTGAGCAGTTGACCAAGAACTATATCTACGCAGTAAACAGTGGATTACTTAAAATTTTCTCTAAAATGGGCATCTCTACCTTACAGTCTTATCAAGGTGCACAGATTTTCGAAATTTTAGGTTTAAATAAACAAGTAGTAAACACTTATTTCACTGGTGCTGTTTCACGTATTGGTGGTTTAGGGCTCGATGAAATTGCAAAAGAAACGTTAATTAAACATCACCGCAGTTTTGGCCCGGTTACACAAACCGAAAACTTGTTGCCAGCAGGCGGAACCTATAAATTCCGCCGTAAAGGTGAAGCGCATTTGTTTAATCCGCAAACCATTCACTTGTTACAAAACGCAACGCGTAAAAACGATTACAATATTTTTAAACAATACTCTAAATTGGTGAATGAGCAAACACAGCAAGCTTACACCATCCGTGGATTGTTCGAATTTAACTACAGTCGCCCTTCAGTACCTTTAAGTGAGGTAGAATCAACTGAGGCCATTTTAAAAAGATTTGCAACCGGGGCAATGTCATTCGGTTCAATTTCTCATGAAGCACACTCTACCTTAGCGATAGCCATGAACCGTATCGGCGGCAAGAGCAATACTGGTGAAGGCGGTGAAGATGAAATGCGTTATACTAAATTGCCAAATGGCGATAGTATGCGTTCTGCCATTAAACAAGTTGCTTCTGCACGTTTTGGTGTAACAAGTTATTATTTAACCAATGCTGATGAGTTACAGATTAAAATGGCTCAGGGTGCTAAACCGGGCGAAGGCGGTCAATTACCAGGACACAAAGTGGATGACTGGATTGCAAAAGTTCGTCACTCAACACCAGGGGTTGGTTTAATTTCGCCTCCACCGCATCATGATATTTATTCGATCGAAGATTTAGCGCAGTTAATTTTCGATTTAAAAAATGCCAACCGTGCCGCAAGGATCAATGTGAAATTGGTTTCTAAAGCTGGTGTGGGTACCATTGCAGCAGGTGTTGCTAAAGCACATGCTGATGTGATTCTGGTATCTGGTTTTGATGGTGGAACGGGAGCATCTCCTTTAACCTCTATCCAACATGCTGGTTTACCATGGGAGTTAGGTTTGGCAGAAGCACACCAGACATTAGTTAAAAACAAATTGCGTAACCGTATTGTGTTACAAACAGATGGTCAGCTTAAAACAGGTAGAGATATCGCTATCGCTGCATTATTAGGTGCCGAAGAATGGGGTGTCGCTACTGCAGCCTTGGTAACTTCGGGATGTATTATGATGCGTAAATGCCATTTAAATACTTGTCCGGTTGGTGTTGCAACACAAGATCCGGAATTAAGAAAATTATTTACCGGTGATGCTGATCATGTAGTGAACTTATTTTATTTCCTTGCGGAAGAATTACGTGAGATCATGGCTGAATTAGGTTTCAGAACCATCCACGAAATGATCGGTCAGGCTGATATTTTAAAAGTACGCGAACTGCCTGCTGAAGACTGGAAACTGAAACATCTTGATTTATCAGCTATCTTATATAAAGCAGAAGAAAATGGCCTGCCTTTATTTAATACAGAGGGTCAGGATCATGGTTTGGATCATGTTTTAGATCATAAATTAATTGCTGCTGCACAGCCTGCTATTGACAATAATGAACCTGTATTTGCCAGTTTCGAAGTGAAAAATACCGACCGTGCATTGGGTACCATGTTATCGAATGAAATCTCTAAAGTTCATTTAGGTGCTGGTTTACCTCCTGATACGATCAACTTTAAATTTGTAGGTTCGGCCGGACAGAGTTTCGGTGCTTTCAATACCCGTGGGGTAACCTTATCACTGGAAGGTGAAGCAAACGATTACGTAGGTAAAGGCTTATCAGGTGCGAGATTGGCTATTTATCCTTTCTCTAATTCAACTTTTATCCCTGAACAAAATATCATTATCGGTAACGTAGCCCTTTATGGTGCAACCTCTGGTGAGTTATTTGCTCGTGGTAAAGCTGGAGAGCGTTTCGCGGTACGTAACTCTGGTGCAACAGCTGTTGTAGAAGGAGTAGGCGATCACGGTTGTGAATACATGACAGGTGGTGAAGTGCTGATTCTTGGTGATACCGGAAGCAATTTCGCTGCTGGTATGAGTGGTGGTGTAGCCTGGATTTATGATGCCAATGGAACTTTTGCACGCAAGTGTAATAAGGAAATGGTCGATCTTGATCCATTACAAGCTGAAGATGAAGAACGTATTTTAGCTTTACTTAAAACGCATATCCGCTTAACGGATAGTAAAGTAGCTGAGTTTATCTTAAGCGATTGGAAAGCTCAATCTACTCATTTCGTAAAAGTATTCCCTAAAGAATACAAAGCAGTTTTAAGCAAACGTAACCAACAAGTAAAAACACACTAGGCCATGGGAAAAGTAACAGGATTTCAGGAATACGATAGAGTTGCGCCCACCAGAGAAGCGGCTGCAACACGTGTAAAACATTACGGGGAATTTTTAAATGAATTACCCTCAAAAGAATTAAATAATCAGGCTGCTCGTTGTATGGATTGTGGCGTACCATTCTGCCAGTCAGGCTGCCCTTTGGGTAACGTAATACCAGAATTTAACGACGCAGTTTACCAGGGTAAATGGGAATTAGCTGCCAATATTTTATTAAGTACCAATAATTTCCCGGAATTTACAGGTAGGATTTGCCCTGCACCATGCGAATCTGCATGTGTATTAGGCATCAACCGTCCACCGGTTTCTATTGAGGAAATTGAAAAACATATTATCGAAATTGCTTTCGAAAAAGGATTTATCAAAGCAAAAGCACCATTAATCAGAACTGGTAAAAAAGTGGCTGTAATTGGTTCAGGTCCGGCGGGCTTAGCTGCTGCTGCTCAGTTAAATAAAGTTGGACATGAAGTTACCGTTTTCGAACGTGATGATGCTCCGGGCGGTTTATTGAGGTACGGTATTCCTGATTTTAAACTACAAAAAAATGTAGTAGATCGCCGTATCGATTTAATGAAAGAAGAAGGCATTATTTTTAAATGTAATGCCAATGTAGGTGAGAATGTTGAAATAGGTACTTTATTACGCGATTTCAACGCTATTGTATTGGCTGGCGGTTCAACTATTCCACGCGATTTACCTATTGATGGCCGTTCGGCTAAAGGGGTTCATTTTGCAATGGATTTCCTGAAACAACAAAATAAACGTGTAGCGAGCAGAGCCGTTGAAGCGGAAGATATTATGGCTACAGGTAAAAATGTAATCGTAATTGGTGGTGGCGATACGGGATCTGACTGTATTGGTACTTCTAACCGCCATGGTGCAAAATCCGTGACACAATTCGAGATTATGCCGATGCCGCCACAGGCACGTAATGAGCACATGCCCTGGCCAAATTACCCAATGTTGCTAAAAAATACTTCTTCACACGAAGAAGGTGCACAAAGGGCCTGGTCGGTAAATACTAAAAACTTTATTGCTGACGAAAAAGGAAACCTTAAGGCATTAAAAGTAGTTGATGTAGAATGGGAAATTGATGCAAACGGGCGTCCGGTTACTTTTAAAGAAGTGGCTGGTACCGAAAGAGATCTTCCATGCGAACTGGTACTTTTAGCAATGGGTTTCTTACATCCTCAAAAAGAAGGTTTAATTGAGAAATTAGGTGTAGAGTTAGATAACCGCGGAAACGTAAAAGCATCTGAACACACTTACCAAACCAATATCGGAAAGATTTTTGCCGCAGGTGATGTTCGCCGCGGACAATCATTAGTGGTTTGGGCCATTTCAGAAGGTAGAGAAGCTGCCCGTAAGGTAGACGAATACTTAATGGGAACAACTAAACTGGCATCTAAAGATGCAGTTGCGTACGCTTAGTAGGTTTTAAATTCTATATTTTAGGGTCGTGGTGCAAACCACGACCTTTTTTGCTTTTATGCGGTCGTCATACTGAACTTGTTTCAGTATCTATTATGCTGCTTAAACGTTAATTAATTCTCTGCCACGAAATGATTTAACCACAGATAAATGGGATGAACACAGAATTATTAATGTCGTGAGCAAAAAAAATGGTTCTTGGAAAAGATTCTTTGACTTCACTATCAATGACGGATCTCGCAAGAAAGGTCGTCATTGCGAGGAACGAAGCAATCTTAATGCGCACGCTGGTAGCGATCTTTGTAAGATTGCATTTTCTATTCTTAGCGTCTCGCTAAGACCTTTCATCATATGCGCTATTTCTGCCACGGAAACACCGAGACCACGGAATGGAATACTTAAAACATAATTACTGGGATAGATCCTGAAATAAATTCAGGATGACGATTCTTTACGGGATATAGCCCTCATTAGAGGAGGAATTATTTATAATGTTTAAAACAACTTCAACTGTTCATTCTTTGGTGGTTTTTCTTTCCCGAAAATTGTTCTGCCACCATGTTTCCAGCTTTCGGCACGTTCTTTTTGAATCACCTTTTCAAAATCCATATTCGGAATAAAGTCTTTTTCTGCGTTACGGGCTATTTGATGCAATGATTTAATGGCTTGTTGCTTATCGGTGTTTCCAATCTTCGCTTTTTCAATTGCTTTTTGTAAAACATTTATCGTTTCATCATAAACGTTTACCGGGACAGGGAAGGGATGCCCATCTTTGCCTCCATGCGCAAAAGAATAACGGGCGGGATCAGTAAATCGGGAAGGCGTACCGTAAATTACCTCACTCACTAAAGCCATCGATTGTAAGGTTCTTGGCCCCATGCCTTCGAGTAATAATAATTCTTCAAAATCGCTGGGTTGCTTTTCCTGAGCCAGCCACAAAATGCTTCCCAAACGTTTTAAATCTACATCTTTCGATTTTACCTCATGATGATTGGGCATTACCAGCTTTTGTATTTCACTGATCATCCGTGTTGGCGATTCAGCAGTCATACTCATCATGCTCTGCCTTGCCAGATTAGCATCATTAGCCGTTAGGTTCAGTATCTTGCCTTGATTAATACCGCAAATGCCTGTATGTGGTTCTTCTACAAAAGATTTTAAGTTTTCAGAATGCCAGTGGTATCTTCTTGCTGTTGAGCTGCTATCGCTCATACCTTGTTGCACCACTGCCCAATCGCCTTCGCTGCTTAAAATAAAACTATGAAGGTATAATTGAAAACCATCCTGAATGGCAGTATTGTCTACTTTTGCACTGAGTTTACTCGCCCTAACCAATTCGGTTCCATTTAACCCTGTTTTATCAGCAATTTTTAAAAGCTCATTTGGCGTTTCTCTGCTGTGTTTTCCTTTGCCACCACAAATGTAAATGCCCAACTCTTTTGATAAGGGATTAATCGATTTCTTCAAAGCACCCATTACCGATGTTGTAATTCCGGAAGAATGCCAGTCCATCCCCATTACAGCACCTAAACTCTGAAACCAAAATGGACTGCTTAAACGGCGGATTACTTCTGCTTTACCATATTCCAGTAATATAGCTTCCGTTATCGCTAAACCAAGTGTAGCCATACGCTGAGCCAGCCATGGTGGTACATGGCCATAATGTAGGGGTAAATCCGCGCTTCCTGATCTTTTCAATACTAACAAATTTAGTAAAATATATTTAATGAAACTAATTTTGCCATGGAAAGAGCGGAAATAAATCAATCAAATGTATTATACTAATGAGATAGCTATTTGATGTAATGAAAAATCTTTTGAAATGTATTTGAAGACGCATAAGCTTATATTTTCTTAAATGCCTTATATGGTTAAATTGTTGCCGTATAATTAGAACTATTATTTTTTTATAACCATATAAGACATATAAGGTTCATTTAAGGGCTTAAGCATTAACTTATATTTTCTTAAATGCCTTATATGGTTAAATTGTTGCCGTATAATTAGAACTATTATTTTTTATAACCATATAAGACATATAAGGTTCATTTAAGGGCTTAAGCATTAACAATTTACTATTGCTTTAAGATTCCCAATCAGGTTGGAATGACGTAACGACAAAAACGATTCAAGATATTTTTTGTTATTTTAAGAAACTATTTACCAGCGAAGGCTCATTTTATACATGCGACGACTCTTACAACGTTTACTCAGTGCCTGGATTATCCGTATGTCGAATAAATTTGGTTCGAGGCCTAACCGCAAACGCATCCATACGGCGTTAAATAAACTTTACAAAAACATCAATGCAACACCAGGGAAGCGGGGACTTATTTTCGAAATTGCTGATACAGATAAATTTATCATTTTATCAGATCAGCATAAGGGTGCCCGTGATTATGCCGATGATTTCACTTTAGCCGAAAAGAATTACCTGAAAGCGCTCGAATATTATAACCAACAAGATTTCCATTATATAAATCTGGGCGATAGCGAGGAACTTTGGGAGAATTTGCTGGAATCTGTAATTAAACACAATCAGGCTACATTCGAAGCAGAAAAGGCCTTCATTACAAAAAACCGTTTCACTAAGATATTTGGTAACCATGATTTATATTGGGATAATGATCCTTTAGCCGGATTTAACCTCAACAGAATTTATGGAACTAAAATCCGTATTTATGAAGGGGCTATATTAAGGATGCCGGTGGGAGAAAGTAAACTTGATATTTTTTTGACTCACGGACATCAGGGCGATCTACAGAGTGATGGAAACTGGTTTAGCAAATGGTTTGTAAGTACCGTTTGGGCACCACTACAGTCGTACCTTCAAATTAATCCCAATACGCCTGCCTACGACAATCAGCTTAAAACGGCCCACAATACATTGATGTACAATTGGATAATGACAAAAAAGAATATGGCTTTGATTACCGGACACACACATCAGCCTGTTTTTGCATCTTTAACCCATCTGGAACGGATTTATGTGAAATTAAACAAAGCCAAAAAAGAAAAGAATGCTATTGATCTTGCTTTTTTAAATACAGAGCTTCATAAACGGATAAAAGAAGGAGATAAAGCACCGCTTTTCGGTAAATATAAACCAGGTTACTTTAATAGCGGATGTTGCTGTTTTAGTGATGGCGATATAACTGGTATTGAAATTGAAAACGGCTTTATAAGATTAATAAAATGGTCATACCATAGAAATACCATTCCCGAAAGAATTTTACTCGAAGAAATGAAACTCAGCGAATTATCAGATTCAAACCTATTTAATGGGTAAGGTAACGTAAAAAGTTGCGCCCAAATCTTTCCCATCGCTTTCTACCCATAACTTACCTTTATGGATATCCACCAGTGCATTTGCAGTAATCAGTCCTAACCCATAAGTGTTTTCCTGATTGGTACTTACCGGACTCAACCGGGCAAATTTCATAAAAATTTTCTCCAGATCTTCTTCAGTCAGGCCCACACCATTGTCTTTTATCGCAATCGTAACCGCATTTTCAGCTATTTCATGGGTGATGTAAATCTCTTTTCCTAGTGGCGAAAACTTGATGGCATTATTAATCAATTCACTAAAAACAGTTGCTAATTTATCAGTATCGGCAAAAATTTCAACGGGTTCGTCAATATCAATTAAAACGGTTTGATTTTTAAGCTTAAGGGATAAATTGAGTGCAAGTTTTACCTGTTCTAATATTTCTTTTAAATCTACTTTATCTTTCTTTGGCTTAAATGAGTTACCTTCTTTTCGGGCAGCGCTTAAAATGCCATTCAAATTATCAATCATTCTTTTCGATTGTGCATTAATCTTACCAGCAATTAATGCAGCTTTGTCATCAATGCCTGGCATGCGTCCCAGTAATTCAGATTGAAGTGAAATGGTCGTCATCGGGTTTTTAAGATCATGAACAAGCACGTGTAAACGATCATCGTAGGCTCTTAAAGCTTTTCTAACTGCAATTCTGGACTCCAGTTTTTCCATCACTATATCCGCTAAATGACTCAGCATTTTTAGCTGCTGCGCTTCGGCTGTTTTAAATTTACTATCGGCAACGTAAATCAGGCCAATAGGATAACCTTCCGGCGACCTGAGTGGAGCAGAGGTGAAAAAAGCAAATGCATCATTTTTTAAAGGTAAGCCGATGGCTGATCCCACCTGAGCTTTCATAAAAATGTTCCCCTCCGTCTGAAAACCGATACCTGCATTCGGAACATCAAATATTTCAGCTGCCAATTGCGCAATCTGATCAAAAGCACTTTCTGCAGGCGTGCTTACAATTTCGTAGTATTTTAATTTTTCTAAACGTAAGGTTTCGTCTGATGGAATCATGTTATCTGCTTTAAAAGGGAGAATAATTAAAGGTAAAAATTATGCGCAAATACTGTAAATAATATAAACAATTAAGTCGTAACTTCCGTTATTATAAAGTTGGATGACATTAGGCGGAAAGCGTTAAAATTACAATAAACAGCAAAAATAATGAGATTATACATAGAACGTAAACCTGTTAAGGTTAACCCAGATACTAAAAGAGTTATTGCACGTTTTTTTTTTAATGGAGAGGAGAGAGCATTAGAGGTAATCAGGAAGGTTTTAGAGTTTTCAGACGAAAAAGTATTTTCGCTGATATCGCCCATATTACAGGAATATTCTAAAAGACACCGGAATATTACCAAAATCCTGACCAGGCACTGTAAAAAGCTAAAAAAACAATTTGCGGCATTAGGCGCCGAATTTGAAGACATTGATGAATATACCAGATTGCTGATTGGTGCTTACTTTACGCACGAATATTCAATAGAATCGGCTGCTTTTTTTAATCCAAGCATTGTTGATGATCCTGATCAAACCGATTTAGTGGAAGGCGAGAAGCGGGTAATTATTAGCTTTAGAGCCGTAGGCGAAGGTCATATTTCTTCAATTGTTTTCAGGCGTGCATTAATTGATAAAAACAATAATATTCAGGTTTTACCGGTAGGGAATTATGTTGATGAAGCCGAGGTAGTAAAAAATGCGATTTACGTTAAAAAACTGTTCCTGAAAAAAGCAGCTTATGCGCAGATCGATCCTTCTGTATTAGAAGAAATTGAATCAAAATTGGATGACAAATTTGAATATACCAGCTTAAGCAATATCATCAAAGATTCTAAAATTTTACATAAAGAAAATCCATCCCGTTTAATTGAATACGATAAAGTACTTTGGCTATCAGACACCTATCACACCATCACTTTCTCTAAAGATACCGACATATCTGATCGTGTAATTTTTCCTATTTCAGAATTTGAACGTAAAGGGATTGAGGATGCACGTTTTGTTAAATTTATCAAAGACGATGGAAAAGTGCTGTACTACGCTACTTATACTGCTTTCGACGGTTCTTTAATTATCCCCAAACTGGTACAAACAGAAGATTTTTATGAATTTAAAGTGATTCCACTTTATGGCGATGGTGCACAGAACAAAAATCTGGCCTTATTCCCACGAAAAATTAAGGGAAAATATGTGATGATGAGCCGGATAGACGGCTGGAATAATTACCTGATGTTTTCGGATAAAGTTAATGTTTGGGAAAACCCTGTTCTGTTAAAGCAACCGCGCTACGATTGGGAACTGGTGCAAATCGGCAATTGTGGTTCTCCGATAGAAACAGAAAAAGGATGGATTGTAATTACGCATGGGGTAGGGCCAATGCGCAGGTATTGCATTGGCGTAAGTTTATTGGATCTTGAAGACCCAAGTATAGAAATTGGCCATTTAAAAGAACCATTGATTATTCCCAATAATGATGAACGTGAAGGTTATGTGCCGAATGTAGTATATTCCTGTGGATCAATTATCAGTAATGGCGAATTAATTATTCCTTATGGTTTATCTGATTATAGTTCTTCTTTTGCAACGGTAAATTTAGAATTGCTGTTGAATAAATTATTGGAGAATAATGATAAATAATTAACGATATTTCTCTTCAATGAGGGCAATGAATTTCATATCATCAAACCTCGCAGGTTTTCAAAACCTGCGAGGTTTTGCTCGCATAATTTCCTTTCTATGGCCTGTGAGGACACAGGCCTGGGGTAGCAGTTTATCTAAAATCCTAAAGAACCACAACCAAATTTAAATAAACCTGATAGAACGAAAAGCCCGGAGCGAAGCATGAGCGAGGACTTGAAGAGATAGCAGGACTGCTGTAACCGAAGCGTACCAAACCTTGATTTTTCAAAATAATCTTGACCGCCTAAGTCATCTGAGCCAATTTAAGGATGACCTGGCTTTTACTACAAAAAAAGCTGGTTCGTTTCTGAACCAGCCTTAATATTTCCAGGATAAATTAATCTCTAGCTACATTTATCTGCTTCCACTAAGGGGGAAGACAAGGTTTGATATTCTGCTTCTGCAGCTTTCAGAACAGCCAAATGTGAAATAAAATAGGCTAATGTACTTTCTGCACCTTGATTCCTGTTTACACTGTTAAACTGTAATCCATCTGCACAACCATGTGTTTCAAAATCGTACAAAGGAATATGTAAGCTATTTTTTCCTAAAAACCACTCATAGCTGATATGCATTAAACTCAAATATTGATCATCTTTAGTAATCTCGAAAGTTTTAGCATACAATAATACCATTGCCATCGTTTCAATAGCCTGTTGATCATATATAGGGTTTTTACCATGTTTTTTCATCCATCCGGCATTTCCAACAGGATTTAAATACCCGTTTTCGAATGAAAAGCTATTCAAAAATTCGATACTTTCCATTGCAACCCGGTAAGATTCTGTGTTTCCTGTAACATCATAATGGTGAAGTAAAGCTAAAGGCAAAATGGCGTTGTCATAGGTCAGAATATCTTCAAACCAATGCCAGTTGTCTTCCTTATTTTGTTTATAAGAATCTACTAATGAACCGGCCAAGGCATTAATTTCATTGGTAATCAATTCATCTCCTGGCTGGGCACACAGATAATAAGATAATCCAATAATGGTATTTGCTCTTCCGCGCAAATATTTCAATTTTTGAAAGTGCGGTACAGAATGTGAGAACAATTCTCTTCCAAATTCGCGATACGAGTTATTTGGCGCGCGACAAACTAGATATCCTAATGCCCAGATGGTTCTTCCGAATGAGTCATCAGATCCAACCTCATCCAAATAATTGCGATTAAAACTCAGGAAATTTCTGAAATTTCCATCCTCAGTTTGCATATATTGAATAAAGCTTAAATACACTGGCATGAGCTTTAAAGCTTTAGGGTTTTTACCCTGCTCTACAGCCATTATTGCCATAATTAAGGCCCTGGCATTATCATCAATACAATAACCTTCCTTTAGATTTGGAATGCCAAACCTGGCATGTTGTATAATTCCGGTATCGTCAGTTAATAAGGAAATATGATTTAAATTCAATACTGGCATCCCTTCTACATCTATTATCGGCGGGATCGTTCTTTCAGATTTGGCTTCCGCTGATAATGCCTCATTCAACACATTAAGATAAACACTTCCAATAGCTGGCCAGCGAAGATTTAATCCATATTCATAAGCATTTTGCTTCAGTTTTTGATATTTATTGTGATCACTTAAAAGTTCATTAACAATGGCCGCAAGTTTAACATCATTTTTAAAATCGAATAATCTGCCTCTATCATTGGCTAAGAGCTCTTGTGCATGCCAATATGGGGTAGAAACTACGGCTGCACCTGCGCCAATGGCGTAAGATAATGTACCACTTGTAATCTGGGCTTCGTTTAAATAAGGCGTAATGTATAAATAACAGGCTGTTAAATACTGATGTAATTCTTCTTCAGATACAAATTTATTAACGAAAGCAATATTATTTTCTACACCTAAATCTTTCGCTAATGCTTTCAAACTATCGCGGTATTCTTCACCATTATGTTTTACCACACCAGGATGGGTATTGCCTAAAATCACATATAAAACATCAGGGTGTTGGGCAACAATATTAGGTAAAGCTTTAATTACGGTTTCTAAACCTTTATTTCTGCTAATTAAGCCAAATGTAAACAGCACTTTTTTATCCCTGAATAATTCACTTTGTGCGATTTCATTATTTACCACAGGCTCTAAATCCGGAACACCATGCTCTATTAGTTTGATAGCTGTTTTCGGAATCTGATATATACTGGTTAAAAACATAACCGCCTTTTTGCTCATCACTATTAACTTAGCCGATTTAACTGCAATTTCCTTAATAATGGTTTGCTGCATAAAATTTGGCTCTTTTAAAACCGTATGTAAAATGGTAATGAATGGCTTTTTTAACCCATTTATTAAGGATAGCAAAAACACCCCGCTATTACCGCCGTATATCCCAAATTCATGCTCTATTATGCAGGTATCTATGTCACTATTATTGATAAAATTAGCGGCTTCAATATAATCCTGTTGATTTTGTTGACGGATAATAAATTTTACTTCCTTTGGATATTGGTGTTCATTAACATCCTCTGATTCATTTAAGGCAACTACAAAGCTTTTTTGTGCATCATAAGCAGGATTTAAGCTCAAAGCATTAACCAGATTTTGGTTAAAGGTAGCTAAACCACATTCACGAGGGGGATAGGTAGAAATATAGGCTATTTTCATATGTATTCAAATAGGGTTTACATTTAAATAACATTGTATTATCTAAATAGTTTGTCAATTCCATAATTTACGCTTAATAAAGCCAAAACAATCTGATTTGGACACTTGTTAGTAAGTAAATATTTAACTATGAGATCAATATGGAAAGGTTCGATTGGATTTGGCTTGGTAAACATTCCGATTAAGCTGTATTCAGGTGTCCAGAATAGTAACCTCGATTTAGATATGCTTGATGAACGTGATCAGGCAAAGATTAAATTTATAAGGGTGAATGAAAATACACATAAAGAGGTGCCTTATGAGAAAATTGTTAAAGGCTATTTTTTGAAAGACAGGTACGTTATTTTAGATAAACACGATTTTGAAGAGGCTGCACCTGAAAAAACTAAGATTATTGAACTGGAGAATTTTGTTGACATTAAGGATATCAACCCTATCTACTACGAAACTTCTTATTATACTGAGCCCGAAAAGCAAGGCAAAAAAGCTTATGGATTATTGCTAAAGGCTTTAGAGAAATCGGGTAAAGCTGGTGTCGCCAGGTTCGTATTAAGAAATACAGAAAACCTTTGTGTAATCCATCCTATGGAACATGTAATTGTCATTACAAAAATCAGATTTGAACAGGAAATCAGGAGCCTTTCGGAAATTAATAAGGTTGATGATATTACCATCACCAAAAAAGAAATGGATGTAGGATTGGCCTTGATTAAACAATACAGCTCAAAATTTGACCTTAGTGCATTTAAAGATGATTATAGTGATGAATTATTAAAGATTATCAAAGCAAAAGCTAAAGGAAAACGAGCAACCGTTAAAAAGATGAAACCGCAAAAAGCTTCAAGTGATGATCTATATGATCAATTGATGCAGAGTTTGGGTACTAAGAAAGGAGCTTAGTTAGTTTGGAAGCGACCAAAGAATCATTTGCTTATAGCTAAAATTTTAACCACAGATATTAAGGATGGACACAGATAAAAATCCGTGTTTATCGGTGTCCATCTGTGGTTAAAAAACGCTTATTTAAAAGCAGCTTTTAACTGATCAGCGGCATAAGCCTGAGCAGCCTTTGCTTCGGGTACAAGCAAAGCCATACCAAAGAACTCATGCGTAACGCCGTCGTAATTCTTTGTATTTACTTTAACGCCTGCAGCTTTTAGTTTATCGGCTAACATGATGCCATCATCGTGTAAGGGATCTATTTCGGCCGTGATAATAGTTGTTGGCGGAAGGCCTTTTAAATTGGCATTAACCAATGAAATTTTAGGATCTTGCGCTTCAATGATAGTATTTAGGTATTGTTCATTAAACCAATCCATCATTGCTTTGTTTAACGGTTTTGCATTTTGATACATTTTATAAGATTCAGTATTCATATCGGCCTGAGCAATAGGATAGATTAAAACTTCGTGTACGGGAAGCATAATATGTTTGTCTCTGGCCATAATAGATACGTTTGCCGCTAAATTACCACCTGCACTTTCACCAACAACTGCAATTTTTGCCGGATCGGCTTTTAAGTCTACTGCGTTTTTTACAGCCCATTCATAAGCAGTAAAAGCATCGTTATGCGCGGTAGGAAATTTATTTTCGGGGGCTAAGCGATAAGCCACAGAAATTACAATTGCACCAACCTGCTCTGCCAAGGCCTGTGCAGATGCATTATAAACATCTAAATTGGCAATAGCGAAACCGCCACCGTGATAATAAACGATGAGTGGATATGGTCCGTTTCCTCCTTTTGGGGTGTAAATACGCAAATGGATTTTGCCACCAGTAACATCAATATCTTTACCCATGGTATCTACCTTAGGCGCCGGCACCGTAATGTTATTCTGTTTTATTAAATCCATTACGGCATCTGTTGGTGTATGGTTTTTACGCGCATCAACAGCGCTTAAAGTTTCTAAAGGTTTATCTCCATAACTACTTAGTTTTTCTATAACCACCTGCATTTCAGGTTTTATTGTTTTTCCCCATTCAGGGGCAGGGCCAGCAGGTTTTAATGCTGCAGCCAGTGTTGAATCAGTTGTAGTCGAATCTGTAACGGTTGTATTCTTTGTTCCACCCGTACAGGCAGAAAGCAAAACAGCCAGCCCACAAGCAAGCGTAAAAGATTTTAAGAAATTTATCTCCATAGGATTGTTATTTATAAATATTGTTTCTATAACAGTATCAGCAAGATAGTGTTTGGGTTACAAGACAACTTTCAGAATTTATTTAAATAGCAAACATCTTGGTGAATTATGGTGTTCTTAAATAAAAGAAATTTTATGCTAACTGAAATAACAGGACTACCAGATCACATTTTTGGCGTAAGAGCTACCGGAGAAGTGACGAGCGATGATGTGAAGAGTGTTTTATTAACCGGCTTGCAAAGAACCGCTAAGCGATTTAAAGAAATCAGGTATTTGCTTGTGTTAGAAACTGATGTGAAAAATTTCACAGCTGGAGCATGGGTAGAAGATGTTAAAGCTGGCCTGCAGAATTTTGCCAAATGGAAAAAAATTGCTGTAGTAAGTGCTGAAAAAGGAGTGGAGTGGTTTACTGATATTTTTACAGTAGTTACGCCGGGCAAATCTAAAGGTTTTAAACCGGAAGAAATAGAAGAAGCAAAAGCCTGGCTCAACGCCGAAGATTAATTATTAAAGAACACAATATGAAAAATGCTAAAACAGCGGCTGAAAGTAGCAAGGCTACTGCACCGAAAAACGCCAAAGCTAAAGGAGCTGATGACAAAGTAACATCAGCTAAAGATGCAAAGAAAGTAAGTGTATCTAAAGACACTCCCGTTAAACATAAAAAACCGTAATATTTAGAGAAGCCCCCTTAATTTATGAAGACTGATGCCAATAATATCAACCACTTTTATGATAAAGCTTACGATTGGATAATTGACAAAGGACCATCTGTAATTTTAGGTATAGCGATCCTCATACTGGGGCTATGGCTAATTAAATTATTAGGGAAATGGATGCAGGCTGGTATGCACCGAAAGGATGTAAATCCATCGCTGAGGCCTTTTCTAACCAGTTTAATGCTGATTACCTTAAGAGTTTTATTGGTACTTACGGTAATGCAGATTATTGGCATTCAGCTTACTTTTTTAACCGTGCTTATTGGTGGTATCGGTGTTGCGGCAGGTTTAGCATTATCAGGTACCCTGCAAAATTTTGCTAGTGGAGTATTGATTTTACTATTAAAACCTTTTGTTGCAGGTGATAATATTATTGCACAGGGCCAGGAAGGGACGGTAACCTCAATTCAGATATTTTATACCATAGTTAAAACCTTTGATAATAGAACAGTAGTTATTCCAAACAGTAAATTATCGAATGAGGTGATTATCAATATTAGCAGAGAAGGGATTAGAAGATTGGATATTGAAATTAAATTTAGTTATGGGATCGATTATGAAAAAGTGGTTTCTATTTTTAATAAAACTGTCGATGAATTTAGTTCTTGTTTAAAAACACCAGAAAGAAGAATAGGCGTATCTGCTTTAGAAGATAGTGGTTATAAAGCAAATATAAATATATGGGTCAATGCGCACGGATTTACAGATACTAAACTCTCTTTTCTTGAGGTATTAATGAAAAACCTAAAACTTGGGGGAATAAAATTGCCTGGTATGCCTGAATAAAAGCCTATTTTCTCAGTAAAGCATAAATTTTATCCATCAATTCGTCAATGTTAAAAGGCTTGGCCATAAAATCATCAGCTTCTATACCATCTAACGAATAGTTGTTTGCATTGTAACGGGCAGAAATCATTAATACAGGAATATGATTTGTAGCCTCAGTCTCTTTTAATTCTTTTAAAAGTACCCTTCCATCAACATCAGGAAGCATAATATCCATAATTATTACATCTGGATTAAATTCCTGAACATGCTTAATAAAGTCAGCACCTTTGTTTAGCCCATCAACATTAAAAGCTTCGCTTTCCAAAATAAGAGTTATAACATCAAGGATCGCATGGTTATCTTCAATAACCAAAATATTTTTCTTTGCCAAGTTTGAATGATTTTTTTTAAATTGAAACAAATATATAATAAAAAACAAATCTCAAATCCTAATTTATCAAATTATAGACATTCTAAAATATACGCTTTATATTTGTTAATTCGTAAGATTAAATATGCTGCAAAAAAATACATATGACTAAATTTTCTGTAGACCTAACCAATTGTGATAAAGAGCCCATTCACATACCGGGCAAAATTCAATCACATGGTTTCCTCGTGGCTGTTGATAAGAACAGTTCAACCATTACCTATTTGAGTGAAAATACAGGAGATTTCTTAAAAGAACCAGCCAGGACCTTATTAAATAAACCACTGTCTGAGATAAATCATTTTATTAAACAACAAGATTCTGCGTTTAATATTGAAGACTTGCTTAAACTGGGTATTATCCGTAAAAGTTTTGATGCCATTAGTCCACACCCTTTGGAGATTAACGGACTTCCATTTTACCTCATTATTTCTTCGTCAAAAAACGACTGGTTATTAGAGTTTGAACCGGTTACGCTGCAGTTCGACATTCAAAGTTCAATTGGCCGTTCAGCTTCATCTATGCTCCAGGGTAAAAATATTTCGGCTTTATTAAAGGGAGCAGCCAAAGAAGTAAAAAGATTGATCAATTACGACCGTATTATGGTCTACAAGTTTTTAGAGGATGGACATGGCGAAGTTGTTGCAGAAGAAAAAGAAGAAACGTTAGAGTCTTTTTTTGGTTTGCATTATCCTGCATCAGATATTCCGAAACAAGCAAGAGAACTATATAAACTGAATTTAACCAGACTAATTGCTGATGTAAACGTAGCCGATTCACCCATTATTACTTTCAAGGAAAACGAAGCACTTGATTTAACAAATGGAGGTTTACGGGCAGTATCACCCATACACATTCAATATTTAAAAAATATGGGTGTTCACTCCAGTTTTAGCATATCCCTGATTTCTCATGGTGAGCTTTGGGGTTTAATTGCCTGCCATAATTATAGTCCAAAGTTTATAGATTATAAGGCAAGAGAAGGTGCGAAATTAATTGGACAAATTCTTTCTTCAGCATTGGAATACCGCCAGGAAGAAGAAGATGCAAAAATTATTGAGCAGTTTAAAAGTACGGCGAATATCCTGTCTGAGCATTTAACACGCGATAAATATTTAATTGAGGCTATAACCACTCATAAACGTACTATTTTAGATGCGACCAAAGCATCCGGAGTTGCCGTCATTTTTGAAAATGAACTCAAAACCATTGGCAATGTACCATTAGAAGAAGATATAAGGGAACTTGCTGAATGGTTGAAAACGGCTAACGATGAGTCGATATATTATACCCATCGGTTGTCTGAAATCTATTCTCCGGCTAAAAAATATAAGTCAATCGCCTCTGGCATTCTTTCTAGTCTGATAAATAAAGAACTGGAGGAAATGATCATCTGGTTTAAACCCGAAATGATTACTGATGTAAATTGGGCTGGAAATCCGGATAAATCCGTAGTTGAATCAGAAAATGGTTTAATGAGCCTTTCTCCACGCAAATCTTTCGAAATCTGGTCGGAGGTAGTTAATAATACCTCTGAAAAATGGATGGCTGAAGAAGTTGCTTCTGTGTTGAGGATACGCGAAATTATCATTGCGGATATTAATAAAAAGGCGAATGAAATCAGAGCACTTAATGAGAAGCTGCAGGCTGCTTATGAAGAACTGGATACGTTTAGCTATACCATATCTCATGATCTGAGAACTCCGCTTACCTCGATTAAAACCTATACAGAGCTAATGCTTAAAAACAAGAGTATAGATGAGGGAGGTAAAAAAATGTTAAGCAGGATTTTGGTCGGCGCTGATAAAATGAACTTATTGATTAAGGAAATTTTAAATTTAGCGAGAGTTGGCCGTTCTGAGATTCATTTTGAAACCGTAAATATGGAATCTTTGCTTAAAGACATCAAAACCGAGGTATGGTCGGCCTATAAAGCAGATCAATCAGTGTTGATTTTAGGACAACTTCCTAACATCAAAGGAGATAAAACCATGATTACGCAGGTTTTTACAAATCTGATTGGAAATGCTGTAAAGTACTCTGCTATGGTTGAACAACCCAAAATTGAAGTTTCTGCGTATATAGACGGAGGGGAGATTATCTATTCGGTTAAAGATAATGGTATAGGAATTGATAATCGTTATTATGACAGGGTTTTTGAGCTTTTTAAGCGTATGGATAATGTGAAGGAGATTGAAGGATCAGGAGTGGGGCTGGCTATTGTAAAAAGGGTTATAGAAAAACATCAAGGCAGAGTTTGGTTTGAGAGTAAGTTAAATGTAGGATCGACCTTTTTTGTAGCTTTTAAAAACAGATAAATGAAAACACCAGATATATTTTATGTTGAGGATGATATAGATTATGCTTTTTTTATGCAAAGTGCTGTACAGGAAGTTAAGGATACACTGAATTTAACGATAGTTGAAGATGGGGTAGAAGCATTGAAAAAACTTCAGGGTTTTGCAGAAGATAAAACTAAACCTAAATTAATTTTGCTCGATTTGAATTTACCAGGCTTATCTGGTTTGGATTTACTAAAATTTATCCGGGATATTCCCTACCTTAAATCCATACCCGTAATCTTGTTTTCTACATCCGATAATCCGGACGATGTTAAAGCCTCAATCGAATTTGGTGCGAATGCGTACCTTACCAAACCCGACGGTTACGATAACTTAGTGAAATGTGTACATTCCGTTCACGACTTTTGGTTTAACCAACATTTAAGATTAAATTAAAATTGAATAAAAAACATAGATAGATTCGGGCATTAAGTCCGAATCTTTTTTATTTTATAATAAACTACCAAATATGATTTCCAATTTATTGAGAACCGAAACTGCACAAAATCATAAAACATTAGAATCGCTGATGTTCGTTAATGAGATTATGAACAATACGTTAAGTACCGATCAGTATAAAAAGTTGTTAACTATTAATTATATCATTCACCAGAAATTAGAAAATACACTCGCAAATAGTTTAGACTCAACTATTGCTGAGCAATTGGGGATGAAGGAACGGTTAAAGCTGGGCGCTTTAGAACAAGACCTAAATTACTGGAATATCAGCACCTTAACCTTGCCAGAGTTAAGTTTTGAATTGTTTATTCCAGAAAAAAATATTGCAGAAGTTTTAGGTGCATTATATGTGCTGGAAGGGGCTACATTGGGCGGTAACGTCATTAAAAGGCATCTTTTAGCCAATCCGAATTTTAAAGACCACGAGGATGGCCTAAATTATTATGGCGTTTACGGGGAAGAGCTGAGCGCAAAATGGAAAATATTTCTTTCAGTATTAAATGAGCATGTTGCTGAGGCAGATTATGAACGCTGTGTAAATAGTGCCAACTTTACCTTCAATAACCTGATTAAGCTCTCTGAGCAAATTGCATAAGTGCTAATATTTTATCTTTGAATTGTTAAAAATGTGGCTGCAATAAGTGTAAAGGCATTTTTTTTGATTGTGAAAATGTGCAAAACTTATTGCAAATAAATATTTGCTTTCTGTTGTTAATTCAAGGTAAATATGTATTATTGAAAAAAATAAATTTTTTAAACCCTAAAAACATCAATTAGCGATGGAAAAATTCTCAAAAGTTAAAGCTGCTGTTGCTGCTATTGAAGCAGATGTAGAAAAATTTTATAATGCTGGCAACGCAGCTGCTGGTACTCGTGTGCGTAAAGCAATGCAAGATCTTAAAGTTTTAGCACAAGAAATCCGTGCAGAAGTAACTGACAAGAAAAACTCTGGAAAATAATATTTCGCGAGTATGAAACAAAAAGGGTTCTGGTATGCCAGGCCCCTTTTTGCGTTTATAGTGTTTTGCATTGAATTTTCTAACGGCTCCGTGTCACCCACACATCGTCTTCCTGAGGGGTAATTTATTGTATAAAAATCAATATGAGTGACGTACAATCGTTTCCCTTTTCCTGATGCTCGGTCTTGCCTCGGCTCGCCGCCGCCGAAGGGCTCTTTCTTTTTGGCATCAAAAAGAAACAAAAACTGCCGGCTGAAAATTTTTCTTTCGAAGCTAGTAGGTTGGCTTGGACAGTGCAGCCCGAAAAATTTGTTAGGCCGGATTTAAGCAGAACGGGGATATCGTGCTATGGCCTAGCTGGACGGAAATACTAAAGCAATTAAAGTGCTGATTAATAATAATTTGCAAATAACGTCAATGGTAACTTGTTTCAGGATCTTAACTAGCTAACGCTAAACACAAATATTAACTTTTCCGCTCTATGCCATGGTATCTATCTTAAGCCAGACTTACGAGGTTTAACAGGCAATATGCATATCAAACCTCGTAAGTCTATGGCTTGGCCTCAAAAAGATAAAGCTCCCCATCGCGGAGAGCTTGTATCCAACTAACAAAACATATTTTTATTAAGCCTTAGCTTATATTATCCTTTTTTAACCAATTTATATTCGATAACCGGTTTACCACGCTCACCACCATCGCCGGATATATAACTGTTAAATTTTAGTTTATAAATGTTATCCGCGCCATCTTTAATCACATAAAAAACATCGGCTTTAACGCCACCACCAACACCGGCCTGGCTAGGAGAAGTTCTCCATGAAGAGCCGATTACATCTCTTGATGCAGAAAAGGTTAGGCCAGCAATGTCTGACTCCATAAATGAAGCATAAGCTTTGGTTGTTGTTGAAATTTTTGCAGCGGTTACATTCCCAAGGTTGTTAATTGCAACATAATCCTGAAACCAATAAGGAGAACCCAATCCAGAATTGTAAGTACTGTAACTCCATGAAATATCCCACGCAGCTTTAACTGGCTCAGCCTGTACAATTTTATTGTTTTCAAGAGATACAAATACCAGATTGTGATCTGAGCTTTTTGGTACATCCAGGGTTTTTATAGCAGTTTCGTTTAATCTTGCGTATTGGATTTTATAACCAGTGCTATTTCTGGTAACTTTAATTTTAAACCATTTATCTTTATCCTTATTTCCTTCAAAACTTAGCAGGTAAACTTTGTTATCAACATCCGCGGCACTAACTTCAGCGAAAGCAGTTTTGGTTATGTCGCCGTCCCAATAATCTACCAGGGATACTGTCAGCGGATTTGTTATATCATGATTTAATTCGACAATAGTACCGGGATCAGCCAAAGTAACGGCTGTAATATCAGTTTTAGATGTTGCAGTTGCTGTTGTTTGATAAGAAGAATTAAGCACCACTCTAAATTTGCTATCAGAGGTTAATCCAATATTGAAACTTTTTCTATCTACAGAGGTTTGTTTGTCAGCGCTGAAATCTACATATACGATATTAGTATAATTTGATTCTGCTGTTTTGCCATTTAATGTTAACGTACTTCCATCAGAAGGCGGAGCAATAAAAATGGGTTCATCGGTATCTTTTTTACAAGCCGTAAATGTTATGGCCAAAAAAGCCACAGCGATCATTGAGTTAAGTTTATTCATCTTGTTTTAATTATGTTATTATTGTTAAAGTTTATTCCAGTTATAGGTTAGCCCAAGCACATACGATCGACCATAACTATATGGAACATCACCACCTGTGCTATGCGCTCCGTCGGTAGCGGTTGAACTGTTGCTTAATTGAGTAACATCAAAAAGGTTTTTAATACCTGCATTAATGGTTAAGGATTTAAATAGATTTTTGTTCAGCATTAAATCTGCGGTATGGAAATCACTGATTTTCGTCAGTCTTACTGAGTTGGGATCGTTTTCTATAGTAAGTTTATAGTTTGGTAAGCTCCCGGTATATTTATAAAAGAGACTGATGCTCCCATTTATTTTCGGAAGTGTATAAGTTATATTCGAGTTTACTTCCGTAGCCCATGCAAATTCAGGAGTCTCCAGGTCTGGGTTGCTCACCCTTAAATCATTGTACCGGCCAATATATGATACACCTAGTGTAGCCTGAATATTTTTGTAAATCAATGTATTATCTAATGTAGCACCTGTTGTTTTATATTTATCTACATTAAATAGTGAGGTTATGGAGTTATCAGTAGGAGACTGGGCAAAATTTATCCTGTTTTTAAACAAATTGTAGAATCCCGATAGGGTAGAGCGGAACTGCAAATCTTTTTCGTGTACGCCGGCCCAGGCTATGGAGCCATTAAAACTGTTCGATTCTTCTGCTTTTAAATTGGGGTTACCTAAAATATTGTGACTGGCATCTACAAAATCGTAATATAATTCCCTCAAAGCCGGAGAACGGAAACCTTTGGCGTAAGCCAGTCTAAGATCTAAATCTTGGGTTAAAGTAAACTTGGCATTTAATGAAGGAATTACAGGGGGGGCATCATAAATGGAATTTTTAATAAACCTCAATCCTGGTCTAATACTTATTCCACCAGTAAGTTTAATCTCGGCAGAAATAAACGCTGCATAATCATTAATAACCGGCGATCCATTAATTCTCTGTCCATTAGCTGCATCTCTGTTGTATTCGATTCCAGGCTGAAATACAATTGATTTATTCAATACGTAAATTGCAGTAGCCCTAAAAATAGCTGAGTTGAATTTTGCAATATCCTGTTCACCCTTATCTACGCTTAATCTTTCTGTGTTGTTTGTGAAATTATGGATAACGGTATGGGTTGATCGTTGTAAATCAGTGTAACCTCCTATGGCGGTGACCTGTAATTTGTTATTTACCCTCCATTCAGACTGCAATTGTTGGGTATAACGTTTAGTGGTATAGGTAGATAGCTTCCCTTCGAAGCTTGATGGATTTATTCCAAAACGCGAATCAATATCCTCGTTTAGACCATCTAAACGATACCATATATTAAAATTTTCATTTCTATAACCGATTTTAGTATTACCAAGCCATTGCTTCTTAGGCTTCCATTGATTTTTATAGCTATTAAATTCTTCTAAAAACGCTGTTTTCGGAGCCATATTCCAGCCACCAAAATCGTTATGTGATACACCAAGCAAAGCACTCCAGCCTTTTTGCTGCCAGCTAACACTTAGATTCTGATTATGCTGACCTGCACCATGGAGCAGATTATATTCTTTTCCAGCTGTTTCTTCCTGCACACGCGCATGAATACTCAGGAATTGCTTACCAGGATTTTTAGTTATAATATTAATTACGCCGGCCAAAGCATCGGTACCATACACAACAGACATCGGGCCTTCTACAATTTCGATCCTTTCAATGGTATTAATGTCTATCTGATTTAAACTTTCGCGGGCATCCGATCGGTCTACCATCGGTACACCATCCAGTAAAATTTTAATATTTCTACCAGTCATCCCCATTAAAGAAACATCAGTTGTACCTAAGGTTAAATCATTACTAAAACGAAAACCGAGTTCGGTATTTAAAATCTGCTGTACATTGGTTGCTGCTCTTAACTTAATCCGTTCAGCACTTATGGTTTTTACATTGTAAACCGAATTTTTCAAAGTTTGCGGCCCGTATTGCCCCGTAATCACTACCTCTCTCAAATCATTTGCCTTTACTGTATCCATTTTAATTTCTTGAGCCACAGTTACAAACCCACAAAGCGAAAAGGCAATTGATAAATATATCTTCATTTATTTAGACTAATTATAAATAATTATGCAAATTTGTGGATATTCACTAAAAACAGATAACGTTAAACGGATAATTAATACCGCTAAACGGATTAAATCAATATGGAAGTTAAACTCTCAACCAATCCGGAAGGAAAAATTATTTATGAACATACCTACCCAGATAATTTTGATGGAGCTAAAGATGTAGAGGAGATTGTAACGGAATTAAAAACAGATCATTTCAACTTTCACATCATCCAAAAATGGTTTAGCGGGATTCACATTTCTATTTTCGAAATTGGTCCGCAACGGGAAGGAAGTTTTTGCTTTGAATCTTCACAACAGCATATTGGTTTTCTATTTTGCCTGAGTGGCACGATTAATTATTGCCATAACCGGCACCAACATCATTTTTTATCACTTGCTAAAAACGAGCAGGACTTTAATATAGGCCTGGTTAATTCGATTAAATTTAATGTGATAGGAAAAACCAGATGCCTTTATTTACAGCTTACACAAGCGTATTTTTGCCAGTTAACAGGTGCAGAACTTGCTAATGATCTCAAAAAGACCATCCAGAAATCCATTAGCCCCGAAATTGGTTTAATACTGCAACAAATTATTTATCCCAGGCACGAAGGTAGAGTAAAACGCCTGTATCTGGAGGCCCGGATATTTGAATTGATTATTGCTTATTTTAATCAAAAACCAAAGAAACAGACTGGCATAATGAAAAAGGATGATGTAGAAAAAATTCTATTGGCCAAAAAATTGGTGGAGTACGATTTACAAAATCCAAATTCGTTAATGGAATTGTCGCGTAAGGTTGGTATTAATGATTTTAAGCTTAAAAGAGGCTTTAAGGAACTAACCGGATATACTGTTTTTGGCTATCTTTATAAGATCAGGATGGAAAAAGCTCATTATTTTTTATCAAAGGAAAAGAAAACGGTTAATGAAGTTTCTTTTCTTGTGGGCTATAAAAATGCACAACACTTTATTACTGCCTTTAAAAAGCAGTATAATATTTTGCCAGGAAGTTTAAACAAAAGCTAGTCATTCAGTGCAAAGATTGGTTTATTCTTTTACCTCGTTTATAATCAAATCAGATTCTACAATGGTATTGTAATAGGCACGGTTCTCAGAATTAGGACTATGAATAAGATCTAACAAGATATTGGCGGCTTTTTGTCCCTGCAAATATGGATATTGCTCTACCGAAGCTATAGGTGAATTATCCAAGTAACTGATAATAGGTAAATTTGAGTAACTCACGATATCATAATCATTAATTACATTTAACTTTTTAAAGTGTCTGATTAGAAACAGCGCCACATAATCATTAAAAACAACGATAGCAGTCGGTTTTCTTTTGTGGTTTAAAAACTGTCCGGCAGCGTCTATTGTACCTTGTTCGGTTAAATCGCAGTTTACCACTAAAGATGGATCGAATTTTAAGCGGTTAAAAGCAATTGCACGCATATAACCATCTTTGCGCTCCTCACTCGCATATAAGGTGCTCGGTCCATTAATCATTCCAATACTTCTGTGTCCCTTTTTCAAAAGATAGTTTACAGCCTTTACTGTTGCACTTTCTAAACTGCACGCAACGTAATGCACGTTTTTTAATGGCGGTATCCGATCAAAAAATACGACTGGTATATTAAAAGAATTAAGTTTTTCGAAATGATCGAACCTGGATGTTTCTTTACTGATGGAAACCAATAAACCATCTACACGCTGATTTTTCATTTTTTCAACGAGCTTTACTTCCTGCTCATAATGATCGTGCGATTGAGCAAAAATTACGGTATAGTTTTTCTTAATAGCTTCATCTTCAATTGCTGAAATGGCGACGGAGAAAAAATATTCTGATAGCTCCGGTAAAATTACGCCAATAGTATATGTTTTCCCTTTTTGAAAAAGAATTGCCGCATTATTAGGCTCATAGTTTAACGACTTCGCCAGCTGCTTAATTTTCTCTTTGGTAACCGCCCCAATGCTCGGATGATCATGTAATCCCCTTGAAACACTGGATGGAGAAATGTTTAAGATTCTGGCTATTTCTTTGATGGTTGTTGGTTTCGACTGCATTCTGAGTGCTAAACTACATTAAATTTCTTCGGTATGTAATAATACAAATTAATCAAACGTTTATGATGTCTTTTTCTCATTCTTTCCGCTGTTATGAATATCAATCTTTTTCAATTATAAATTAAGGTTAGTTATACAACAATGGCGTAGCCAGTCGAAGAACTGCTGTTTAAAATCATTAACAGTAATCCATACGTCAAATATCCATGGCATGTTATTTTTATAAAAGCATATTCATACTTTGCCTGAATTATTAAACAACATGATAACCTTATATATTGTACTCGTTCTCTTTATTGCATTTTTAGTCATTATAAATCTACCGGTTTTTGGGCGTTTGCCAAAAGGATTAAGATTGGAAAAAATCCGCCATTTGGCTAATTATCGTGATGGAGCCTTACAAAATGAGTCGTTAACGCCCATGCAACCTGAAGGGGTTAGCTTTTTTAAGGTTTTAAGCGCATTTCTTTTCGAAAAACACCCGAATAAGTCTCCGGATAAAGCGCTTCCATATATTTTACCCGACTTAAACGGCATTCCTAAAAGCGATGCGCCCGAAATTATCTGGTTTGGGCATTCTTCTTACCTGATTAAAATAGCTGGTTTAAGAATTCTTGTTGATCCTATATTTAGCAAAACTCCTTCTCCATTTTCATTTATCGGGAGCAAGGCCTTTTTGGGTACAGATGTAATTAAAGCAGAAGAATTTACAAATATCGATATCCTGATCATCACACACGACCATTATGATCACCTCGATTATGATAGTATTTTAAAAATTGCACCACAAGTTAAAAGCATTGTTACTTCACTGGGAGTAGGTTCACACCTGGAGCGATGGGGAATTAAAAAAGAAAACATAAATGAACTAAGCTGGAACGAATCAATAACATTATTTAACAACGTGCAATTAACAGCTGTTCCAGCGAGACATTTTACCGGGAGAAAGTTTAAAAGAAATCAAACACTTTGGTCGGCCTTTGTATTGAAAACTGCAACCTCCCAACTATTTTTAGGTGGCGATTCTGGGTATGATACACACTTCGCCAAAATAGGTGAGGAGTTTGGTCCCTTTGATTTAGCCTTGCTCGAGTGTGGGCAATACAATGCCTATTGGCCATACATCCACATGTTTCCGGAACAAACGGTGCAGGCGGCAATCGATTTAAAAGCAAAAGTTTTAATGCCAGTGCATTGGGGTAAGTTTAGCTTAGCCATGCATCCCTGGAACGAACCTGTTAAAAGAGTTGTTTTAGCGGCTGCAGCGAAGCAGTTTCCTTTAGTGACTCCAAAATTGGGTGAAACGGTAGTGTTGGATACATATTTACCTACCGGGCGCTGGTGGCCCGAAGAATAAAAATTAAACAATAAGCACTTTATGGTGTTTAATTTCTAAAACAAATTGCATTATGAAAACTGATATTGTAGAAATTTTTCAAACCATTAGGGCAGGGGTACAGCCATACGCAACCCTTGGTTATACCGTTCATGAAAACTCCGAAAGTGGATACGATCTTTATAGTGAAAAGAATATAGAATTAAACGGTGAAAAAGTAACCGAACGTTTTTTTGCAGGTGTTTATATTAACGGAAATCAAGTGGAGGTTAAAATCAATACAACAGATTTCTCTACGGAAAACCAAAACCTGAGCGATTTAGGAAACGATACTGCGGTTTTAAAAATTACCCAGCTGGATGATGCTAAATTAAAGGAAGTAGAAACTTTAATAGAAATTATCCATACGAACTTTAAAGAAAAAGGATGGATTTAATAATTTGATGGCTAAATTTGCAGCAGATAATTTTTTCGAATAACTTTCTACTGATTGAATAATTTAATTTCTGAAAATAATTGGCATCATCAATTTAGTCTGGCACTTGCTCATCACAAAATTGGCTGCTTTTTTTATTTAGAAGACGGGCTTCAGTTATTGGGGATTGATGATCAACTGATCATTAACCTCGTCAGTTTAAATAATAACATCAGCCCGCAGACACTCATTAAGCTACAAGAAAGATATCATCAGGAAGGCACTAAGCTCATACACTTATGGGAAGACCTTTGGCTATCAAAACCAGACCAGGTTTTAGCGAGAATAAAATCCCTTATTGGTAAAAATATCCGCATTCATGGTAGGAAAACCAAAGTATGCAAAATTACTAAACCCGTTGCTGATTCTTTTTTAATCGAAAACCATTTACAGGGATCAGTAAGTAGCCGTTATAAAATTGGTTTATTTGAAAAAGATGAACTTGTGGCTGTAGCTACCTTTTCTGCACTGCGCAAAATGAATCATACCGAAAATTATAAATCTGCAGAACTGATCAGGTTTGCCGTTAAAGCGGGTTATTCCATTACCGGCGGATTAAGTAAACTGGTTTCCTTTTTCGCTGCAACCTATAAACCTAATGACCTGATGACTTACGCAGATCGGGACTGGTCGGCAGGAGAGGCTTATATCAAATTGGGTTTCAAGCAAACTGCGGTTTTGGAACCTCAGATTTATGGATTAGATGGAAATCTAAATCGTCAGCTTAAAAAAGACCAAGAGGTTTTTGCACAAGAAGTGTTTAATACAGGAAGTTTAAAGTTTATTCTCCAGTTTTAATGGATCAGCACAATCTCATCATTATTTTAGGGGCCACAGCATCCGGCAAAACTAAACTAGCCGTAAGCATAGCGGATGTTTTAAATGGAGAAATTATTAGTGCTGATAGTCGCCAGGTATTTAAACGAATGGATATTGGCACAGGGAAAGACCTGCAAGAATATGATATTAACGAAAAAAAAATCCCTTATCATTTAATTGATATTTTAGCACCTGGAGAACGCTATCACGTAGATGCCTTTAAAAACGACTTCTATCAGGCCTTTGAATCTATCACACAAAAAAACAAAATACCTATCCTTTGTGGCGGAACAGGAATGTATATCCACAGCCTTTTGCAAAATCAAGCTTTTACCGCTATTCCGGTAAATCAACAGTTTAGAGATCAACTAAATTTATTATCGAAAGAGGAATTGATTTTAAAATTGCAAAATGATAAAAGCCAGGATACCAGTCATGTTGATTTATCCTCTAAAAAGAGATTGATCCGTGCATTAGAAGTAGCAGATTATTTAAAAGATCACACACTGGAAGTTGTAGAGCGGCCTGAAGTTAAACCCATTATTTTTGGATTAAAAAATGAAGTGGAAGTAACACGTGCCAAAATTCTGGCAAGGCTCAATCGAAGATTTGAGGCAGGCTTAATTGAAGAGGTAGAGCAATTGATTAAAGAAGGTATTAGTAAAGAAATGCTGGTTTTCTATGGATTGGAATATAAATTCATTGTGAATTACCTGGATGGCTTATTCACTTTTGATGAGCTAAAGCTGAGACTTGGTATTGCCATTTGTCAATACGCCAAAAGACAAAATACTTTTTTCAGGAAAATGGAAAAGGACAATGTGGAGATTATCTGGCTGGATGCATCAGCACCTGCAAACCTGTTACAACAGCAAATTCTGGAAAAAGTTTCAGTAAAACTCAATTAAAAATTATCGGTCATTTTAACGTTGCTTTATTAGTTAAAAACAACGAAAAAGCTGTTTTGGCACAGCCTTTGTATTTGTTGTTGCATATTAGTTTAACTCAAAAACAATAAATATTAAGATGAAAACAATTACTAAAATTATTGCTACCTCAGCAGCTGTCGTGGCTTTATTCTTTACTACAAATGCTAATGCGCAATCTTCTCCAAAATTAGGAATAGGAATTATCGGTGGTGTACCTACTAGTGATGGATACAATGTAGCTCTTGGTGCAGATTTACGTTATCAGTTTGATATCGATAAACAATTATCAATCCCTGTAACTGCTGGTTATACCCGTTTCTTAGCTAAGGATATTACTGTGGGTAATATCACAGTTGATGGTGTAGACTTTGGCTATATCCCTGTAAAAGCTGGTGTTAAGTATTTCTTTAATGATTCAGGTGCAGGTGCTTATGGCCTTGCAGAGTTAGGTGCTGGTTTCGGTACTAACGAAGGTAGCGGTACATCATTTGTATATTCACCAGCTGTTGGTTATGCATGGAGTAACGGTTTAGATTTAGGCCTTAAATATGAAGGTTTAGCTAGAGATGGTAGCAGCACTGGTTATGTTGGCCTACGTTTAGCTTACGGATTCAACTTATAATCATTCCGCTAAATAATATGAAAAGCCCCGACTTTAGTTGGGGCTTTTTTATTTCATAACATTCTGAAAAAAATGAAAATCCAGCATTGATATTTTAACGTATATAAGCTAAACCCTTAATTAATAACTTAAAATATCTTAAAATGAAAACTACTACTAAACTTTTTGCAACGACTTTAACGGCTCTTGCCATTTTAACCACATCTAATTTAAAAGCGCAAACTATGGGTACCACTGAGCCAATGACCACCGGAAGCGGTATGGCTTTCAAAATCGGCGTAGGTGTAAATGCCGGATTATTTCCAGATCGTTCGGAAATGGATTATGGTTATGGTGCAGACGTAAAACTTCAGTATGATTTAAGCCCGTATGTAGCCGTTACAGCTTCTGGCGGTTATACCCGTTTAAAGTGGAAAGGTAGCCCGCTAAAATTCGAATTTATTCCGGTAATGGGCGGTGTTAGGGTATTCCCAATTGAAAGGATGTACCTGGCTACGGAACTTGGTTCAGGTCTGGCCATTAAAGATGGGGCTAACATGAACTTTATTTATACCGGTGGTTTAGGTTACGAATGGAAAAACGGACTTGATCTTGGTGTAAAATATGAAGGTTATGTAAACAACAGCGCTTCCGATCTTTACTTCATGAAAACAGGACAATTTAACCTTAGGTTGGCCTATAATTTTAAATTATAATTCAAACATCATATAATTTTGGAGTCCCGACGAAAGTCGGGACTTTTTTATTTATTTACCATTTAAATTGCTATTTTGAGCCGAAAACCAAATACCATGAAAAGAATATTCGGAATAGCCGTACTTACCATTCTAATGGCCTGCAACCAGGCAGAAAAAAAATCTACAGAAACTAAAGATTCAACAAAAACGGATTCAGCATCAGTTAAAAATGAGGTTTCTATAAAAGACAAGCAGAAATCTGAAATCTTTAACCAGTATGTAGATTTAAAAAATGCACTGGTAAAATCAGATTCTGCCAGTACTCAAAAAACTGCAGCAAAGTTACAAACGAGCTTGGCCGCCTATAAAGGTTGCGAGCCTACTGCAACTGTTGCTGGCAAAATCGCTGCAAGCAACAATCTCGTTTCTCAAAGAAAAGATTTCACAGTTTTAAGTGCTGATTTAATCGCTTTACTTAAAAATGCAGAAATAGAAAAAGGCACTATATATGTTCAGCATTGCCCTATGGCGAATAAAGGAGACGGAGGTGATTGGTTATCAACTGAAAAGGAAATTAAAAATCCTTATTATGGTGACGAAATGTTAGAATGCGGTAGAGTTGCCGAAGAGATTAAAGCAAAATAAGGTGCTAAAACAGGTTTAATTAAGCATGATTGTTACTTCATTTTGACTAATTATTCATATTAATTTAACAGATTTGTTATGCATGTATATTAATTTTATATAATTTAGAAAGCTATAAACATAATACAATAATATGTCAGATATTGCAGAGATAAAAGTTGATGGTAAGACAATAGAATTGCCAGTAATTACAGGAACAGAAGATGAAAAGGCCATTGATATTTCGAAATTAAGAGATCTAACGGGCTTCGTAACTTTAGATACTGGTTTTAAAAATACTGGTTCTACAAAAAGTAAAATCACTTTTTTAGATGGTGAAAAAGGCATTTTAAAATATAGGGGATATTCTATTGAAGAGCTTGCGGCAAAGTCGAGTTTTTTAGAAGTGATTTATCTGATCATTTACGGAGATCTTCCAACACAAAAACAACTGGAGGATCTACAGGCTGATATCAGCAAGCACACCCTGATCCATGAGGACATGAAGAAATTCTTTGATGGTTATCCATCAAGATCTCATCCAATGGGTCAATTGGGTTCGTTAATCTTCTCATTATCTACATTCTATCCTGAATGTTTGAAACCAAATCAGACCGCAGAAGAACAAGATTTAACCATTATCAAACTTTTGGCTAAATTTCCAACCATTGTTTCTTTTGTTTATAAAAAATCATTAGGTCATCCGCTTATTTATCCAAAAAATAAATACGATTATGTAACCAATTTCCTTTGGATGACATTTGGGCAACGTACTGAAGATTACGATGTAAATCCGATTGTTGTTAATGCCATGAATAAATTGCTTATTCTGCATGCAGATCACGAGCAAAACTGTTCCGCATCTACGGTTCGTATTGTAGGTTCTTCTGATTGTAATTTATATGCTTCAATTGCTGCTGGTATTGCTGCACTGTGGGGTCCGCTGCATGGTGGTGCTAACCAGGCTGTGATCGATATGTTAGAATTGATTAAAGCTGATGGTGGTGATACAGAAAAGTGGATTGCAAAAGCGAAAGATAAAAATGATCCTTTCCGGATGATGGGCTTTGGTCACCGTGTTTATAAAAACTTCGATCCAAGAGCTAAAATCATTAAAAAAGCTTGTGATGATATCTTAGAAAATTTAGGTATTGATGATCCGATTTTAGAAATTGCTAAAAAACTGGAAGAAGCTGCTTTAACTGATCAATATTTCATCGACCGTAAGTTATATCCAAATGTAGATTTCTATTCAGGTATTATTTACCGTGCATTAGGTTTTCCATCTGAAATGTTTACCGTTCTATTTGCTTTAGGACGTTTACCAGGATGGATTGCACAATGGAAAGAAATGCACGAAAACAAGGAACCAATAGGCCGTCCACGTCAGATTTACGTTGGCGAAACGGATAGAGAATTTGTTGATATTAAAAACAGAAAATAACTCCAGTTATTAATTACATAAAAAAAGCTTCAGAAAATTCTGAAGCTTTTTTTATGCCTGGTTATTTCCAGCTAGGTGGCAACGTAATAAATTAGATTCAACATGACCATTTCAGTTAATTTAAACGCAATAGCGTAAAGAATAAAAATCATTATCATTTTGCCAATTACTTTTTTACGCTGATAGAATATTTTTAATGCATTAAACATATACCAGCAAATCCATACGATAATAGCAAGTCCAATTAGATTGGATATGATAGAATCTTCGCCGAATATGTACTTCATAAATGGTTTTGTGAAAATCGACACAATGAAGTAGGCTGTCATTCCATGTATCGTAAATATCAGGTGATCAAGATAGTAAATGTGATTTTTCCTGAAGTTCCACATAATAAACAGCGCAAGTAAAGGCATCAGCAAAAAATATTGTTTCGGCCTGTTGTGCTCTAAAGTTTCCTGTATAACTTCAGATTTTTGGCCAATTGATATAGAGCGTTTTGTAGCCATTCGTTTAAACCAATTGTCTCTTTCAATTAAAGGCAATGTGTTTTGTCTCGATAGGTAAGCATCATAGGTTGAGTCATTTCTATCATTATGAATGGTACTAAATCTTTTAATAACTTTTTCCAGAGAATCTGATTTATTGGCTTTTTGTTGTTTCTTCAAATCAACTAAAACAATAGCTTGTTCTTTAAAGCCTAAGGTTTTAAAAGTACTTCTGTCTAAATCTTCTTTAATTTCTGCTTTAACTTTGTTTGCAATACCCGGAGCTTTTCCTAAAATACCTGCTTTTTCGAGTTTACTGTTAACAGTATCTAAAGTGGCCTTTTGCTGAACTCTTGTCTTTGTATCGATATGCTCTTCGTTATTAGCGCTATGCTCAGGAGAATAGGCCACTAAAAAGTAAACGATTGATACAAAAATATACATACTTACCGGATTGATGTATCTCGCTCTTTTGCCAGCCAAATAATCTAGCGTAACTTTCCCTGGCTTTGTTAAAAGAGGAGAGAGGGTTTGAAAGAATTTATTGTCGAAATGAAAGTAATGCGCAATACTGTGGCTGATAAAAGCCCAGAAACTTTCTTTTAATTCTAAATTTGGCTGACCGCAATCACTGCAATAATGTTTTTCAACATGAGCGCCACAGTTTAGGCAGTTGTGTTCTTTTCTGTACTTACCAGCTGACATTGGATAAATTGAAATTATAAATGATTAATGGCTTCTACTTCTGCCCGGGTATGTTTATGTTTAAATATCACCACAAAAACGACAGCAATAACCAGGACGTAAATAGTAAAAGTTAACCAGATGTTATGCCAGTCCTTTACATCAAGTGCTCTGCTCAGATCTCCGTTAGGTAATACATCAATTCCTTTATTTTTGAGAAATTTAAGCAAGTGTATATTGTCTTGCTCACTTTTGACATATTTGGAAAGCGAACCGATGTTATGGTAGTAAGTGGTAAAAAAGCGGCTAATCATCCAACCCGAAACCAAACTGCCAAACACGGCACCAAAGCCATTGGTCATCATCATAAATAAACCCTGCGCAGAAGAACGGATTTTTGGCGCAGTTGATGTTTCTACAAACAGTGATCCTGATATGTTAAAGAAATCGAATGCCATTCCGTAAACGATACATGAAGTAATGATCATCCAGAGGTTGGTTGAAGGATCGCCATAGGCGAATAAACCAAAACGCAGTACCCAGGCAAACATGGCAATTGCAATTACCCATTTAATACCAAATCTTTTCAAAAAGAAAGGAATAGCCAGGATAAATAGTGTTTCTGATACCTGCGAGATTGATAAAATGATAGTAGAGTATTTAATTACAAATGATTCTGCAAAAACAGGGAATAATTTAAATTCATCCAGAAAAACATCACCATAAGCATTTGTAAGTTGCAATGCAGCTCCTAAAAACATAGAGAAGATAAAAAACAATGCCATCTTGTAATCGGTAAAAAGCTTAAAAGATTCGAGTCCGAGTTTCTGTGCGAATGTTTTTTTATCGCTGATTAAGTTTAAAGGTTTACAGGCAGGTAACGTGAAAGAGTATGCACCAAGCAATAAGGCACTTATGCCTGCAATGTAGAACTGGTTGGCACTTGCCTTATTACCCGTTAAATTGGTAATCCACATGGCAGCAATAAAACCAATGGTACCCCAAACCCTGATGGGCGGAAAGTCTTTTATTACATCGAAATTGCCATTTTTTAAGGTGGTATAACTTATCGAATTGCTCAGTGCTATGGTTGGCATGTAAAAACACATGGCTACCAATATTACCCAAAAAAAAGTATGCGGATCATTCACCTGCGGCAGATAAAACATGGTTGCTGCATAAAGAAGGTGCAAAATTGCATAAAGTTTTTCTGCATTAATCCATTTATCGGCTAAAATGCCGGTTAGGGTAGGCATAAACAGCGAGGCGATGCCCATAGTAGAAAAAATGATTCCAAAATCTGCGCCGTCCCATTGTTTGGTTCCAAACCAATAATTTGCAATTGTAATTAACCAGGCAGCCCATACAAAGAATTGCATGAAACTCATTATAGTTAAGCGAAACTTAACATTCATAATAATAATTTAGTTTGAATGATTGAAAGTAAAAGCTGAATATAGAACTATTTTGAATGATAATCCAAAATGAACCTAAATTATTTAAAATAATCCGGCTCATTTTAGAATTTAGCTTTTATAGAGGGTAATTGAGAAAAAGATTCCGGCAAATTTTGATCGAATAAACGTTTTAGATTCACCAAAACTAAGATGTTCCGCGTTTATTCAATTCATCTCTTAATCTTGCAGCCTTTTCATAGGCTTCTTCGGCAATGGCTTCCTGTAATTTTTGTTGAAGTTCTTCTAACGTAAAATCGCCAAAACCCTGTTGCTGGGTTGAGGTTGGCATGCTATCGGCTTCTGGTTCTTTAGCAATTGAATCCATGTTTTCAAGAAAAAGAAAATCATTACCTTCTATTACGATTCCGGCAGAAGCCAAAATAAATTCGTAAGTGTAAATCATGGCATTAAACCGAACGGCCAAAGCAATAGCATCAGATGTTCTGGCGTCAACTTCATGTGTGTTTTTACCATCGCTACAGATTAACTTTGCATAAAAAACACCATCAACCAGATTGTAGATAATAATTTCCTTAATATTAATATGAAAAGTATCAGCCATTGACTTGAATAAATCATGCGTTAATGGCCTACTAGGAGTCATTTTCTCAATTTCTATGGCAATGGCCTGCGCTTCAAATGCACCAATAATAATGGGTAAGCGGCGGCGTCCATTTACTTCTCCTAAAACAAGGGCATAAGCACCAGATTGAGTCTGGCTGTAAGATAAACCTACAATATCTAATTTAACTTTTTTCATATTTATGGTAAGACCTTATAGGTCGTTAAAACCTATAAGGTCTATAAGATATTATCCCTTATGGGCTTTTAATGCTTCAATTAATTTTGGTACAACCTCAAAAGCATCACCAACAATACCATAATCAGCCACTTTGAAGAAAGGAGCTTCTGGATCTTTGTTGATTACAACAATCACTTTTGATGAACTAACACCCGCCAAATGCTGGATCGCACCTGAAATACCAATAGCGATATAAAGGTTAGGGCTAATCGCAATCCCGGTTTGACCAACGTGTTCTGAGTGTGGCCTCCAGTCTGCATCCGATACCGGTTTAGAACATGCAGTAGCAGCGCCCAGCAAGCCAGCTAATTCTTCGATCATTCCCCAGTTTTCTGGTCCTTTTAAACCTCTGCCAGCCGAAACCACTAATTCTGCATCAGGTAGCGAAACTTTATCGGTTGCCCTAACAATCTCTTTAATAACCGTTCCTAAATCTGATTGTTTAACATCTGCACTGAACGCTTCTATTACCGCATCTGTAGCATTTTCTTTAACGCCAAATGCATTTGGATTTAAAGCGATTACTTTATTAGCCGATGTTAATTCGGTAATGGCGAATGCTTTACCTGAGAAAGCTGTTTTCTTAACCGAGAATTTACCATCAGTACTCGGCAATTCTACTGCACCATCAGCTAAACCCGCTTTAAGTTTTACTGCAATACGCGGCGCTAAACCTTTACCAGAGAAAGAGTTAGATAAAACGATAATATCGGCACCTTCTTTTTCAGCTGCAGCAGCAATAACGCTTGCATAAGCCTGATTTACAAAGGTTTTTAATTGATCAGCATTTACATTTAATACTTTTGATGCACCATATTTACCTAATTCCTTTAATTCATTTTCGGCTACATCGCCAATAGAAATTGCGGTTAAATGAGTTGATTGTTGATCGGCAATGGCTTTGGCATAAGATACGGCTTCAAAAACCGATTTCTTAAATTTTCCCTCAGCTTGTTCTACATATACTAATACTGACATATATTTACCCTTAATCCCCTAAAGGGGCTATTTTTTATAATTAATTATTATTTATTAACGCTGCAATACCAGGCAACTGGAAATTGCTAACTGCCTTACTGGTTAGATTACTTTAGATTCGCTGTGAAGTAAGCTAATTAACGATTCTGTTTGATCTGCAGGAATTAATTTCACTGTTCCACGAGGAGCAGGAGTTTCATACTTCGTTACTTTGGCTACTTCTTCAGTTTCAACAGCATCCACCACAGTCAATGGTTTGGTTCTGGCACTCATGATACCACGCATAGTTGGGATTTTAGGTTCTGCAACACCTTCAGCGCAACTTGCAATAAACTTACCGGAAACGGTTAATACCTCTTTACCACCTTCAATCTCTCTTTCAATTGTTGCAGTATCGCCATCAAGAGTTAATTTTTTAATAATTGATATTGAAGGGATGTCTAAAAATTCGCCAACCATAGCAGCAACCTGATTACCGTTATAATCTATAGATTCGCGACCTGTTAAAATCAGATCAAAATCTTTGTCCTTTGCATATTCAGCAATTTGTTTAGCCACGAAATAAGCATCTCTTGGCGCTGCATTTACCCTAACTGCATCATCGGCACCAATGGCCAGTGCTTTCCTGATGGTTGGATCGTTAGCTGCTTCGCCAACATTGATCGCAGTTACGGTTCCTTTTCCACCTTCGGTTAACTCAATTGCACGTGATAAAGCGATTTCATCGTATGGATTAACAATATATTGCACTCCCGCCGTATTGAATTCGGTATTATCATTAGTAAAAGTTATTTTTGTCGTCGTGTCTGGCACGTTACTGATACAAACTAATATTTTCATATGTTAATAGTGGTTTTTATTGCTATGAACGTTCTGGAACTAAAATTGTTTAGCTGCTGATCTGTTCATATATGATATCATTATTATATAAGGTCTTTCTGCAAATTTAATTAAAAAAGCAAGTAAATAAAATGTCATCCACCCGTTTAAGCAAGTTATTAGAATTTTTAGAAAGCGATCCTAACGATCCGTTTATACTATATGCCTTAGCCACAGAGTATAACGCTCAAAATGACAAAGAAAAAGCCTATTCTTTTTACCTTCAGTTAACTGATAAACATCCTGATTATGTAGGTACTTATTATCATTTAGGCAAGTTATTGGAAAAAGATGACCAAAAAGAGAAAGCAATAGAAATTTATCAGAAGGGGATGCAAGTGGCCCGAAATAAAAGAGATATGCATGCCTTTTCAGAATTACAGGGTGCTTACAATACAGCAGCCGGACTAGATTATGAAGACGATTAACCCCAAACCCCTAAAGGGGCTTTTAGTTTTGAACTAATGCAAACAAAACCTATAGCTACAAAAAAACAGTGGTTATTTATTAGGAACGTAATCTTTTTTACATTCACCTCTTTTGGCGGGGCGCAGGCGCACCTGGCTTTGCTGCTTAAATACTTTGTTCAAAGCACCAAATTTATTTCGGAAGAAGAGCTCCTGGAGTTAAATGCACTGGCACAGGTACTCCCCGGACCAGCATCTACGCAAACCCTTGTTGGGATAGCCTGGAAGGTTGGAAAACTTAAATTGGCCATCATCACTTTCCTGATCTGGATATTGCCTACAGCAACCATCATGACGTTTGCAGCAATTAGTTATGCTTTGCTCGATCAAAAACAAAAGTTTAATGATATTCTGGAATACATCCAGCCAATTGCATTGGGGATAGTAGCTTATGGCGCCTGGAAGCTGGGCAGAAAGGTTTTATCCTCTCAGGTTTCTATATTTCTGGCCATTGCTTCGGTTATTGCCACATTAGTTTTAAGAAACGCCTATGTGTTTCCATTATCCATATTGATCGGCGGAATGATTTCTTCCGCTATTGAAACGCCAAAAGAGGAAACCGAGTTAAGGGTTAAACTTTTTTCGAATATCAATCCCAGGAAACTGATTTACTTTTTAGGCGCTTTGCTTTTGTTTGCATTAGTAGGCGCAATTATAAACAGAACTTCACCTTTTAGTTTACCGATTCGTTTGCTCGAAAACTTTTACCGTAACGGAATATTGGTTTTTGGCGGCGGACAGGTACTTGTGCCTTTAATGTTTACCGAATTTGTTGAGATGAAACATTATTTGCCTTCATCTGGATTTTTATCGGGTTTCGCATTACAGCAGGCATTACCTGGTCCAACATTTTCTTTTACCAGTTACTTAGGTGCATTAAGCATGAAGAATTTTGGATACGGATTATGGGGACAGATTTTAGGAGGATTAATTGGGGTGATTGGCATTAACTTACCTGGGCTCATCCTTGTTTTATTTATTGTACCCTTCTGGGATGATTTAAAAAAGATCTCCAGAATCCGTCATAGCCTTTCAGGAATCAATGCCGTTAGTGTTGGTTTTATTATTGCTGCTTTTGTGCTGCTGTTAATACCAATGGGTTTTAACTGGCTATTTTTAGGGATAATGGCCGCTACATTTCTGTTGCTTAATTTCACTAAGATAAGTCCACCGGTTATTGTGTTGGCTGGTATATTAATTGGATATTTATTTTAAACACCATATTAATTAACAGATTGCGATCTGGCTAATAGAAAAGGAGTGGGACTTGGAAAGCAATACAGTGCAATGTAGGGTAATGTAGTCCCGCTATCACTGCTGCACCGATGAAGAATCGGGAGCATTCGTTTTATCGGGTTTAAATTGGTTGGGCTTGGTGCTACGAGGTTAGTTTTTCGGGCAAGTGCCGATGATTTGGCCTCGAAGTATCGTCATTTCGACCGTAGTGGAGAAATCTTTAAATTCGATTTCAATAGTTTGTTTCAAAGATCTCTCCATTCCGTTGCACTCCAGTCGAGATGACGACTCTTGTATTGGAATCTGCCCCATAGTAGATTGTTGAATGGTAGAAAAGCTAAAACCTGATGATAAAAATGAAATAAGTTTATTGCAAACAGCAGTCAGATAACTTATTCCTAAAAAGGTGGATCATCATCATTATAATCATCCATTTTTGAAGGACGGATAATGACGTTGCTTTGTTTCTCGAAATCCTGAGATGGGTACATTCCGGCAGACGGATCTGCAGCAAATGAATTTGGCGGAGCATTAAAATCATCTTCCAGATCCGTAAACTTCACAAACTTACCAACGAATTTAAGTGGTACAATACCGGTTTCACCGTTACGGTGTTTTGCAATAATAACCTCACCAATACCTGCTTGCGACCTTCCTTGCTCATCTTCGGTAATGCCATAATATTCAGGGCGGTACAAGAATAATACCATATCCGCATCCTGCTCAATTGAACCCGACTCACGTAAATCGGATAACATTGGCCGTTTTCCTTGTAAACCTGGTCTGCTCTCTACCGCACGACTTAACTGTGATAGGGCCAGTACCGGTACATCTAGCTCTTTAGCAACCGATTTTAGCGCTCTCGAAATACTACCAATTTCCTGCTCACGGTTACCACCACCTTTTCCTTCGCCTTTACCATGCATTAACTGCAAGTAATCGACAATTACCAATTGGATATCGTATTGCGATTTTAACCTTCGGCATTTTGCCCTGAATTCAAAAATATTCAATGCCGGGGTATCATCAATTAACAGGGGAGCTTCGGTTAAGCGGCCAATTTTACTGTGCAGCTGCTGCCATTCCCATTCCTGTAAATTTCCTTTTCTGATTTTTTCCTGCTCAATTTCTGCTTCTCCTGAAATTAAACGATTCACCAGCTGCACCGACGACATCTCGAGTGAGAATACTACCGTTGGTTTTGCAAAATCGACGGTGGCGTTTCTCGCACAGGTTAGTACGAAGGCCGTTTTTCCCATCGCCGGACGTGCAGCAATAATTACTAAATCCTGCTTTTGCCAGCCACCGGTAATTCTGTCTAAGCCGGTAAAACCTGTTGGCACACCAGTTAAACCGTCGGTTTTGGTGCGGAGTTCCTCAAGTGTAGCTAACGATTGTTTAATGATATCGTCCATTTTCTGTGTATCTCTACGCAGGTTATTCTGGGCAATTTCGAAAAGTCCTTTTTCTGCCTGATCTAAGAGATCGAAAATATCAGTGGTATCTTCATAGGCATTTGTAATGATTTCAGTTGAGATTCTGATCAGTTCACGCTGAATATATTTCTGAGAAATAATACGTGCGTGAAACTCGATATTAGCTGCTGAAGCAACTCTATTGGTTAAGTTGGTAATGTAGTAGGCGCCACCAACCATTTCTAAAGAGCCTAATGTCCGCAGTTCTGCCGTTACTGTTAAAATATCAACTGGTCGCGATTTCTGAAATAAAATATGAATCGCTTCAAAAATTTTCTGGTGGGCAATGTTATAGAAAACCTCTGGTTTTAAAACATCAATTACAGCAGAAAGTGCATCTTTTTCGAGCATTAACGCCCCAAGAACTGCTTCCTCAAGGTCTAACGCCTGAGGGGGAATTTTCCCCTGTGAACTTATGGTATTACTTAACCTGCTTTTTCTAGCAGTCATACTGTTCTTTCCGCCTTGTTCGTTATCGATACTCATTCCACAAAAGTAATCAATTTTTGATGGTGTTGTTTGAATTAGTTACTAGCTCTTTGTTAACAAATTGAAGCATAATCAGATTGAATTTTATTGCATTTATGATGGCATAAAAATTTTTAAACAATTAAATGTTAATAAGGAACACATTGTTTAAGGCTAAAACATTTTATTTGAATACTTTTGCCTAACAATTTCAAAACATGGATAATTTTAGAAGACCGCAACGCGCAAAAGAGAATAACGAGTTTGTATTCGGCATCAGAGCTGTGATAGAAGCCGTTAAAGCAGGAAGAGATATTGAAACCATTTACCAGCAACGCGGCTTGGGCGGGGAACTTTTTCTAGAATTAAAAGCCCTGTTAAAAGATACTTTGATTCCTCTAAATTCAGTTCCGATTGAGAAGCTGAACCGCATGTCGCAGAAAAACCATCAGGGTGTGATTGCTGTAATTTCTCCAATTACTTATCAAAATATTGAAGACATTATTCCAACCGTTTTCGAAAAAGGCGAAGTTCCATTAATTTTAGTTTTAGATAGCGTAACTGATGTCCGCAATATGGGTGCAATAGCACGTACAGCTGCTTGCGTAGGTGTTCACGCCATAATTGTTCCATTAAAAAATGCGGCGCAAATTAATGCTGATGCTATTAAAACCTCTGCAGGTGCATTATTCAGCATTCCGATTTGTCGCCATGCCAACCTGCACAAAACCTGCTTGTTTTTACAAGAAAGTGGTCTGCAGATAGTAGCCTGCACCGAAAAAACCAGCGATTTTATTTACGCACCGGATTATACCATGCCTACAGCAATTGTAATGGGCTCTGAAGATGAAGGTATTTCAAATGATCTTTTAAGGGTAGCTGATCATTTAGCCAAAATACCAATGGCGGGAAAAATCGAATCGCTAAATGTTTCGGTAGCTGCAGGGGTAATTTTATACGAAGCTGTTAGACAGAGAACTGTTTAAGGGATTGGTGCAATTAATAACTTAGAAAGATAGGCTGTATCATAGATATATAATGGTTAAGGTAAAAAATTCTAAGTGAATCATTACTTATAATACAGCCTTTTTTTATTTTATAACAATTTGAAAATTGTTATAAGTGCTAGCTATTTTTTGATCTGATCGTAAAGGTAAAGGCGCTGCCTGTGCCAGGGGTAGACTGGACGCTGATTTGTCCACCAAGTTTCTCAACCAAAAGTTTTACCGTTGCAAGGCCAATTCCGGTTCCGCTCTGGGCGAAGCGGTCAGCAGTATTTAGGGTAACGTTTCTTTGGAAGATACGTTCCAGCTCTTCTTTTCTGATACCCATTCCATTATCACAAACGGTAATGTTGGCCAGGTCGTCTTTAATTACACAACCAATTTGGATCAGGCAAGTCTGTTTGTCGTTATAACGCACCGAGTTGGTCAATAGATTAATAATGATCTGTTGGAGCGCGATTGCTGAAGTGCTGATCTCTATCTTTGCTTCCGGGTAGCTGATCTTTACATTTTCGGGAATACTGAGCATAGATACCGTTTTACGAAGGAAGCCACTAAGTTCAATAGATTCGTGTTGCGCCGTCAGAATTTCGGGTCTGATGGAATAGTCCAGCATGTCGTTAATCAGTTTCGCGAGGGCTTTTGCACCATTTAAGCTGGTTGATGCCAACCTGTGCCCTTTTTGGTCACCACTATGCTCCAGGTGCCGGGTCAGAAGCTCTGCACTCATGGAAATGGTACTTAATGGGTTTTTGATGTCATGAGCTGCAGCCGTAGCAAACTGTTGCATAAATTGATTGTTCTCAGTAAGATGTCTGTTCGCCTCGCTGAGCAACAGCAGTTTCTTTCTCAGTTCCATGTGGGCAATTACCTGTTTTCCCAGTACCTTCAGCGACCATAGCTGTTGTTCATCTAGTGTTCGTGGAACAGTATCGATCACGCATAGCGAACCTAGTTGCATCCCTTCCGGGGTCTGCAGTGAAATGCCTGCATAGAAGGCAATATTGGGGTCATCTGTAACAAGCGGGTTTTCGGCAAATCGCCGGTCTTCCTTTGCGTTGCTCACTATCAGCATTCCAGATGGATCAGTAATGGTATGCGCGCAGAAGGCATGTTCTCTGGGGGTTTGCTGAACATCAATGCCCAGCTTACTTTTAAACCATTGGCGCGAGCTGTCTACCAGGGTAATCAGTGCGATGGGTGTTCCACAAATCTGAGAAGCCATTTTGGTGAGTTCATCGAAATCCTCTTCAGGCAGGCTATCCATAATCTGGTAGGAATCTAAGGCTTGCAGACGCTGTTTCTCGTAATCGGGGAGGTTTGGTGTATTGTTCAAATCTTGGTAAATGTAGCGTTAATTTTTTTCTTACCGTTAGTTCCCTGGCCTTGAGCCTGCGGCGTTATTTGGTTTGATATACGGTCTATAACAGCAGATGGATGCATTGTGTTTTTAAAAAATAATTAACCACAGATAGAAAGGATGCACACAGATATGAAAATCCATGTTTATCTGTGCTCATCTTTGGTTAAACTCTTAACTTCTCAATGTGATTAAGTTAAGCACCACGATTGTCAGTTTGAGGGATAATTTATTTTATAAAATAAATATGAGTGACGTATAATTGTTTTCCCTTGTCCTACGGCTCGGTCTTGCCTCGGCTCGCCGCCGCCGAAAGGCTCTTTCTTTTTGGCATCAAAAAGAAACAAAAACTGCCGGCTGAAAATTTTTCTTTCGAAGTTAGTATGTTGGCTTAGGCAGTGCAACCCGAAAAATTTGTTAGGCCGGATTTAAGCAGAACGGGGAGATCGTGCTATGGCTTAGCTGGGCGGATATACTAAGAAATTAAAGTGCTGATAGTAACGATTTGTAAAACGACGTCAATAGTAGCCGGTAGTTATCGGATGACGATCCCTCTGGGAGATTTATCCTTTAACTTAATGGTATTGGGGATTGGCCTGCATTACTGAGCATTCCGATAGAAAGCTTAATATATAGTTAACATGGAGGCTGTATTTTTGTGCAAAATATTTTTGGTCAATCTAATTCTTCATGGTAAAGCATCAATTTCAAAACGATCCGTTGCATAACAGGGATGTTTTCGATCAGATTTACAAGGAGTACCATAAGGCTGTATATGCCAATATTTTTAAGCTGATCAAGGATACTTCTATCGCTGAGGACATTCTACAGGATGTATTTTTTGCGCTTTGGGAAAATAAGGCAAAACTAGATCCTGAACAACCGGTATCGGCATGGTTATTTGTTGTGAGCTACAACAGATCAATATCTTACCTCAGAAAGAAAATAAAGCAAAATATAAGCTATGTAGATAGTTATGATCCTTTTCATACTGTTGCAGAAGAAATATTTCCTGATCAATACCTGATTGAGGCAGAACTCAACATGCTTGAAGAAGCTATAAATGCACTATCTCCCCAGAAACAAAAGGTATTCAGGTTATGCCGGTTTGAAGGGAAATCGCAAAAAGAAACCGCACAGCTCCTGGGATTATCTACTGAATCGGTAAAAGACTACCTAAAACAATCCAAATACTTCATCAGGGAATATATGCTGTCCAGAAATCCAACTGGCGGAATTATCAGTGTATCGGTTTTGGTTATGTTAATACATCTGTAGTTTTCTTAATGGTAACTTAATGTTTTAATAACATAGTTGGTCACCCCCATTTCACCCCCTTCAGCGTATTTAAAAGCAGATGAAAGAAATAAAGGAACTCATAGATAAGCTATGGTCTAACCAGATCAGTTTAGAAGAGCAGCATAAACTCCTGGAATCTTTACAAAAAGATTCAGCAGGATTAAAGTCTGATTTAAAAACTGGCTATGATCTGGAGCTATCAGAGGGTAAGAAAGAAATTACGGAAAAGCGATTCGAGCATATTTTAGCCCGGCTCCATATCCGGATGGATGATCACGAGGTAAAACATAGTGCAAAAATATTTCCACTCTACCATTGGATAAAAATGGTAGCTGCTTTATTAGTTGTTGCCTTAGCTACAGTGCTATATTTTAACCATAACCATGCCCCACAGAAGAAAGGACCAGCAGATCACTATGTACAGGTAAAAAAAGAAATCCTCAGGCAGCCATACAATTCTGGCAAAAGTGCAATGATTATAAATCTTTCTGATGGTTCACGCGTTACCCTGCAGCCCAGGAGTTCATTGAGTTATTATGAACCTTTTGATAGCAGAAGCAGAAATATCAGTATGAAAGGTGAGGCTACTTTCAAAGTTGCTAAAGATAAGCACCATCCTTTTATCGTAAGTGCAAATGGCTTTACCACAACTGCACTGGGTACCGAATTTACCGTTAACACCAATAAAGAGAATCGGCTTACGGTAAAGTTGATAGAAGGGAAGGTAGTTGTTAAAGCTGGCTCCGAAAGCAGGATGAAAATGAGCGATGTTTATTTAATTCCCGGAGAGCAGTTATCCATTAATACCAAATTAAAGGTGCATAGCCTGATCAATTTTAGAGATTCGGATAAAGCAGTTAAGCCGCAACAAGTACTAAGCGTAGCCACAAAGGATGCACTCCAGTTTAATGAAACGCCTTTGAGTGAGGTGTTTAGCAGCTTATCGAAACGCTATGACGCCGACCTTGTTTATGAGGGAGTTGAAGCGGCCGAACTGCAGAAATTATACTTTACGGGTAGCGTTGGTCCCGACGAAAAATTGAATACAATACTGCCTGTTATCTGTAACATGAACGGGTTAACTTATAAACTTACCGCTAAAAGCATCACCATCAGCAAACAAAAATAATTTTTAACCCTGGTTTTAACCAAAATGAATGTCCCCCTAAATGGGATAAAGGGACGCTATTGCTTAATTTTTAATTATACCATGCAAACAAACAAACTTAAAAAGACAATCAGAAAATTCAAATGTTTTGCCGCATTTGCGCTACTGACCATGATTACCCATGCTGTTTATGCACAGCAGAATACTTCGGTTAAAGGAACCGTAGTTGATGAAAAAGGTGCTACACTTCCCGGGGTATCGGTAATGATGGTAGATCAGACAACTAAAAAACAAGAAAGTACGGTTACCGATTTAAAAGGAATATTTGTTTTTAACAATGTTAAAATAGGAAACAGGTACGATTTTTCTTTTAATTATGTCGGTTACGAAAAAAAGACATCACCTGGCTTTCTAATCAATCCGGGTACCAATAATTCTATACTCATCCGTATGGAAACCAGTTCTTCAGGTTTGAATGATGTGGTAGTGGTAGGTTATGGCAGCCAGCGGAAAACCAAGATTACCGGAGCAATTTCGCAGGTAAAATCAGAGGAACTAAATAAATACGCTGGCAGTAACTTCGCCCAGCAACTCGCCGGTAAAGCAGCTGGTGTGGTGATTAATGATGCTTCGGCGCAGCCAGGTACCGATCCACAGATCGTGATACGCGGTATCGGTACGCTTACGGCAGGCGTAAGTCCTTTGGTAGTGGTAGATGGTTTTCCACTTTCTGAAGGAAGTTCGCTCAATACCGTGAATCCACAGGATATAGAAACCATTGATATCCTAAAGGATCCGGCATCAGCAGCCATTTATGGTTCAAGGGCTGCCAATGGGGTGATCCTGATTACCACTAAAAATGGTCGTTCAGATAAGAATACCGTTTCTTTCGACTTTTATACTGGTGCGCAGGTGCGTGCAGATAAAGTTGATTTTGTAGACGGTTATCAGTTTGCCCAACTGAATACCGAAGCACGTGACTGGGGCTATGTATCCAGAAACCCAACAAGCAGAAGTATTAGCGATGATTATGCCACCAGGGTTTCGAAGGGTGCAAATAAAAGAGATTTAAGGTTAAACTACATTCAGCCCTATTTAAATAATCAGCCAGGTTTAACCAATACCGATTGGTTGGATGAGATTTTTCGAACGGCCCCCATCAGCAGTTATAATGTTGCAGTCTCAGGTGGAAACGATAAATCTAAATATTATTTCTCGGGCAATTATTTTGATCAGGACGGGATTGTGATAGAAACCGGACTGAAACGTTACAGCATGTCGTTTAAGTTTGATTCCAAACTCTCTAAATCATTTGATGTAGGATTGAGTATTAACCCAAGTTACAACCGTCAGAAATTTTTCCAGAATGATGCCAGCAGGAGCAGTGATGCCATTGGTGCCGCACTGATTATGTATCCTTTTTTCCCTGCAAGAAACAACGACGGCTCTTTGGCCATAAGCCAGCAGATTACAGCGAATACACCGGAAGATGGTGCCCTTGGTGAAAATCCTGTTGCAATAATGGAAAAAACGAAATACAATAAAAACCTGTTCCGCACCTTTGGTAATGCCTACCTTAATTTTAAACCCATTACCGGGCTTACTTTTAAATCGCTTTTAGGTGGAGATTACAGCAATAGTTTTATCGACTTTTTTACCCCATCTGATGTGGGTGAATACCGTACGGCAGCACCAAAACCAGCCCGGACGAGCGAAACAAATGGCTCGGTGATCAATTACCTTTGGGAGAACACCCTTACTTTTGAAAAGACTTTTGGGAAACACGATATCAATATTCTTGCCGGAACCACTTTTCAGAAAGAATCTGGTAACAGTACGCTGGTTTCGGGTACCGGAATTCCTGATAATAATATTGACAACATCGCAGGTGCATCTTCATTTTCTGTGGTTCCGCAAAGGTACGTCTGGACACAGCTTTCTTACCTGACCAGATTACAGTATGCTTATGCAAACAAATACCTGTTTTCGGCAGCCATCAGAAGAGATGGTTCTTCAAGGTTTGGCCAGGATGCCAAATGGGGTAATTTCCCATCGGTAACTGGCGGATGGATTGTGAGCAGGGAAGATTTTTTTCCAAAGGTAAACTGGATTGATTTATTAAAGTTCAGGGCTACTTACGGCAAGGCCGGAAATAATCAGATTGGTAATTACAGTTCGTATGCCCTTGCAAATCCGCTAAGTTATGTAAGCGGATCAACACTTCTTCCAGGCTTTGCTGCAGTTAACCTGGCAAACAGTACACTGTCCTGGGAAACTAAAACCTCTTATAATTTTGGAATGGACTTAGGGCTTTTCAAGGTATTGAACCTTTCTGCCAATTATTACTCAATGGTCACTTCAGATCTTTTATTGCAGGTTCCCGTACCCTCGCAATCGGGTTATGATAGTGCACTGCAAAACGTAGGCAGGGCAAGCAACAAAGGCCTGGAGCTCGAGCTCTCTGGTACAAATATTAAATTCGGTCCCTTAAGCTGGAATTTTGGTGCAAATATCGCCTCTAACAAAAATAAGGTATTGGAACTGGGGCCAGGGCAGAACCAGATTGTTACCGGTACCAATAGCGCATTCAGAACCAAAGTGGGTGGCCCCATTGCCGAGCTTTATGGTTATAATGTAACCGGTGTATATAAAAACCAAAGTGAGATAGACAATAGCCCGCACGTTGCCGGAACCCTGTTGGGCGATTATATTGTGCAGGATGTGAACGGCGATGGAAAAATAACGCCCGATGACCGGATGGGCTTCGGTACCTATGCACCAAAAATTACTTATGGTTTCAACAGTAGTCTGGCTTATAAAAGTTTTGAACTGAGTTTCTCCATCAACGGAATATGGGGAAGGAAGATTTATGATAATGGATTAGTCAATATGGAATCCGGAGAAGGTTTCTCGATGGCCGATACTTATTATTACGAGAACAGGTACCATCCTGTTAATAACCCAAATGGTTTTTTGGCACAACCCAATACCAATTATTCTGCCAACAGGCTAAATACCAATGCCTCGAATATTTTCTTCCAAAAGGCTGATTATATCCGCCTGCGTAATGTTCAGTTTACTTATAACCTGTCTTCAAAATTATTGTCTAAACTAAAAGTATCCAGGGCAAGTGTATATGTAACGGGGAATAACCTGCTTACCGTAACTAATTTTCGGGGATTTAATCCTGATGCCACCAGCGATAACGTACTTACTTCAGGCTATTCTAATTCCAACTATCCTGTGGCCAGGTCTTTTGTAGCAGGTTTCAATTTAACCTTTTAATGTAAAGCAACATCTTAATTATATGAAACCATCATCAAGCTTGCCGCTTAAAAATCATAATATACCGATGAAAAAAATAATCAATAAAATACTTGTTACAGGAGGACTTTTTTGTCTTTTAGTAATAACTTCCTGCACTAAAGAACTCAACCAACAGCCCATTACCTCCAAATCTCTCACTAATTTTCTCACTACAGAAACCGAAGTTGAAGAGTATGTGAACGCGGTTTACGGTACCTTACAATTAAACGGCTTATATGGCCTTTATCTGCCTGCCATCGGAGAAATTCCCTCAGATAATACATTTGATGAAGTACCTGCAAACGACAGCGGAATGTATGGCCAGCTCGATCAGTTTACTACGGTTGCCTCCAATGGTATGCTTTCAGATTTATGGAAGAATTCCTACCAGGGCATTCAGCGCGCCAATACGGTACTGAACAGAATAGATGGTATTCCTTATGCCAGTGCTGCCGTAAAGCAGGCCAGAAAAGGGGAAATGCATTTTGTACGTGCCCTGCTTTACTTTAATATGGTTCGTGTGTTTGGCGATGTGCCTTTGGTGACCAAAGAAACCACCAACCCCAACGAGTTTTTTGGGCAGGGACGCACAAATAAAGATCTGGTGTATGCGCAGATTATTTCAGACCTGACCAATGCCATACAAGAATTACCTGCAAGTACCACTACATCTGGAAAAGCTGTTAAAACAGCTGCCCAATCTTTAATCGGGAAAGTCTATCTGACTTTGGGCAAATTTGCAGAAAGTAAAGCCGTACTCACTGATGTAGTTGCTTCAGGGAAACATACGCTACTCGCAGAACCTGCAGATATTTTTGCGTTGAACAATAAAAACAACGCAGAAATTATTTTTGCCGTGCAGTTTGCATCAGGTATAAACGGAAATAGCGAAGGCAGTTCAGCTTATCAGCAGTTCAGCCCGTCGGGTACCATCAGCGGCGCAAAAGGCCATAACCTGCCAACCAAAAGTTTTTATCAGTTATATAGTGCTTCAGATAAACGCAAAACAGCTTATGTTGGTCTAACCAGTGCCGGAACCCCTTTCTCTACTAAACTGAAGGCTTCAGCAACAACACCGGTAGATGGAGGCAGTAATTTTGTGGTATTGCGTTATGCAGATGTCTTGTTAATGCTGGCTGAAGACGAAAATGAGCTGGGGAATACTGAGACAGCAAAAACTTACCTGAATCTGGTACGAAGGAGAGCAGGCCTGGCCGATGCCACACAGCAGAGTCAGGTAGATGTTAGAGATGCAATTACGCTGGAGAGAAGATTGGAGTTGATAGGGGAAGGCCATCGTTGGTTTGATCTGCTCAGAACAGGTACCGCTGTTTCAGTAATGAACGCCTGGTTTGCCTCGCAAAATATAACCACCAGAATTACAAACCGCGATCTCTTGCAGCCTATTCCGCAAGACCAGATTGATACAGACCCCGCAATTAAACAAAATCCATAAATACCATCAAATTTTAATAAAAACGAAATGAAAAGAATTATTTTACAGTTATCCATAGCATGTATTGCCTTTAGTGGGTTTGCACAATCGGTACCAGAAGCTAGCTTAAAAGAAGTACTTAACCCTAAAAGCCAAAGGGTATTGGTTACTGCCCATCGTGGTGACTGGCGCAATACGCCTGAAAATTCAATCCAGGCCCTTAAAAACTGTATTGCTATGGGAGTAGACATTATGGAACTGGATCTGAAGAAAACAAAAGACGGCCAGCTGGTGATCATGCACGATCAAACCATTGATAGAACCACAACAGGAAAAGGTGACGTTTCTGATTATACCCTGTCTGAAATAAAAACATTTTTCCTGCGCTCAGGTTCGGGGCATCCAACTAAACACCATATACCAACCTTTATTGAAATACTGGCCATTGCGAAAGATAAGATCATTATTGATGTAGATAAGGGATATGATTATTATCCTCAGGTAATTAAGGAACTGCGCGAACAGGGAATGATCGGCCAGGCCATCGTTAATATAAAAGGAAGTACACCATTACCCCAGATAGAGCAGGAGGTAGGTAAAATTGAGGAAGACATTACCATTATGCCAATAGTAGATATGAAAAGAGCTGATGCTTCAGAAATTATCGCAAGTTATAAACCCCATCAAAAAACCATTATCCAGGCCAACTTCAGTACGGATACCTTATCGGTTTTAAAAAATATCGCCAGCCTGAGGGCAAATTATGGTTTATGGATCAATAGCTTATGGCCGGAACAGAACGGTGGTCATGATGATGACCTGGCAGTTGAAGAAAACAAAAAGGATGAAAGCTGGGGCTGGCTGGTTAGCCGTAAAGCAAACCTGATCCAGACCGACCGGCCAAAAGAACTTATTGAATATTTAAGAGCAAAAAAACTTCATAAATAGCATATTTGGTTGGATTTTGATTAAGTATAGCTAAGGATTGTATAGAGGTTGTATCATAAAGACTCCAATAGAATGGTCGTCATCTCGACCGGAGCAACGCGTAGTGGAGAGATCTATCAAGGCAGATTTCTCGACTGCGTTGCACTCCGCTCGAAATGACGGTAACACAAGGGAATTTTTACGTGAAGATTAATTAGGCATTTATATTGATTTTTATAAAATAAATTATCCCTCAGATTGACAGTTCAACATTTATGATACAGCTTCTTGTTTAAATTTCGTTCAGTTCAAATTTTATGAACTGGAATCAATAGTTTGAGGTTTTTCCATACTGGCTATTAAATTTAACCGCTTTCCTTTATCTTTGCCGTTAATTTAATATCCCCAATTCGTGATTAATGTAAATAATATCTCCGTTTCATTTGGCGGAACTACCCTTTTTAGTGATGTAACCTTTTCGATAAACGAGAACGATAAAATTGCGCTAATGGGTAAAAATGGTGCAGGCAAGTCGACCATTCTAAAGATCATTGCCGATGTAGCCAAACCTACCTCCGGTAACGTAACAGGTCCGAAAGAAGCGGTGATTGCGTATTTGCCCCAACATTTGCTCACTCATGACAATGTTACTGTTTTCGAGGAAACCATGAAAGCCTTTGCAGAGGTAAACCAGATGCAAAAAGAGCTTGATGAACTGAACGAGCAACTTACTATCCGTACCGATTACGAAAGTGATGATTATATGAGGCTTATTGAGCGCGTATCGGAACTGAGTGAGCAATTTTATTCTATAGAAGAAACCAATTATGATGCGGAAGTAGAGAAAGTGTTGAAGGGTTTGGGTTTTGAACGCAAAGACTTTAGCCGCCAAACATCTGAGTTTTCGGGTGGATGGCGTATGCGCATTGAGTTAGCCAAGATTTTATTGAAGAAACCTGATCTGATCTTACTGGATGAGCCTACCAACCACATGGATATCGAAAGTATTCAATGGCTGGAAGATTTCCTGATCAACTCAGCAAAGGCTGTAATGGTGATCTCACACGATCGTACTTTTGTAGATAATATTACCAATCGTACCATCGAGGTAACCATGGGCAGGATTTATGATTATAAAGCCAAATATACCCATTACCTTCAACTGCGTGCTGATCGCCGTATCCACCAGTTAAAGGCTTACGAAGAACAACAACGTTTTATTGCCGATAACCAGGAATTTATCGATCGTTTCAGGGGAACTTATTCTAAAACCTTACAGGTGCAATCGCGCGTAAAAATGCTCGAGAAGCTTGAAGTGATCGAAATTGATGAAGTAGATACCTCGGCATTACGATTGAAGTTTCCACCATCGCCACGTTCAGGTCAGTATCCGGTAATGGTAGAAGAGCTTACCAAAACTTATGGTGATCATGTGGTATTCGAAAAAGCATCCATGGTGATCGAACGCGGAGAAAAAGTGGCTTTCGTTGGTAAAAATGGTGAAGGTAAATCGACTATGATTAAAGCCATTATGGGGGAGATAGATTTTGAAGGCGGTTTAAAAGTAGGGCACAATGCTAAAATTGGCTATTTTGCGCAAAATCAGGCCGCATTACTTGATGAGAATCTCACCGTATTCGAAACCATTGATCAGATTCCGTTAAGCGACGGCTCAATAAAAATTAAAGATCTTTTAGGTGCCTTTATGTTTAGTGGCGACGATACCACTAAAAAGGTCAAAGTACTTTCTGGTGGCGAGAAAACACGTTTAGCGATGATTAAACTGTTATTAGAGCCGGTAAATGTATTAATCCTGGATGAGCCGACCAACCATTTGGATATGAAAACCAAAGACATTATTAAAGATGCATTGAAAGATTTTGATGGTACTTTAATTTTGGTATCGCATGACCGTGATTTCTTAGATGGATTGGTACAAAAAGTATTTGAATTTGGTAATAAACGTGTTCGCGAACACTTTGAAGATATAAAAGGATTCTTAGCCTATAAAAAAATGAATAGCCTGAAGGAAATTGAGCAGGGCTAAACAGGGATTCCCAATACTAAAATTGAAAAGCAGTTCTGAAGAGAGCTGCTTTTTTTTTTAAGCTAGCACCGCGAATGGTCTCGAAGCATCGTCATTGCGAGAAGGCTTTTTCAGCCGACGAAGCAATCTTAATGCGGTCGCTATAAACCCATAGTTGGAAGATTGCTTCGTCGTTCCTCCTCGCAATGACGATCCTATTTAAAATCAAACATGGTACTTGATTAAAGGTCAGTGGCCAGCATCTTTTTATATAAGCAAGACCCAATATCATTAATTTAAGCACTGAGAGCGGTTTCGAAGCATCGTCATTTCGACCGCAGTGGAGAAATCTTTTAAGATAGTCCAAAGATTTCCCCCATTTCGCGGTGCTACATCCGATAGCTATTGATAAGATTGACTACCAACCCGATACAAAAAGTGATCAAGTTAAAGAACAAGAGCGGCAATTTCTTCCTCAGAGGTTTCTACCCGGCTAACATCCGTTTGGGCAGCAGCAAAATGATCGATGGTTAAATTGGTTGCTTTGTCCATAATCAAAGCATGGCGATTGGTGTTACCTTTTAATTTTAACGTACTGCTGTCGAGAATTTCAGTATACAGCCCCTCGGTACAGGTGTTAATATCGGCAAAGGCATTTCCCTTAAGAATAATCTGGAGAAATTTGGTAGTGAGCCTAGCTTCTGTTTTCACTACTGCATTTTGATCGGCCTCAATGCGGTAGATATCGTTTACATAAACAATAAGTTTACACTTTTCTTTCTCAAGACCTGTAATGCGTAGTATTTCGCCTTGCTGCGTCACTTTCACATTTCCAGTGTTATCATCGGCGTAAGATACTCCAATGGAAGTCCCTTGAACCAATGTTACTTCTACATTGCCCTTTATCACAATCTTTCTAAAGTTTTTAATGTTGTAAAGTAATGTCCTGTTTTTTTCTGCAGCGCTTAAATTGTTTGGAAGAGTAGCCATCAAGGTTGTTAAGGCAAATGTCATGGTGATCAGCGTTTTAATTGAGGTTTTCATCTGGTATTTAATTAAATGTTATTTTTTTTATACGATGGTAGTCTGTTTACTACTGCGAATCAGTTTGTACCAACATTATTCAGTTGCAGGGTTAACCAAGCTGGTGCCAAAATGAAAATATGCCCTTAATTGCTTCTTAGCGGGTGTTTCTGCTCATTTGCTTATCGAAGGCTGTTCATTTATGAACAGTTGATGTGCGGCGGCGAACAGTTTTTGTTTACAGTGTTAAAGAGCCCGGATTAACAGAGTGTTTGCAAATGGTAGAGGTTAGAATTTTTCAAATACATCGGAGGGTTGATGGCAGTATACAAAGGGCGTCATTTCGACCGCAGTGGAACCCCAAGGCTCTGCTAAGCAAAATCTTTTAACATAGTTTAAAGATTTCTCCATTTCGCTGCGCTTCAGTCGAAATGACGGCGATTTTTTAAATCTGTTATTGAAGCTTGCTAAAGGACTTGTTAACCTGAGTTCGATTAATGTTTGATGTACTTTATTAGGACTAATTGGCTTAGCCGTTTCGTGATATTGAATTTATTTCAGCATCTTTCCTGTTAAACCGCGTTGCTATAAAGACCCTGAAACAAGTTCAGGGTGACGACCGTTCATACAAGGCGCCAAATAACCCAAATTAAAGCACATATTAATCGAACTCAGGTTGTTAAATAATCTTTGAAGTGAAATCGCATTACGATATACCTTTTATTGCCGTTAAAAAGCTTCGAGGTTTAAAATCTGTGCCTTATATGCTACCGGAAGAATTAAGTTTCGTAACGGTTTGTTCACTTTCAGTTTTCGGCTTATTTTATATAGAGTAAGAACTGATTTAATGGGTTTTCCTTCCCCGAGCTCAAGCAACTCATTCACTTTAAGTGGAACGATCAGGGCCTGTATTTTTCGCATTAACAGATACCTCAGCGCACCCAGGTGTTTTTTGTACTGATCAAAAAGATCATGAGAAAAACAGCTGCAAATTAAGTTTTCCTCTAACTGTTGTTCATGCATCATTTGCCAGGTAGCAAAACTAGTTGGAAGCCCGTTTATTTCCATGCGGTGACCAACCAGATAGAAAGTGTTGAATATTTCCTCCTTTTCTGTTAAAGTGAGTTTTCTTTCCAGCACTTCAAAAGCGCGGATGGAATAGTCAATCAGCATAAATAATACATCTCTATAGGCCCAATCTGGAATTTTAGCATTTCTTCCAGCTTCAACATGCTGATGGATAATGGTAATCTGATCTATCGCTGCATGGGCTTCAGTTAAAGTAGAAAATACGATTTTTTGTGCATAAGCAACCGTAGAAAACAGTCTTCCTAATGGATCTTTGGGCAGTTTGCCTGTAAAATATAACCAATCAACAGCTTTATTCAGGCTGAATTCTGCTGCGGCGCCAGCAAAAATAAAAAGAACAACATCTGTATTGCCCCAAATTTTCCTTACGATAGAATGTTTATCTACAAAGTCCATAATGCGCTTCTAATATTTCAATTTTTTTGATGTTGATACGGCACAGTATCAAAGGGATAATTCCAAGAATACCAAAAGAACAATCTATCATTTGCCAAAATATGGGAATCTGACGGATGTTCCCGGCAATTAAGGCCAATGGAACGATCGCAATACAGCAGATGATACCAAATTCGATTACCCATTTGTTTTTTACAGGATCTTTTAATGGACCGATAAAAAGAACGGCCAGCATGAGATGGGCAAAGGCCAGCCAATCGGTGCCATAACTTAAAAATGGATAATGTAGATTGGTCGTTTTAACCGCGTGATAAACTTTTCCAAGCCAAAGTTGCAGGCTAATTGGTAAACTTTCCACATGTTTAACCAGATAGGCCATTTCAGTTTCTAAGGGAAATGCAGTTAATCCGCTTATCGCCAATCCTGCAATAATTGTACAGATGTATATTTTGGCATATTGTCTGAGATTTTGTTCTTCTCTGTGCATAGCTTGCTGTTAGATAATATTGATTTGCAGATATGGTAAACTTGATGGAATAAACTGCTTTATTTTCTATGTTTTGTAAAGTGCTTTGTATTTCAAAGTAAAAACTAAAAACTGAATATTCCAAAAAAAGTTGAAGATTTTCGACATGATGATTTTTTTTATCTTCTTGTATTTAGATTGGAAATAGGGAGACAGTTGTGCTTAAAGATGGTGGAGCAGGGGGGACTTGAATTGAGTGTACACCAGGCAAGGGGCTAATTTAAAAAGCAAAAGCGCCAGCATCGCGCTGGCGCTCTTGTTATCATTAACTAAACTAAATCAACGCACTGCTGCTAGCAGTTGTCTCATTCGTTAAACAAATATCCTTCAGATTGACAATTAAAACGAAGATGGTTGTTAAATAGGGAAAATGTCCTGTTGAGTGGGTTTTGGCGGAATTTAATTTCGTTTGTAGTTTTAATTATACTTTTAACAAGATTTTATTCTTTTTTTATGATCTGCATAAGGGTTTAATAGAGAGTATTCATATATTTGGGTATTCATTATAAAACTAAGCCTAAAAGAAATAAATAGACTAATCACTATAATGGAATTATACACTCCTGACCAAACTGACAGAGATATTTTAGCACTTTTACAAAAAGATGCAAGGCTAACCTACAAAGAACTTGCCGCTATACTACATCTTTCAAAATCTCCGATTCAGGAACGTGTAAAACGCCTGGAACGCTTAGGGTTCATTTCTTCTGTAGTGGCATTAATTGATCCTAATAAATTCGGCAACTGTATGATCTGTTATTTGCAGGTTCAGCTTACCAATCATTCTGTTAATACTTTCAGGTTATTTCAGCAGGAGGTAAGCAAATTCGATGAAGTATTGGAATGTTATCATACTACGGGCGGCTTTGATTTTATGTTAAAGGTTGTTGCCAGAAATATGATCGCTTATAACGATTTCCTAATCAACAAATTTGGTCGCCTGGATAACATAGGTACCCTGAATAGTTCACTTGTAATTACACAGGCCAAACGCGAAACTGCCCTGCCTGTTTAGAACTTAAAATAATCTATTTACTTTGATGATTCGTAACAAATCAACCTGATATAAACCTGATCGAAAACTGTGTTTCGTTAAGTTGTATTGTTTTTAGCGAGAAATCAAAGCCATGGTTTAAAAGAATTTCGCGCACTAAGGTCAGTCCAATTCCCTGTCCATCTTTTTTAGTGCTGAAGAATGGACTGAACAGCTGTTCAGTATCTTGTTGAGAGATTCCTCTTCCTGTATCTGATATTGTGAGCATTTGCTTAGACTGATCTAGCGTTAATGTAATTTTTCCTGTATTTTCGATGGCTTCAATTGCATTTTTAATAATATTGATCAGTGCCTGTTCCATTTGTTCAACATCGGCCGGGATAAAATAGCTTTCATGAGACCCTTCAAAATCAATTTTGATATTTTTTTCGTTTGCAGGAAAATACATGAGTTCAGTTACCGATTTTATCAGCTCAATCAGGTTTATTTTTTTTCTGTTTGCCGCTGGTAGTTTAACCAGATCTGCAAAGTTGCGCATAAAAATATTTAGGTTCTGATTCCTGTCTACAGCAACCTTTAATGCGTTTTTTAAGGAATAGTCCTGTTCGTTTAGCCATAGATTTTCTTGTGATAGCGCAGTATTGATGATCGAATTTACCGGTCCTATCGTATTGTTTACTTCGTGTGCCATCATTCGGATCACTTTACTGTACACACCTTTCTCTGCCGCAAAAATTTCGGCAGTTACCTCTTCTATCATGATAAAAATACGCTCAAAACCCCGGTCAATAAATCTGGATTTCTGGATCTTATAGGTATGCATCCCGTTACCGCGCACTACTTTAGAACTGCCTGTTTTTATTTCATGTATCTGGCATTCAATCAGATCTTGGTTGTTGGCTAAAATTTCGGTCGCTTTTGGGTTAATCTGTTTAACCTGCTTATCGTAATCTAAAATAATAATGCCGGTAGGCGAGGTTTGAATCAGTTTTTCGAGAAAAAAGTGCTGTTCCTGTTGTTTTGTCCGTTCCGTTCTAAGTTCATCAATCATCCGGTTATAAACATCTACCAGTTCATCTACTTCCTTTTTGCCGGTAGATAGAAATTTAACATTAAAATCTTTATCTTTTATTGCCGAAACACCCTGACTCAGATAGCTAAGTGGCGCAATTAACTGTTTGTATAAACTCAGTGAAATTAATATCGAAATGATAATAAATACCTCAGCAAGCAAGAAAATAAGCTTATTTTCTTTAAAAATGAAGTAGCTCATCACCAGACAGATCAGGTGGAGCAGCACTAAAAAAAGGATATATTTAGTCTTCAGTTTCATTAAAAGGGATTTGATATTTTTCCAACCGGCGGTAAAGTGCATTTCGCGTAATGCCCAAAGATGCAGCGGCTTTTGTAATCCTGTTTTTATGAAAATTCATGGCTTGTTTAACCATTTCAGCTTCCATCTGCTCTAAAGTCATCGTGCCAACGCCAGGCAATTTAACTTTTTCGTTCCTTAAAGGGGATAAATTCAGTTGAGATTGAAACTCATCGATTCCCAATTCATTTTTATGGCTGATCAATACTGTTCGTTCTACCAGGTTTTTTAACTGCCTGATGTTTCCCGGCAAGGCTAGTTGTTGCAACCAGCGCATTGCCGCTGATGAGATGGATAAATCGGGCCGGTTATAAATCTCTTTCATGTTGTTAATGAAGAAATTTACAAGTAATGGGATGTCTGATGGACGTTCTCTTAAAGCAGGCAGATGAATGGTGATTAAATTGATCCTGTACAATAAATCTTCTCTGAACAGACCCGAAGCCACCATTTCGTTCAGGTTTTTATTGGTGGCGCAAACTACCCTGGTATCAACCGTTTTGGTGCGGCTGCTGCCCAAAACCTCGTAAGTTCTGTCTTGCAGTACTCTTAATAATTTAACCTGACTCGAAGCTTCCAGATCGCCAATTTCATCCAGGAATATGGTGCCCTTGTTTGCCATTTCAAAACGGCCGGTTCTGTCAAAACGGGCATCGGTAAATGCACCCCGAACATGGCCAAACATTTCACTCTCAAATAAAGAGGAAGAAATACCGCCCAGGTTTACTTTTACGAAGGCTTTACTCATGCGGTTGCTGTTTTCATGGATCGCTTCCGCAACCAGCTCTTTTCCCGTGCCACTTTCACCTGTAATCAGAATTGAGGCATTGGTAGATGCCACACGGCCAATGGTTTCGAGGATGGCTAACAAACCCGGATCTTCTCCAATAATCTGCTTAAAATTATATTTTTTATCGAGCTCTTTTCGGCTTCTCGATATTACTTTTTTGCCGTTTAACTGTAGTAACGTTTCTACCGACTGTAATACATAGTCATTGTTCCATGGTTTATTGATAAAATCATTTGCACCCAGTTTCATTCCCTGTACAGCAAGTTCGATGCTTGCCCATCCAGTAATCAATATTATAGGCACAGCTGCATCAAAAGTCCTGATTTTTTTGAGCAGGTCCATACCTTCTTTACCAGAAGTACCAATAGAAAAGTTCAGATCCAGAATAATAAGCTCAGGCTTTTGGGTTTTTACTACCTCAAAAGCCAGAACAGGACTATCTGTGCTCACGATTTCATTTCCATTGCTTTTTAAAAGAAGCGAAAGTGAAGTACGTACAGCTATATCGTCATCAACAATTAATATCATATGCGAAGTTAAGTATAAGTATTATTCTTCATGCAATGCAACAGCAGGATGGATGCTGGCAGCCTGTTTACCGGGATATAACGAGCAGAACAAAACCAATAGGTAAATGAATACTACCGATAAGAGCATGGCAATGATATAAACACTTGCCGGAATGTTAAAAACACTCAGCAATGGAAATTGGATAGCAAAGAAACAACCAACCAGTAACGATATGGTGGCCAATATAATCGCTTCCATTACCAGTTGGAAGGAAACCGATCGGCCGCTTGCACCAATCGCCCTGCGCAAACCGATCTCTCCTTTTCTCTTATTGATATTGTACCACAATACGCCAAATAAGCCTAATGCTACATTGATAATCAAAAAGCTGGCAATAATGATAAAAATAACCATAGGAATAATGGTTTGTCTGTTTCTCGAATCGCGCATTTCATCTACATGTTGTATTTCCACGGCGTTATGCGTAGAGGTTGCCATAAATTTATACAAGTTACTTTCAAAAGTGGCATCTGCACTTTCTCGTACTTTAATCAGGAGTGTACCGGTCCACCTTAGGTAACCCGTATCTAAAGGGCTGAATAAAGCATTACTGCCTGGCTGGAAATCTCCGTTGGCTTTAATATCAGCTACTACGCCAATAACTTTTAATTTGTTTTTGTCATCAAAATCGCCAATCAATTTTCCTGTTGCTTTTTGTTTTCCAAACATCTCATTTTTTAAGGTTTCATTAATAATAACCCCTTTGTCTTTGCTTACCGCATCTTCAGGTAAAAACCACCTGCCTTCGAGTAAAGAAACGTTCCATACTTTCTGATAATCATTGCCGACCATGTAATTACTCACACGATCGTATTTTCGTCTGTTATGCGTAAGTCCTGTACTCATAAAACTATCTGAATAGGGATAATTAGAACTTGAAAAGGAGATACTTTCGATTTGCGGCATAGCTTTTAACGATTTAGTGAGATTATCATAAAAAGTAACCAACGAATCGCGGTTTTTAGGAAGCTGGCCATTACCATAGGCAACCGACCAAACTCTTTTGTAATCAAAACCTAGTGGTTTGTTATAATTCTGGTAGTAATAAGTGAGGTAGGAAAAAACCGCAAATATCACCAGAAAGGAAATCAGAATTTCGGAAAGGAAAAGAAAATTCTGCTTCCTTTTATTCCATATTAATTTAAATAGGTGTTTAAACATCATAATATCTTTTAGGCTTTAAGGGCTTTAACTACATTCAATTTCGACATGCGCCAGGCTGGATAAACGCCAGAAATAAGTCCGAAAAATACGCAGGCAAGGAAACTATAGCACAGTACTGCGAAATTCATTGTAAGGCGCATGTTGGAAAGAAAATCGGATTCATTAATGAGCGCAATAACAATGAGCGACAGGATTATGCCGATAAATCCACCAAGAAAGGTAAGGATCATATTTTCAACAATAAACTGGTAAACCAATGTTTTTGAAGAGGCACCAAAGGCTTTACGGACACCGATTTCAGACGAGCGTTCCATAATTCTGGTAATGTTGATATTAACCAGGTTGATGGTTGGCAGTAGTAAGAAAAGCAGTATAAACCCGCCGGCCAAAGTAATTACTTTGGCAACAGCACCATTTGTAGAATTACCTCCGATTCTTCTGCTAACGCTGGTAAAAAACGGGTCGGCATTACAGTACAGTTTATCAAAATCTTTTGGAATTGGTACTTTCTTGATCATCTGGTTAAATTCCTTTTGTAATTTAGGAAGATCAGCTTTACTTTTTGCGAGCAGAACTGCATTGTAAGCTCCCATTACATCAGTGTTGTTGCGATTTTCTTTTGCAATACTGTAAGGTAAATACATATCGCCATTAAAATTCCGGACGGTTTCTGATACATTTTCAACAACCCCAATAACCCTGTAATTGATGTTATCTGCAGAAATAAATTTACCCACAACCGATTTTTCATCGCCAAAATAGGCTTCTTTTGTTTCTTTCGAAATTACCGCAACCAATTCTGCATGATCAATTTCCTTTTGTGAAAATGCTTTTCCTTCCAGAAACTTATATTCCAGTACATTCCAATAATCTGCATTGGTGTATTGATAACCTATAACCAGTTTTTTATTGTTTACATAAGCATTAGATGATTTTGAACCTGATGTAATGGCCAATTTTTGCAGGTTTTTTAAGGTAGCTACATAATGTTCCAAAAAATAAACGGAAACATTACTGCTGTTCATCCAGCCTTCTTTAGAATTTTTGATCTCAATTCGTTCTATGTATAACGATCTTTCTCTTTTATAATCGGGGTAATCCGGACTGATCATTTTATCAGCCAGTGCCGTAACCACCATCAGAATGGTGAGCGTAAAGCTGATCCCGAACAGGCTGATGAAGGTGAAGAATTTTCTCCGTTTCAATACAGCCAAGGCTATTTTAAAGTAATTTTTTAGCATAATTTCGGATTATTGAACTTGTGAACCATCAAATAGACGCACCAGGCGGTGTGTTTTATGTGCCATGCTTTCATCATGCGTTACCATAACAATGGTGGTACCTTCATTTTTATTCAGGTTGATCAGGATATCCATAATCTCGTTCCCCATCGCACTATCTAAATTCCCGGTGGGTTCATCCGCTAAAATAATCTGTGGATTGCCAACAATCGCCCTCGCAATGGCCACACGCTGCCGCTGACCGCCTGAAAGCTGTGTGGGGAAATGTTTTAAGCGGTTGCTTAACCCAACTTTTTCTAAAGCTGCTGTAGCAAGCAATTTTCGTTCTTTGGCTGATGATGTACGGTACAAGAGTGGTAATTCTACATTGTCCAATACCCGCAGATCATTGATCAGGTGATAACTTTGAAAGATAAAACCCAGTTTTTGGTTTCTGAATTTTGCCAGTTTCTGATCGGAGAACCGGCTGATATCCTGTTCATCGATTTTAATGTTTCCTTTTGATGGCTCATCCAGCAAGCCCATAATATTCAGGAGCGTGCTTTTACCACAGCCTGATGGACCCATGATCGAAAGAAACTCACCTTTAGCAATATCCAGGCTGATTCCGTTGATGGCAAGTGTTTCTACCGTATCGGTCCGGTAAACTTTTTCAATGTTTTGTAAGCGAATCATAATGTATAATTAGTAATTAAGATTTATTAATAGGTTATTTTTCTGTTTTTTTCGAAATCGTAAAGCGAGAGGTAACGAAGCTGGTAGTAAGCACCCCAGAAATCGCGGAGGGAGGAAACATAATCGCGTTTCGCCCTGTCGTTTTCCTGAAAGGCGATACTGAGGTCGGTAATGCTTAAGTTGCCTAAAACATACCGCTCACTGGCAATTTTATATTTTTCTGCAGCAATCTTTTCAGCTTCATCAGTAAGTAGGATTTGTTCTTTCATCATATTAAAAAGTGTTACCTGGGTTACAATCTGCTGCTTAAACGTCTGTTTATCCTGCTCTACAGCATAAGTGATAAATTGCTCGTTGGCCTGAGCCGTTTTGGTACGCGATTTAGATCTTCCCCAATCCATTACAGGGATAGCAAGCTTTAATTCGACAGATTGCTGGTTTTTTGGCGAACGGTAAATGTCGAAAGCGCTGTTTGCAGCATTGGAGAAACCGAGGTTAGCCCTTAAGGTAGCAACTAAGCCATTTTCACCTTTTGCTTTTGCTACATCTCTTTTGGCTTCTGCCAAACGGCGGATAAAGCCAATGGCATCCGAACGGTTTTCGAAAGCCTCGGCCAAAACTTTCTCTGTAATTACGGTCATTTGAGCCACTACTGCAGGCATATCCAGTTTAATCCTGTCGTCGCCTTCCATGCCAATGTAGCTCCGCAAGTTTAAGGTGGCAATTTCTACATCGCGTTTTGCGGTACCTACTGCTTTCTGCGCATTTAAAACTTCTAACTGAAGCTGCAACATTTCGTTTTTAGAGATTTTGCCCAATTCGAATTTTGTACCGGCAATGGTTAAAATGCGTTTGGTGTTTCCATAATTTAAATCGGCAATGTTCAGGTTAACCTGTGCCAGTAACAAATCGAAAAAATACTCTGTAACCGTAATGGCGATTTTTTCCTGCGTTTCTATAAAAACCTGTTTGCTTTCATTGAATTTTAAGGGTTCTATTTTCTTGTCCCATTTTAGGCTGTTAAACTGCAGTAAGGGCTGTGTATAACCAATGCCGTAGGGGATTCCATTGTAAAGCACACTGTTTCTGTCGAAATCATCAAAACGTTGGAGCTGTGTGGTTCCATAAACAGTTCCTCCGGTAGCGGCAATGCTCTGGCTAAAATTTAATGTCAATGAGGAGTTATCGTAGTGTACCGGTTGAAAAAGGATACTTCCATTGGGCTGTTGAACCTGCGTGTAGGTTTTGGTGTATCCCGGTAAAATCCCTTCCAGTGCGAGTTGTGGCTGGTAATTTGATTTAAATGTGCGCCACTCCCAATATTTGGTTTCTTTTACGGTGATGGCCTGTTTAGCGGCGATAGAATTTGCCTTCGCCATTTCCACAACCTGCTGTAAGGTGAATTTCAGGGTGTCTGTTTTTGGCAATGCGAAACCTTTCAAAGTAACCATGATCAATAAACCCATAAATAAAAATTTCCCTCGCATAGTCTTAATTACTGATGGTTATGGTTTTTGTGTTTTTATAATCGCCCATATCTGAGGTAATTACCTCATCGCCGGCCTTTAATCCGCTTAAAATTTCTACATAATCGAAATTGCTTAAACCGGTTTTAACGGCTCTGCGTTCAGCAATCCCATTTTTAAGTACAAAAACTTCTTGTAGGTTAGAACCATTAAATGCCGGACCATTGGCAATCCTTAATACGCCGTTTCTGGTGGCAGTAACCAGAAAAACATCGACTTTTTGGTTTGGACGAAGTTCTTTACTGTCTTTTTGGTTCAATTGAATATCGAATGAAACAATGGCGTTGCTGACTGAAGGAGAGATGTTTACAATGGAGCCGCGTAGCTGTGTATTGCCAATTCGGATAATGGCAGCCATATTGTTGTGGATTTTATCCAGCAGGTTATCTGACATGCTTCCGGCAACTTTAAAACCGCTTAAATCGGCAATTTTAACTAAAGCATCACCCTCATGTACACTCGAACCTATATTTTTGTTTACCCAGGTAATTACGCCGGGCCTTGTTGCAATTACATCAGCCAGATCGAGTTTTCGTTTTAGTGCATCGAGATCATTCCTTTGGATGGCCAAAGCAATTTCAGCTTCCCTGATTTCAATTTTCATGGTCTGCTGTTTGCTCCTGATCTCATTTTCCAGTTGAAGTTTTTCCAGTTCAGCAACTTTTAGGTCCAGTTCTGCGCGTTCTACATCTTCTTTTGTTCCTCCACCGGCTTTTAATAATCTTTTTGCTGAAGAAACTGCATCTTTAAGATTACTGATGCGTAATTGTTTAATGCTGTTATTGGATTTGATATCGAAAAAACTCTTCTCCAGATCCAATTTCAGCTTACGGATCTCATTTTCTTTTGATTCCATTTGAAACTGAAGTTTTCCATAATCTGTTTGGCTAACCGATTTATCAAGCAATAAAATAGATTGACCTTTATTTACTTTGTTACCGGCATCCATTAATACATTTTTAATTGATGCATTTATCGGACTTGTTAAAACCTCTTCGAATTCAGGTAGTACCTCGCCGGTAGCGTTAATGGTATTTTCAATTATTCCGGTCTCTACCTTCGCTGTAGTAATATCGGCATCGGTTAGCGATGGCTTAAAATAAAACCGCACCAACCATACAATAATCGTGAGAATAACGATGACGATAAAAATGATGAGGTAATTTTTCTTTTTCCTTTTCGAAGAAACTTCTTCTTCAATGAGTTTGTCCATTCAAATTAATTTACACCAGGCTTTACAATAGGGATGCCATTGTTAAGATGTTGTTTATTAGGTGTTTAATTTTTATTTTGGATTTAGAAATGCCCGATATCGAACATCCTGTTTATTATCGGGCAAAAAATTGAAATGCCGGGTTGTCAGCAGATTTGCGATAAAGGATTTAAGTCAAATATTTGTTACGGATAAAATCTTGCTGAATAACTACTTTAGTTAGATATTGGGTAACGGTTTATCTTATAATAAGATCATATTCGCTTGCTGTAGCTTGCCAAATGCCACAAAAAATATTTTTAGAACTGATCAAATTAACATCATACTATGTCGAATCAAAATAACGCAGCTAATACTACGGGGGCCTTAACAGATGCGGGGATAAGCCCGGATAAGAAAACATTTTTACAATCGCTCACCGAAGATTGGTGGGCGGTAATATTGGGAACAGTGATTATTGCCGCTGTACTTTATTTAACCAGCAATGGCATTGTAATCAGTTTACCTGCATTTAAATGGGCAAACGGTGAAGATCTTTTTGGCAAGATATTATCAGCAGCTAACTTATTGCGGATTGTTGAAATGGGGGCTGTTTTTCTGGCTTTAGCTTCAGTAGCTATAGGTTTATCAGGGGGTAATGTTGTACGGTTTGCTGGTGGTTTTGCGCTTATCTATTTGTTAGCCATTGTTTCCTTTATTATCGGAGGCAATAAAAGTGTATCTTATTTCGGATTGGAATATGTGGTATTTGCATTGCTTATCGGAATTGCGTTAGGTAACTTAATCAAGTTGCCGTCCTGGCTAAAAGAAGCGGTGCGCTCTGAATTTTATATTAAAACAGGTTTAGTCATATTAGGAACGACTATTTTATCGGCCGATTTGATTAAAGCGGGTTTACCTGGTATTATACAGGCGGTTATTGTTGTTACTGTAGTCTGGTTTTTTTCGATGTGGTTGAGCCGCAAGTTAAAAGTTGATGATGAATTTGGTGTGATATTAGCGTCAGCAGTATCTATATGTGGGGTTTCTGCAGCAATTGTAGCCGCCGGAGCTATTAATGGAGATAAACGTAAATTATCTTATGTAACCACTTTAGTATTGATTATGGCTATCCCGATGATGATCATTTTGCCCTGGGCGGTAAAGTATTTTCATATACCTGAAGTGATTGGAGGGGCTTGGCTAGGCGGTACTTTAGATACCACGGCAACCGTAACTGCTGCAGGAGATTTGGTTGGACCAATAGCTGTTAAAGCGGGAGTTATTGCCAAGTTTTCGCAAAATGTTTTTATTGGTGTCGCTGCATTTTTCATTGCAATATGGTGGGCCTATAAAAAACCTAAGGGTGATGATGGCGTAATCCTTAAAGCAGAACGGCCGGGATTGAAAATTGTATGGGAACGATTTCCGAAATTTGTATTGGGTTTTGTTGCGGCATCTTTAGTATTTTCTTTTCTTTTATCTCCTGCAACGGCAAAAAGTGTCGGCCCAACCTTAAATGGTTTACGCACTGTGTGGTTTGCAATCGCATTTATTTCTATTGGCATGGAAGCCAAATTTTCATCATTGGTTAAACTTCAGGGAGGGAAGCCTGCATTTACTTTTGTTACCGCACAAATATTTAATATATTCTGGACACTTTTATGGTCGTATATTTTATTTGGCGGGTATTTATTACCTGTGCCTGATTTTAAATAGGTGAAGCATTGGGGTTAATGAAGTCGAGAAATTTTTAAACTTTTCATAAAAATTCCACTACGATCGAAATGATGATACTTCAAAATCAATATTTTATTACAGACAGAATCGTCATTCCCGCGCATGGCTTTCGTGTGGACACATCTTTTAGTTTACATTTGTTTTTAGCGTCGTTGTCTAGGTCGATCGTCATGCTGATCCGATAACTATCGGATTTATTTCAGCATCTTTCATGCTAATAGCAAGCTTTGACATCTTAAAAACTATAATTTGGAAATAAATGTTATTTTTTCCGCTCTATGCCGCGGCAGCATGGTACTTTGGAGCGCCAAAGTACCCAAAGCGCTTTGTCAATCCAGCAATGGCCCCTTTACACAATCTCACGCACATCAAAAAAACAGCGGCACTTTGTTTTGTGTTCAATGCTATTTTGAGCTTTAATTCAACGATTACGAACACAAAACCACTGCGTTTCAGGTTTGGAAGTGCCATTTGGACTATTCTGCAACTGTTTTTTTGATTCTCCTGGCCCTTGGGATTGACGGCGTTCTTCGGTAAAACCTGTAAATTTATTAAAGCAAGCTAGCAAAACGTATAAAAAACCCAAATCAACAGATGTGTCCACACGATAGGACGCACTCGGGAATCTTTAAGCGCTTGAATTACGATTAAGTTGTCCTTTTTATTCAGAGGTATTCATGAGCACTCCGTGATTCCCAACTTGATTGGGAATCACGATTCCTCGCAGCGCACCAAAAAAGCGACATTTCTGTCGCTTTTTTTTACTCTTTTTGTTTCGTTATTTTGCCAATGCAACAGTTTGCAATGCATTTGTATCCAGGCTGTGGTTAGTGCAGCAAATCGATCCAGGTTCAATTTTGGTGTTTTACCCAATACCAGGGTATGTTTTTCAGTAGCTCCGCTCAATTTTAGATCGGCGTTGTTTTCGATTACGGTATATAAACTCTCCTTATTTTGTTTTCCTTCCAATCTGTGATTTTACTGATACAAAACTTAATGGGCAGATTTTATATTATCTTTAAACAAGAATCTTCAGCGCTTATCGCTAAGCTATTCGTTTAATTGGGCGAGGGGAGAGCCTTGAGAATCCTTTTTTTAACCAAATCATTTGAATATGAGAATTACAAAATTTAGCTACCTGGCTTTTTTGATTTGCCTGATTTATATCGGTTTTTCTGGTTTTAGTTCTGATAAACAGGTTTATTTGCGATTAGGTATAGTATCTGGTTTAACACAGGATAGTTTAGCTTATGCATCTGGTTTTAAGATGATCGGCGAATCGGTTCCGAAGATACTTTCACCTGCACTAACCGATGATCAGTTTAATGCCAATTTGAAAAAGATTAAAGCGGCAAAATGTAAAGTAGTAAGCTGTAACCTTTTTTACCCGGCAAGTTTAAAAATAGCCGGACCTGAGGTAGATGAGGCGAAGGTTTTAACTTATACCGAGACTGTTCTTTCGAGAGCCGGAAAGGCAGGAGTTAAGTTTATCGTTTTGGGCAGCTCGGGTGCGAGAAGCATTCCCGCAGATTATAATATCGTTAAGGCAAAATCTGATTTCGTTATTTTGGCTGGGAAGTTAGCGCAAATTGCCGGAAAATATAAGGTTACCATTTTGTTAGAAAACCTTGAGACTACTGAAACTAATTTCATCACCTCATTAAAGTCGGCAGCAGAAATTGTAAGGAAAGTTAATCACCCTAATTTCAGACTTAACGCAGATATCTTCCATATGATGCGTGAAGGAGAATCTCCTAATGAAATTATTGAGGCAGGTGACTTGATTGGATTTTCAGAGGTTGCCGAAAAACAAAACAGGACATTGCCTGGTGTTATGGGCGACGATTTTAAACCTTATTTAAGAGCTTTGCACAAAATAAATTATAAAGGGTTCATTTTTATTGAGGGGAGCATCAAAAATCCGGCTACCGAAATGCCACTTGCTTTTAAATATCTGTCTGCTCAGATTGCAGAAGTATATTCGGAAAAGAAAACGGATTAATTATTATTCTTTCCTAATTGCTATAAGGGATGTAAATGCGGTTATTTAGACAATGAAACTAACGATTGGGTGCTTGTTTTATTTGTAGTATGATCAATATTTGGTAAACGCATTTTTGCAATGCTGGTTTCAACAGTTAAAGGTGGGTTTTCTTTTTTAGCAATTGTAGCTATGTCTCTTACGGTGCTTGATAACATTTTAAGCGTAAGCATAAATTTGCGTTCGATATTCCTGATCTTTTGAAGATCTGCATTTGGATTAAAGCGTTCGGCATTTGAACACTCACATAGGTTAAATTGGATACTATCTAAAACAACCAGTTTGTCTGTAATTTGGTTCAATACATTATCCGAAAGATTTAACCCCTGAATAGCGATTACCTTGTTGTTTTTTACATAATAATCTAAGCCATTAAAACTAATCAGGGTTAAGTTTTTTCTGTTTATGATGTATTCTTCCTTTGGAAAGTTGTTGTTTGATAAATTTTTATTGTATGAATTGTGCTGATCAGCCAGTCTCTTAATGATCGCATTTCCGTCCAATTTTTCTATGTTCTCCGAAATGTTAGCTAGTTCTGTTGGCTTGTTTTGGGCAAGAGCACCAATTGTTAAGCAAGAAAATGAGGCAATTAAAGAAAATATTAGAGCGGTTGGTTTGATAAATTTCATGCCGCAAAAATAAAGTTTTTAATTCTATTTAACGAATTTTTGTAGGTTTAATATTACGGTTTGTTTGCTATTTTTTAATTTTTTTGATGACAAAAATCAACTTTTTGGTAGTTAGTTTATTTGTCACTTATGATTATACGTGAAGGGTATGGCTTTGATGTATAAAATCTATGGAGCAGGCCAAGTAATTTAAGTCTATTATTTCAAACAAATTTAATTGTTAAAAGGAGATAATTTGTTCAGTCTTTTTACCTCTAGCTTCTTTAGTCAATGCATCCAAGTAAATACTGATGTTTAAAGTGTAGAAACCTTCTTCGTCAATTCCTGCGGTCATTTCTGCATTTTGATGGTAGGCATACTTGAGTCGGTTACTGATATTATCCATCCCTGAACCAAAGCCTACCGTGCTTTTTATTGATCTCGGTAAATTACGGCTCTCAATATGCAATTTTCCATCAAAAGTGTAAACATCTATAGTAGCCTTATTTTCTACATCGTTAAGGTTTCCATGTTTAAACATATTTTCTAAAATAGTAAGCAAAACAAGTGGAATTAATTTAATTTCATCAAGGTCAGGTCCGCTGGCAAACTCAATATTAATTGCACCTTGAGTAATTCGGTGCAGGCCGATGAGGTTTTCACATTGCGAAATTTCATCACTTAAACGAACATAACCTTCATTGTGTTGCGTGTTAGCTGCAAAACGCATCATGTCGGAAAGGTAAAGCATTACTTTGGCATCTTCCGGAGCGTAAGCACTTAGTTTTTGGTGCACAAACTCAAATGTATTAAAAAGCAGATGGGGATTGATCTGTGCTTTCATGAAAGCATTCTTAGACATGGCCAGTTCTTTATCCATCTTTTCCTTCTCAATAAGCATTTGAAAACGCTGTTTTTCAATACGGGATTTTTCTGTCCTTTCACTGATAAACTGTTTTAAGAAATAGTAACCTGTAGAAAAAAGCAGGAAAAAAGAACCTCTATAAAGCACCCTGGATATTCTGATCCTAAAATTCGGCAATTCCCCTGGTAAAATATTGGTATAAGTATTTAACAGAATGTCAACACCAGTAACTACACCTAAATAAATTGAAATTGTAAAGATAACAACTAGAGGAACCTTCCATACAGCTCCTTTTGGAAACGCTGTTGCTTTTTCTATCAGTAAAGGATAGGTGTAAAATAAGGTCATGTTAATCATATAATGAATAGCATAGTTGCCGAATGTTCCCAAAACACCTGTGAAATAAAGAATAATTATCGTTTCCCAGATGATAAATACGGCCCATGCAATTATGTGTATCCGGTAAGTTTGCAGCCAGTTTCGCAACATAGTATTGCTCCATTTTAACCTATTCATAAAGACTTATTTACTATTTGTGTAACGATTAAAGTTATACCGTGCTATCACAGCTAGTTTTCAAAAAAAAACAAATTATGAAAACTCAAAAATTAGCTAAAAGAACACTTTTTGTATTTAAAAAAAAATATAGTGCAAAGATAAATAGACCAACAACCGTTTCCGAACCAACCACGTCAGGAGTTACGACTACTTCCGGAATATATTAATATTATTCTGGTTCATCAGTAGCCGTTATTTTTTACGGCTACTGATGATTAACCTTTCGGAAATAAAACTTTTAAATTCATTATAATAAATATCTCCAACGGTAAAGCTAATGTGGTTGTTCATCGTAATCCGATTTCCATCAATATACAGGATCTTATCAATGGCTACGATATAACCACGGTGTAATTGGATAAAACCGTTTTTGATGCTAAGCTGTTCCCGAACATCTTTTAAGCTTAAGTAAGCAATAATTATTTTTCCTAGGGTATGTAATTTAATATAATTATGAAAACTTTCAAAGGCAATAATATCTTCATATTTAACCATTACCGCACGGTGCTCTTCTTCCTTGTTTTTTACCAGAAAATAATCTTCATTGGCACCTCCAGTCATTTCATGTCCGAAAAGCCGGGTAATTGTTGTTGCAAATTTAGCATAGCTATATGGTTTAAGCAAATAAGCGTCTCCCGCAGCCTCAAAAGCATCAAAAGCATACTCCTGGTGTGAAGTAGTGAAGATGAGTTTTCTGGTTCTGAAGCGGATGGCTTTGGCCAGTTCCAACCCTGAAATTTGGGGCATTTCCACGTCCATAAAAATTATATCAACCGTTTCTGAAGTGGCCAGCTCCCTTAAGGCAGTAATTGGGTCAGTATATTGCTGCACAAGCCGCATGTTTGGAGTATCCTCTATATATTTCTGTAGTCCCACTAAAGAACTGTACTGGTCATCTATGGCTATGCACTTAATCATCTTCAAAAAATCTGGTGTTCTTATAACGAAATTACGCCTTTTTGTAACGAAAAGAATACTATATGTACGCTTTAATTTTAAATTTTTCCCATATTAACTAATTTAATGCACAATTTATCAATTAAGTTTACCAGATGCGCGCAATAGCTCCAATCCATAAAATATGTTGGCATACTGATAAAAATATACTCCATCTTTAATAGATTTACTAATCTATTATAAGTTTGAAATTTATTCAAATTAAGAGCGCAGGCTCGTCCTCTTTGTTACAAGAATATACATATCCCTACACCTGTGTAGTTGTAGCTGTTTAATTAAGCCGTTTCATTTGGTGTCACCGCATTACAACATGCGGTACTGATTATGTTGGCTAAACGTCATATATATTCATTTGAAACGAGACTTGGTTTTATTAAAGATATTTTTGCAATACAGATTTTATCCCTTTAATTTATGGCTGATCACTTATTGAAAAATGTACTTTATTCCGTTCTCGATCTTGCAACCGTTTTAGATGGTTTTACTGCTGCAGATACCTTTAAAACCAGTCTCGATTTAGCTAAACAATCTGAAACTTTAGGGTATACACGTTACTGGTTTGCCGAACACCACAATATGGCCGGTGTAGCCAGTTCAGCAACGGCGGTACTTATTGGTTACATTGCCGGTAATACGAATAGTATACGCGTAGGTTCCGGAGGCATTATGCTGCCCAATCACGCACCCTTAATTGTAGCAGAACAATTTGGCACATTGGCCTCACTTTATCCTAATCGGATCGATCTGGGTTTGGGCAGGGCACCAGGAACCGATCAGGTTACGGCAATGGCCATCCGCGGCGAAAACTTTAATGCTGCTCATAGCTTTCCCAGAGATATAGAAAAACTGCAACAGTTCTTCTCCGCCAGTAATAACCGGGCAAGTGTAAGGGCTATGCCAGGAGAAGGCCTGGACATTCCAATCTGGATTTTAGGTTCCAGTACTGATAGCGCACGTTTAGCTGCAGAAAAAGGACTTCCTTATGCTTTTGCCAGTCATTTTGCCCCAACCTATTTCGAACAGGCGATATCCATTTATAGAAATAATTTTAAACCATCAGCATTTTTACAGGAACCTTATGTAATGGCCTGTGTGAATGTGGTGGCTGCAGATACTGATGCAGAAGCAGAACGCTTATCAAGCTCTGTAAAGCGCATGTTTTTAGGTGTCATAACAGGCAAAAGAGAATTACTAAAGCCTGCTATGGATGATATTAATGAATATTGGGGTCAGTTGGAAAAAGAAGCTGTAGAGCAGATGTTGTATTATTCTTTTATTGGCAGCGCCAATACCATTAAAGAAAATTTGGAAGCATTTGTAACCAAATATGGTATAAACGAAATCATGAGTACCTCGCATATTTATGATCATCAGGCAAAATTGCATTCGAATAAAATTTTTGCTGGGTTGTTTAGATAGAAGATAGGTCGTCATTTCGAGCGGAGTGCAGCGTAGTCGAGAAATCTATCCAGGTAAATCTCTCCATTCCGTTGCACTTCAGTCGAGATGACGACCGTTTTATTGAAGATATCGAAGGTGCGGTCAGAATCCCGTCCATTTTCCATCTTACATTTTCCATTTAACCACCGAGTTCACAGAGAAAAAATCACAGGGGACACAAAGTTAGTGAGATACAATTTCCGCGGTAGTCTTCTTAAATCTGCGGGAACTAATCGCTTAATGTCCCGCAAATATCGCTAATGCGCACATAATCCTGTCCATTTTCCATCTTACATTTTCCATTTAACCACGGAGTTCACAGAGAAAAGATCACAGAGGGCACAAAGTTAGTCCGATACAAGTTCCGCGGTAGTCTTCTTAAATCTGCGGGAAACTAGTCGCCTGAGTTTCCCGCAGATATCACCGATGCGCGCAGAATCCCGTTCATTTTACATCTTACATTTTACATCATCACTTACTCTTTAAGATTTCTTAATAATAAGGGAATATTGAGCTGCTAGCTTTGCTGCGAAAAAAGCACCATCCCTTGAGCGAAACTTTACTTTCATCTTTACAGTGCGGAAGCCCCTGGGCCATGGAAAAAATTTACCATGTTTATTGGGAAGAAATTTTTGATGCTGCACTAAAAAAAACTGGTGATGAAGCCCTTGCACAGGATATTACCCAGGAGATTTTCATTTCGCTTTGGGAAAATCATAAAACGATTAACCTGTCTGGCAGTCTCGGTGCTTATCTCCATGGTGCCGTAAAATATAAAGTGATTAACTATTTCAGATCCGGCAGTATTAAAGAACAGCACCAAGCAGCGCTTACAGTCCTGATGGATGAACAGCACACTGCCGCGGCTGATGATAAATTAATTTTAAAAGAGCTTCACCTGGAGGTAGATGCCGCCATTGCACTTTTACCCGAAAAAATGCAATTGGTATTTTCTATGAGCCGAAAGCAGGAAAAATCCATCAAAGAAATCGCTGCTGAACTCGACGTTTCTGTACAAACGGTAAAAAACCAAATCTCTGCAGCAATAAAACTTCTTAAAAAAAGTCTTTCCTATATGCTGTTAATTGCTGTATTGATCGGCTTAACATAAAGTTAATCTATAGATAACATTTTTGGTTAGTACCTCTTTGCTTTTGAACTGACATGTATTTAAATGACAGAAGAACAGGCAAAGGAACTGCTGCAGAAATATCTCGATCAGCAGGCAAGTCCGCAAGAGCAAAAAAAAGTTGAAGAGTGGTACGCGACACTTCAGGCAAAAGATGTGGTGTTACCAGCCGATCGGAAAGCAGCGATAGGGGCAGAAATGTTTGCTCACCTTCAGATCGCTATGCACGGGAAGCCAGAACCCGTTAAAGTATTCAAACTCCAGTCTTTTATCAGGATCGCTGCCGCCGTTTTCCTTATCATTACAATTGGAATAAGCGTTTGGAAACTCAATACCAAAGTGACTTCTGAAAATCAGGTTACTATAGTTACCGGAAGAACACAACAGAAGCGAATTATTTTATCAGATGGCTCGGTGGTTTTGTTAGGCCCGTCAGCGAAACTCTACTATCCTAAAGCCTTTGCTTCAAACAGCCGCCATATTGAACTTAAAGAAGGGGAAGCTTTTTTTGATATTGCTCATCAGGAAAAAAGGCCGTTTACAGTACATACAAGCGCTGGGGTAGACATTAAAGTTTTAGGTACCTCTTTCAAAGTTAAATCTTATCAAGGGAATAAACAGCTCGAGGTTGCGGTAGTTACAGGTAAAGTTGCGGTGAGCAATCAAAAAGGCAACCTGGCTACACTGGTTAAGGATGAGTTTTTAACCTATGATAAAAATGACGGTCGCGCTGCCATCCGTAAAATCAAAGCGTCTGCTTTTATCGAACTTGCTTTCGATGGCACAAACCTCGATCAGGTAATCACTAAACTCCAATACGTGTACAGTATTAAAATTTTGCTGAACGATACGGCTTTAGGTAAACTTAAAACTACTGCATCTTTCAGCAGCAAACAATCGCCTGAAGAGATTTTGGATATTATCTGCAGTCTGCATCACCTCAGGTTCAATGCATCAAAAAATCATAAAACATTTAATATATACAGATGAGATAGGATATGATATAGAAATTTTCTACGGTATCGGTCAGATCGTTTGCCGTAATCTTTCTTTCTGGCAACAAAAGCCAGTATAATTAAAGCTTTACAAAAATAAAATCAAACAAATTAAGCAATGAAAACAACCTCCGCTAAGAGGACACCAGCTCTTTACAAGATCATGAAATACTCATGTTTAACATTTACAATCCTCTGCATTTTTTGCAGCTCTATTCTCGCTTCAGCAGGGATGGCCCAAAAATTAGAGAAAACTACGGTTAGTATTACTATAAATAAAGGCCGTAAGATGACCGAGATCATCAAAGAAATTGAATCCCGTACCGGACTTAGTTTTGTGTACAATCCGGATCAGCTGCAACAAAAAAATATGTTTTTAAGTGGCGATTTTACCACAGAACCTGTAAGATCACTTTTAGACAGGCTTGGTTTGCAGGTTTTAGAAAAAGGTGGATATGTGATTTTAAACAATGCCGTGATGAATAAGCCAGACCGTATTATCACAGGCGTTGTAAGAGATACCACAGGCTTAGCACTTCCAGGTGTTTCGGTAAAAGTATTGGGTACACAAAGTGGTACTATCACTGATGGAAACGGTGTTTATCGCATTGCAGTTGGCGCTGATGCCGTACTGTCATTCTCAATGATCGGTTATCAGACCAGGGAAGCAAAAGTTGGCGAAGACCAGGTAATTAACATGGTTTTGAAAGAAGAACGCTCTACACTTGCGGACGTAGTAGTTGTGGGTTACGGTACACAGAAAAAAGAAACCTTAACCGGTGCAATTAGTATTGTTAGCCTGGATAAACTTTCTTCACGTTCATTAAACAGTGTTGGTGAGGTACTGGCCGGAAAATCTCCGGGTGTGATCGTAACAAATGAAGGTGGCGATCCAACCTCTGCACCACGTATCAATATCCGCGGTGCGGGTGGTATTAATGGAGAAAATGTACTTTATGTAATTGATGGATCTATATTTTCGGGTACGCCACAGCTTAACCCTAACGATATCGAATCAATATCGGTTCTAAAAGATGCATCTGCTGCCATTTATGGGGCGAGGGCTTCTGGCGGTGTAGTATTAATTACCACCAAAAAAGGTAAAAGCGGAAAAATGCAGATTAGTTTTGATGCTAAAGTGGGCCAGCAAAGCGCCTGGAAAAAACTAGAACCCCTAGATGCACAACAACGCGCACAGGTTGCGGCAACTGCAGCTAAAAATGGCGGTACCAATCTATTACCAGCTTTTGATCCGGCAAAATACCCTGACGGACAGATTACCCGTACCAACTGGATGGATGAGGTTTTTAGAAATGGATTAATACAGGATTATAACGCAGCGATAAACGGCGGTAGCGAAAAATCTAACTACTACCTCAGTTTTAATTACCGTAACGCAGAAGGTATTGTGTTAAATACCAAAACCCAACGTTACAACTTTAGGATCAATACAGAGCATGAGGTAACCAATTGGCTAAAAGTAGGTGAAAACCTTTCTTATAGCAGTACCAATGGAAATGGTGCCAATACCAGCAGCGATTATACAGGTGCTTTACTTTCTGCCATTTATTACCCAACAAATGGCACACCTTATAACGCCGACGGCAGTTTTGCAGGTTTGCCCGGACCATATGCAGGAGATTATGGAGATATTGTAAACCCTGTTGCCGATTTAATGCGTATTGATATCAATAACCCGGTAAATGTTTTGGTGATCAATCCTTATGCTAATCTTAAATTGGCCAAAGGTTTAACTTTCAGGTCAAATTTAAGCGTTACCAAATCAGATGCTGCCTTTAAGAGCTTTACGCCTAAAAGGTTAGAAGTAGGAAAACCTGTTGCTAGTAATAGTTTGGTAGAAAGAAGTGATAAAGCAACAGACTTTTTAGCAGAACAGGTTTTAAATTATAAAATATCTTTTGCACAGCACCAGTTAGAGTTTACCGGTGGTTATACTTTTCAGAAAACCAAAAGCAGTGGCTTGTATGCATCGGCTACAGGTTTTGATGATGAATCGAAACAATACAGGTATTTGGCCAATGCAACAACACCGCAACCTTCTTCCAGTTATTTCGATGCCAAAGCACTTTCTTCGCTGTTTTTCAGGGCAAATTACAACTATGGCGAAAAGTACCTTTTATCATTGATAGGTCGTCGTGATGGTTCATCATTGTTGGCCAAAGAAAACCGCTTCAGAAATTACGGTTCTGTTTCTGCAGGTTGGGTAGTGAGTAAGGAAGATTTCCTGAAAGATATGCGCTGGTTAAATGAGTTTAAATTAAGAGCCAGTTATGGTATTTTAGGAAACCTGGGCAGTCTTTCATCATCTGCAGTTAATCCGTTGTTAAATGCTACGCAGAGTTATTTCGGACAATCGCCAACTTTACAGAACGGTTATATACAGACTGTTTTGGCCAATAAAAACTTAACCTGGGCCGAATCTAAACAAACCAACATTGGGCTTGACTTAACAGTTTTAAACCGGTTGAGTTTAGTGGCTGATTATTTTATTAAAGAAACCGATAAAATGATCTTAAACAGAACATTGCCGGGAACAGCTGGTCTGAACATCCAAACCATTAATGCCGGTGTAGTAAAAGATAAAGGTATTGAGTTAGGCCTAACTTACAACAGCGATAAAAATGCAGCTTTTACTTATTCTGTAAATGCTACTTTAACTAAGGTTAACAATAAGATAGAGGAGCTTATCCCTGGTATAGAAAACCAAACTGTACCTACTAATTTCAGGAATGAGCTTGCTCCTTTAACCAATACGGTAGGGCAGCCACTGTATAGCTACTATGTATTGAAAACTGATGGTATTTTCCAGAGCCAGGCAGAAGCCGATAATTATAAAAATGCTAAAGGGCAAAAAATCCAGCCGAATGCAAAAGCAGGTGATTTTAAGTTTGTAGATATCAACGGTGATGGGTCAATTGATAGCAAAGACCGTTATTTTGCGGGCAGTGCTTACCCTGATTTCTCTTACGGATTAAGTTTTAATGCAAGTTATAAAAACTTCGATTTCAATATTTTTGCACAAGGTGTACAGGGCAATAAGTTATTTAACGCGGTAAAACGCACAACGTATAGTGCAGGTGGACCCTCATACAACAAATTGGTTGGTATTTTAGATGCCTGGTCGCCAGAGAATCCAGGTGGCAAAGTGCCAATTATTTCAACCAGCGATGCCAATGGAAACTTTGCAGCTTCTGATTTTTATGTAGAAGACGGATCTTACCTGCGTATCCGCAACGTAACCTTGGGTTACAGTTTGCCAAAATCGATCGCTAGTAAATTAAAAACAGGCAGTGTAAGAATTTATGCTACAGCAAATAATCTTTTCACCATTACTAAATATTCAGGTTTTGACCCCGAAATCGGAATGGACAACAACGGAGTGGATGTTGGTCGTTATCCTCAAGCCAGAAGTTTTATCCTTGGTTTAAGCGTAAATTTATAATCACAACAACAATGAAAAAGAATTTAAAATATATGGCATTTGCCGCCCTTGCTGTTTTCTCTTCATGCACAAAACAGCTTGATATTACACCAGAAGGTTCTCCGTCTGCACAGAACTTCTGGAAAACTAAAGAAGATGCATTGAAAGCCGAAGGTGGAATGTACGAACTCTATAATGCGGAAGATTTTTACGGTCGCGGAATGTTTTGGTTTATCAATGCCAGTGATGATATGGTTACCGGTCGTAATAAGCCAGAGGCCGATAACATTAAAAACTTTAACCGCACTTATGTTGGCGGTGGTTATACCGAAACACAGTGGAGTATGCGTTATGCCATTATCAAACGTGCCAACGATATCATCAACAATGTGCCTAACATCAGTATGGATGAAAGTTTAAAGAAACAGATTATTGGCGATGCTTATTTTAATGCAGGTTTAGTTTATTTCCAGTTGGCTGCAAATTATGGAAATGATAAAGCAGGTGTACCAATTGTTAAGCCCGAAACAGATGCATCTCAGCCAATCCCACGCGCTAGCAATGTAAATGAAAACTATGATTATATTATTTCGCTTCTTTTAAAAGCTGCAGATAACCTTCCATTGTTTTCGGCAATGAAACCTGCTGATTATGGTAAAGCACATAAAACGGCTGCATGGGCTTACCTATCTAAGGTATACTTATTCAAAAAAGATTATGCCAATGCCGCTAAATATGCAGATATGGTTATTAATTCAGGTCAGCATGATTTAATTAATACAGGTTTTGCTGATGTTTTTAAAGCTTCAAACAACTGGTCTAAAGAATATATCTGGTCGGTAGTTTGTACACCAAGCGGTGGCGGAACAGGCTGGGGAAGCAAGCTTCCTGGTGTAATGTTGACTAACAAAGCCTGGGGTATTTATAACGGATGGGGTTATTATCTGCCAACCAAAGAACTTTACGATTCTTACGAAGCTGGCGATCAGCGCAGGGAGGCAACCATTTTGAAACCTGGCGATAAATTTATGTTTTTCGGAGCAGAACGTAGCTTTACCAAAGACGGTGGCGCAACTTCAAACTACCAGTTTAAAAAATATATGGAGCCATTTTCTTATGCAAACCCGATTCCATCGCATGTTAACCCTAATGGCGATAATGGAACTACTGATTTAAATGTGCCCTTAATGCGTTATGCCGAAGTACTGCTGATCAAAGCAGAAGCAGCCATTAACCTGAGCGGCGCAGGAGCGGGTGATGCCGAACTGAACAAAATCAGGCTTCGGGCAGGTTTAGGTGCTAAAACAGGAATGACTATGAGTGACCTTAAACGCGAACGGCGTAATGAGCTTGCCGGAGAATGGGCAGATCGTCACCGCGATTTAGTAAGATGGGGCGATGCTCAGGCCACTTATGCTAAACCACTACACGATTTTGATGGAACTGTAATCTGGCCAGCAAGAACTTTCAACCCACAGGTACACGATGTTTGGGCGGTACCACAGAGAGAAATCGATAACAGCGCAGGTGTAATCAAACAAAATCCAGGATGGTAAAAAGAATAGGAATAAACTTTGCAGTGCTGGCCTTTGTGCTGGGGCTGCAAAGTGCCTCTGCCCAGGTAAAGTTAAACGCCAACCGTGGACATAGCCACAATGATTATAAGCAGGAAATTCCGCTTCTAACAGCATATTATGCAGAAATGGGATCTATTGAGGCAGATGTGTTTTTAAAAGATGGTGAATTATATGTTGCACATGAAGCTGCAGAAATTAAGCCGGGTTTTACGCTTAAAAAAATCTATCTCGATCCGCTAGCCGGGTTTTTTAAAGCAAAAGGAAATCATCCTTACAGCAATGCGGCCTTAAAACTGCAATTGGTGGTTGATGTAAAGGAAGATTACAAACATGTGCTCCCCGTATTGCTAAAAGAGCTCGAAGGTTATGCTGAGGTATTCGATGCAAAAAAGAATGCCAATGCGATTAAAGTGGTAATTAGTGGTGATATGCCTGCCCCTGCTGATTTTAAAAATTATGATGAGCAATTATCTTTTGATGGAAGGCCGACAACCACTTATACCGATGCACAATTGGCCAGGGTGGCGATGATCAGCGATGATTTGAAAAATCAGACTGTATGGAATGGAAAGGGTAATCCGACCAAAACAGATGAAGCAAAGATGAGAGCCACAATTGAACAGGCACATCGTAAAGGCAAACCTTTCCGCTTTTGGGCCTCGCAGGATAGTCCGAACACCTGGATTGTGCTCGAAAGGCTTGGCGCAGATTGGATTAATACTGATCAACCAACCAAACTGAAAGATTTTTATCTTCATCAGGATAAATTGAGTTATACCAATCCAAAACCATATACCACCTATACGCCAACTTATAAAACCGACGGACAAAACAAAGCACCCAAACATGTTATTTTATTAATTGGTGATGGGATGGGACTGGCTGCAATCCACGCTGGCTTAATTGCCAATCACGGAGATCTGAACATGGCAAAGTTCCATTACATTGGCTTTTCTGAAACCGCTGCTGCTGATGCCGGAAACACCGATTCGGCTGCGGGAGGTAGTGCCATGGCAATTGGTTATAAAACCAATAACCGTTACATTGGCATGGGACCTGATGATCAGCATAAAACCAATTTGGTTGATACCCTATCCATTTTCGGTATCAAAAGTGGGATCATCACTGCAGGCGATCTGACCGATGCCACACCAGCAGTATTTTACGCCCATCAGCTCGACCGCTCTTACAACGGCGCAATTGCGAATGATCTGTTAAGCAGCAAGGCCGAGGTTTTAGTCGGTTCTAACCGCAAAGCTTTCGAGCAGAATAAAAACAGCAGGCTTTTAACAGATCTAAAAACTAAAGGTTTTCAGGTAACAAATAGTTTAGCTGATTTTGAAAAGCAACATGAAGGTAAACAATTGGTTTTGCTGGACGATTCGGCTACCCGGCCTGTAATAAAAGGCCGTGGCGATATGCTTAAAAAATCTTTATCACTTACCACGCAGATTTTATCGAAAAATAAACCTGGTTTCTTCATTATGGCCGAAGGTGCGCAGATCGATTACGGTGGTCATACCAACAATCTGCCTTACCTCATTACCGAATTGCATGATTTTGACCGTACCGTTGCCGAAGCTCTTCGCTTTGCTGATCAGGATGGTGAAACATTGGTGATCGTAACAGCTGATCATGAAACCGGAGGATTAACACTTTTAGATGGTGCCGCCGAAAATGGAATGGTAAGAGGCGAATTTAGTACCAACGATCATACAGGTATCATGGTTCCGGTGTTTGCCTACGGTCCTGGCTCGCAAAACTTTACGGGTGTTTATCCTAATAACCAGATTTTTCATAAAATCATTAAGTCTTACCGTTTAGCGAAGGCAAAATAAAAAAGAATAAACCAAATCCCAATGGCGGTGTCTGTATACCAGAGCACAATATCATTAACCACTGATGCACACAGATAAACACGGATCTATATCTGTGTGCATCCTTTTTATCTGTGGTTAAATATATTTACTTGTACCTAATGTTTAACGTATTGACATTATTCATAATACCGCTCTTTTAATTCGTTTTAAGTTAACAGGTGGTGTCTGTATACCAAAGCACAATATCATTAGCCACTGATGCACACAGATAAACACGGATCCTATATCTGTGTGCATCCTTTTTATCTGTGGTTAAATATATTTACGTGTACCTAATACTTACCGTAATGACATTATTCACAATACCACTTTTTTAATTCGTTTTAAGTTGACATACTTGCTAATTTAACACAACAAATAACAGACAATGGAAAGAAGATCTGCACTCAAAAATATCGGTGGGCTGTTTTTGCTGCCAACACTATCAAAAGTTTCGTTACCTACTGAAAAAAAGACCGTTTTAAGGGTTGCGCATATCACCGATGTACATCTGAAAAACCAATTTAATGCACCAGCAAGATTTGCAAAATGTTTGCACCACTTACAGGCACAATCTCCAAAAGTAGATTTGATTTTAAATGGTGGAGATATTGTTTTCGACATGAACAAAGAAAACATAGACACCATTAACGATCAATGGAAACTGGTACAGGAAACGATGAAAAACGAATGCAGCATTCCTGTACGTTATTGCCTGGGGAACCACGATATCTGGTGGAACGAAGATAGCAAGGGCGATGTTTTTTATGGAAAAAAATATGCCATGGACAAATTGCAGTTGGCTAAACCTTATTACAGTGTGGTAAAAAGTAATTGGAAAATCATTGTGCTGGATAGTACCCATTTGGATATCGATAATACCTGGTACATTGGCAAACTGGGCGATGAGCAATTAGATTGGCTTAAAAACGAACTGGAAAACACCAGTAAAACGATGCCTGTGATGGTGATGTCTCACATTCCGATCCTTACTGCACTTTTGATGATAGAAGATAATATTGTAAACAAATGGACCATGTTGGGTGGGGACATGCATACCGATACCGCTAAAATTATTAACTTTTTTTACCAGCATCCCAATGTGAAACTGTGTTTAAGTGGTCATTTGCATATGCGCGATAAAGTGGTGTATAACAATGTAACCTATCTTTGCAATGGAGCCGTATCTGGTGCATGGTGGGAAGGCAACAGAAGGGAAACCGCACCAGGTTACGGTTTAATTGATTTGTATGAGGATGGGAGTTTTGAAGAAAAATATGTGAATTATTAAAAGATGGAAAATGTAATATGGATGATGGAGCAGGCTAGGTTTAGGCCCGGTTGAATACTGCATCTGTATAGTTGTTCTACGCTTCAAGTCCTTCATTCATAAACCTGACAACAACGGAAATCCTTTTTGTTTTGCAGCAACCTCAAATATACTGTCATGCTGAGGTACGAAGCATCTGCAGGCTATGAAACAGATGCTTCGTACCTCAGCATGACAGCATCACAAAAAGATTGAAGTGGATGGAAGGGCTGCAGTTCCCGATGGGAAAATGGGCATACATTTCCAAAAAAAAAACAATCCATAAAATCTGAGCGGAACTTTCTAACGTTCTAAAACTATTCTTGTTATTCCCTTAACATTGCCTTCATATCCAGATCTTTGCTTTGTTTAAAAAAAATAAATGAAGAAAGAATTACTCACCCTAATCGTAGCCATATCTATCGGTATGGTATCATGTAAGAAAAGCCAAGAAGAAACCCCTGTAGAATTTACTTATCCTGCCGTTGCAGAAGTTTCCGATCCTTCGGTGCTTTTCACAACTGCTGCTGGCGTAAAAGTGTATAACGGTGGTTTTGGTTCAGCAGTTGCCGCCGACCCCAATTCGCCGGATGTTTTTTATATGCTGACGGACAGAGGGGCAAACGTTGCCGGACAGCTCGCAAACTCAATCATCATCGGAAAACCTGATTTTGATCCACAGATAGGAAAATTCAGGCTGAAAGATGGGAAATTGGTACTCGAACAAACTATCGAACTTAAAAATGCATCTGGTAATAAATTAAACGGGCTTCCAAATCCTGTGGGAATGGGGGCTTCTGGTGAAACTGCTTATGACTTAAATGGACAGGTGATTGCTCCAAATGCCGATGGAATCGACTCAGAAGGCTTGGTAAGGGCAGCTGACGGATCATTTTGGATCAGCGATGAATACGGTCCACATATTGTACACATTGATGCAACTGGTAAAACGATAGAACGCATTAACCCATTTGGAACAGGAACTGGCGGGCGTACCATTCCAGCTGTATTTGCCCGTAGAAGAGCAAACCGTGGTATGGAAGGTTTGGCCATTACCCCGGATGGAAAAACTTTGGTAGGCATGATGCAGTCGCCAATGTACAATCCGTCTAAAGCTGCAGTTACCAATTCGGTGGTATTAAGAATTTTGACTTTTGATATCGCAAGCGGAGCTACCAAGCAATACGCTTACCTGATGGATAATACCACTTTAACAGGCGTGAGCGATATTGTTGCCGTTAACAGCACTACTTTCCTAACTATTGAACGCGATGGATTATATGGCGCTGCAACAAGCAATCCGGCAACATTTAAAAAAGTTTTCAAAATAGACCTGAGTGCTGCTACGGATATTTCTGATTCCGGCAATGGTGCAACAGGAAAACTTTATGGCGGCAAAACCGTAGAAGAACTGAACAATGCAGCAGGTTTAAGCACAGCGGGAATTACCCCGGTAAGCAAATCCATTGTTTTAGACTTGTTGAAAGATTTACCTTCCATTTATCCGCATGATAAAGCAGAAGGTTTAGCCTTACTGCCTGGCAATATCCTCGTAATTTCTAACGATGATGATTTTGGTGTAGTGGATAATGGAGCAAGTGGTTTTGCACAAAAAATATTGCCTTTAACAAATTCGGTTGATAGAAACCGTTTATACTTTGTTAAAATTAAACTTTAAAGCATTTAGCCATGTGTCAACTGACTCATGGCTAATTTATATCACTATAAAGGTATAAGTTGAAAATAATGTATAATTAGTAAGGCTGTTAATACCGTAATTTTACCCTTTCTGTGTCTTTCTGTTTGGATCCGGGTTAAGATTGTTAAGTTTGGTGCAGCCTATCTAATTTGCCTATGTATTACAGTTGTGCAATTGTTGACGATGAACAACACGCCATTGATGTACTTCATGATTATATTGAAGACATCTGTTTTTTGAAACTGTCTAATATCTTTAGTGATCCCATTGATGCTTTAAAAACAATTAGTGCCGGAGATAAAATCGATTTTCTTTTTTTAGACATAGATATGGATGGAATGAAGGGAACTGAATTGTCCAGGCATCTCCGCTCCAAAGCCAGGTTTGTGATCTACGCATCTTCCCATCTTGAAAATGAGGTGAGAAAAATAGATTCCAGCTTTGAATGTTATCTGGGCAAACCGATCTCCATGAAACGTTTTGCAGATACCATTGATAAACTGATACGACTTAATAATCTGCCGATAAACAATTGAAATAGTTTATGATCGAACTTACTTACCTTTTTAAACAGGAATTTTTAGACGATGTATCCTATCAGTTAATTCGGGCAGGTACGAAAGATCCTTGGTTAGTGTTATCCGGATGCAAAGTGCTGGGTATTATTGATGAAGTTGAAGGCACATGGACCCAAATTGTTGGTGAAGATATTCCTCCAGTGGCTGTTGAAAAGATGGGCGGTTTGATTAGTAGACAGCAATTAAGCTGGTTGCCAGATCTGATTAAAAAACAATGGCCAAAATACGTACTTGATGTAGTTGTAGAAAATGTAGAATGTTACGAAATAATTTGCCATGCAGAAACTTGTTTCAAACGTTTTTTACGACGCTTTACACCAGGTGTTCATGCGTTGGCGCAAAGAGAATCTGCCCTTGTTTTTAAAGTGAGGTGCTTTGGTAAATCGGATTGTTATGAGGTGTTTAAAGCGCCGGCGGCCGACCGGTATGCTTAATATTTCCAAAATATTTTAAGGTAAATATAGCTGTGTTTTCAAAATTATATTAATTCCTACTTGTTTTAAGCGCTGATGTGAATGTAATATTTAAATTTGGCCCGATAAAACAACCCTCAATATGACCTTTTTAGAAAAATTGGAGGCCTTACGCCAATTAATGCTTGCCCAACAGGTAGATGCTTATATTATTACCGCTGCAGATCCACACATCAGTGAGTATTTACCAGCACATTATAAGGCCATACCTTTTGCTTGTGGATTTACAGGGTCGGCTGGTACGCTGGTCATTACTCAGGATTTTGCAGGTCTGTGGACTGATTCGCGATATTTTACACAGGCTGAATCAGAATTGAGTGGTACCGGTTACGAATTGGTAAAGTTAAAAGTGCCACATACACCAGAATATATAAATTGGCTGCTCGAAATTTTGCCAAATGGTACAAAATTAGGGCTTAACCACCAACTCATTACGGTGGCATTAGCACTTGAGATGCAGAATAGTTTAGCCCAGCGTGAAATAGAAATCATAGATATTGATTTTGTCAGTACGATTTGGCAGGATAGGGTAGGTCTACCAGCAGAAAAGGCTTTTTTAATTGATGAAGAAGCTGCGGGTCTTAGTATTACGGCTAAAATAAACGAAGTAAGAGCGGCGTTAAAAACAAATGGAGCGGATTATCATTTTATTTCTTCGCTTGATGACACCGCCTGGCTGTTTAACCTAAGGGGAAAAGATGTAGACTATAATCCTGTAACTTTATGTTTTGCTTTAATAACACCTGCATCGGTAAAACTCTTTATCGACAAACAAAAGCTGTCGCAAACTGATATTAATATTTTAAATGAGCATAGTGTAACTTTGCAACCCTATGGTGAAGTGGCAAGAGCATTAACAAATCTGCCTAAAGACGCTAAAATTTTTATCGATCCAAAACGTACCAGTTTCGGCTTGTTTGAATGTTTACCAAAAAGTGCTAAAATAATTCAGGGAATTAATCCAGGTACACATTTAAAGAGCTTAAAGAATAATACTGAAATTGATCACATCCGCAGGGCGATGTTGCAAGATGGGGTTGCTTTAACCAGATTCTTTAAATGGATGGAAGATCATTTGGGCAAAGAAAAAATTACAGAATGGTCTGCGGCAGAGAAATTGGCCGCGTTTAGAGCAGAACAAACATCTTTCGCAGGTTTGAGTTTTAATACCATTGCTGGTTATAATGCTAACGGGGCCTTGCCACATTATAACGTAACGGCAGAAAGCAATCAGGAAATTTTAGGTAATGGTTTGTTTCTCGTCGATTCCGGAGGTCAGTATTGGTATGGTACAACCGATATTACCAGGGTAATGCCTATTGGTAATTGTTCAGCAATTCAGGCTGATGATTATACTTTGGTACTAAAAGGCCTGATTGAAGGTTCGAAACTAATTTTTCCCGAAGGAACCAAAGGTTATCAAATCGATTCCATCTGTAGAAAACCGCTATGGGAACACGCTATAAATTTTGGTCATGGAACAGGGCATGGTATAGGTTTTTTTCTTAATGTACATGAAGGACCTCAGAATATTAGTCCGGCAAATGTAGATGTTGCCTTTAAGTCAGGAATGGTAACCTCCATTGAACCTGGAATTTATCGCCCCGGGAAACATGGTGTGCGGATTGAAAATCTGGTTTTATGTGTACCTAAGGGAAATAGTGAATTCGGCGATTTTCTCACTTTTGAAACCTTAACTTTATGTTTTATCGATACCACTATCATTAATAAAACACTTTTAGCAACAGATCAGATCACCTGGTTAAATCAATACAATCAAATGGTATTTGAAAAGCTTCAACCCATGTTATCTGATGAAGAATCAGAATGGTTGAAAGTGAAATGCCAGCCTATTTAATCATTTTCTGGCAATGATTCTAAAGAATGGTCGTCATTCTCGCGCATGCAGGAATCTTAACTGTATCGTCATTGCGAGCAGGCTTTTTCAGCCGACAGCCTGCTCCGATTTTCGGGGAAGCAATCTTTATAGCAGGATCACTAGCAGGAAAGATTGCTTCGTCGTTCCTTCTCGCAATGACGACTAATTTTTGGAATGTTCTATTGATTATCCAGATGCCATGCTAATATGCTGGGTTTTCCCTCATGTATGATAATCTGCATTTTTTGCGTAATCTGCGGGATCACGTAATATCCCATTGCCAAACTTCCCGTAAATACACCAATTCTTTACCGATTTTGCGCTATTTATAACTTCCATGCCCGCTTTACTTTTTAAAGTTTATTTTTGATTAACTACATTCCTAAATCTGCTTTTTCGCTATGATTATCGAACCAAAAAAGAAAAGAATCTTATCCATAATAATTTTTAAAGCAATATTTTGCTGTATTTTAACTTTTATAAATATTGGTGTTATTCAGGCCCAATCGCCGTGGATTGCTTTAAGTAAAAAGCCATCCACTTTAGGCTTGGAAAATGGTTTTTCTACCTACAACGCCGGGGCATTTAATCTAAAGCTAGTTAAGTCATCGCAAACCGTGGCAGGTCTTCAACCTAAAATGGTTAAAGATTTCGATTTTGTACCCAGCGATAGTTTAAAAGTGAGGAGTTCTGATGGTTTGTACCATTTGGGCGATATCAATTTAAAATTGCGCAATGTTGGTGAAGAAACCTGGAAAAGCTATAGCACTGCGGCAAAACGAAGCCCTGTTAAAAAAATAGTGATAGGTAAAAATGTACTCGCCGCTGCCGATCTTGCTGCAACACTTCCGGCTGATATTCCTTTGCAGGTTAAAAGGATCTGGGAAATGTTGAATGGAAAGCTGGTGCTGCGCTTTGAGCTAAAAAACAAAACCGATAAGAAAGTAGAAATTGGTGCGCTGGGTATCCCGATGATTTTCGATAATATTTTAGAAGGCCGTACATTAGAGCAAACTCATGCTAAGAATGTATTTTACGATCCCTACATCGGAAAAGATGCTGGTTATTTGCAGGTTACCCGCTTAAGTGGGCATGCGCCTTCTTTGCTGGTTGCGCCATTGGGACATACGCCATTTGAAGCTTATAATCCGCTTAATGACGACCGGACACCAAGGGGGATTGCTTTTGAAGGCTTTTACGAATGGATGGTGTACAGTAAAGCCTATGCTGAAAACGAATGGAAAAATGCCGAGCAATGGAACACGCCAACTTCAACCTTTTTAAAGCCTGGCGAAAGCCGGAGTTATGCACTTCAGTTTATTCTTTCAGGAACCGCAAAAGATATAGAAAGCAAACTAATCGAAAATAAAAGGCCGGTTGCCATATCCGTTCCAGGTTATGTACTGCCTAAAGATGTGGAAGGGAAATTGTTTATCAACTACCTGAAAAAGATTAAAAATATTCAGGTTCAACCTGAAAATGCCTTAACAATAGTTGCGTCAGGCACAACCAAAAATGGTTGGAAAAGTTACTCCGTGAAAGGAAATACCTGGGGAAGAGCGAGATTATCTATTACTTACGAAAATGGATTGGAGCAAAGTATTAATTATAAAGTAATTAAAGCAGAAAGTGATGTGATTGCGAGTTACGGCAATTTTTTAACCACTAAACAATGGTTTAACCAGCCCGATCCTGTTTTTAAAAGAAGTCCTTCTGCCATTACCTATGACAATGAAAAACAGCAGCAGGTAATTCAGGACAACCGTGCCTGGATAGCGGGTTTGAGCGACGAAGGTGGGGCAGGATCGTGGTTAGGTGCAATAATGAAGCAGTTGGTGCAACCTAAAAAAGAGGAGGTTGATAAACTGAAACAATTTATAGATAGTGTAATGTTTGGAAGGATACAGCTTAAAAGCGGTCCTCAGAAATATGGGGTAAAAAAGAGTTTGTTTTATTATGCACCAGATTCGCTCCCTAAAGATACTTATGATGCAAATATCAATTTTAAAACATGGTCTGCATGGCCAAAAAAAGAAGCTGATAACCTGGGCCGGTCTTATAACTATCCACATGTAGCAGCAGCCCATTGGGTAATGTACCGCTTGGCTCGTAATTATAATGGCCTTGTAGAGGAGCAGAGCTGGAAACAACACCTTATAGATGCTGCTGAAACAGGTATGGCTATGGTTAACATAGCCCCTTATTACGCACAGTTTGGCCAGATGGAAGGTACAGTCTTTTATCTCATCTTAAACGATCTTAAAAACGAAGGACTAACAGACGAAGCAACCAGGCTGGAAAATGAAATGAAGAAGCGGGCCAATCACTGGCGTTCTTTACAATATCCCTTTGGTAGTGAAATGCCTTGGGATTCTACAGGTCAGGAAGAGGTTTATGTGTGGTCGAGCTATTTTGGCTACCAGGATAAAGCAAATGTAACGCTCGATGCGATACTAGCTTATATGCCTGTTGTACCGCATTGGGCCTACAATGGTAATGCCCGAAGATATTGGGATTTTCTTTATGGAGGTAAACTCTCGCGTATCGAACGGATGATCCATCATTATGGTTCTGCGCTTAATGCCATTCCTGTGTTAATGGATTACCGCAAAAATCCCGGCGATTTTTATCTCTTACGTGCCGGTTATGGTGGGTTATTGGGTTCAATCTCCAATATCACCCAGGAAGGTTTTGCGCCTGCTGCCTTTCATGCTTATCCATCAACCTTAAAAAATGACGGCATTACCGGCGATTATGGATCTGGCTTTTTTGGCTATGCGGTTAATACATCATCATATATTTTACAGCATCCTGAATTTGGCTGGTTAGCTTTTGGTGGTAATTTGAATAAAAAGGGGAACATTATCAATGTTAAATTAACCACGGCAGCAAAATCATCGGTTTACATTGCGCCTGCCGGGCTTTGGATCAGTCTTGATGCCGGAACCATTGATGAAGTAGATTATAATACTGTAAATGGTGAAATTCGCTTAAAGCTCGCTAAGGCAAACGAATACTTACCTAATGCTTTGTTGAGGCTGTCGCAACCGACAAAAGTTAATGGAGTTGGTGTTTATTCAATAAAAGGCAATGGTATCAAGAAAAGAGGAGGGTATGAATTTCTACTTGCAAAAGATCACACAACTGAAATCATAATTCAAAGATAATATCAATTCATCTAATGTCTGAGCCCCTGATTAAAATTACGGGACTTTTTAGAATAATTTAAATTGCTGATAATGAGTCGAAAATATGTATTTAAATTTAAAATGAGGTAGGTTTTTTTTATTTATAAAGAGGATGCATGAAAAAGGCAATTTTATCGCGATAAAACATATTTTTATTTGTAGCCCCAACGGACGTCGTTCTCGCGCAGACCTACCGTGTGGACACAACTCTGTTAAATTTCATTCTTTTTTAGCGTAGTTGTCAAGGTCGATCGTCATGCTGATCCGATGGCTATCGGATTTATTTCAGCATCTTTCCTACTGTTAAGAGACCCCTGATTCTAAAAAAAAACTATCAAGTATTGAAAGAAATATTTATTTATTTTTCCGCTCTATGCCGCGGGGCATGGTACTTTGGAGCGCCAAAGTACCCAAAGCGCTCTGTCAATCCAGCAATGGGCCTTTTACGCAACCCTACACTCATCAAAAAAACAGTGGCACTTCGTTTGTGTTCAATATTTCTTAAAGCTTTAAATTAGCGTCTATGAACACAAAACCACTGCGTTTTAGGTTTGACAGTGCTATTTGTTCTTTCCTACAACTGTTTTTTTGATTTCGCTGGCCCTTGGGATTGACGACGTTCTTCGGTTAAAACAAGGTATTATTTGAGGAAGCTAGCAAAACGCCTAAAAAATTAACTTCAAAAAGATGTGTCACACAAAAGGCGCAGGCCCGGGATCTTAAAGCTTAAGCATTAAGATTCCTATAGAATCCGGGTTGTGAATAACGAAACGCCTTATAAATACTCCATGCCCTCTATATCTCTTTAGCTAAAAATTTAAATGATATCCATAAACTTTCTTTAATCATCCATAAATCTGTAGATTTTACCCTTATTTTTCGCTAACCTGAAATTTATTGTGATTTTTGTACCATAACCATAGCTTATAATTTGCAGATATAAACCATATTTTATCCATTCATTTTAATTCTGATGTAATGAATATGGCTTTTTGGATATTTGCTTAACACATGAAAAATATGTTTGAAAAGAAAGTTTACCTTCAAAGAAGAGCAGCATTAAAATCAAAGATAAATTCGGGAATATTACTCTTTTTGGGTAATGAAGAAAGCCCGATGAATTACAAAGACAATACCTATCACTTTAGGCAGGATAGTACCTTTTTATATTATTTCGGGATCAGTGAGCCGTGTTTAGGCGCTATTATCGACCTGGATGAAGATCAGGTAATTCTTTTTGGTGATGAAATGGGCATTGATGATATTGTGTGGATGGGCAGGCAAAAAACACTCGAAGAAAAGAGTCTGGACGCTGGCCTAACCAAAGTTCTGCCTTTTGCGCAACTAAATACTTATCTTAAACAATACCAGGACAAAAATCGTGAGGTTCATTTCTTACCTCCTTACCGTGCTGAGAATAAGATTAAACTGGCCAACTGGCTTAACTTACCAATCGATCAGCTTAAAGAAAAAGCTTCGCTAAACTTTATTAAAGCTGTTGTTGCACAACGGTCGGTTAAATCGGTTGAAGAAGTTGAAGAGCTGGATCGTGCTGCAGCAAGATCTGCCGATATTCATTTAATGGTGATGCAGCAGGCGAAACCCGGCATGTATGAACGCGAACTTGCCGCTAAAATTCAGGAAGCTGCGCTGGCTTCAGGTGGTAACCTGGCCTATCCTGTTATTTTAACGGTTCAGGGAGAAATTCTGCATAACCATTTTCATGGCAATCAGTTACAGGAAGGTCAGCTTGTTTTAAACGATTCTGGGGTAGAAACTGCTTTAGGCTATGCCGGCGATCTTACGCGTACTTTTCCTGTAGGCAAAAAGTTTAGTGCTGAGCAAAAAGATGTTTATGATATCGTATTAAATGCTTACACGCATGGCAAAAATATGCTGGCACCGGGGGTAAGGTACTTAGATGTGCATTTGGCTTCATGTAAAATGCTGGCACAGGGTTTAAAAGATATTGGCCTGATGAAAGGTAATATAGACGATGCCGTGCAGGCTGGTGCGCATGCCATGTTCTTTCAATGTGGAACAGGGCATATGATGGGCTTAGATGTACACGATATGGAAGATTTAGGTGAGCAGTACGTAGGTTATACAGATGAGCTGACTAAAAACACCACGCAGTTCGGATTGAAATCGTTAAGGTTGGGCAAAGCGCTGGAAGCGGGTTATGTATTAACGGTAGAACCAGGTGTTTACATCATCCCGGAACTAATAGACCGTTGGAAAGCCACTAATCAGTTTGCCGAATTTATTAACTACGACAAATTGGAGCAGTTCAGAAATTTTAGCGGCATCAGGGTAGAAGACGATTTTCTGGTTACGGAAAACGGAAGCCGGATGTTAGGGAAGCATTTAGCTTTAACTACAGATGAAATTGAATCCATTAGGAGCGAAGCTTATTAGTAACGTTGGTTATTTGAAATAACTGTTGTTTTTTGTTTTGGAGCGCAGGTTCATTCGATTTTTTTAAAGAATGTTCCTGCCATCCGCTTTATTCCGATGAAGGATCGGAATGCCCGCTGCTGTCAGGGCTAAAGACCTAAAACAGAAGCACAGAACCAGGGTTAAATAAACCTGATAGAACGGATGCTCCCGATTCTTCATCGGAGCAGGAGGGATAGCAGGACTACCGTAACCGATGAAAGGCTGCATTTGCTTTTCAAATTAATATATTGCTATTGTTTTTGGAGCGCAGGGCCATTCGATTTTTTTAAAGAATGTTCCTGCCATCCGCTTTATTCCGATGAAGGATCGGAATGCCCGTTTCTATCAGGGCTAGAGACCTCGGCAGAAGCACAGAACCAGGGTTAAATAAACCTGATAGAACGGATGCTCCCGATTCTTCATCGGAGCAGGAGGGATAGCAGGACTACCATAACCGATGAAAAACTGAAACTGCTTTTCAAATTAATAATACGCTATTGCAACATGATAACCAGCAAAAAGATATGAAAAAAATAACTTCCTTAACCCTAATCTTCTTAACGTTTAGTACTCTGATTTTTGCCCAAAACCCCAAAAAGGCTTACACTTTGGCCGATACCTTAAGAGGAAGCTTAAATGCCGAACGGACCTGGTGGGATGTGCAGCGTTACGAACTTTCGGTTAAGCCCGATTACAATGATAAGAGCATAACAGGCTCAAATAAAATCGTTTATAAAGTAGTGCAGCACAATAATGGTAATACCCGCATGCAGATCGATTTGCAGGAGCCATTAATCATTGATAGTGTTTTATACAATGGCGGTTCAAAGGTAAAATTCGAACATGTTGGCAGTGTTTGGTATGTACATGTGCCTGCACAAAAGTTATCAGCACTGAATAACGTGAATATCTTTTACCATGGAAAAGTACACCAGGCTAAAAGAGCACCCTGGGATGGTGGTTTTATTTTTACTACCGATTCGCTTTCGCGTCCGTGGATGACAGTGGCCTGCCAGGGCTTGGGTGCTTCGGTTTGGTATCCAAATAAGGACCATCAAAGCGACGAGCCCAATCTGGGTGCATCTTTAACCATGACTGTTCCGGATACATTGGTAGCAGTAGGTAACGGGCGACTGGTATTTAAAAAGGATAACCATGATGGTACCACTACCTATCAGTACAATGTTAAAAATCCGATCAGTAATTATTGCATTATCCCCTATATAGGCAAATATGTTAATTTTAAGGAGAAATATGCAGGCGAAAAAGGTACCCTTGATATGAATTATTGGGTGCTTGATTACAATTACCCAAAGGCTAAAACCTACATGCCCGATCAGGTGCATAAAATGATGAAAAGTATGGAGCATTGGTTTGGGCCATATCCTTTTTATGAAGATGGTTATCAGTTAATCGATGCTTCACATACGGGCATGGAGCATCAATCGGCAGTTTCTTATGGCAATGGTTACAAATTTGGCTATAGAGGAAGAGATATGTCTGGCAATGGCTGGGGTTTGAAGTGGGATTTTATCATTATTCACGAAAGCGGGCACGAATGGTTTGGCAACAACATTACCACCAACGATCTGGCCGATATGTGGGTACACGAAGGCTTTACTAACTATAGCGAAACACTTTTTGTCGATTATATTTTTGGTAATCAGGCAGGTAATGAATACAATTTTGGCATTAGAAAAGGCATTAAAAATGATAGCCCGATTATCCCTCCTTATGGTGTAAATGCACAAGGCAGTGGCGATATGTATCCGAAAGGAGGTAACATGCTGCATTCCATCAGGCATAGTTTAAATAACGACGAACTTTTTAGAGCCATATTGCGTGGGCTTAACCAAACCTTTTACCACCAAACAGTAACCTCTGCGCAGATCGAAAATTATGTTTCTAAAAAAGCAGGTTACAATTTTTCAAAGGTTTTTGATCAATATTTACGTACGGTACAGGTTCCAGCTTTTGAATACTATCTTAAAGATGGTAAAGCCTTTTACCGGTATAGCGATTGTGTTAAGGGCTTCAATTTGCCTTTAAGTCTTAAAAAAGAAGGAATTAAAACACTTAAAATTATTCCTTCGCAAAACTGGCAGCAGGTTACGTTAGCCAAAGGACAGGATGCACTTTTTACAAAACCCGCTATTGAATTTATGTACTACCTTCAGGTAAAAAACACAAAATAAAAATTTTGAAATAAAAAGAGATGTAGGACGTTCTCTATCTAACTGATTTTAAAGGTATTCTTGTTTGAGGTGTTAGCTTTTTTTATGGTATCTAATTTCTTTTACAAATGCTCCGGGCTTTTTCTAATTAAATCTGTCTGATTGAAATGGCGTATTTATGACCAATATCGGTTAAAATACAACAATATTGAAGTTTTGTAATTCCCTAACTTTGAATATCGTTTACATGATTCTATCTTCGATAATCTGATTAAATGATGCTTGCCAATTACATCCGGTTTTGGATTAATGGCCGGATTAATTTTTTGAAAATATTTATTAAAACATAAACATTACAATGGGTATCAAATGGACTGGGGTTTTCCCTGCTGTAACTACTAAATTTACAGCAAATGATGAGTTAGATTTTCCGGCTTTCGATTTAAATATCGAAGCGCAATTAGAAGCAGGTGCTGAAGGGATAATTTTAGGTGGATCGCTTGGTGAAGCCAGTGTATTAACCGATGAGGAAAAGTTTGGCCTGTTATCGCATACCTTAACCGTGGTAAACGGTCGTGTACCGGTTTTATTGAACATTGCTGAGTCAACTACAAAAAAAGCAATCGAAGTAGCTCAAAAAGCCGAATCGCTTGGTGCGCAAGGTTTAATGTTGTTGCCGCCAATGCGCTACAATGCGGCTCCAGACGAAACCTTGGCCTTTTTTGGTGCCATTGCTGAAAGCACCAGCCTGCCGATCATGATTTATAACAATCCTGTTGATTATAAAATCGAGGTAACTTTAGATATGTTCGAGGTTTTGACTAAATACGATAACATACAGGCGATCAAAGAATCTACAAGAGATGTATCAAATGTAACGCGGTTAATCAACCGTTTTGGCGACCGTTTCAAAATCTTTACCGGAGTAGATCCATTAGCGATGGAAAGCATTGTGATGGGTGCACACGGATGGGTTGCTGGTTTGGTTGATGCTTTCCCAAGAGAAACCGTTGCTATTTTTAGATTGATTAAAGAAAATCGCATTGCTGAAGCACTAACGATTTACCGTTGGTTTTTACCAGTGCTTGAGTTGGATATTCATGCTAAATTGGTGCAATACATTAAACTTGCAGAGGTTGCAACAGGATTAGGAACCGAAGCCGTTCGTGCACCGCGCTTACCATTAAGTGGCGCAGAAAGAGAGAAAGTATTAAAAATTATTAATGATGCATTAGCTGTTCGTCCGGAACTACCTGCAGGTAGCTGGGGGAAATAGTTTAAAAACCAAATATGAACGGGAAAAATATTGTAGCCAGCACTTATAGTGAAATTAATGAAAAAAGCCTTAAAGCTGTTAATCCCGCAACGGGATTAATGCTTGATGGCGAATTTTTTAAAGCGAACGAAAACCTGGTTGATGAGGCCTTAACATCAGCAACATCGGCTTTCCAAAGTTATAGAAATCTAAACAAAGATCTTAAAGCAGCTTTTTTAAATGCCATTGCTGATGAAATCGCCAATCTTGGCGAGGAACTGGTAAACAGGGCTTCGGCAGAAAGTGGTTTGCCTTTAGGTCGTTTACAGGGTGAATTAGGCAGAACTACTGGCCAATTAAGGTTATTTGCCAATTTGGTAGCAGAAGGTTCCTGGGTTGATGCCATTATTGACACTGCATTACCTGAAAGACAGCCTTTACCGCGACCTGATATCAGGAGAATGCTGATCCCAATCGGGCCGGTAGTAGTTTTTGGTGCAAGTAATTTTCCGCTTGCTTTTTCAGTTGCAGGTGGCGATACGGCATCAGCACTAGCTTCTGGTTGCCCAGTGGTTGTTAAAGCACATCCCGCACATTACGGAACCAGTGCTTTGGTAGGTGGTGCCATTATTAAAGCTGCAGAAAAAACAGGAATGCCTAAAGGTGTTTTCTCTTTGTTGTATGATGATGGTTATACCATTGGCGCTGGCCTGGTTCAGCATCCGTTAACTAAAGCAGTAACTTTTACCGGTTCGTTTAAAGGTGGAATGGCCTTAATTAATCTTGCTCAACAGCGCGAACAACCTATTCCGGTTTTTGCCGAAATGGGAAGTATTAACCCGGTAATCTTTCTTCCGCTAGCCATAGAAAATCAGGTAGAAGAACTAGCTAAAAAATATGCCGCCTCTATTACCCTTGGCGCGGGTCAGTTTTGTACTAACCCAGGTTTATTGTTAGCGGTACAGTCACCTGCACTCGAAAATTTTAAAGCCGTTTTAAAAGAAGCTATTTCAACTATTCCTTCGGCAACCATGCTTACAGAAGGTATTGCCAATAATTATGGTAAACTTTCTGCCGGGGTAGTAAACGAAAACGGTGTTGTCCTTTTATCGGCATCAACCGTAAAAAATACTGAGCTTCAAAATCAATCAGAGGCGAAAGTTGCCCAGGTAAGTGCTGCCGATTTTATTAAAAATCCAAAACTCCGTGAAGAAATTTTCGGCCCATATTCGTTATTGGTTGTTGCTCAGGATCGTGCAGAACTAGAGCAGGCTATTGAAGTTTTGGAAGGACAGCTTACTGTAACCTTAATGGCCGAAAAACAGGAACTTCAGCATTACCAGACTTTGGTAAACAAATTGACTGATAAAACCGGAAGAATTATACTGAACGGTGTGCCTACAGGCGTAGAAGTTTGTGCGGCCATGCAACACGGTGGACCATTTCCGGCTACTAACGATAGCCGTTTTACTTCTGTTGGTTCTACTGCAATCAATCGTTTTGTAAGGCCATTGGCTTACCAGGATTGGGAACAGGAATTATTGCCAGATGAATTGAAAGATGGTAATCCATTGGATATTTTCAGAACGGTAAATCAAAAATTAACAAAATCTCATGAGTAAAACTTTTTTTTGTGTAGATGCCCATACTTGCGGAAATCCGGTTAGGTTAGTTGCAGGCGGAGGACCTCAGCTTATTGGCTCAAACATGAGCGAAAAGCGTCAGCATTTTCTGAAAGAATTTGATTGGATCAGAAAAGGTTTAATGTTCGAACCTCGTGGACATGATATGATGTCGGGTAGTATTCTTTATCCGCCTCACGATCCTGCTAATGATGTAGCTGTACTTTTTATCGAAACCAGTGGTTGCCTCCCGATGTGTGGCCATGGTACCATTGGCACCATTACCATCGCTATTGAAGAAGGACTCATCCAACCGAAAATACCAGGGGTGATCAGAATGGAAGCGCCAGCCGGATTGGTATTGATTGAATACAAACAGGAAGGGAAAAAAGTAAAGTCTGTTAAGCTGAAAAATGTGGCATCTTACCTCGCAGCCGAAAATCTTCAGGTAGAGTGCCCTGATTTAGGCACACTTACTTTCGATGTAGCTTATGGTGGAAATTTTTACGCAATCGTTGATCCACAGCAGAATTTCCCTGGACTGGAAAACTACACTGCTTCGCAACTGATTAACTGGAGTCAGATCATCAGGAAACGCATTAATGAACTTTACAGTTTTGTTCATCCACAAGACCCTACTATAAATGGCTGTAGCCATATCCTGTGGACAGGAAAAACAATAGATCCTACATCAACTGCCAGGAATGCAGTTTTTTATGGTGATAAAGCCATCGATCGTTCGCCATGCGGTACGGGTACTTCAGCCCGTTTGGCACAGTGGTTTGCTAAAGGAAAACTAAAACAGGGAGAGGATTTTATCCATGAAAGTTTTATAGGCAGTAAGTTTATTGGAAGAGTGGAAGAGGTTGTAGACCTGAACGGAATTAAAGCCATTATACCTAGTGTAGAAGGTTGGGCAAAGGTTTACGGTTACAATACTATAAAAATCGATGCCGAAGATGATCCGTATGCATACGGATTTCAGGTAATTTAATGAGTTTTTAAAAGGAATATCAGTAGTATAAATAAAAAGCATGTCGAAAATATTAATTATAGGTGGTGGAATAGTAGGTTTAACTTCAGCATATTACTTGCAGAAAAGAGGCTACGAAGTAACGATTTTGGATAAGGGAGATATCACCGACAATTGCTCATTTGGTAATGCGGGGATGATTGTTCCAAGCCATTTTGTTCCTTTGGCTGCACCGGGAATGATCAAGCAGGGGATCCGTTGGATGTTCGACAGCAAAAGCCCCTTTTATGTTCGCCCGTCTTTAAATATGAACCTTGTTAATTGGGGTTTGAAATTTATGAAACATGCTACGGCAAAACATGTAAGCGAGGCGGCAGTGCCATTACGCGATTTATCGTTGCTAAGCAAAAAACTATATGAAGGCCTGGCAAAAGAGTCAGATTTCGATTTCGAATTAACCAACAATGGTATTCTGGCATTTTATAAAACAGAAAAAGCAGGAGAAGAAGAAGCGCATTTAGCTGCAAGGGCAATTGAACTGGGCCTGGATATGGCGGTACTGACTGCCGACGAATGCCGTGCGTTACAGCCAGATTTAAAGTTAGATGTTTTAGGAGCGGTACATTATCGTTGCGATGCACACCTTTATCCAGCAAAGTTGATGAATGCTTTGCTTAAGTATTTATTAAACAATGGGGTTAAAATAGTGCATAATAAAGAAGTTGATAAAATTGAGACGGCAGGTAATCGCATTACAAAGATTTTTACAGGTGATATCGCCTGGGAAGCCGATCAGTATGTTCTGGCAACTGGTTCGTGGTCGCCTGCTGTGGCTAAAATGGCCGATATTAAAATCTCTTTAATGCCAGGTAAAGGTTATTCTTTTATGAAGCCTGAACCTCAGCAGCGTTTAACTATTCCGGCATTGTTATGTGAAGCGAGAGTAGCCATAACACCAATGAACGGTCAGATTAGGTATGGCGGTACGATGGAATTGGATAAGATCAATACCCGGATCAATATGCAAAGAGTTAAAGGCATTGTAGAATCGGTTCCGGCATATTTTCCCGATTTAAAACCTGCGGTTCCTGCAGAAAAGGATATCTGGTATGGTTTCCGTCCTTCATCACCTGATGGTTTGCCATACATTGGCAGAAGCGAAAAAAGAGAAAATCTAATCATTGCTACCGGCCACGGTATGATGGGTTTAAGTTTAGGACCGGCAACAGGTTTGTTGGTTAGCCAGATTGCTTCAGGCATGGCCACTGATCTGAAAATAGAGCCATACAAAGTATTTCGATAGTATACTATAGAGGTCTGGTTTTTACAGTTAGTCGGGATTTGTAAGATTTTGAATTCTTTACCTGTGGATTGAAAATCCACAGTACTTCGGTCTGGATTACAAATCCAGACCAGCACATCCCAGTATATAATGACATTCTGTTAGTCGGGATTTGTAATCCCGTTCATCATTAGATTTCAATGCTGTACCAGTGGATTGAAAATTTCTGTTAGTCGGGATTTGTAATCCCGTCCATCATTAGATTTCAATGCTGTACTAGTGGATTAAAAATCCACAATACTTTGGTCCGGATTACAAATCCAGACCAGCATATCAGCTGTATTATTTCAACGCTAACGCTTAAGTGGTTATAAATCACGTGGTGTTCTGTTAGTCGGGATTTGTAATCCCGTCCATCATTAGATTTCAATGTTTTACCAGTGGATTGAAAATTCATAGTACTTCGGTCTGGACGGCCGTCATTCTGTTAGTCGGGATTTGTAATCCCGTCCATTATTAGATTTCAACGCTGTACCAGTGGATTGAAAATCCACAATACTTAGGTTCGGATTACAAATCCAGATCAGCATATCAGCTGTATTATTCGACGCTAACGCTTAAAGTGGTTATAAATCACGTGATGTCATTGTGTATTTGGTTAATTCTAGTTTAATTTAATCGTTTTAAATCTTGCATTACAGTAGGTTAACTAAATATGTAGTGATTTATGAACTACCTGATTCATCATCAAATCCGTCATATATTATCAAATTATAGCAGGATTTTAACCTTATTTGAGTTTTATTGGTTTATTTGAGTTAATATTTATACATTCAGTTCATAATCAACAACCAAACCTAACTAACTGAATCATGAAAGTATTACCATTTACCATGCTTGTTCCTGATGACAAGAGTGTGATATCGGAACATATTGAATTGCCTTTTTTTTACCAATATCTACACCGCCACGATGAATGGCAGATCACGTATATCGAAAAAGGAGAGGGGACGTTAATTGCAGGCAATGATATGCATGCCTTCCGATCGGGCGATATTTTTGTAATTGGGGCAAAACTTCCACACTTATTTAAAAGTAACCCCGAATATTTCGCTGGTGATTGCAATAAAACAATCAAAGCATGCTCCATTTACTTTAATCCGAACGGTATTCTGGCGGCTTTGTTTAATCTTCCAGAAATGAAGATGGCAAGCGGTTTTTTAGCTAAAAACAAACATGGTTTCAAAGTTCCCGCTGCTGCCACCAAAAACATGATCACCAAAATGTTGAATGTTCATGAGGCATCAGGAGTTGATGTATTGTTTAACTTTCTGAAATTGGTTAACAGTTTTCAGGATTTAAATGAAGACGTAGAATCCTTATGCTCAGATATGTATTCTTCTAACGTAACAGAAAATGAAGGTATGCGTTTGAGTAAAATCATTAACTTCATTACCGAAAATTACAATAATCAAATTTCATTAGAAGATGTAGCCAATGCTGCGTTTATGACACCACAGGCATTTTGCAGGTATTTTAAGAAACATACCGGTCATACTTTCGTTTCCTTTTTAAATGAAGTGAGAATTAACGATGCCTGTAAAAGTCTTATCTCAGGAGAAAAAGCCGATTGTATCTCAGGTGTGGCTTATAAGGCTGGCTTTAATAGTATTACCAATTTTAACAGGGTATTTAAAAGTATTATTGGTCAATCGCCGAGAGCATATATCGATACTTACAATAATGTAAGCAGGGTAAGCTATATAGGCGCTTAAGCAAAAAAACATTTTTTTTATTAAATAAGCTAACCATTTTTTCAAGTGGAGGCAAATGTTATTTGCCTGTTTTAACCAAACCCAATGCAAAACAAATTAAACTTTTTTGCCATTTTTTTAATGGTTAGTCTGTTATCAGGCACTTTTGTACTGGCTCAAACGTCAAATGAAAGCTTGTACGAACAAACCAGCGAAATGGGTACGCTGATCGCATGTTACCAAAGAGACGTTGATGCCATTAATGATTTCTACTATCCTTATTCCGCAGGTGGCACTTATTCTTATCCAATGACTACCTTTAAAAGTCCGGAGCAAAGAAAACGCCTGCAGGATATCAATAACGATTATTTAAACAAGTTAAAATCTGCCAAATTTGAAGCCTTTAGTACTTACGGTAAAGTAGATTATATCCTTCTTAAAAAACAGATCGAATCTTCTGTCTGGCTCTTAGCTAAAGAGGAAACAGACTATAAAGCCCTGTCGAAGTATTTTACCTTTGCTGATGCGATTTATGCACTCGAAAAATTAAGAAGAAGGGGCACTTATAAAGAAGGCGTTTTGCTGGCTGCCGAGATAGATGAAATTTCGAAGCAGGTTGATGCCCTGAGTCTAAATTTTAAGAAAGGAATATTAACACCCGATCAGCTTAAAATGGCAGCGGCGATAACTACAAGTTTAAAACACCGTTTAAAGGGTTTTTATCAGTTTTATATGGATTATGAACCTGGCTTTACCTGGTGGGTACCTAAACCTTACGAAAAGTTAGACCTGGCCTTAACCAACTACACTAAACTTTTTAACGATAGTGGTGATGCTGCTCCTTCCGTAAAATCAAATAAAGCAGAAATTAAAGGAAATCCTATTGGAAGGGAAGAACTGATCAGGCAGCTAAATGCAGAGCTTATTCCTTACACACCAGAAGAACTGATCAAGCTTGCCGAAAAAGAGTTTAAGTTTTGCGATGAAGAGCTTTTGAAAGCATCAGCGGCTATGGGCTTCGGAAATGACTGGAAAAAAGCGCAGGAGAAAATCAAAAACAGCTATGTGCCTTTAGGTAAACAGCCAGAGTTGATTGTAAAACTACAAGATGATGCCTTAAATTTTATAAAGGCCAACGATCTGATCGCTATCCCGGCGCTTGCGGAGGAAACCTGGGGCATGGTCATGATGTCGGCCGAACGCCAGTTGGTGAATCCATTTTTTACCGGTGGGCGCGAAATCAGTATTTCTTATCCAACAAATTCGATGGAGGAAGACGATAAGTTAATGAGTATGCGTGGGAATAATCCTTATTTTTCGAGAGGAACGGTTCAGCACGAACTCTTACCTGGCCATCATTACCAGTATTTTATGAATAACCGTTATAAAAGCTATCGCGATCCTTTCAAAACACCTTTCAGTGTAGAAGGCTGGCCCTTATATTGGGAGCTTTTGCTTTACGATAAAGGTTTTGCCAAAACGCCTGAAGAAAAAATGGGAATGCTTTTCTGGCGGATGCACCGCTGCGCCAGGATTCTTTTTTCGCTGAACTTTCACCTTGGTAAATGGACACCTCAGCAGTGTGTCGATTTCTTAGTAGACCGCGTAGGGCACGAACGTGCCAATGCAGAAGGCGAAGTACGCAGATCTTTCAAAGGTGATTATAGTCCTTTATACCAGGTCGCTTACCTTACCGGTGGTCTCCAGCTTTTTGCACTGAAAAAGGAATTGGTCGATAGTGGCAAAATGAGCTTTAAGGATTTTCATGATGCGGTAATTAAAGAAAACTTAATTCCTGTAGAAATGATCAGGGCTACCCTAACCAATCAGCCCTTAACACGCGATTTCAAAACCTCGTGGCATTTTTACTATCAGCTTAAATAAATAAACTCAACCAACCCTAGAACCACCAAGCAAAGAACACATGATTGAAAAAGAAACCACACAATTTAAACCCTCACTTAAACTGATGGATGCAACCATGCTTGTAGCCGGAAGTATGATAGGCTCAGGTATTTTTATTGTAAGTGCCGATATTACACGAAATGTAGGCAGCTCTGGCTGGTTGTTAGTGGTTTGGCTAATTACAGGCTTCATGACGCTTACTGCTGCATTAAGTTATGGCGAATTAAGTGCCATGTTCCCTAAAGCAGGCGGACAGTATATTTATTTAAAGGAAGCATACAATCCACTCATCAGTTTTTTATATGGCTGGAGTTTTTTTACGGTAATCCAAACCGCTACTATTGCCGCAGTAGGCGTGGCATTTGCCAAGTTTACGGCTTATCTCGTACCTGCATTAAGTGAAGATTTAATCGCCGTCGATTTAGGCTTCTTTACCATCTCACCAGCACAACTGCTGGCCATTGGAGTAATTATACTACTCACTTATATCAACAGTAGGGGGGTAAATGGCGGTAAAGTAATCCAGACAACCTTTACAGTGGCCAAATTATTAAGCTTGTTTGGCCTGATTGTTTTTGGACTTTTCTTTTTAGATAAGGGAATCTGGAAAACCAACTGGGAAAACATATGGGTTTTGGGTCCATTATCTACCGATGGAAATATTGGTTCTTATACCACTTTGGCTGCCTTCGGAGCCATTGCTGCCGCGATGGTAGGTTCGATATTCAGTAGCGATTCCTGGCACAATGTTACCTTTATTGCCGGCGAAATTAAAAACCCCGCACGCAATATTGGTTTGAGTTTAGCCCTGGGAACGATTATGGTAACGGTGCTCTACATCCTTACCAATGTGATGTATACCGGTGTACTTTCATTACATGATATTGCCTACGCTGATAAAGATCGGGTGGCGGTTTCTGCTGCCAACCACATTTTCGGTACAGCAGGTACCATTATTATTGCACTAATGATTATGGTTTCAACCTTCGGTTGCAATAACGGTTTAATTATGGCGGGCGCCAGGGTATACTACTCAATGGCCAAAGACGGGCTTTTCTTTAAAAAAGTGGGTACGCTAAACAAAAATGCAGTTCCCGGATTTGGACTCTGGATTCAGTGTATTTTTGCATGTTTATGGTGTATTAGCGGAAAATATGGCGATCTGTTGGATATGATCTCATTTGTGGTGGTGATGTTTTATATGCTCACCATTTTCGGAATTTTTATCCTTCGTAAAAAACGACCTGATGCCGAAAGACCTTACAAAGCCTTTGGTTATCCTGTATTGCCAATTATCTATATGGTTATGGGACTGGCCTTTTGCATATTGCTGATTATGTTTAAATCCAAATTTACCTGGCCCGGATTAATCATCACATTAATAGGTATCCCGGTTTATTACCTGATTAAAGGAAATATAGCACGCCAGGACTTGAAATCAAAAGATCCGGTTGATGCGAATGGTTAAAATATTAATGTTATTTATCAAAATCTAAAGGCAACCTGCAAAGCTGCAGCACTATATTTACCCGCAAAAAAATCTGTAATGATCATTTACGCAACCGCTAAAAAATCAATAGTTTTCGTCTTATTAAGTTTTGTTTCCACTCAATTGCTGGCACAGCAAGCCAGGTTGCAGCCATACGCCCCAAATGCTGCTGAAGTGGCAGGTGCTTATCAATTATCATTGAAAATGGATAGCACTTTACGTAATATTCCAACCAACAATGATATTATTCCTTACTGGAAAAAGGATGGAACCGCATTTTGGTATAAAAACAATCTTCCTGATAGAACATGGGAGTATTATTATGTAGATGCTGCAACAGGTAAACGCCAGGCCGCATTTGATCATCATAAACTTGCGCAGAATCTAGAAAAGGTTACCGGTAAAAAACAGAACCCACTAAAAATTCAACTTGCTGAGTTATATTTCGTTGATCAGGGTAATACGGCAAAACTAAAAATACAGGATAAATGGTATAAATTAAACTTAGGCGATTACAGTTTAACGGAAACTAAAGACACTACAATTTATCGTTACAATGCCAAAAGACCTCTGCAACAAAGGAGATCGCGCTGGCAGGGAAACCGCCAATCCAAAAAATCGCCGGATGGCAAAAGTGAAATCCTGATTCGCGGCGGCAACCTTTTTGTAATTGATTTAGCAACAAAGGCAGAAACCCAGCTGAGTACCGATGGTAATGCCGATAAACCTTACGGTGAATTTGCATGGTCGCCCGATGGGAAAAATATTGTTGCTTACAAAATCGATCCGAAAGAGACTAAAAAAGTATATTATGTATTAAGTTCTGTTCCAGGTACTACACGCGGCGAATTAAAATCGAGAGAATATGCACAACCTGGTGATGACTTTACAGCTTATCAGCCTTATGTTTTTAATGTAGCGAAAAAAACTGCCATTAAAGTTGATGCTGATCCAATCGATTTCTTTGGCGCACCGGAACTGCATTGGCGGGGAAATAACAGCAGGTATTATACTTATGAGAAAGTAGACAGGGGGCATCAGCGTTTCAGGGTAATTGAAGTGGATGTTTTAACAGGGAAAACCAAAAATATCATCGACGAGAAAACCAAAACCTTCATTTACGAAAATCGCATTTATACCAGATACTTGCCTAAAACAAACGAAATATTGTGGACGAGTGAGCAAGATGGCTGGCAACACCTTTATCTGGTAAATGCCTTAACCGGAAAGCAGCAGTTAATTACAAAAGGAAATTATGTAGTTCGGGATATTGATAGTGTAGATATCGTAAAACGACAGGTGTGGTTCAGGGCAAATGGAATGCATGCTGATGAAGATCCTTACTTTATCCATTACTATCGGATCGGGTTTGATGGAAAAGGCCTGGTAAACCTCACACCAGAAAAAGGTAATCATAACCTCAGCTTTTCTCCAGATCGTAAATATTATATCGATAGCTACTCTCAGGTAAATGTACCAACGGTTAGCGAATTAAGGTTAACGGCAAGTACTAAAAAATTAAACGAAATAGAACATGGAAAAACAGATGCCTATTTGGCTACAGGCGTTAAATTGCCTGAGGTATTTGTAGCCAAAGGAAGAGATGGCAAAACCGATATTTGGGGTATTGTTTGCCTCCCTTCAAAAATGGATCCGAATAAAACTTATCCTGTAATCGAAAATATTTATGCAGGTCCCCATGATAGCTTTGTACCTAAAAGTTTCTTGCCAGCCAGTGAAATGCAGAGTATTGCCGAATTGGGTTTTATTGTAGTACAGATTGATGGAATGGGCACGGCCAACCGGTCTAAAGCTTTTCATGATGTATGTTGGAAAAACATAGCCGATTCCGGGTTTCCTGACAGGATATTGTGGATGAAAGCCATGGCGGTTAAATATCCAAATGCAGATATTTCTCGCGTAGGGATTTACGGCACTTCGGCGGGTGGGCAAAGCTCAACAGGTGCACTATTATCTCATCCTGAGTTTTATAAGGCTGCAGTTTCTGCATGTGGTTGTCATGATAACCGCATCGATAAACAATGGTGGAACGAACAATGGATGGGCTACCCGGTAGGACCACATTACGGAGAACAATCTAACATTACCAATGTGGGTAAATTACAGGGAAATCTATTTCTAATTGTTGGCGAAGCGGATGAAAATGTACCACCAGAATCGACCTACCGACTTGCCGATGCATTGATCAAAGCAAATAAAAATTTCGATATTTTAAGCATTCCGGGCATGGGGCATAGTGACGGGGGAGTTTACGGACGCAGACGTAAACGTGATTTCTTCGTGAAACATTTACTAAATGCTGAACCTCCAAACCCGAATATTTCAAAGTAAGGTGCTTCACTGGTCATTGGTAACTGCAGCTATTGCAGCGGAACTGGTAATTGTAAATTGCAAACTGTCAACTGTAAATTGGTCGCTGACTCATTCTATAATTGGATATAATTAGTTATTTTAGCTGTAATAAATTACGCTATGAAAAATAACTTTTTGATTTTGACTTTCTTATTCTTTTCTGTTTCGGCTTTTGCGCAAATAAAAAAGGCTACAGTAAAAGATCTGGCATTTATGTCTGGAACCTGGGTGCAAAAAAGCGAATGGGGCGATTTGGAAGAATTTTGGAGTCAGCCCAACGGCGAAAGCATGATGAGCAGCTTTAGGTGTGTTAAAGATGGGAAAGCTTTATTTTACGAATTTGTTGTGATTGAACTTGAAGAAGGTTTGCCAGTGATGAAGATGCGGCATTTTAACCGCGGAAGCATTGCCTGGGAAGAAAAAGAAAAACCACTACTTTTTCCGCTGATAAACTTAAAGGGAAAACTCGCTGTTTTTGAAATGAAAGATCAATCGGTGAGGTTAAGTTATCAATTGATAACTGAAAATAAATTAAGGGTTGTGTTGGAAGAAAAGGATAAAAATGGCCAGCCAAAAAAAGATATTTTCAATTTTACACGAAAACTTTATTAATTTTCCATTCCAAATCAGTCAATCTAAAATGTCACCAAAAATTAAAATATCCAGTCTGTTTTTACTAGTGTTATTATTTAGCGCATTTGCCGCTAATGCATCAATAGATTTCTATCAGATCAAAATTTACCATTTAAAAACCGATGCACAAGAAAAAATAGTGGATGAATATTTGCAAAAAGCATATTTGCCCGCTTTACACCGCATTGGCATAGCAAAAGTTGGTGTGTTTAAACCAATTGTGAGTGATCAGACTGTAGGTACAGAAAAACTGATTTATGTATTTATTCCTTTAAAATCACTGAATGGAATTTTAGAACTGGATAAAAAGCTGGCAAAAGACAAACAACATGCTGTTGATGGTAAAGTCTATCTGGACGCAGTCTACTCGGAGGAGCCTTTTGAGCGGTTAGAATCTATTATCTTAAAAGCCTTCGAAGATGCACCCCACTTTATGCTGCCAAATCTAAAATCGCCGATGAAAGAACGGGTGTACGAATTAAGAAGTTACGAGGCACCTACGGAGAAATATTTTCAGAATAAAGTTCAAATGTTTAACAAAGGAGACGAAATCGGTTTATTCAAAAGATTAAATTTTAATGCCGTATTTTATGGAGAAGTAATCGCCGGAAGCCGCATGCCTAACCTGATGTATTTAACTACTTTCGAAAATAAACCAGATAGAGATGCGCACTGGAAAGCATTCTCAGCAGATGAATATTGGAAGAAGCTATCGGCAATGCCAGAGTATCAACACAATGTTTCTAAAAACGATACTAAGTTTGTGTACCCAACAGACTATTCTGATTTTTAGAAAAAGGTAAAAGACTAAAGCAGAAAGCAAAAAGGTAAATTAAATTCCGTGCAAATCTGTGTTTCCGTGGCAAAAAATAATGCAAACCAGATAGATCCCTGAAATAAGTTACCATTGACAGACTCCAATAGAATGGTCGTCATCTCGACCGGAGCAACGCGAAGTGGAGAGATCTTTGTAATAAGGTATTGAAATCAAATTTAAAAGATTTCTCCACTGCGGTCGAAATGACGATATTTTCGAGACCAATCACCTTCTCTATCCATCTTTCCATTCATATTGAATTTTATACAATAATTAACCTTAAGGAGGACGATCGCAGGATCTGAGCAATGAAAATCTTAATTTCCTTAACTACTTAATGGTAATAAAGGCGAAAGCAGAAAGACTTTTCAGATAAATAGAATTACAGATTGACAGGTTTTTGTGTAACAATAATTTAGCAAATTGTATCTTTACACCCGCTAAAAGATTTTTTTCAGCTATTCTGTCGGTTTGCCCTTCTAATGATGAGATTTATTAAAGCATTTGGTTTTATTATACAATCCTGGTTGTTTTTTAACAGTGTTAATGCGCAGGTAGTAGGTCAAACTGCTATTCCGGAACATTATGTGCTTAAAGCATATGGCATTAACGATGGTCTACCTTCTAAAAATACCACCGTTGCTTTAAAAGATAAAAGAGGTTTTGTATGGATAGGTACAGAAAATGGTCTCTGTAAGTTTGATGGTTATTCTTTTAAAGTTTATGTCAATATTGCTGGTGATAGCACCTCTTTAACCAACAATTATATCAATGCTATAGTAGAAGACAGCAATGGTTTTTTTTGGGTGGGTACCATGAATGGTTTAAACAGGTTTGACCCGGTTACCGAAAAATTTGAACGTTTTTACCATAAAGAAAACGATAGAACTTCGCTAAGCAATAATAAAGTATGGTCTTTACTGATCGATAAAACGAATAAATTATGGGTTGGTACCGATGATGGATTTAACCTTTATAATAAAAATTCAAAAACTTTTAAGGTTTATCAACCCGATGCAAAAAATCCCTATGCTATAAAAGGAAAATCGGTTAATGCTATTGCAGAAGATGCTTCTGGCAATTTATGGTTGGGCAACTGGAGCGCCGGACTGAATAAATTCGATCAAAAAACAAAGCGGTTTACCAATTACATGCAAAAGGAAATCGCGAACCAAAAAAATCCAAACGATATCTGGACCCTCTGCCTGGATGATAATGACATAATATGGATTGGATGTTATTGGAAAGGCGACCTGTTCCGCTTTGATCCGAAAAATGAAAAGTTTACTACCTATCCTAGTGTGGGGCAAGGTAATTCTTCCATATTTAATGTTCTAAGTTTAGGTGCCGAAAAATTACTTGTAGGCGGTAGCGCAGGAATATTCTGGGTAAATACAAAACTAAATAAATGGGAAAAAATAGATCAGCTCGAATTTTTTGCCAACGGTGGTTTATATCGTGATAAAACCGGAATGATATGGCTCTGTGGTAAAAACGGACTCACTAAAATTGATTTTAACCAATATAAATTTAATTTTATTTCACTTCCTCTAAACCAGGCAGAAATTAAATCAATAGTTAGTGAAGGCGGTAATTTTTGGCTGGGTACCAACAAGGGCCTTTATAAATACAATCCAAATAACCGCGTTATTACCAGGCTTTCGCACAGCGATGACTTAAACAGTTTATCCAGTAATGATATTATTAACCTCTCTGTTGATTTGAAAGGTCAGTTATGGGTAATGAGTGAGAATGGATTTGACCGGTATAGCGAAAAGGAGAATAAGTTTATACATCACCACCATCGTTCTGCACTTGGAAGTTTATTTAACGAAGATGTTTTTAGAGATCTGATAGAAGTAAACGATGGCGAATATTATTTAGCTACAGATGCAGGCTTAAAAATCTATAACAATAAAATTAAAGCTTATACACATTACTATAACGACCCTAAAAATTTGGGCTCTCTGAGTAATAACCATTTATACTGCCTTCTAAAAGATGCGCAGGGTAATATCTGGATAGGCACATACGGGAGTGGCCTCAGCCGTTTTAACCCTAAAACAAAAAAGTTCAGCAATTACATGATTAATAATTCAAAAACGGGCGGCATTAGCAATAACATTGTAAATAGCCTGTATCTGGATTCGCACCAAAATGTTTGGATCTGCACCCGCGATGGATTGAATAAATATGTAGCTAAAACAAATACTTTTGAGATCTATTCAAAAAAAAACGGTTTTGCCAGCAATGTTTTTACCGATCTGGTAGAAGATAATAATGGCAAGCTTTGGGTTACTACCGAGCAGGGCATTTCACTTTTCGATCCCGTAAACAAAACGGTTAAAAATTACGATGAAAAGGATGGTGTTTATGCCAATGCGGCCATTTGTAAAAATGCAAAAGGGGAAATTTACCTGGCAGGCAGTAAAGGCATTGTTTATTTTAATCCACAACAACTTAAATACAATAAAGAAGCTCCTGCGGTTTACTTTTCTGATTTTTCGGTTTTTAATAAACTGATTCTCCCGGGCGAAGATTCTCCCTTAAAATTGCCTGTTTATATGACGAAAAGTGTCACATTGCCTTACGATCAAAGTGTACTCTCTTTTGGCTTTGTGGCTTTGAACTATACGCTTTCAGAAAAAAACCAGTATGCTTACTTTCTCGAAGGTTTTGATAAAAAATGGAATTATAGCGGTAGCGAACATAAAGTTACCTATACCAATTTAAACCCTGGCAAATACACCTTAAGGGTAAGGGCATCAAATAACGATGGCATTTGGAATATGAAAGGAAATTCGCTCCAGATTATTATTACGCCACCCTGGTACCGTACCTGGTGGGCCTTTGGCTTTTATGGTTTGGCTTTCTTTGGCCTTGTGTATGCCTATCTTAAATATCGTGAGCATCAATCTAACTTAAAATTTCAGATTAAACTGGCCCATGTAGAAAGTGAAAAAGAAAAGGAGCTGAGTGAAAAGAAACTATCCTTTTTTACCAATGTATCGCACGAGTTCCGCACGCCGCTTACGTTAATTATCAACCCGGTTAAAGAGCTTTTGTATAAGAATGATAATAATGTTGATACCACTGATTTAAATATTGTGTACAGGAATGCCAAGCGGCTTTTAAGTTTGGTAGATCAGCTGTTATTGTTTAGAAAAGCAGATACCTATGGCGGAAAATTAAAAGTAGCTCCGGTAAATCTGGTGAGTTTGTGTAAAGAAGTATTTTTGTGTTTTGTGCATCAGGCACGGTCTAAAAATATTGTATTTGAGTTTATATGCGCCGATGAATTGATCCCTTTTTATGCTGAAAGGGAGAAAATAGAGATTGTGTTTTTTAATCTCCTTGCAAATGCCATAAAATTTACCCCCGAAGGCGGTACGGTTAAAATGATTGTAAAAAGTAATCAGGACAATATACAGGTGGCTGTAGAAGATACAGGCTGTGGTATTACCAGCTTTGCAGGAGAAAAACTCTACGAAAAATTTTATCAGGATCCGGGAAACAAATCAGCTAAAGGTGGTTTTGGCATTGGTTTATATCTCGCAAAAAATTTTATTGAAATGCACGGCGGCACCATAAACTACTCCAGTATCGAAAATAAGGGTACTACTTTTAATATTGCTCTATTAAGAGGAGTGAGTCATTTTAAAGATGCCATCATATTGCAGGAAGAATTAGTCGATACCGACTCTTCATTATTTAAAGAATTGATAGAAGATGAGATCAGCGCTAACAAAGTTGTAGAAGCTGCTGAAGAACCAATATTGGATAACCAGCTGGCCATCGAGTTAAAAAGCATGCTTATTATTGATGATAATATTGAAATAAGAGAATACCTTAAACAAGTTTTTAGAATGGATTATCACCTTTACGAAGCCAGTAACGGAGAAAAAGGCTATGAGATGACGAAAGAGCTATTACCCGATATTGTGATCTGCGATGTAATGATGGATGGCATAACGGGTATAGAACTATGCAGTAAAATAAAAGAAGATGTTTCCATCTCTCACATTCCGATTATTTTACTTACTGCCATTTCTGCTCCGGAGGTTAAGCTTAAAGGAATAGAAGGTGGCGCCGACGATTATATCAGTAAACCTTTTGATAAGGATTTTTTAAAAGCGAGGGTAGCCAGTATATTAAAAAGTAAAAATGCCCTGCAAAAGTATTTTTATAATGAAATTACACTTAACTCGAACAATACCAAGATCTCTGCAGAATACAAAGAGTTTTTAGATAACTGTATCCGCATTGTAGAAGAACACCTTACCGATCCTGATTTTAATATCGATACCCTTTCGACCGTCCTGGGCATGTCGAGATCTAATTTATACCGTAAAATAAAATCCATTTCAGGTCAGTCTGCCAATGGGTTTATCCGTTTCATCAGGTTAAGGAAAGCGGCCGAAATTTTTATCAATACAGATAAAACCATTCAGGAAACTTCTTACATGGTGGGTATAAACGACCCAAAATATTTTAGAGAGCAGTTTTACAAACTCTTTAATATGAATCCATCACAGTATATTAAAAAATTCAGGAAGCCGTTTTCCAATCATATCCAATTAAATTCAACAGGCAAAAAGGTAAATGATTAATCGTGTTTATTAGCATGTTTTCCTGTAATATGCCTTAAAACCTCATTTAGGCCATTTTTCGGTCTGTTTACCCCTCTAATTTGGATTGTTTGCACCCTACAGGAGTTGTTTGTTGGTATTAATTTAGCCTTTTATAAAGCAGCTATAATCGCGATTCCGATAGAGGGTTCTGTTGGGTAGATTATAAAATTGATCTGCTAACCAAATATTAATTTGCAAACAAATATGAGAAGAAAAGTTCTGAAAGGATTTTTGCCAAAATTCTTTACAATTAAAACACTGGCATTTCTATTTATCGTATCCATCAGTTTACCGGCAATGGCATCTTTAGTTTCTGTTAAAACAGGAATAAAGAACAAGCTTAGAGAAATTGTGGTAACAGGTACAGTAACAAGCGAAACCGGAGCTACATTCCCCGGAGTAGCGGTTAAAATTAAAGGAACCGAAAAAGCGGTTCAGACCGATGCAAAAGGTAAATTTAGTATCAGTGTTACAGCCTCTACAGACGTACTTGTTTTTTCTTATGTAGGCTACACCAGTCAGGAGCAAACAGTTGGCGATAGAACAACCATTAATGTTCAGCTTGGTTCTGACACCAAAACACTAAACGAGTTGGTAGTGGTTGGTTACGGAACACAAAAGAAAGCGACGCTTACAGGGTCTATATCTCAGGTAAAGGGAGCTGACCTGGTAAAGAGTCCGCAACCAAACCTGTCAAACTCTTTGGCGGGCCGGTTTTCGGGGGTAATCGTAAATAACCGCAGTGGCGAACCTGGTGTTGATGGTTCTACCATTACAGTAAGGGGACTTGCTACTACCGGGAGCAATAATGTATTAATTGTTGTAGACGGAATTCCAGGGCAAATTGGCGGACTTGAGCGTTTAGATCCCAACGATATTGAAAGTGTATCGGTATTAAAAGATGCTTCTGCCGCTATTTACGGTAACAGAGCAGCCAATGGCGTAATTTTAGTGACTACTAAAAAAGGAAAAACAGGTAAACCAACTGTAAGTTACAGTTTTAACCAGGGGTTTAGCTCGCCAACGAGGTTACCTAAAATGGCCGATGCCGTAACCTATGCACAGATTATGAACGAAATTAGTTTCGATTCAAACCCTGCAGGCGGTCTTAATCAATCTTACACAGCAGATCAGATCGAAAAATTTCGTAATGGTTCCGATCCGTTATTATACCCTAATACCAATTGGCTGGATCAAACTTTAGACAAAACAGCATTACAGAGCCAGCACAGCCTTTCGGTTAACGGAGGCAGCGAAGATGTGAAATATTACATGTCGTTAGGGACTGTTTCTCAGGATGGGTTGTACAAAAATGGAACAACTAAATACAATCAGTATAATTTCCGTACGAATATCGATGCCAATGTTTCTAAATACCTTAAAGTTGGCTTATCGGTATCAGGCAGACAGGAAAATCGTTTGTTCCCTCAGGTTGCAGCTGGCGATATTTTTAGATCTATTTATAGGGCAAAACCTATTGTAGCTGCTTATTATCCAAATGGTTTGCCTACAACAGGTATAGAAAATGCTAACCCTGCGGTGCAGGTTACAGATATCGGTGGAACCAGTAAATCACCAACTCAGGTTTTAAACGGTATTTTGAGAGCTACTTTTATTATTCCTGGCGTGAAAGGCCTTTCTGTTGATGGTTTCTTTTCTGCTGATAAATCTAATGTATTTACCAAAAGTTTCAACAAACCATATCTGCTTTACCAATATGATGCTAACTCTAAAACCTATAATAGTGTAATTACAGGTGGTAATAATCAAAAAGCTACATTAATAGAAAAACAGCAAAACGAATCTTTACTTACTTCAAACATTAAATTAAATTACGTACGTCGTTTTAACCTGCACGATATCAATGCTTTTGTAGGTTACGAACAAAGCGAAAACCATTTAGAATATTTCGATGCACAACGTTTTAATTTCTTATCTAACAATTTGCCTGAACTTTCACAGGGTGGTGCGGCCGCTACCGATTATTTGAACTCGGGCTATAGTTCAAACTATAACCGTAAAAGTGTAATCAGCCGTTTGGCTTACAGTTATGATGATAAATATTTATTTGAAGGACAGTTACGTATCGATGGATCATCTATATTTCCGGAGGGTAACCGATTTGGCTATTTTCCTTCTGCATCTGCAGGATGGGTGATGTCAAAAGAAAAATGGTTCAGTGAGAATGTTAAATTTGTTGATAACCTAAAAATCAGGGCATCCTACGGAGCACTCGGTAACGATAATGTAAAAGGATTCCAGTATTTTGATAATTATGTACTGGTTGGGAACGGATTTGTAGCCCAAAGTCCGGGAGCCGCATCATCGAGCATACAACCAGGCGTAAATCTGGTAAAGCTTGCCAATCCAAACATCACCTGGGAAGTGGCAAAAAAGCTTGATATTGGTATTAATGCCACTTTGTTTAAAAACTTTAGCATTGAAGCCATTTATTTCCAGCAAAAAAGATCCGATATCTTAACCACCCGTAATGCCTCATTACCAGGTTCTTCGGGTATTGTAAACCCTTATGGCTCTGATCCGTTAGTGCCTTCAGAGAATATTGGAAAGGTGAACAGTAATGGTTTCGAAGCAACGGTTGGTTATAACCATAATGGCGAGAATCTGCGGTGGAATGTTTCAGGAAATATAACTTATGCTAAAAGTAAAATAATTTTTATTGATGAAGCGGTTGGTACTTTAGATTATCAACGTCAAACGGGCATGCCTTTAAATACTAACCTGTTATACAATAGTATTGGCATATTTAGGACACAACAAGAGTTAGATGCTTATCCTCACGTTAGTGGAGCTAAAGTAGGCGATTTAAAGTATTTGGATTATAATAACGATGGTAAAATTACTGCCGATGATCAAACAAGATCTCAATATAGCAATACCCCTCAAATTACTTACGGTTTAAATTTTGGAGCATCTTACAAAAATTTTGATCTTTCATTCGTTGTATCTGGTCAAGGCAGAGTAAGTCAGTACGTTTTACCGGAAGCAGGAAGCGTTGGTAACTTTTACAGCAGCTGGGCCGATAACAGGTTTAGTGCCGCAAATCCTAATGGAACTTATCCAAGGGTAACTGATCGTTCTTCTAATGCCATCAGTGGCGGACAGTTTAACAATACTTTTTGGTTAAATGATGCCTCATTTTTAAGGCTTAAAAATGTAGAACTTGCGTATAACATTAAGGCCAGTTTCTTAGATAGGATCAATGTATCCGGATTAAGGCTTTATGCCAGTGCCTTTAACTTGTTCACCATTTCTAAAGTAAAAGATTACGATCCTGAAGGAACCAGCGGTAGCGGGCAGTTTTATCCACAACAAAGGATCATCAATATCGGGGCTAACATTAAATTTTAAACACCATGAAAACCAAATCAATATATAAAATATCATTCTTATGCCTGTTTCTGATTGCAATAGGCGTTGCAGGCTGTAAAAAAGACATTTTAAACGTAGAACCAACCGATATTCTTTCGCCTTCTACAATAGAAACTGATACAACCGCATTAGAAGCCTATATAACCAACCGGTACCTTGGTACACGCTTGCAGGATAAAGAAGCTGATGGATCTGTCCCGGGTTTTGGCAGAGGTTTTGAGTATAGCATGTGGAGTTCTTTTACCGATGAATCTGTTTACAATAATGACGATGCTACCTGGTTAATCCAGAGAGGACAGCTTGCACCTGAAAATTTAGGAAGTGCGGGTGTATATTGGGGCAGGAGTTATCGGGGCATCAGAGAGTGTAATTACGCACTAGGTGTGCTGTCTAAAATTGCAATAAGCCCATCCCATAAGAAGAATTTAATTGCAGAACTAAAATTTATAAGAGCCTTCCGTTATCAGGATTTAATCAGAAACTATGGCGGCATCGTTTTGATGGGCGATAAGATAACCGAACTCTCCGATAATCTGCAGGATCCGGCATTGTTTCAACGTGCCTCGATTAAAGAGTCTATTGATTATGTAGCAGCACAACTAGACCAGGCTGCAGCAGATTTACCATTAGATAATAGTAGCGGCTGGCTAACGGGTAGGGCAACTAAAGGCGCAGCCCTGGCGCTTAAATCGCGTCTGCTCTTGTATGCGGCAAGTCCTTTGTATAATGCAGGTACCTGGCAGGCAGCTGTTACGGCAGCTCAGGCAGTTATTTCTTTAAATAAGTATGGAATATATACTGGTGGCTATGCAAACTTGTTTTTAACCGACCAAAGCAATGAAGTTATTTTTGCAAGGTTGTTTACCAAAAATGCCAACCATACCCATTTAGAAATTGCAAACGGACCAAACGGTTATGGCGGCTGGGGAGGGAATTTGCCGATGCAGAACCTCGTTGATGATTATGAAATGGCCAACGGTAAAGCCATTACCGATCCTACATCTGGTTACGATAGCAGCGAACCTTACAAAGGCCGTGATCCTCGTTTTGCAGCCACTATTTTATACAATGGAGCAGCATACCGTGAACGTAATGTAGAAACCTTTATTCCGGGAGGAAGGGATAGTAAAGATGGAAATGATAACTGGAATACCACTAAAACGGGTTATTACCTTAAAAAATTCATGAATGATGCCTATCCATTGCAAAACCCCTGGGGTAATGCAGGTTTTCAGCCATGGATCTATTTCAGATATGCAGAAATTTTGCTTAACTATGCTGAAGCGGCTAACGAAGCTTACGGACCTGACGCTGTTCCTGCCGGATCGACAATGTCGGCAAGGCAAGCCATCAATATGGTAAGGGCAAGGCCAGATGTTAATATGCCTGCATTGGCAGTTGGACTTACACAATCACAAATGCGTGATGCGGTACGTTACGAACGTAGGGTAGAACTCGCCTTTGAAGAACACCGTTATTATGATGTAAGAAGATGGAAAATTGCCGATGTAACCGAAAATAAACCTGCTGGTGGAATGATTATTACCAAAACAGGTACTGGGTTTACTTATACACCTAAGGTTGCTTTAGATGGGCGCAAGTTTGAAACCAAACACTACTGGTTGCCTATACCTAGAGCCGAAATTTTAGCTTCAGGTGGTAAATTACAGCAAAACCCTGGTTATTAATAAAGAGAAATTAAGTTTTGCATGATTAAGCCGTATCAACTTCTTAACCGTTTTTTTATCTGTCTGGCCTTATTTTTCTGTGGCAGAACAACGTTTGCACAAGAAACTGTTCTAAAAATAGAAATTGATCCTGCCAACATGTTTCAGACCATAGAAGGCTTTGGTGCTTCTGATGCCTGGAGTTGTCAGTTTGCAGGATTATGGCCTGCAGAGAAAAAGGATAAGATGGCTGATTTGCTTTTTAGTACCCAAACCACAAAAGAGGGGCAACCCCTTGGTATTGGGCTTAACATGTGGCGTTTCAGTATTGGTGGTGGCAGTGCCGCCCAAGGTAAGGAAAGCGATATTGGCGACGAATGGCGTCGTCAATACGCTTTTTTGCAGCCAAATGGCACTTATAATTGGAACGCTATGCCAGGACAAGTCTGGTTCTTAAAGGCAGCCAAAACCCGGGGAGTGAAACAGTTTATCGGATTTGTAAACAGTCCGCATGTATTGTTTACCAAAAATGGGAAAGCCTATTCTACAGATGGCCATTGCAATCTGAATTTTGACAAACTTCCCGAATTTGCCGCTGATCTTGTTGCTACCATCAAAGGAATAAAAAAAACAGCCGGAATAGAACTAAATTACCTGAGTCCTGCAAATGAGCCACAATGGAAATGGAATGAACACAACCAGGAGGGCTGTCCTTATAAAAATAACGAACTTGCTCAACTTTACAGGGGAGTTAACGAAGCCTTTGTTAAAAATCAGGTTAAAACCAAAATACAAATAGGAGAGGCTGGCCAGCTCGATTATTTATACAATAATGGCAACAGTGTAAAAGGAAACCAGGTATATCAGTTTTTTAATCCTTCATCACCCAATTATGTCGGCAACTTATCGGGCATAGATCAATCTATTTCTGGCCATAGCTATTTTACAACAAGTCCGGAGCAGAAATTTATTGAAGTACGCAAAAAGACGGGTAATGCCGTAGCCAGTATTAAAGGTTTAAGGTATTGGATGTCTGAATATTGTATTTTAGGCGATAGTTTAATGAAAGGGGAAAAACGCGACCTTGGTATGGCGCCTGCATTATTTATCGCCCGTTTGATCCATCACGACCTGGTGTTATCTAACGCTACTTCATGGCAGTGGTGGCTGGGCATATCAGCCAGCGATTATAAAGATGGGTTGGTTTATATCGACAAAAATAAAACAGACGGGCAGGTTTATGATAGTAAAATGTTGTGGGCCCTGGGTAATTATAGTCGTTTTGTTAGCCCTGGTAGTAAGCGCCTTCAGGTTAAAAGACTAGGTGCAAATGTACCTCAGGTTGATGTATCCTCTTATCTGCAAAATAAAAAACTCATAACAGTAGTGGTTAACCCTACAGAAAACGATCTTGATCTGGATATTGAGGTAAAGGGTAATAAACAAAATTCTGTACAGACCTATGTTACCTCAGCCGAATATAACTTGTCACCTTATAAACAATACCAGAATACCAAACATGTTGACATTCCGGCTAAATCTATTACAACAGTACTCAGTAATTAAGCCTGATTGAATTGAAATGATAACGCACCTCAATTTTAATCCTATTTGGTTGAGCTGAAAAGCACTTACATATCGATATAGGAAAACTATGTTTTTGATTTTTTAAATAATAATACATCTTAAATGAAACCTACCCTAAAACACGTAATGATTAAAGTAATTTTAATTACTTGTTTTGCCAGCTTTAGTGCGTTTGCACAGGTTAAGCATACGTTTAAACTTGTAGACTCTGTTTTTCTGCTTGATAATAAACCTTTTCAGATCATTTCAGGCGAAATGCATTATCCCCGTATACCTAGAGAAGCCTGGCGCGACAGAATGAAAATGGCTAAAGCCATGGGCTTAAATACGATTGGTACCTATGTATTTTGGAATGTACACGAACCTCAGAAAGATCAGTTTGATTTTTCGGGTAACAATGATATTGCCGAATTTGTGCGTATTGCAAAAGAAGAAGGTTTATGGGTATTGCTTCGCCCTAGTCCGTATGTATGTGCCGAATGGGAATTTGGTGGTTATCCATTTTGGTTACAGAACATTAAAGGTTTACAGGTAAGGAGTAAAGAAGCACAGTATTTAAAAGAATATAAAGAATATCTTAAAGAAATTGGTAAACGTTTAGCGCCGTTGCAAATTAACCATGGGGGCAACATCTTAATGGTACAGGTTGAAAACGAATACGGTTCTTATGGGAATGATAAAGAATACCTGAAAATTAATGCACAGCTGTTTAAAGATGCCGGTTTTGATGGCGTACTTTCAACCTGCGATCCTGTTCCTGCATTAGAAGGCGGGCATTTGGCGGGCTTACTTCCGGGCGTAAACGGCATCGATGATCCAGCTCAGATCAAAACGTTAATCAAGAAATATAACAATGGTTCCGGACCTTACTTTGTGCCGGAATGGTATCCTGCCTGGTTCGATTGGTGGGGTACAAAACACCATGAGGTAGATCCAAAAACTTACGCCAATAAGCTAGATACTGTACTTAAAGGTGGAATTTCTATTAATATGTACATGTTTCATGGCGGTACAACCAGAGGGTTTATGAACGGGGCAAACTTTAATGATTCTACAGCTTACGAACCACAGATTAGTAGTTATGATTATGATGCACCTTTGGATGAAGCAGGTAATGCAACAGCAAAATTTATGCTTTTTCGCGAAGCGATTAAAAAGAATCTGCCTGCAAACCAAATACTTCCCGATGTACCAGGCGCTAAGCCAGCAGCGGCATTGCCTGTAATTACATTTACCAAATCGACCGATATTTTTAGCCTGATTGGGAAACCAAAATTAAGTGAACAACCACTAACCTTCGAAGCCCTTAACCAACCTTATGGGTTTGTATTGTACAGCAGCACAATAAAAGGTGGGCGTAAAGGTGTAATTAAAATCAACGAGTTGCGCGATTATGGATTGGTATATATGAATAAAAAACTTGTAGGTGTTTTAGACAGAAGGCTTTATCAGGATAGTTTAGTGATTAATCTTCCTGCCGGCAATGCACAATTGGATATTTTGGTAGAAAACATGGGAAGGATTAATTTTGGCCCTTACTTACTTAAAAATAATAAAGGCATTACCAAAAACGTAACTTTTAATGGTAAAGAAATTAAATCGTGGAAAATGTATCCATTGCCATTTGATAAAATAGATACCAAAAAAATACAGCCCAAAGTAAGTAGCCAATCTGCAGCGGTGCTCAAATCAGCTACCTTTAACTTAACAAAAGTTGCTGATACTTATTTAGACATGCGCAAATGGGGAAAAGGACTGGTTTGGGTTAACGGACATAACTTAGGTAAATATTGGGGTATTGGACCACAACAAACCATTTATTTGCCAGCAGAGTGGCTTAAAAAAGGAAAGAATGAAATTGTAGTTTTTGAATTACTTAAACCCGGGCAGAAGACATTAACCAGTTTAGATAAAGCCATTTTAAATGAGTTAAAATAATAGCATTTCCATTTTCTTCTGAATTAACGCCTCACCTAACCAAATATTAATTACAAAACCTATGAAAATTAAAACGCCAATTGTAACGATGGCCGTTATATTAAGCGCATGCTTAATTGGCTGTAAAAAACAAGAGTTAGTTACAGAACCCCCAGAGACTGAAAAAGCAAGTGTAGAATCGGTAGGTGCTGCAGGTATTGCAGGGGTAAACTGGGCTGATGGACGTGACAATTTTGTTGATGGCTGGGTTATCCCGTCAGGATTAACTGCCGGTGATAATTATACCACCGTATCGGCAAAGGCAAATGCCATTCTAACGGGTTTTCAAACGAACATGCCTGGTGTAAATACAGTGAGATTACCCATTAATCCTCCTAGTGTGGCAGAAGCATGGTGGGGTGCTTATACTGGTGCAATAGATCGCGCATTGAGCAAAAATATGAAAGTAATTCTTGCTTGTTGGGAAAGCGCGTCTTCCCACAATGGTACCATTGATAATACCACTCAGTTTTGGGCCATGTGGCAAACCGTGGTAGACAAATATGGTAGCAATGCCAATGTATATTTCGAACCCATGAATGAGCCATATAGTTATTCGCTTGCTCAGTTAACAGCTATTTATGCAGAATGGTTATCCCGTTATCCTAACGTAAGCAAGGGGAGGATTCTATTAGGCGGTACGGGCTATTCGGAAAATGTAACAGGTGTTGGTGCCGATAGCCGTTTTTCGGGTTGTTTGCTGTCCTTACATAACTATGCTTTTTGGGCTACCCGATCTCAATCTGCATGGGAGAGCGATTGGAGAAACCGTTTTGGCAATTACGCGAGTCGTACTGTTGTTACGGAGTACGGCGCAGCCATGACCACAGGCAAAAATTACACAGGTCCCGTTGGAAGTGACAATGAGATTGCCTACATAGTTGGTTCTACCAATGTATTTAGAAATGATAAAGTTGCCAGTGTATACTGGCCGGGCCTTAGAGATAACGACAGTTACAGCATCCAGAACCGCGGCGGAAGTGGCACTAATATTACTTTAACCACAACAAATGCATCAGGATTGAGCCGTATAAGGTATGGATGGGGTTTATAATATGATTTTAATTGGAAAAAAGCCCTCTGCTAATTATATACGCTATCGTTTTGGTCAGAAATATTGCACAAACGTTTGATTCATGCCTGGAATGTGCTTTATAAGCAACCTGGCGTAACTATTATTTTTCAGTAGGTGCTTTTTTCCTGATTCTGCTTAATGTTTCAAGTCTCATGCCTGTAAATGATGCCACATACTTTAATGGCACCCGGTTAATCAGGTTTGGATAAGAAATTAAGAACCTTTGGTAGCGTTTTAACGCGGTAGGAAGCCTGCAGATATAGGCTCTTTCAGATGCTCCCTGAAAATAAATTTCGGTCATCTTTCTACCTACATAGTTTGCTATGGGAAAATTTTCGTAAAGCAGTTTCGTCATTTCATGCGGAATGGCAATCGCAAATACCGGATCTATTGTTTCAATATACTCGTCAGAGCTTTCATTTTCCCATAAATTTCTGATGGTTCCTGCCAATTCATTTTCTGCAGCAATCCAGGTGGTAATCTTTTTATTTCCCATTTTAAGGTAGCCATGTACTGCACCTTCTAAAATAAGGAAAATGTAGCGGTTGTATTTTAATGGCGAGGCAATATGTTTGTTTTTAGCAAAACGTACAGGGAATGTATCGCGGTTAATGATGTCTTCCATTTCTGGAGTAAGTGCATGGAAAGACCTGAAGACTGTAATAATTGGAGAGAAACCACCAAGCGCAGCCCATTTATCTTCACCATAAATATTTTCAATATTCATTGAGAAAAACGAGTGTGTATTAAAAAAAGTGAAAATAATTATAAAAATAAAAAAATCATTATTCTTCTTACAACCGAAGAGAATATTAATGCTGAGTAGGTATAGGATTCATAAAATAATTATGACTTAAAAAATTGATTATTAAGTTTTTATTTGCTTTATATGGAAGTATGCACGTACCTAAAAAAAAATAGTTCTTAGCAGACGTCTTTCTTTTAATGGTTTATAAATTTGTAATCAGTAAGCTGGAAGAAATAGAAAAATAATTTTTTTATTTGCGTTTAACCTGATGATTCCTAAATATTTAACTTCATTTTATTCATTTAATGTTAACTTTCTATTAAATATTTTGGGTTTACCTTTTGCAAGAATGGATTTAATTCCTAACTTCGCAGCCTCGAAAGGGAGAAAATGATTCCGTAGCTCAGCTGGTAGAGCATTACACTTTTAATGTAGTGGTCCTGGGTTCGAATCCCAGCGGGATCACAAGAAACAATATCAAAGAGAAATAAAACCCTGCAAATCAAATGTTTGCAGGGTTTTTGCTTTTACCGGAAAACCCAAAATATTCAATATATCGCATAAAAAAATGAGTGATTCGGTGAGTAGTCTTACAAGGTGGCATATTTAAAGGTGATGTTACTGTTATTATAATGAAGCTTGGGCTGATTTCTCCATTTTGATATTTAATAATATCTCCTGTATTAACCCAATTTCTTTTGTGAAATTTACTGTAAGAAATTTTGTGCTTCTCTTTTAAAGATTTTATATGCTAACCAAATCTTTTCAGAATTATTTTTTCTTTCTCACTAATCATTTCATTTACCAATTAAAATATAATCAGCAAAGGCTTTTATATTATTTAAAATTGTCATGCAATTACTTGACATTAAGTTTTTTTTATTTACATTTATATAATAAAAAAAATAAAACCAGTAAAGGTAAAATTAAGAGTCTTGCAACCTCAAATCTCACGCCGTTGGAGCAGGACAGCAGATTTTATCCCATTTCTTATAGCGGAATAGCTATCTTTAGCTTCCAAAATAAGAGTGGGCTTCTGCTGTAATTCCATTTCAACGTAAGGCGTGAGAAACATTATGAGGTTATGGTTTGAGAAGCCCACTTTTCCTCTCTCCGTCAGGACTCATAACATACGATTATGAGCAAACAAAAAATAATTTGGATTAACTGGTTGGTACTTCCCAAGGTGAGTATACCCCGATATGTTATTTTAATTGTTCTTCATTTTCAAATAATTCTATGCCAGTTCCTGTTAAGTTGCACATTTGATCGGCTTTACGCCCTAAAGCCCAGGAATCCGGAGTGATTTTTTGAGCTGGGGCAGGTTGGCTATTTATGATTAATATTAATAAGGTTCTTAATGATGATGACCTGCCTCATTTTTTGTTTGCTTTCGAACGTGACGCCTGGTTTCTTATCGTATTTTTTTCCTTCCATTGTCTGTTTTTTTGCGTTTGAAAAAATAATCGGTTTTGCCGTGATTGGTAAGTCCGGATTTTAGGCAGAGGTCGACTTTTTCCTGCTGCTTAACCTGTTACGCAATTGGGTGTAGTGGTGGCTTTAGCTGTTCCGGAATGTTATTTCCGGATGCGGTCTTTGCTTTTGTTAATTAATGTTTTACCAAATTTTTTGCTTTCGATGAAGAACAACAATAGTTATCTGCCGCTTTTTTTTCTCTGTTGGGCTTTTCTTTATACGCCATTGGCTTTACTTGGTGTTTTTACTGTGCCTGATAGCGAGCAGGAGGTAGTTACGGCGTCAAAACCTTGCTCGGGGCAGGTGTCGCGAAGTTCAGGTGAGGAACAGGTGGAGAGCAATGATTTTGGTTGTTTCTTGTCTGTTTATGATCCGGTTCCTGGTATTTGGGATTGTGGGGATGATCATATTGTTCCTTTTTGTTTAACTGATAATCCCCCCGGGTACGGCACGAAGTAAGTGTATGGTTTCGACAGGCTGTATGCTCTGAAACCGAAAAAATCTATTGCAGGAATCAATTCCCAGCTTGTTAAACATGAAAAATTACTGTGTCAGTCAATTTTATTTAACTACAACCATACCAGTCCTCAGACAGAGGATATACATTCTTTATGAGTTTGAAAAACATATTTTTCTTATTTTAGAAGGATTAAAATGCTGAAAATTATTTTCCTTATGACTAAAAAGCTCTTATTTATTTTGATGTTAAGCTTAATGTTGGGTTTAAAATCTAAAGCACAGCACAAATCGATGATTCCATCTGATGTAATTCCGTTTCAGGTAACTGTCGAAAAATCTGTCTATAAAGGTAAAAATGCATTAGCTCTGGAAATAAAAGGTCAGCCTGATGGAGATAATACACTTGCAATATTGAAGGACATTGAATTTCATAATGGCGTAATTGAAGCGGCAATTAGCGGGCAACCACTTGCAGATGCCGGAGCAACAGCTCGTGGGTTTGTAGGTATTGCGTTCAGGGCGGCTTTAGATGCTTCAAAAATGGAGGTTTTTTATTTACGTCCTACCAATGGTCGGGCAGATGATCAATTTACGTAGAAACCACTCCAGCCAGTATATTTCTATTCCCGGATATCCCTGGGAAAAATTAAGAAAGGAAACGCCGGGACAATATGAAGCATATGTTGATATATTGCCTGCAGAATGGATCAAAATAAAGATTGTAGTAAAGGATGAAACTGCCAGGCTGTATATTAACGGTGCTGCTCAGCCTACTTTAATTGTAAATGATCTAAAACAGGGTAAAAATATTCGGGGAAGCATTGGGTTGTGGATAGGGCCAGGAACATTAGGCCACTTTACTGATGTTAAAGTAACTAAAGAAGATTGATAAATATATAAATCCCGGTATCGAATCTACAATTAAAAATCTCATGAATCTATCCAATATCCAAACACCAGGCGGTTATATTAATGAACTTAATGCTTTTCCTAATTCGGTAGTACCGGTTGCAAGCGCTGTTCCTGTAAGCGAAGATTACTACTTAATGAACCAGAAGTTTTATGTTTTCGGCTTTTGAAAAAAGGGATAACCAAATTAATGGTTATCCCCAATCTAAATTAACGCTCTCAGGCTTTCGCCGGATGTAGGACTCTCACCCCCTACATTACCATATACGCAAAAATATATTGCCTGGTTTTTTGTTTCTATAAATATCAGCAATTTTGATAATACTAATGGCAAACCACTGCTGTTTTATCCTATAGTCACATTATCGTTAGCAACTGCTGATTTTTGCTCTCCTTGTCTTCTTACCCAATAAGGATCGTCTTTCCAACGGGTCTCCTTACGGTACAGATCGGCACGTTGCTCTCCATACAAATGGAATGCGAGTTGAATCTTTTCATCATAATGAGTTCCCGCTGCTGAAATACCCGCTAGTTCATCTTTCGCCGCAAGGCCGGCATCAATGCCACTGCGTAGCGCAAAAGCGATACCGTGTGAAGACAATGGGTCGAACGCACAGGCGGCATCGCCAGCCGCCAACCAACCTTCGCCGGCATAATGCTCCAAATGATGGCTTCCTGCTGAAGTATATTGGAGAGGCAATACATCGCTGTAACGACTTACGGGCACCCGATGTTTTACAAAGCGTGTTTGCGTACTCTTCCTGCACCAGTATAAGGGATTCAGCCAGTCTGCCCGATCATGCAGGTCAGGATCTGTAAAAAAGATGCGGACTACCTTTCCTTCTCCACACTCCGAAACATACCACCAGCCGTCGGGAACTGCTTCAATAAGACTTTGTTGACTCCTTAAGGGATTAGGGGAGGCCAGCAAGCTAACTACCGCTACCTGATTATCCTTGCGAATGCGTTTTATACCAAGTTGCCTGCTCAGCCAGCTGTTCCTGCCACTGGCATCGATTATTGTAGCAGCGTTGATGCGGGAATGACCTTCCGTGTATTGCCAACGCATTCCTTCTCTTATAAGCCCGAAGGCCCGGTTCGTTTCGAGGAACGTGACTCCGGCAGCTACTGCTTTTTGGAGCAGCATAGACTGAAAAGCTGTACGATTAACATACCAGCCCTCTCCGAACGATGATTGGATAAAATCATAGAAGAACAGCCGGTCATCTCCCCAGCAAGAGGAATTGCCATAGCAGGGTGGGTGCGCTGCAGCTAAAAAGTCATCCCATAAATCAAGTTCGATAAGTGAGTAACGGGCGGAAGCCGCGAGGCTTTCTCCCGCCCGGATAGCATCCACTGCAGGCCGGTGCACCACCGTTACCGATGCACCGGCCTGCCGTAAGGTGATAGCTGAAGCCAACCCGGCAGGGCCGTTGCCTATAATCAGCACATCTGTTATCATCCTCTCTTTCTCTTTTCAGCGCGCTCTACCATCCACAGGTAACCTGAATCTTCTGCTGGTTGTCCATGCTCTGGCGCAGCCTTCAGCATTGCGTCTGCAGTAATCTGCTCTTCTCCTATGGTTCGTCCATTCTCTACCCACATCTTATCGGGGAAGTTGGCATCGCCAGTACCTTCTTTCTGGATCAAAATACCTACATCGGGCCATTGGGTTATAAAATCGTTAATGCCTTTGGTATAAGGGCTCACCTTTACGGATGGATAACCATACTCATATACCACACCCCGCAGCCACTTCACCCGGTTGCCAAAGGCAGAATTCTTCTCTTCCAGGCTGCTGCTACCACTTATCATCACTTCGTAATCTGCTTCTGTAAGCACATCGTTAGGCACTCTAACCGGCCAGAAAGTTGGCACATACTGACCCATAATTTCTACATAGCCACTTAAGCAGCTGGAAGTATCCGTTTGCCAGGGCACGGCCATCCATTTGGTAATATCGCCGGCAGCAGAGCCATCCAAAGGACCTCCCGGTGCCAGCGCGATTTTAGAATTGAGCACTGGTCCGAAGGTAAGCGGGTCATCCAACCTGCGTTTGATGCGAAACGGTGCCGAATACAGGATGGGTTGCCGCATTGGCCAGGTATATTCGCATCCCGGGTGAAAAGGCCCGCCAATGGTTTCATCAAGCGTGGTGCGATCCAGCTGACTGGCCTGTTCGGCAGGAGAAAGGTCTTCATAATGAACAGTTCCAGACTTATTGCTCAACGTAAAGTTGCCGTTTGCCCACTGTTGAAGATATTCATACTGGAACGGCATTACAGCCATGAAATTACGCGGATCGGTATCGCTGCTTTTAAAACTTTGCAGTCCATCGCCATAAACCGGCGGGAAAAGCTCTGCCTGCATGGTTGCGTAATCAGGATTACGGAATTGACGGAAAATGGCTTGCCGTAGTTCAAAGTATTGATCAGATGCATCAGAAAGCTTCGTCACCATTTCAGGAGTGGAAAGATTTCCCGGGCTACCCCAGCCATATTGTTTAAAAATACCCGCATTCACCCACCCGTTGAGTGGCATGCGTTGTAGCATCGGATAGATGTTCTCCCAGAACTCCGGCGTTTCCGGTAACACAGACTGTCCCATTTCGCTGGCCGTTTGTGCCAGCAGGTCGTAGCCGGTTACAAATGCCTGTATCCCCGGTGAATAATCTGGTGGAGCAGTGAGTACCCATGCGCCGGTTGCCTCTAGCACTTCTCCTGTATTCAGTTTAATTTTTGCATCAACCGGACCGTCAGAGGTATCATCATGCCAGGTATTGTTATTGGCAAAAGTAGTTGCCATCTTACCATCGTATGATGCAGATACGCCACGCCCACCAAGGAAAAGCAAACTACCATTTTGATCTGTACGCAGTTCGCCCAGGTAGACCGGTGTATCCGTACCATGCGGAGAATAAAATGTGCCTTTATCGAAGGCGAATTCGGGATCATTGCCACCAGAATTGGTATTGATGCCGGAAATCGCCACTACACCGCCATCAATCACCAGCCTCGGGCGGTGGGAATCGGCGACGTTAATATTCCGTAACTTGCTTTCTACCGGCGGATATTTCGGATAAACACCAGTGGCCTGTGGAATATCCAGTGCAAGATCGAAATCGTACCAGGCGGCTTTTTTGTTGGCCACGTGTACCGTCCAGGTGATATCGCCATCTTCCGCAGTAAGTTCCCGGATGATATTGCCTTGCTCATCGGCACCGAAAAGCCGGAAACGGGCCGCCTGCCGTTTAATACGCCCCTGGCTATCCCTGAAATTGCCAGGATCGGTTATTGGTTCGTTAATGAGATCAGGCAGGAGAAAATATTCATCCGGACTATTGCCTACGCGGGCAACAGCTATTGCCGGGTGAATGATTACTTGTTTAATGTCAGACATGTTCTATAGTTTTTGATTGTAAATGGATTTTATAGCGTATTTATAGAGAATCAATAGATCTGGTAGTTAGCAAGAGACAAAACATCGCCCTGAAAGTGTTAGTGTGCCTGAATTTTGCGTTGGTTACCAAAAAATGCCTATTGTACCAGTTTTGCCGGTGAAATTTATTCCATCAGATAATCGTTTTGCGGCTGCTGAACAAATTGTCAGGATCATTACAATACGTTTCTTTTATTTCTTTAAGCTGGTCATAACTTTCCTGAAAATAAACACGGGTTGGAATGCTGCTGTCTTTAAAACTGATGAAGGCTCCGTAAGTAGCAGGGATCTCATAATGCCGGCAAGCCTCCAGCCAGTCCAGAGCCCGGTTTACATAAGGTTGCACTTTCGGGTTTTCGCGACCGTCATTGTTCCACCAGGCCTGATATTGCACGGTATAAAAGCATTTTTTATAGGCAAATGAACTACCTTGAGGAAACTGGTTTGCATTAAAATCATAATCCCGGTAATAGCTCCCCGTAATAGCGCCCAAAGTAAAGTAAGTATTCATGCCTTGATTTTCACCCTCGGTAACTAAAAGGTTTGATTCAAGACTTTCTATCAATTTAATTCTCCGCTCCGAAGCAATGTTTTCATCATCGGTAACCATGGCAAACCTTGAAGTGATTTTATGTGGGGCAGGTTTGTCTATTTCAGGTGGAATAGCCTGAAAATGAGGAGGCAAACTATCGGTATCATATATATCTTCCAGCAGTGGATGTTTATCTTGCCCGGTATCCCATTTCACAATTCTGTCCCAGGCTGAGAATGTACTCCATTGTCGCCTGTTGTCATCAGCTATGGCCGTCAGTTTACCGGAGCCATTGGTTACATTATTGGATAATACGGCCTCAATACTGTCTTCAAAATTAACATTGTACTGTCCAAACTGATCCTCTGGAAACCAATTTTCTTCAATAATCTTTCTCAGGTTGTCTTCAAAATCTTGCTGATGCAGGAAATTGTCTTTATTACCCATGAAATATCCGTAGAAATAGCAATCATGTAAAGATTTATCCACCGGAGTGGTATCATGTACATCTTTAAATTTGGCAACTATTTTAAGGTTGGTACCCAGCAAATCAGGATTTTTATTATAACCTATAAGCGCTTCCCAACGTTTAAGTATATCAACAGCAGGAGGAATATCCTGACCAAATTTTTGCTGCCATGCAACAGTGAATTTAGTTGTATAATCAGGCAAAGTGAAAGTTTTATAAATGAGTTCAGTAACAATGCCGTAACTCATGCCACCGCCACCGCGTAATGCCCATAAAAGTTTGCGGTCTTCTTCGTTAAGATCTGCTACTGGTTGGCCGCCATACTCCGGGATAAGCTTATTATCTATGATTGTCCGGTATGAGCCATCGCCCAATACTAGGGTTACCCCGGCAAGGCTTTCGCATCCCATTCCCTTTTGACGGGTCCAGGGTCCCCATCCGCCACCAAATGTAAAACCAGCAATGCGTACAGAATAACATGTGCCATGGGGCAATCCCACATTCCTTGCATTCATCTGTTTAATCAGGTCCATAAACATAATACCCGGCTGGATGGTTGCATAATTGAGTTCTGCCTCAATATCAACCTTTGTCATTTTAGAAAGGTCTATTACAAGAGCATCGGTTGCCGAACATTCTCCTTCATGGTCATGGCCACCAGAACGGACGCTCAAGGAACCCGTGTAATTGTATTTTCTGATGCATTTAATCACTTCCGAGACCTGTTCTGTATCGGTACAGAATACAATTGCCGTGGGGCGGAATTGGAAATAGGTATTAAATATCTGTCTTTTGTTGTTGTACTCTTTATTTGTTAAAGGCGAGTCAAACAATATTTCAGGCATATTGTCCTGTGGGAGATGTTTTTTTAATATCTCTACGATATGGAGCAGCGTTACTTTCATAAAATTTAGTTTAATGGTGTTTAATTATAATGATGTACAAAGGGGGAAATACCGATTAAGATTACGATCAACGTAGTTCAACCTGAATTTATTAAAGCATAATTTATCCAGAGTTCTTTAATAAGAAGCAGGAAACGGATGCGTATGGATGAAAAGTGGATCTTCCAAACAGGAAATTCCAGGAAAGTCCTGATGGGCGTTCAAAGCTAATGAGAGCGTTTTTTTGAGCATGGTTTTAGATTTTGATGTTTAAAAATACTAATTTATAATATATAAAACTACAAAATATATGTTTTAAATCATACGTTGACTAAATATTATATCAGAGGCTACGAAAGCAAATTGAATCTTTGCAAGGAGTATAATTAGATTTTCCTTTTCTGGATCACCATTAAAATATATTGACGTAAAGGGAGGAAGATGCATAATTACCATCCGCTAATAAAAATGAGCGGCAGAAATTATGCATAATCTCATGGAAAGATGATTCGATAAGCCACCTACATCGTTCAGGGGTGGAGATTGGGAAGCCAATACTGAAAGCCGGGTGGCTTTTGATTTATATTATACTTTATATGGACCAACCTTTAGTTGTCGCGGCAATCTGGAGTTATCAGGGCAAACGTCTAGTGAAATCAGTTACCTATCGTCCGCCAAAAAAACTGGACATCGTTGACAGGGCATTGGCGTGGTGCATCATTTCCCCGTTTTTCAATGATTCCATCGCCATTTCTGAAGCCCTTTTCCGCATCGCTGTTTCATGCGATACAATGGCTTCGTATATAGAAACATGATGGCTGCCTGTCAGGCTTTCGCTCAATTCCAGGGCATCAAGCATTGCCATATTAACGCCTTCTCCTGCAAACGGTGGCATTACATGGGCAGCATCGCCGATTATGGTAACATCAGGGAGGCTGTCCCAGGTTTGGTCTAAGGGCATGCAGTTGATTGGCCTCGGAATAAAAGGAGCCGAAGTATTTTCAAACAGTCCGTACCAAAGATCGCTCCATCCGGTATATTCTTTCTTAAACCATTCCAACACCTGCAACCGGCTCGAAAAATCTAAACCGCTTCTTTTCGCCCAATTTTCTTCAGTTTTAAAACTTGCATAGAATCCGATTTCTCCACCTGCTTTCTGTCCCATTAGAATATTCTTTTCATTTCCGAAGGCCATTAATTTACCGCCACGGAGAAGTCTGGTAATTTCGGGTACCTGTTGTTCAGCATTATCTATATTTCCCTCCAGCATCGTAATACCCGAATAAAATGCATTAATACCAGTGATGTAGGGCCTGATTTTTGAGTTGGCACCGTCTGCTCCAATCACCAGGTCAGCATACGCTTCCGATCCATTTTTAAAATGTAACAGCCAGCCATCTTTTTGTTTTTCCATAAACAGGAATTGGCTGCCCCAAATTATATTTTCAGGACGCAATGAGTCCAGTAATATCTTCCGTAGAGCACCTCTGTCTATTTCAGGACGGAAATGTTCATGCCCGAAATCTTCTTCTACTATGCGTTCGAGGTCATGGTCGCTAAAAACCACTTCACCCTTTTCATCCGTAATGGTTGTTTTGTCGGCTCCAGGCATATAATTGTTTTTAAATGCATCCAGTAATCCTGCTTTCCGTATGGCGGCCAGCCCCGAATGTTCATGCAGGTCGAGCGGAGAACCCTGTACCCGTGCATTTCGGTTAGCATCCCTTTCATATACTTTAACATCAATGCCCTTCTGTTGTAAAAGCCTTGCCAGCGTCAGTCCGCCCGGGCCGCCGCCTATAATGGCCACCTGCTTGTTTTTTAGTAACATATCTTTAAATTAGACTCCAAAATTACTTTTGGCCATCGACTAAAAATTGTAAAAAACGGTCATTTTTATTTTTATACAGCTCTTTGGGCGAAACCCCCGAGAGTCGTTTAACCTCTTTAATAAAATGAGACTGATCAGTAAAATTAAGTTGGGGGTAAAGCGTCCCGGCTTTGATATGGGAGAGGGAAGCCTGAAAACGAAGGATTTTGCAATACGCTTTCAACGGAAGTCCGAACTGTTGATTAAAATACCGGTTAATCTGGCGCGGGCTCCACGAAATCTTTTCACAGAGTTCAGCAACGGAAATCTCGCCGTCAAGCGCAAAAACCAGTTCAAACAATTTACGTTTCCGTACATCCACGTCTTCAGGTAGGAGCGAAGAGATTTTCCTTGTCATCATATCACAAAAGGCATCAAAATGATCGAGGTCTTCTATTTTTAACCCCCAGAAATCATCTGGCATCAGCCTCCCGCTATTGATGATATCAGCCACCGAAAAGCCGAAAATATATTCTATGGCAAGCGGATTAAAACTGACTGAACAGAAATCCGATATTTCCTGATCCGGATATTTAGGTTGGGTTTCCAGCCCCAGTAATGCAATCTGTATTTTGTTGTTATTGGTTTTTGAACAAATCAGGTCAATTCTTCCATTGGGAGTAACTACAGCCTTGTGATCATTGGAAAAGTTCTGCAGCGAGGAAAAACAATAAACAAAATCTTTTATCGATTCCTCAGGTTGAACGAGTTTAAAATCCAATGTGCCTCCCATGGTTAAAAATATTTCTGCTAAAATTAAATGTATTATTTCACCCTGCAGTACCGGTAAAAATAATTTAAGCACAGATGTCAAAACCTGTGTAGATTTATGGTTAAAAACCTTATGATCTTTACTCTTTTATTAACCTGGCTCTTTGGCAGGATCCGAATTATTCCTATCCGGCAGGTGTTTTTGCTTCCTCTTTAAAAGGTAATGCGCATTGAAAACAACAACCGATATGAAAATGATACTGTATGCCGCCATTTGTAATGGACTAATGGGCTCATGGAATACCAAAGCTGCTATAATGAATCCAATAATCGGATTAATATTAAGCAACATCCCCACTGTTGATGAGTTTAACCCCTTTAAGGCATACAAATTTAAAAACAGGGGAATCACTGTAAAACCAACTGCTATCAATTCTATGAGCAACCAAAAAAGCTTTTCAGTAGGTACAGGCCCGCTGTAGGCAGGGTAAAAGGGCAGCAGCATGAGTGCGGAAAGCGAAATGTGAAAGGTGAGCAGAATGAACTTATCAAACCCAACATTTTTACGCTGGCTTACCAGGTAAGCGGCGTAGCTAAACCCAATTACAATGCCGTAAACCATATCCATAATATTGGCATACGATAACATCAGGCAGCCAAATATACTTAAGCCAACGGCCGTCCATTGTACTTTGTTAAGCTTTTCATGCAAAAGCCAGTAAGCGAGCAAGGTGGTAATAATGGGGCAAACCAGATAGGCAAGGGAGGTAGCCTTAATGCTTACGTGATTAAGTACGTAAATAAAGGAGAACCAGTTGATGTTTAAGAAGATACTCCCGCCAATATTCAGCAAAAGCATATTCCGTCTCTCTTTGGAAGGTAAGGCCTTAATAGTTGAAAAAGTTTTAACCAATTCGGCACGTTTAAACAACGCGGTAATTAAGAGCATCACTATCGCGCAGCTAAAAATGCGGTAAAATAAAATATCTACCGAAGAGTATGCACTTAAAGGTTTTAAAACTAAACTAAAAAAGCCCCATACTGCATAAGCGAATATAGCGGCCAGGTAATATTTTGCGGTTTTCACGGGTTGTTATGATCTTGATCTGACAAATATCATAAAATCCCGGGGCTTATTAAGCCATACTATTAAAAATACTAGAGAGTCAAGCCTCATCTTTTGCCAGGAGTCTATCCATTATATTGTTAAGGAATTTTGTCTTGTTCTTTTTTACTGCTTTAAGAAAGGGGGAAGATTCATCAGTGTTGGCCAGGTGTTTTCCACCCCAAAGGGCTATTTCGATCACCACGGGTATTAAGTCAATACCTTTTTTACTGAGTTGGTAGAGCACTTTTACTTTATTATCCGGATAGGGTAATTTGATAATTATTCCATGATCCTCCAGTACCTGTAATCTATTTGCTAATATATTCGTCGCTATTTTTTCTTCCGACTTTGTAAAGTCACCGTAAGTGCGGGTTTTATGGAGCATGAGGTCTCTCACAATCAATAGCGACCACCTGTCTCCGAAAATATCCAGCGATGAACTGATGGGGCAATCAGAGCGCTTTTCAATTGTTTTCATGTTTCTTTTTATCATTTTACTTTCATATTGAAAGTGATTATTTAATTTTTTACTTGCAATTTAAAAGTATTATTTGTTGTTTTGTACTTGCAAATCAAAAGCAAATTTAATCATTTTAAATAATAAAAAGAAGATGACAGATTATTCAACAACACCAAGGGATGAAAAAGTATTGGTAACCGGCGTTACCGGTTCAATCGGAAAAGCTACGGTTGAGCAATTATTAAAAAAAGGAATTCCTGCAAGCCAGATTATCGGGCTTTCCCGCAAAAAAGAACAGATAGAAGATCTGGCAGCTAAAGGTGTCGAAGTGCGTTTTGGCGATTATTCCGATTATGATTCGTTATTACGTGCATTTGAAGGCATTGATAAAGTAATGCTCACTAGTGCGGTCGCCTTTACAGACCGGTCTACCCAACATTTCAATGCAATCACTGCCGCACGCCAGGCTGGTGTTAAGCACGTGGTGTATATGGCCATCATGCGCAAGGAAGGTTCAGAACGTATCATGCCTGAGGTTACAGAGTCAGACCTTTTTACTGAACAGGTACTTAAATCTTCAGGAATCGATTACACCATCGTTTACCACCCGCCATTTATGGATGTTTTATCGCTTTACTTTGATCCTAATCCTTACGAAAATGGAATAAAAGTTCCTGCAAGCAACGGAAAGATGGCTCCGGCTACAAGAGATGAGCTGGCAGAAGCTCACGCTACCATACTTTCTACGCCGGGGCATGCAAATAAAACCTACTCCTTAGGTGGCAGCCACCTTGTTTCGTTTGCCGGCATTGCAAAAATCCTTGGGGAAATAAAAGGGCAGGCTGTTCCTTTTACAACCATTACAACAGCTCAATATATTGATGGAATAATGGCAAACGGGGTTCCACGTCATGTTGCCGAATTTATAACGGGCTGGGTAACCGCGATTGATGAAGGTGAATTTGAATATCAATCAGGCGATCTGGAACACTTATTGGGTAGAAAGACAAAAACTTACCAGGCGTACCTGGAATCAACTTTGGCTTAATACACTTTCCGGATAAACCTATCGTGTGGTCATATCTTTTTTAAGTGTTTTAGGCGTTTTGCTAACCAACTTTAATAAAGCACGGATTTTAACCAAGTACGCTGTCAATCCCAAGAGCCGGGGCAATCAAAAAAACAGGTGCACAACAATAAAAATGGCAGTAACAAACCTGAAACGCAGTGGTTTTGTGTTCATCACCGGATGATTTAATTTTAAAAAATATTGAACACAAAACGAGTGTCGCTGTTTTTTTGATGCGCGTGAGATTGTGCAAAAGGCTCATTGCTGGATTGACAAAGCGCTTTGGGTACTTTGGCGCTCCAAAGTACCATGCCCCGCGGCATAGAGCGATTGAAGAATATTATAAATTAAAAGTTACCTACTGTATCTAAATGCAGTGTCTTTTAAACTATTCGCTGTATAAAGCAGGATACATTGAGGTAAAAATATCTGCCGAGTACTATGGCCTGCGCTTGTTTCTAAGCTGGACACCTTCAAGTTCCAGTACCTTTTGAAACATAGGATCCTTTTCATATAAAAATTCGCGCCCGAAAATATCGTCTGATGAAGTGACCCTTCGGTAAAGTTCCTCTATGGAATAACTTACCGGATGTTCTACATGATTTTGAAAAGCATCCACAACAGATTTTGCTCCGGTAAAATCAATCTGCGGCTCGATCCTAAAAATAATCTTACTATGGGGCAACTGCAGAATCGAAGGATTCGTCTGAAGTCCACCCAAAAGATTTGGTGTTTCGCCAATGCTGACCAGCTGATCATTCCTGGCTGCAAGATTGGAAAGGTTGGAGGCAGAGGAATAGATATATCTGTCCTGCAGCACATAAACCTTCCCTTTAAAGCTATAGTTCAGGCTGTCAGGCAGTACAAAGGTAAAGTTCGGAATGGAAATAAAATACATCTTGGGCTGCTTAAGTGTAGCTACGTCAACATTGAAGGAAAAACCCTTTTTACTCTTTACTGAATCTGCATTGACATTAAACTGTTTTTGGTTGTATGGGCTGAAATTCCTCCCTACCACAACATCCTGCTTCAGGGTATCCTTCATAATCCGGCCTAAAAAATTGGCGTAGGTATTGTCGCTTCCACCACCATTCCCCCTTATATCAAGTACTATAGATTTTACAATGCTTTTTTCGATAAAAGGCTTTAGCTGCTTTGCCAGGGAATCGCCGTAGGCCTCCTCCATCAGTGGCATTTTCGCATAAAAAATACCTTCCTTTTCAAAGTAATGTGTTATCAGGGGAGCTGATTCGTTATTATAGCCAAATGGGTGCAGAATTTTTTTAGCGAAGCTGACCGTGTCTCCCAAGGATGCATTTAGTTGTCTCATGTTTCCCTGTTTATCTTCAAAAACTAACCGGATACCTCCTCTTTTAAAGAATTCGGCAGATTTATAGAAGGCCTCATGGTAGACCTTTCTGTTGGCTCTATCCCATCTCAGCGGAGAAATATGGGCATATTGTTTTTTCACAAAGGCATGTACATTTAAACCATTGCAGCTCCTGAGCCTCATCGATGCCGGAAATTTAACACCCTTGGAGGAGAAGGGCAGCATATTGTAATAATCCCCATCGGTATAAACCAGGTTCAGCTCCAGCTTATTCGTAAAATTACGGTTGGCAAACTTTTCGTAGGCATGCCCATACACCATAGAAATGCTGTCAATATGTTTGATGATCCCATTGGGTATCCAGTTGGTTCTCATGATATTCAGCTGCCAGCTTCCAAGCCTGCCCGAATGCCCATCTTGTGCCACATTCAGAGTCATGTCTACAATATGCAGGAAATCTGCCATCGTAGTTTTATTGGTGATGCTCTTCCTTAGCCGACGTGCATAACGATCAAAATCTATTCCGCGAACCTCTTTATTGAAATAAATAACTGGGCTTACCTGATAAATAAGGGAGACTAGTGAATCATGGTCCTCAAGCATCTGCGTGTGGCTCAGCTGGGGAACCGTTTCCAGACCTGCCAAAGGGAAGCCTGGCTTATTACTATTTCTTAAGGCACACGAAGTGAAAAAACAGATTGCTGAGAGGATGATAAGTTTGCGCATAAAAATATTTATTTAGCACAAAGAAATACATTAGCTATACCAAATAATTGTAAAAATCATTCATGTTTGGATTCTTCAAAAATCCAGGCTAGCTGGTCTTGGGCTAACGATACCTTTCCTTGCAATTTCTTTGGAGGCAGCCCGGCAAAAGCCCTGAAATCCTTTATGAAATGCGCCTGATCATAGTAATTGTGATCCAGACCAATCTGAGTAAGCGGGGCTTCCTTGCCGAGTAATACTGGCAATGCTCTCCTGAACCGAACGGTCTTAAGAAACTGCTGGGGGTTCTGGCCTAAATGGGTTTTGAAAAGGCGGTATAGCGTGGTATCACTGATACCCAGCTTCTTGCAGAGCAGCTCTATAACGGTATCCTGACCTGAATAACTGGCAAGTCTGATGTGCTCGAGCGCTTCCCATAGCCTGTAAGGAATTCGGTCGTTAAGCTTTCCGACTAATGCTTTTTCCAACAGCCTTGCCCTCAAAACCGGATGATGCTCATCAAAAACCTGCTCTAAAAGAAAACCATCTTTAAATTGCAGGAAATCCTCCACGGCCCGATTTGTGGTCCCAATCCCATCCAGACTCTCACCTGTAAATGCACCAAGGGCAGCAGCGTGGAATATAATGCAGACCTGGTCGAGTTCTCCTTGTAGATTCACTTTAAAGGGACTGGTATGAAAACCATATATCCGGCTTGAAAATCTGTTTTCCCCCACGGCTATACTACAAATATTATTTTTACCATCGTTAACATAGGTCACCTTATTCTGTTTATAGATAGCCAAACAAAGGTTACTATTGGGAAAAGTGGTGTAGTTGATCAGGTTATGGTCTGATTTTTTCAAAAAAAGAAAATATTCTACATATTTTTTCAGCAGCTCATTTTCAGGTCTTAAAATAATCGTCTCCATTGGCAAATTTTCTAGCGATTCATAACGCTAACAACGACAAAGATAGAATTTGGCCTTCATGAATCAATAATACAATCACCTGCAATTAATATTCTTGCCTTAATTTCCCATTGGGAGTTCAACGCTAAATGTGGTTCCTTCGCTGTTACTTTTCTCAACGCTAATCTGGCCATGATGCAGCGCTATAATTTCGCGACAGAGATAAAGACCAATCCCGAAGCCGGCAATTGATCCGATTTGAGGATTTTGGACCCTGTGGTAACGTTCAAAAATAAGGTGCTGGTCTTCGCCTGCAATTCCTATCCCTTCATCACTCACGGTTAACTTCAGCCTGTTTTGATCAGGTGCCGAGCAGGCAATGGTAATGCGTGTGCCCATTTCCGAATATTTAACGGCGTTTCCTACCAGGTTATGGATCACCTGCGAGATTTTTTCGCGGTCTGCGTATAATGTTAACGCTTGCACAGGTTCGAACACAATGATATGGGTATGTATAGAGGAAAGCATTTCTTCCTCCAGCTCTGCAAAGAGTTGCTGTAGGTCGATTTTTGATTTCTCAATCAACATTTTTCCAGAATCCAGCCTTGAAATATTCAAAAAGCTATTGATCATGGAATTCATATTACGCACCTGTTTGATTGATTTGGCGAGTACGTTTTGCTGAGTGGTGTTTTCTGTAAGGTTGGCCTCTCGCTGAAGTACCTGTAAATAGGCCTGCAGGGATGTTAATGGCGTTTTAAGTTCGTGGCTTACCATACCCATAAAATCGTCTTTCCGCTGTTCGTCTTTTTTCTGCTCGGTAATATCTCTTAGTGTACCGTTCAGCGTGGCCGCTTTACCGTTCGGATCATAAAACACTTTTCCCCTTGCCTGTACCAGTCTGGAGTCCGGCTCCTTTGGGTTATTTATTCTGTATTCAACAAAATATTGTCCGTCCGATCCATCCCTTAGCGATTCCTTTATCGCATCAGTTACCCTTTCCCTGTCTTCATCGTGGATGGAACTGAGGGCCAGCGAAAGGTCCAGGTGTTCTTCGGCTGAAAGTCCGAACCAGGATTTTAGCAGTGCATTGCCAGAGAAGAGGTTGCTCCTGGGCTCATAATAGAAGGTAGCCAGTTCCCCCGCATCTATGGCCAGGGTAAGCATCTGCTGGTCTTTCTCGTTTTTGCGGCGGTCTAGCACCTGCTGGGTAATTTCTTCCAGAATAACCAGTATTCCGGTAACTTTACCCGAAGAGATAATAGGCTGATAGATCGAGTTTACGATGGCCTCCCTTAGTCCGCCTTCATCATGGAGCTTTACCATAAACTCCTTATTAATCTTTGGCTTTCCGGTTGCATATACATTGTCCAGCCACATGTTTACCGGCTGGCCTTCGAGCTCCGGCCTGGCCGTATGATGGGCATGTCCTATTACTTCTTCTCCTTCGCGTCCCCAGGTTTTTAGTATCGCCGTATTGGCCATTTCAATAATATGGTCGGGGCCTTGTAGTACCGCAATACCCACCGGTGCCTGTTCAATGATGGTCCTCACATGTTCCCGGCTTTCCTCCAGTAATTTCATAGAAATGTTGAGGTCTTCATTGGTAGAGGTGAGCTCTTCCATGGTGGTAGCCATTTCTTCAATAAGCGCCTGTTCTTTTTCTTCTTTTTGCTGTATCCGCTCCAGGTATGCCCTTCTTGATGTAACCTCTTTTGCGGTATTCAGGATGCACCAGGTTTTGTTGTCTGCCGAAAGCAAAGCTTTATATTCATAATCAAAGTAATCCGTTGTCGGCATCCCGTTTTTAATCAGCCTGGCAGGGGCGTCACTTACCGAGTAGCTGATGCCGGAACGCCATACCTCTTCAAGGATGGGCAGAAAGGGCTGGCCTGCAAGTTCGGGTATTGCCTGTATTAGTGGTTTCCCGATCACCGAAATGTCTTTGCCCCATAGCGAAAGCATTCCTGCGTTCGCAAAACGGATAATCATTTCTTCACCAGTATATATGGCGGTTGGATCTGGAGAGGACTGGAGGGCCTGGATAATCAGCTCTTCGCTAAAATTGTTGTCGTGCGGTCTTTCTTCGGCATTCATCGATAATCCAAAGATAAAAAAAACGACATATTTTTTCTATTTATTCAACCTGCGATTGTCTTTTTATTCACTCCTCATCAATAATCATTTTTATTCAGCCATTTTTTAATAGCTTCTTATATACTAAAAAATAATCTAAAGTAAAAAGACGAAAACACCTTAAGTAACCGGGCATTTTATCTCATTAAAAATCAATAATTTAAAATAATTTAGTAGCTATCAATAGCAAAAGGGGCGTAAACTGAAAAGCCATAAAAGAGTAAGTATTGTATAGCAAAAATATTTTATTTGGTTTTCTGCGATGCAGGTTACAGGCTCATCGCCGATTCCGCGACGCGGTTTATCAATAAGATTTTATGATCCCTGCCTGTTTTAAAACTTTCCGCTTGCTTGCATGGTTGTAACACCATGCAAATTTTATCTTCCACAGCTGTGCATGGACCAGCAAAAAAACTATATCCCTATCAGCAGCATGCGATCGAAACCCTGTTTGAAAAAATGCAGGCTGGTACTGATCAGATACGCTTGCTCTTTCAGCTGCCTACAGGCGGCGGCAAAACGGTAATCTTTTCTGAAATTGCCGATCGCTTTATCAAAAAATACGGAAAGAAGGTAATGGTGCTCACCCATCGGCAGGAGTTATGCAAACAGACTTCGCTGGCACTGAAAAACACAGGAGTTTTTAATAAAGTTGTGGACAGCAGGGTTAAACGGATAGCCAAAAAAGATGATTATTATTGTTATGTGGCCATGGTCGAAACCCTCAAACACAGGATTGATGATGGTCTAATCGATACTGGAGGGGTAGGACTTGTGATTGTAGATGAGGCCCATCACAATTCCTTCCACAAACTGCTTAAAAAATTCCCAGGCGCCAGGATAATCGGCGTAACCGCCACACCTTTCTCGGCAGATGCAGCGCTTCCGATGAAAAGCTTTTACAGTGAATTGGTGCTTGGAGAGCAAATCAGTTCACTGATCGAACAAGGCTTTTTGGCAAAGCCGAAGAGCTTTGGCTACGAGGTAGAACTTAACACACTTAACAGAGGCATACATGGTGATTTTACAGTGAGCAGCTCCGACGAGCTATATTCATCAAAGGTAATGCTCGATCTGCTGATCCATGCCTACAGGGAACATGCTCTTGGGAAAAAGACATTGATTTTTAATAACGGCATATTTACCTCACGAAAGGTATTGGAAGTTTTTCAGCAGTCCGGTTATCCCATACGCCACCTGGATAACCAGACAGAAAATGCAGAACGGGTTGAAATATTAAAATGGTTTAAAAAAACAAAGGGTGCAATACTGACATCAGTATCCATATTAACTACCGGTTTTGATGAACCCTCTGTACAATCGGTTATCTTAAACCGTGCTACCACCTCAATTACGCTTTATCATCAGATGATTGGCAGGGGAGCAAGGCGTTTGCCTGCTAAAAAGACCTTCAGTATTATAGACCTTGGCAATAATGTAGAGAGGTTTGGGGAATGGGATGCACCGTTAGACTGGCAGCATGTATATGAAAACCCTGAAATCTATCACCAGATGCTGACAAAGGCCAGTGATGATATCCATCAGATGCCTGCCGAAATGAGGAACAAGTTTCCAAACAGCATAGAGATATCATTTGATGTGCTCGCCGCTTATCAAACAGCAATCGAGAAAGGCGAAAAAGCAAAAACCGTGCTCCGCAATTCTATCAGGCAACATGCAATGATGTGTGCTGATAATGCTGAAACGGTGACTAAGGCGCTTGAATTGGCACATGAACTTGACAAAGAAATCGACTGGAGGATAAAACAATATGGCAAGTGCCTGGGTAATGTAACCAAAAACTATGTGAAGTGGTTGGGCAGCGACTATCGGAGCCGTTTGCAAGGCCTGATCGAAAAAATAATGTCGAGGCGGGCAGTTATGCGTGCAGCAGTATAATCGAAATCGGATGTGTCATATCTTTCCGGTTCTTTCAGCGGGGCAACAGTTATCGTAAACCACGGCCCTTTTGAGGTAGATGATTTTTGAGATATGTTACGAGTGGTTACTTTGAATGAAATAGGTTTTGAAAAAGATGAGGTATTTAGCGCCTCCTTCGAAATCCAGGGCTTGTACTTCGAAAGCTGATAATCTCCAGAGAATAATCACGTTTTAGTATTCCTTCAAACTGATCAATGTAGCTGCTTTTACAAAACTTTAGCTGCTTAAGGATGGTTATTATGGTGATGAAAAAAATTGATTCTTTTGAGTGGCTGTTGATCTGCCTGATACTAGCTACATTTATTGCCGGCATAATGGTCGCTTTAGCACGTAATGATCGCACAGCGACCATTCCAAATCATTATCCCGTTGTTGCGTTATGCCGTTAGTTGCTGGTTGTTAAAGCACGTAATCCATAAATTACTTTTACGACCAGTTTTTTAAGCACAATCATAACAGCTCATTTTATCCTTCTACATTATTATTCTATAAATGACATTACCAGAAAAACATCCTGCATACAATTATCAGTTAAATCCGGATTTAACCAGTATCGACTGGCAACGTGTACTCCAGCTCTTTCAGGAAATTAACTGGAAGCACCGCTTAGCCGAAGAGATAGAAAAAGCTTTCAGGATGAGCACCTCCACGCTTTTTATCTATGAAGGGGAAAAGATCATCGCTTTCGGCAGGGTTATAGGTGATGGACGGTATTATGCCATGCTGGCTGATGTGGTGGTAGACCCAGCCTATCAGGGCCGGGGACTGGGTAAATACCTGGTCACGGCACTGAACAGCCAGTTGGAAAATTATCATTTTGTCAACCTTAGTGCTGCCCCGGGAGCCGATCGTTTCTATAAAAGCCTCGGGTGGAAAAAGCAGACTACTGCCTATATATGGCCCCAAGGGCCCAAACAGTTGAGACAGCATTGCGAAAAGGAATAAAAAGGTTATGCCATTTTATTGTGATACTTGGGATAGCGACATCTGCGGTTAAAGGAATCACAATGGCATAATATGTCATGTTGTACTTATATATTCTATAATGAAAATACTTTTATCGCATGAAACAAAGCAGGGAAGATATCTCAAACGCTGTTTTATCCCTCGCCACAACACGTGGACCTGGTAAGAGCACATGTCCATCCGAAATCGCCCGCCTGCTATTTCCGCAAGACTGGCGCAACCAGATGAACGCAGTCCGAGAAGTTGCGATTGATCTGCATAAACAGGGCAAGGTTGTCATCACCCAAAAAGGGAAACCTGTTGACATTGATGAAATCAACGGACCGATACGCATCAAAATTGTTTGATTCCTTACCGTGCTGTTTGTGAAAAAAAATCAGTTTATAACTACTGGATACGTTTTCAAATAGTCGTGAAGGTTCACCTTAAGTTTGAATGATAAGCCTTTTAGCTACGGCCCACCTCAGCAATGTATCCTGGATCTACTGGTTCAGATCGGTCACCTGGGGAGTTTTCAATGTAGGACTGCTCCACATCATTAAGATAATCCTTTAGTATTGATATCCTGTTCAATACCTCTGCTTTTTCCTGCTCATCGTGACTCGGAGCGCCATCCATTGATTTAAGCGTGTCTACGGCGTAATCCATAAACCGTTTTACATTTTCTGAAAGAAGTAATTTTTCCATTGATTTTTTCTATTGCGGCAGCTGTGGCCGGTAATAATACAAATCCATAGAAGATTGGTTTTAATCTGCCTAAAAAATATACATGTTCATGAACGGTACAGGTTCGATGGGTGAAACTGAAATCGGCATGCTCCAGGGGCTGGGCAGTTATCACTTCATTATGCAGAATGTATCCTAAGATAATGCGCGTAATAAAAACGAAAGTAACAATATCTTTCAGCACCTGCTCTTACGCTATTTGATTAGCGTATGAACAGATGGGATAGCCATTCCGTCTTTTCAAATAATTTTAGTTTGCTCAGTTTGAATTATAATTATATTTTTATAACCGCCAAATGGTGTCTTTTTAGAACCGCCTGGCTAAAGCAAAATAGTGATTGACCGTATGGCAAAAAGAATATATGTCCTGGAGGATGATAATGGGATTAGCGAAATTGTTCAAATAGTGCTCGAAATGGAAGGTCACCAGGTAACCTGCTTCGCAGATGTCAGCGGATTTAATGCAGAGAAAGGGGTGCCGGATCTTTACTTACTTGATATCATGTTACCCGATGGGAATGGACTCGAGGTTAGCGCTGCATTAGCTAAAGACCCGGTAACCACACACATTCCCGTTTTAATCATGAGCGCCCATACCAATGTTTCTGAAATCTCAAACTGGCCTGGCGAACAACATTTTATCGCAAAACCCTTTGATATCTATGAGCTTACCGAAAAGGTAGCAAAGCTGCTTAAAGGGTAACGAATCTTTTTATTGGCCGGGTAAAGGAGCTGTGAACCAAAAGCAGGCACCCCGGCCCGGTGCCGAGTTTACACCGATCTCTCCTCCATGTCTTCGTATAATGTCTGCACTGATGTATAAGCCTAGTCCCAGACCAGAATAGTGAAGGCTTTTGTAATCTGCGCGGTAATACCGGTCAAAAAGATGTGGTATCTTTTCGATGTCGATGCCCTTTCCCTGGTCCTCCACAGAAATCTTTGCCATTCCATCCTGCGTAGAAATATTGATTTCGATAACCCTTGACTCTGGTGCATATTTGATAGCATTATTGATAAGGTTAACCACCACCTGTCTTATCCTTTCCTGGTCGGCATACATCCGCAAGCTGCGATCGCCTGTTATCATCAGCGGGTATTCGCCAGCGAGCCGCAACTGCTGGCAGCATGCATCAATCATTTCATAAATATTGAAAGCCTTGCTGTTCAGTCTTAGCGCTCCAATATTAATATTGTTCGCATCCAGCAAATTTCCAACCAGATTATTGAGCCGCTCCATACTTTCATTTGCCAGCTCAATAAGCTTTGGCAGCATCGGCGAAGCAAGATTATCTTTCATTTTTTTTATTAACTGCAGCGAAGCGCCCAGACTTGTAATAGGGGTTTTTAGTTCATGGCTGGCAATACTGATAAAATCATCTTTTTCTTTCATAAGCTTCCGCCTCGCCGTCACATCAATAAAGGTGCAAACTCCGCCTGAAAGTTCATTCTGATCGCTTAACAAAGGTACGGCGTTAACCGAGATGTAAAAAATATCCTGTTCAGGTTTGGCTATGCCAATTTCCCGGTCATAAACCGGGGCACCTGTTTTAAGCATCGTGTACATGGGGTGCTCCTCAATGGGAAGCACTGATCCGTCAAGGCGAAGATTTATCCAAAGAGAGTCGTTATATGACCGGCTTTGCATTTGCAACAAATTTACCCCGAAAATCTGCTCTGCCATCTGGTTAATGTAGGTGGTAATCCCGTTTTCATTAACAATACATACTCCATCGGCCATTGTATCTAAAATACAACGCAGGTGGGCTTCGCTGGCAATAAGCCTGTTCTGGATAGACTTTTGCCGGTTATTGTGTTCCAGGTTTTCCAGTCTAAGTTCCAGCTGCTCCGCAACAACCCGCGCCAATCCTTCCAGCAAACTTATCTCATGCTCCGAAAAATCGCGTACCTCACGGCTAACCAGGCACATCGTTCCAACAATATAGCCGTCACTACTCAAGATAGGCGAGCCGGCATAAGCCCTAAGCCCAAACTCTCCGTAAACATACGGGTGCCCCGCAAGTCTTTCATCCAATAGGGCATTGGGAATAACCGTCGAATTGCCGTTTAATACCGTAATGGCGCAAAGGCTCATCGATCGGTCAACTCTAATCACCTGATCACCCAGCCCTATACTGGATTTAACCAGCTCACTATCCTCATCGAGAAACGAAATATGAGCAATTGGGACATTAAACATAGTACAGGCCAGTTCGCAAATTCTATCGAATACCGGTTCAGGCTCATCGTTAAAAACTTGATATTTCCTTAATGCTGCAACGCGCTGTTCGTCATCATCAGGCAAAAGGTTGTCTATGGCGTGCTTGTAAGTGTTCACTTTCTAAATTTGGGATAAGTTATATAAAAACAAGATTCTTTCAAAAGATAATTCATCAAATCAAAATTTTGAGTTAGGTTGAATAGGAGGAGTTGAGCCATAATCGGCTTTAAACAGGCTAAATTGATTTAGTTTAGTCGTGATCATCATGTGTGTTGTTCTGTTGGCCATGATATTTGTAAAGTTATGGGAAACCGGCCCCAATTGCATATCGAATTGTCCCTTCAGTCTTATTTGATTACTATTGCCAGAAATCTATTAACCGTAAGGTTGCTTTCAGGGCAAAGGGACGGTTGTTTCAGAAATTTGCTTATCGCTGGTATATTCAGATGGGCTTCCTTTTGATTCCGTAAAACCATGGGCTTTAGGTACCTTTTTATTAAAATATTAAATTGCTTTGGCTATTAACGGATTCAGTCTGCCAATAATCTTATGTTTTAACAACCTCGGATGGGATTGCTTTGTTCCGATCTGGATCATTCAACAATTTTCTGTCCCGGTTGTTTGGAGAATATGGATATAGCCTTTGAAAACTATTACTCGGGTACCAGCGGGCTACTGTTACCGGTTCCCAACAAATTGCACTACCCGGAAGAATTCCAGGAGAAGAGCAGGCTGTGCTATTACGCCTCGCTGATGGATTCTATTGAGATTAATTCCTCCTTTTATAAAGTACCGCAGGCTTCCACGATGAAAAAGTGGGCGGCGGATGTGCCCGAAGAATTTCGTTTTACTTTTAAGCTTTTCAAGGAGATTACCCATAACAAAGATTTGGCCTTTGATCCGGAAGTCGTGTCCAGCTTCTTTTCCGTCATTTCGCATGTTGAGGAAAAAAAGGGTTGTCTTTTGGTACAATTCCCACCGAGCGTAAGGATTTCTCATTTTGCGCAGCTGCGCTTTCTAATGTCCGTGCTTAGGGATAATGATCCTTTTGTTGAATGGAAGATCGCTTTAGAATTTCGGCATGCTTCTTTATATATAGATGAGGTGTATGAGCTTTTGGAAGAGTTTGGGCTTGGTATGGTGATCCACGATAAGTCGCCTGCCAGTTCTCTGGTGAGGGAAAGCCATCCTGATTTTATCTACCTCAGGTTCCATGGTCCGGGAGGAAACTATAGAGGAAGCTACGCTGATGATGTATTGTATGAGTACGCAAGTTACGTAACAGAGTGGCTGTCGGAGGGCAAAAAGGTATTCGTGTATTTCAATAACACTATGGGCGAGGCGCATGCCAATCTGAATATGCTGCGCCAGATCGTTAGGGATACCTATTAGTATTGGCTGAGCATTTAGCCTAAACTTTTTGGCACTGAACAATGTTTAATTCGTGCAAATCGGTCAGCTATGTGACTTAACAAATACAACCAAAGAGTTTATTAATAGATAATTATGGAAGAGAACAAGGATAATTTTGATTCAGTGGAAAAGATCCCCGATTCGGATGAGATCATGGAGCGCTACCCGATTGAAGATGATTCAGACACGCTGGAGCCTTTCGACGATGGGTCGGAGCACAGAGAAATCAATGCCGGTGATCCCGTCGATGTTGCCCGCTGGGCGCAGGAGTTTCAGATTTCGGTGGAAGATCTTAAAGCAGCGATCGTCCTGAACGGAAGTTCGGTAAGGGAGATCAAAAAATATTTGAACGTTTAATCTTAAAAAGTGGTTATGGCTGAACTACCAGACCTGGAAGTATTTGCGCAAATCATCTCGCGCCGGTTCAGGGGAAAGACCCTGGAGGAGTTGGAAGTAAAAGTGGCAAAAAAGCTGAACGTGACTGCCACGCAGCTCAAGGCAAAACTCGAAGGGAAAAAGCTTTCGAAGGTTTTGCGCTACGGAAAAACTTTGCATTTTCACTTCAATAAGGAAGTTTTACAGGTTCATCTTATGCTTCGGGGAAAACTGGAGGCATTGAAGAAAGATTCGGAGCTTCCGAAATACACCATCCTTGCTTTTCATTTTTCCGGAGGTGAGGGGTTTGTGGTCGTAGATATATTGCGTGCGGCAACACCTACCTTAAACCCCGACGCAGCCAAGGCACCAGATGCGCTGGAAATGGACGAGGATTATTTTGCCGGAGTGCTTTCCAAGAGCAAGAAAATGGTTAAGGAGGTGCTGATGGACCAGAAAAAGATGCGGGGAATCGGCAATTCATATGCTGATGAAATTCTTTGGGATGCCGGGGTATCCCCGTTTTCGGTCAGCTCTGCCATACCGGAAAAAATCGTGAAGAAATTGTTCAAGAGCCTGGGGGCTGTTTTGAAAGAAGCCATTGCCACTATCGCAAAAGAAAACGGAGATGAGCTTCGCGGCGAGTTGCGTGACTTCATGAAGGTGCATGGCGCAAAGCTTGAGAAGTCTCCGTCCGGAGCGGCCCTGAAATCTGAAAAGATAGGCGGAAGGACCAGCTATTATACCGACGAACAGAAATTATATTCCTGAAAACAATCCCGAAAATACTTAAAGTGACGGGATGGGAGAAGGATTTTTTTTTGCTTCAAAATATCTTTGGCTTTTGTTTCTGTCCTGCAAGTTCTACTATTTCTTTGATGCGCCGCTGCCTGGTTTCTGATCTTTTGGCAAGTACAATCCATTGTAAAATTGCTTTTCGAACAGACTTACTTAAACTTAAATAATAATCTTGCGCATCCGGGTTGTCTGCAAATGCGTTTTCCAAATCCAATTCCAGCAAAAACTACAAATGTAAGCCGTTTCTGCTTATCTTATAGATACTATATGGCGATGCGCTTTTCAGGTAATCACGGAATATCTCCGCACCCCGAAGACTAATTGTAAGTCCGCCGGAATTCAACCGGTGAGACATTGGTTTTTGATTTGAACAGTTTACTAAAGGATTGCGGATGTTCGAAGCTTGATTTATAGGTTATTTACCTGATAGACAGCGTTGTTGTTGATAGTTTTTCTTTCGCTTTTTCAATCAGACAAATTATGAATATGTTGCTGCGTACAAATTGGTTACTCCAACTCAACCTTAGGTGAGCCTGTTTTCATTCCTGAAATAATGCGCTGTCTATGAATAAATCCCCAATCAGCTATTGTGTTGGTAAGTTGTTTAAGGGATGTTCCGTACTCTGTTATACGATATTCTACAGCAACAGGCGCAGTATTTAACACTAAACGATCAATTAATTCGTTCATTTCCAAATCCTTCAATTCGCGACTGAGCACTTTGCCTGAGATACCTTTAACTTCTTTTAGTAATTCGGAATAGCGCATCGGCTTATAGCATAGACATGCAATAATAGACATTTTCCATTTAAAATTTCCATGGTGTCACTAATCGCCAATATCTTGTGGCTGCAATCCTTGATCGGATTGAAATCTTCCGGTATATCTTTCACTTGGTTACTCATTTGTCACTATAACTTTTTGTCACCTGGTTACAAAAATACATGTCCTTGTTATAGCTTTGCAAATAAATAAATTAAAAAATGGAATTACTCAAAAATTTACAGTGGCGCTACGCTGTTAAAAAATACGCTGAAGAATTAGTAAGTGAGGAAAAGATTGACCAAATTATTGAAGCCATTAACCTAAGTGCGTCATCCTGCGGGATACAACCTTACCGGTTAATTGTAATAAGTAATCCAGAAATAAGACAAAGGTTAGCTGAGGGATCATTCAATACGCAAATTTATGCATCTTCTCATTTATTGGTTTTTGCTGCATTCAATAAAATAACCAGCGAATACATTACTGAATATGTATCAATGATGGAACAACAACGAAATTTGGAGAGCGGCGCACTTAACGTCCTAAAGGATACCCTAATTCCTTATTTTTCTTCCCAAACAGCCGAACAACATGCTGTCTGGTCGGGCAAACAAGCTTATATCGGATTGGGAACGGCTTTAATTGCAGCTGCTGAACTCAAAGTAGATGCAACCCCTATGGAGGGTTTCAGTCCACAGCTCTTTAATGATGTTTTGGGGTTGTCAGAAAAGAACCTTCATGCTTCAGTTATTCTTTCTGTAGGCTATAGGGATACTGCAAACGATTATCTCGCTTCAATGCCGAAAGTTCGTTTGCCAATTAATGACTTTGCAACTAAGATAAAATAATAAAATAACCTTCAGCAATCAGGGCATGCTTTCAGATTCACGCTGAAGGTTATCATTTGGTATTTATTACTTAAAAAATGCATTCACCCGGTAAATAATCACTTTACTCATCTGGTCTTATTCACCGTACCCGTATTGGCCCAGAGCTGGTACACGCTGGTGAGCGGAAGCTTAAAGATTGTTGTTAAACATATTTGGCCTTAAAGTGTTATCACCTTATTAGCTGAAAATTGTTATGCAGGAAAATAAAGAGCGAAATAATTTTGAGAAGAGGTTCAAAGAATGTGATGAAAAGTTCAACACTATATTTAAACTTACCAGTGTAGCCTCAAAGATTATCCGGTCAGACCTCACCATCTTAAAGGTGAATAAGGCCCTTTGTGAACTGTTGGATTACCCACCCGAAGAAATCGAAGGAACCAAAATTCTGGATCATGCCTGCGAAGAATACATCGCGCATTGGCATCATCTTCAGGAAATGATCTGGTCTAAGCAGGTACCTTTCTTCAAGTTGCAGGCCTGCCTGTACCGAAGAGACCGCAGCCGCGTATGGGTTGATGTGACCACGATCCTCTATAACGATCAGGGAGAAACTTTTGGTTTTACCGTTCTGGATGATATTTCCGGATTAAAAGGGCTTGCAGAGAGCCAGAGGCGTTTAAACGTTGCCTTGAAGTATACTGGTACAGCAATCTGGGAACTGGACCTGGAGACTAAAGAAGTTTTCCGTTCCCCCGATCATGATGAAATTTTCGGCTATCCTCAGAGGCAGAAGTATTGGAGCCTGGAAAGCTACTACCCGCACATCGCTGCAAATGACCTTCCTGCCTTTAAGGAAGCCCTATCAAATATTCAGGATGAAGGAGGTATAGACGTGCAGGTAAAACTGAACAGGTTAGATGGTATGCTGCAATGGCTGAATATAAAAGGTAAGACTGAGACCGGTAAAGATGGAAAGGCTGTGAAACTGATTGGTGTAATTAACGACATCACCAACGACAAAATTATTGAAAGGCATAAAGACGATTTCATCAGTATCGCCAGCCATGAGCTGAAAACCCCGGTTACCAGCTTAAAAGGATCGTTGCAAATGTTGCAACGGGATGCCGAAGGGCAATCGGATCGTACCAGGCAGCTGGTTGCCCAGGCAAGCAGGGGGATCAACCGGATCTCACTGATCATAGACGACCTGCTCAATGCCGGTAAAAACTATCGTGATCAGATTGAACTAAGGAAAACAAGTTTTAATCTCTTTACACTGGTACAGGAAATAGCTGAGCTGTTCGCTTCTGCGGATTTCCCTACTGTGACCATAATAGGGGCAGAGGATATGATGTTGCATGCTGACTCAGAACGGATCGGCCGGGTGCTTACCAACCTGATCAGTAATGCAGTCAAATATGCGCCGACGACCACAGATATAAAAGTAGCGCTCGAGAATAATGAGAACCACATTAAAATATCAGTCATTGATCAGGGACCGGGAATTGTTGCCGAAAAAATCCCCTTGCTGTTCGACCGGTATTATCAGGCCGATGAACAACAGCATCAGTTCTCGGGGCTTGGGCTTGGGTTGTTTATTTCCGCAAATATCGTTCGCAAACATGGAGGAGAAATCGGTGTTGACAGCGTACCCGGTGAACGCACCTCTTTTTGGTTCACCCTACCTAAATCAGCAGGAGGTTAGCCTGGTCATCACGGCAATGTAGAGAATTTTGGACTTCAGATGCATAAGTTGATTTATAGTTACTGCTACAGGTAAAGCCAAGGTATACCAACAGAGCTTGACATCATATAAAGAGATATAAACTTGTTGTGAAGATTTTTATTTGTTTTCTAAATGATAATGTACGAATTATAATATTGCTTGCTGATTAAAATACGGATAAAATTTAAAGGTGATGTAGTAAAGCTATTGCGGTTGGCTGTTAGTCCTTCCTGATTTTTCTGCCTTCCATATAATGGGGACATAGTTTTTAATTTTATCGATATTAATAACTGCTGTATTTATTTGACTGTTTTCAAGGTATTATATTTATCTTTCGGATATTAAGACTGTCATTTTACGGATATGGAAAGCAATAAAGAACAAATTAATACGCTGATTGAACTTAATAAGGAACTCGAAAATTATTTCCGTAATACCATCATTCCACAGCTTTTTGTGGATGCGCATCTTATTTTGCGGAAGTATACGCCGCCGGCAATGAAACAGTTTAAACTGAACAGTGAACACATTGGACGGCCGCTTGCTGAAGTAAAGGAATATTTCCGGTTTCCAACCATCCTTGAAAATATCCAGCAGGTAATAGACAGCAAAGAGATTCTGGAAAAGGAGATTCAGACAATAGACCTGCAGTGGTATCAGATGAATATTCTGCCCTATTTTATAGAGGATGAAAAAAAGACCAATGGCGTAATTATCACCTTTGTAGATATCACCGCGCGGATCAAGGATCTCAAGGAGCAGGAGAGGCTCATCGCTGAAAATGAACTGCTACTGGATACCATTGCCCATGATATCAAAAATCCACTGACTTCCCTTGGCCTGACAATAGAGCTGTTAAAAAGACACCCTGAGGAGGGGATGAGTCTATTCCCTGTTTTATTGGGCAATATAGAGAATAGCTTGTTAAAGATGAAAGACATAATTGCCGATCTGGTGCAAAGTCGATGGCAGGATAAATGGTACGAGGCAAATGAGGAGTTGCTGGATTTGCAGAATATCTTAGAAGATGTTCGGTTAACACTCGCTCCGCAGCTGAAGGAATCATCAGCGGTATTGAAGTTTGAAATTGGACAGTCTGAAATCACCTTTGCCAGACGCAAACTGCGCAGTGTGCTTTATAATCTGGTGAGCAACGCTTTGAAGTACAGGGATCCATACCGTTCTCCGGTGATTAACATAAAATCTGTTAGGGAGAATGGTTTCATGCGGATTGACGTAATGGACAATGGGAGTGGTATCGCTGAAACCCATGTTAGCTCGATTTTCGAAAAGTATTATCGGGTGAGTAAAGACGTTGAGGTTGAAGGCAACGGCGTGGGCTTATACCTTGTGAAACAAATTCTGGAAACCGAAGGAGGAAAGATCTCCGTGGAAAGCAAGCCTGGTAAGGGGTCAATTTTTAGCGTTTTCATCCCATTAACATGAAAAAGAGAATTAAGTTAAGGGTTTTTAGCCACAGATGAGCACAGATAAACACGGATTTTCATATCTGTGTGCATCCTTTCTATCTGTGGTTAAATTATTTTCTTATGCCTAATGGCTTAATTTAATGACATTGGGTGTACCCCATCTGCAGGTATTTTTTGCCATGTCTGCCCACACGAAATCATTTGCCCGGAGGTAATTACTGAACATGTTAAATATCTTTTCACTGCTTTCTTTTGCAACCTCTGGTGTCCTGAACCTCCAGAACTGACCGATCTCAGATTTATAGGGCTCGCAGATCTGAACGCCTTGTTCGCCCTTTCCAACCCTGTATTTTTCAGGCTTATCTTTATAATCGATGTCCTGTTCCACGGGTATTTTTCGCTATCAAAGTCAAGGTATGATGGTTTTCTCTCGGCTGGCATAACTAAGCAACATGTCGGCTTATTGTTATGTTTTTATTACTTGTGGGGTTTTGCTAAAACCTTATAGGGTAGGTTGCTGTTTGTTAATAAAAATCATTCACCATGGAAAACAATCAAGAGATCATTTCAGACCTAAAGGGTTTGGTATCCATCATCAACGATGGAAAAGAAGGATATAGTTCAGCAGCAGAATCTACCGATAATGTGGAATTAAAAGCCGTGTTTTTGAAATATGTTGCAGAACGTGCCTTGTATGAAAACGACCTGAAGGCACATCTGGAAAAACACGGCGGGGATTCGGATAACCAGGATGGTGGAATACTGGGAGCAATTCATAGAACCTGGATCGATATCAAGGAAGCGCTGACCGATAAAAGCGAGACCGCTGTGTTAAGTGCAGTGGCGACTGGTGAAAAGGCGGCGCTCGAAAAGTATGACATGGTTATAAAGGACAATGAACTGCATTCGGACCATTTGAATTTATTGACTACCCAGCGTAACGGTATTGCTGAAGCCTTAAAGGAGATCGAGGTGCTGGAGCAGAAATATTCGGACAAGTAGTTTCGTTTTGCGGAGCTGAAATAGCTGTAACAGCCAGACGTTAAATTATTTTTGAGCGTTAATTTATAAGCGGGAAGTGCCTTTGGTTTTTCCCGCTTTCTTTTTTGCTGGCCTGGATGTAGTAGCGGCGGTTTGCTTAGGCTTTGTGGGTGCAGGAGCTGCACTTTTTGGCGATTTGCTTACAGGCTTTTTTGACGGGCTTTTCTTCTTCCGAGCATTTTTAATGCGGTATTCGAGCAGGTACAGCCTGGTCTGCCATTTCCCGATGATGGTGTCGTCACTTTTTGGAAGACCTGTTGGTTCCAAAAGGCCGAGTACCTGGGCCAGTTCCCGGGTGCTGTCTGCCTTGGCCTGGTTTTCTTTCAGCCAATCTTGTTGTTTGGTTTCGTAAATTTTCCGGTATTCAGCAATGGCCAGTTTGATGAGCTTTACCTCATCTTCTTTTGATTTCGCTTTGCGCAAAAGCACCATCTGCCTGTTCCATGCCTGGGAATTGGCAGGATCTGTGATTGAGGATTTCCGGTAGAGTTTTAATGCGCCGGCATCATCGCCCGCTCTTTCCAGTTCGAGCGCAGCAGCGAACTGCTCCTTTGACCGTATCTGTTTTCTTCTTGACATGACTGATTTTGGAACAATTAGCCCAGGCTATTGTTTGCCGAAAGGGTTGTAGAGGTTATGACTACACGATGACCTTTGCCCTATAGGAGTAATGGTAACTTTGGATTTAGCAATTCATGAAATGAAGAAAATCGGATTTTTATCGTTCGGCCATTGGTCGGACCATCCCTCATATCAGGCGCGTACCGCTAGTGATACTTTGCTGCAATCCATAGATCTTGCCGTTGCGGCCGAAGAGATTGGCCTTGACGGAGCGTATTTCAGGGTACACCATTTTGCAAGGCAATTGGCATCACCCTTCCCGCTGCTTTCGGCAATTGGCGCAAAGACCTCTAAGATCGAAATCGGAACGGGCGTGATCGATATGCGCTATGAAAACCCCTTATATATGGTTGAGGATGCTGGTGCGGCCGACCTCATCTCTGGTGGCAGGTTACAACTGGGCATCAGCAGGGGTTCTCCCGAACAGGTGATCGATGGCTGGCGGTATTTCGGTTTCGCACCAAAAGATGGGGAGAACGATACTGATATGGGAAGGCAAAAGGCTTTGGAGTTTTTGGAAAGATTGAAAGGCGAAGGTTTTGCAAGGCCTAATCCAAACCCTATGTTTCCCAATCCTCCGGGATTGTTAAGGTTGGAACCATATTCCGAGGGACTGCGTAAGCGTATCTGGTGGGGAGCTGCTTCCAATGCGACTGCTGTTTGGGCGGCAGAGAACGGAATGTACCTGCAGAGTTCTACTTTGAAGTTTGATGAAAATGGCAAGCCCTTCAGTATCCAGCAGGCCGAGCAGATCAGGCTGTACAAGGAAGCATGGAAAAAAGCAGGACACGATCGCGAACCAAGGGTTTCTGTCAGCCGTTCAATATTTGCACTGATGAACGATCAGGACAGGTATTATTTCGGGCAACAGGGAAAAGGAACGGATAGCTTTGGCTATATCGAGCCAACCCAAAGAGCGGTTTTCGGTAGGGGATATGCTGCAGAACCCGATCAGCTAATAAAGGAACTGGCTGCCGACGAGGCGATACAGGAAGCAGATACGGTACTACTAACCATTCCAAACACCTTAGGCGTAGATTACAATATCCATGTGTTATCTGCTATTTTGGAGCACGTTGCACCAGGACTTGGGTGGCGATAGATTAATTTGATTTTTTTTTAAATCTCACAAAACAAATTGCCGGCTATGGCGTTTATATTTAGAGAGCGTTAATTTAGATGAGCGGGAAGAGCCTTTGGTTTTTCCCGCTTTCTTGTTTTATCGTGTATTTACAGCATCAGAAAAGGACGTTAAGAGCGAGAGCAGGATAGTTAAAGCTTTCGCGTTTGTGGGCTATAATGGGGTGCCGGTTGTTGAAAAGCTTCGATAATCATCCTTTTTACCTCGTGCCTGCTGTTGAATATCAATTTATCTGACCGGCAAAAACCACAGCCCCATACCAGGGATTTAAACGGGTATCTAAGTTGATATTTTGTCTTGGTAAATGGTATGTTTAATCGTTTACACCGCTCACAATAACACTTGTCACGTTCCTCTCTTGGGATCATTAAACGTTCCATTTCAACGAAGACTTTAAATTCTTCCAAGATAAATTCTTTTGAATTTTCAGCCGTTAGTCCTGAAGTTATCCAGGCTGAATTATCATATTGTATATATTCCAGATCTTCGTTAATATCAAAAAAAGGTAGATAATGGTAGTCGTAATCAGAAGCATAAACAATTTTGAGCATCTGGCTGAAAGCATAATCGATACCGATTTCTTTTTTGATGGCCTTACGGGCAATCATCAATGCATAACAATAAATCAATTCGTCCTTGGTTCTATTCACCTCAATATGGAGGTCTTGAACCGATTTCCAAAAATATTTTTCCCGTTCCTCAGTGGGCTCATCATCCAGGCCTGCCAAAATAAAAAGGTTTTCACTTTCACAGCCTAGCTTTAAAGTGCTTACTGCCCATTCAACAAACTTTTTGCTGTCGAACTGGGTGAGTAACTTTTCTCCTAAAACTTCAAGTGTTAATTCGGCTACTGTCATTTACCTACGGCTGGTATATAGTTTAGGAGTTGTTTTGCGCCCATTGATGTAAGATTTATCCACGTTTTTTTGTCATGTAGATTTCAGTTATTTTCAGTCGGACAAAAGAAAAACACCTGATTAAAAGAGTTACCACCCCTTTACATTCTGATCCTTTACCTCTTTAAAAGTGAACTTTGTTACTTTAATCGAGGAAATAGCATCACTGCTTTTAGTGCTTAACGCCGCCAGCGGCTTACCCATTACAAACATGGGAGTAAAAGATAATTGTTCTACGCTTAGATAGGCGGTTTCAAGACCATCTGAGGTTGAGATATAATAAAGGGGAAGATTTTGGTCTTTAATTAAAAGCCCAGACTTAACTTTAAAATTGTAGATTTCGGGGGTACCTGTTTTTGGACTGATCCTGTTTTTTAAAGTAACGGAAAAATCCCATCCAGATCTATATCCACATTCGGTAAATGCTTGCCTTAGGGCTGAATCTTTATTTAATCCCCGGCTTCCTGCTACGCACTGGATAATACTGCATGGGCAAATTGCAACCTTAAAATCTGGGGTTGATGCGTCATAATTACTGCCGAACACAAGTGTTTTATCTACCTGGGGATTCTGTTCGTGCCTGAACTTTAGTTTTTTCTCGGATTTTTTTGCTTTATCTATCAAGACTAACCTGTATGCAATAAAGAGATTCAACCCCTTTGCGGTTATCTCACTTTCGTTTCCCTTATCTACCTGACCGGATACATTTAAGTCTTTAAAAAGTTTAGATAATTCTGCCTTAGCGTTTGCCGCATTGTTTTTCCTAACCGTGATCTTGATTTCATCAACTTTGAGCGCTTCATAGATTATCATATTCCCAATATTGGACTTGAGTACTTCAGGTGAGTTCAAGGTCACAATCTTTAGTGCAGTCACCTGCATAGATTGAGAGCTTAGTGATTTGAAATAACCACCACTTTGAAGAAAATTTAAAATGCCCAGCTCCACATTTCCAGATTGGTTCAGTTGGCTAACCATAGACACACTTTCAAATGAATCATTCTCCAACAGGTATTCAGCAGCTGCTCCGGTAGAATTTGGTCCTGTTACCTTATTCCATATCGCTCCCACTGGCACTTTCTTTCTTGGCAGCGACATAACCTTGTATCCACTTATTGAAGAATTTGTAATGTTGATCTGGGCTAGGGTTGAAAAACTGGCAAGAATAGAAATAGAGAGAATAAAAAAATACTTCATACCGTTAATTATTGATTTAGAGCTTATAACACCAAGGTAATTATTTTTATTGAATATTTAATAAGCGGCTTTAAAATTACAGCAGATGCGCAAGAGAAAATAAGCAACTGCTGATTCTGAAGGACTATTGAGTGGAAATGTCTTATTTGGATGTGAACGGATTATGACTATTTTAAGAGATAAACCTATTGACATTTTTTAAGTTTTACGGTTTTCCTTATGGTAACAGTTGATATGTTTTCTGGCCTGGTTTGGCAGAGGGGCTACACTCGTTATGGTTATGCTGCCCTTAAGTTGGCTGCAACAGGCTCCCCGGTTTGTACGCTACGCGTTAAACTGTGACGGCTCATTTCAGCTCAAAATGAGGCGCTAATGCTGCCAGGCTGCTAGGTTTGAGTATGGATTTAAACATACCGGTATAAACAGAAATCCTTTTTTACAAACATTTTTTTACTTAAAAAAAATTATGGTAACTATCCAAAAGGCGCAGATGGCGCATTCCCAGGAAAAATAGGCCATGTAATTGGCAGTAACTGGCTCCGCATAGATTTACCTAAAACGCTTGCTGTCACCAGAATCTTTAAGTGTAAATTATGTAGTTTAGTGCAGATGTTTACCCTGAATACAACAGATTTATTTTAGTTAAAAAAGTAAAATGGAGATAGCACATAATGAGTATAAACAAGGTTTTATTGACTTTGTAAACAGCCTTAACAATTTGGGAACTGAGGTAGCCACTGTACTGGCGCAGCGGTTAGAAACGGTTTCATTTAAAAAAGGTGAAGCGATATTGGAACAGGGAAGTGTATGCAGATATGTCTACTTTATCAATAGCGGATTGGTTAAAACTGGTTTTGAAAGTAAGGACCGTACATTTATTATGCGCTTCTTTGCGGAAGGTACGATGTTTACCGTTCTTGACAGCTATCTTAGCCGGCAAGCATCTGCCTACCAGATCCGGGCGCTGGAAAATACTATGGTTACGCGTATCCCGCGAAAAGCATTGGATGATTTGCGGACGCGTTTTCATTCCGTGGAAACTTTTTTCAGCAAACTGCTTGCCATGGCTTCGGTTAACATGATGTCGAGGATTGGCGAGATCTTAGAGGAGCAAGCCTCGGTACGTTACGCAAACTTCACCAAAGAAAATCCGGATCTGGCACAAAGGATCAGTCTGGGCGACCTGGCCAGTTATTTAGGAATTACCCAGGTTTCTTTAAGCAGAATCAGGGCAGGAAGATAGTTTTTTATCATTTGATAAATTTTCGATGGTGTGGAGGGACTAATTTTGGTTCATTAATTTAATGTTATGAAGACAAAATTTTCTATTTCGCAAAAGTTGAGCCTGGTTATTGCGGTTGTGTTTACCGTTATTGCACCGGTAATGGGTTATTTAGCTATCGGATTACCTCCCGTTATTATTGTGGGTGGATCTGCCTTAATCGGATTAGGATGCTGGTATTTTACTTATCTTCAAAAACCGGTTGACCCAAAAATTATTTTACCGCTTTTTCTGTTAACGGTGGCCGGTCTTCAAATCCACATTATAGAAGAATATTTAACGGGTTTTGCCCCTGCAATGAGCAGGCTGTTTGGCATTCCATGGACTGAAAAAAGTTTCCTGATGGTTTTTGCGCTGGTTGGCCCTACCATTTATACCCTTACGGCCCTCGGTTTGTATCATCGGGTTCCAATTGCTGGTTTTGTAGCCTGGTTTATTTTTATAGGCCCTGGTGTTGCGGAATTTACTCATTTTATCTTTCCGCTGATTAAGCCGGAATTGAACGCAAGGGCATTGAATCCACTTAGTGCAACCATTGATGGAAAACTGATTGCCAATATGCGCAATTATTACCTTGGTGCTACCGGAACTTATTATTTTCCGGGCATGTGGACTGCCATATTGCCCATGATACCAGGGATTTATGCCATTTATCGTTTGTTTAAGTTAAACAGATTGGAAAGGGGATAAAGGCATTTGCATTTGCTGCCTTAAGGGATTGAATACCTGCCAAAGCCTACTGGTATTGACTTGTTTTTAAAAAAAAGAAAAACGGCTCCCTTTTGTACAGAAGAGGGAGCCGTTGAATGCGGATTAGTTCAGCCTTATTTTCTTCGCTTTAAGGTATTTGATCAGTGCTTCGGGATGATCAGTTTGTAATCCCTGAACGCCGGGTTTTATCGCTTTATCCCAATTTTCAGGGCTTTCATTGGCATTTTGCACATCAGGAAAAATACTGATCCCCATTCTTTTTAACAGGGGCAGCAGATCTTCGGCCGGAACACGATCAATTACCTCCAGGGGTGTTTTTGCAAAAACCTCCCTCAGCGCTTCCTTTGTGGTAGCAGACGGTGCTAAACTGGCTATCAATGGCATTTGGAGTGCCGTTTTTCGCCATGAAGCATAATCATTGCTGTTCCCAACATAAACCAGCACCTGGTGTTCCATGTTTTCTTTTTTAATGGCGCGGTAGGCTTTTTCCGGTTCGGCCGCTTTAAAATCTAAATAAATATTGATTTTGTTTTTGCAGGCTTTGAGGGCTTCATCAAAACCGGTAATTTGATGTAAACTGCCGTCTTTGCCTTTGAGTACAAGTTTTTTCACGTCTTCAAAATCGAGGTCTTTTAATAACCCCTTGCCATTGCTCACCTCGTCTACCCCTTCATTATGCAACAATACCAGCTGCCCGTCTTTTGTTGTCCGCAGATCCAGCTCCACATAGTCGGCCCCTATAGCAATGGCATCCTCAATGGAAGCGATTGTATTTTCGGGCTTGATTAAGTGGCTTCCACGGTGGGCAATCACAATAAAAGCATTTTTGCTTTTAGGCAATGGCCGTAGCGCCTGCTGTGCAGCTACTGTGATCCAGAAACTGCTCAATAACATGATGGTGAATGATAGGCCTGCTTTAATGCTCATGGTTTAGTGTTTTTTGCAGGGTTAAGATCGGTAAATGCTGCAGCATGGTCGCGGTCTGCTTTTTTTAACGAAAAAGCATCAAAAAGTTCGCCCGAAGTTTTATAGGCTTCAAATTTAAGGTTGGCTCCATCAACATGGATCACCTGGAAAAGCTGTGTATTTTCTAACGATACATCCATCCATTTTGCTCCATCTACCTGGTACATTTTAGGGCCTGCAACCGAAACCAGGTAAACCGGTCCGTTTACTTCCCGTCCCGATAGCCCTCTTGGCAGGTTTTGTCCGCGGCTATAGGTATGGTCGTGCCCCTGTAACACCAGATCGACGTGGTATTGATCAAACAAGGGTTTAAAACGTTCCCTGAATTCCTTATTGTCCCTGCTTTTTGCCGTAGAGAAAATGGGATGGTGAAAGGTGATCACGGTCCACAATTTTTTATTTTCTTTCAGTACTTTTTCGAGCCACTCATATTCCGCTTTGGCCGAATTTTCGTCTAATATAATCATTTGTGAATCGAGGGAAATGATGCGCATATCCTGGTAATCTACATAATAAACCGATTCTTCCAATCCCTTTGGTCCGTTGCCGGCAAACGTGTACTGTACGCCCCAATGCGGATCGAGTACCAGTTTTCTTGTATCATCACGTACATATTCGTGGTTTCCTGGAGCAGGCAGGCTGGGAATCATGCCATTGATAAAACCACCTCCATAATGCCATTCGCCCCATTCCTGGTCGTTATTGGAACGGTTAATCAGGTCGCCGGCATGGATAATAAACCTGGCATCCGGCTGGTGTGAAAATGCCTTACGGATTACGCGGGACCATTTTGAACGGATATCGTTTTGCGCATCGCCGAGGTAAATGAAAGAAAATGGCTTATTTTTAACTGATGCAGTAGTAAACTGGAACCACTCGCTCCAATGCTCGCCTGATCCCACACGGTAGGCATAAACTGTTTCCGGTTTAAGCTTGGTAAAAGTAACATGGTGGTATTTCGCTATTTCATAATTATTTCCGCTTCCCAGCAGGGTAGAAGTGGCCTCGTAGCTGGTAATGGATTGTTCGAGTGCCGGATTCGAATCTTCGGCCTTGATTTGTGCTTTTGAAGCTTTAATTGTGGTATCGGTGCGCCAGTTAACCGTTTGGCTGGTGGCAGGATCTGCGGCCCAGGTTAAAATTACGCGGTCGGGAAAATGCCCGGGTTTAAAATCCTGGGCATGAGTTTTAGCCCCAACAGCCAAAACAGAGAGTGTAAATAGAAAAAGTGCTTTTATATATAATTTCATTGTTGTAATGATTAAGAATTTAATTTATTTGAGAGACCACATTAAGGTGTACTGATTATCGGCACCGAAAACAGCAACCGCTTTTTGATAATTAACGCGGTTTTTTGCGCTTTCCGAATCAGGGTAGGTATACCGTTTTGGTATGCCTCTGCCGGCGGCAAGCGGACCGGTAACAAAAGCCGGGTAGCCGGTGCGGCGCTGATCAAACCATCCTTCTGAACCTTTGAATAACATGGCCAGCCATTTTTGGGTAATTAACTGTTCAAGCGTAGCATTATATTTTACCAATTGCTGGTCATAGTAAGTTTGCGGGGCGGTTACGGCATAACTACTCATCGATTCCCGGATGCCTTTATAGTACAGCGATTCTGCCGTTTCGCCGGGCACGGTAAGTTTTCCTTTTTGTACGGCTTCTGCTAAAATAAAACACTGCTCGGTATACGTGATCAGGCTGGCTTTTAACAAGGTGTTAGCAGTACCTCCGTTTTTCCTGAAAAAAGCAGAAGAGAAAAGGGAAACATGATCTTCGCCCCCGTTATAGGCCGATGGTGCATCGATGGCATTGGGTACGCCCACATATCGGTTCAGATCTATGGTAGCACCTGTGGTACTTTTTACCGGTTCTACCCAAACAGCAAGTCTTGGGTCGGTTCTTTGGATCAGCCTGTCTACCAGTTCTTTGCTTACCTTGGTTTTCTGGTAATCGAAATCGATCATCGCCAAAGGTCCGCCAGGCCAGCTATAGGCGGCGGTATTGCCCAAATAGGCCATTTCGGCATTGTCTGCACTACTTTCGAAGATGGGGTATGCTGTTTTATCGTTCACCATTTCCTGCATCTCGGTAAAGGCCGGTGTATAGTTTTTCGAGATACGCAGCAACATCCGTAAGCGCAGCGTATTGGCAAACTTTCGCCAGGCAAGTGTTTTCCCTTTAAACAGTACATCGCCCTTGGCATTTATTTCCTGACTGTTGCCTTTCAACAGCGCGTTCGCTTCCCTTAATTCTTTCAACAAATCAAGATAAATGGCCTGTTGCTGATCGTATTCCGGATAGATGAGGTTGGCCTCTTTCGATTTTAAGGCCTGCGAATAGGGGATATCGCCATATAAATCCGTAAGGTAGCCAAAGTTAAAAGCCTTCATTATTTTACCAATGGCAACATACTGGTTCTCTGAGCGTTTCTGTGCCGTTTCCATAAAGGTTTTATTCACTGCTAAGCGGGCATAAATATCATCCCAATCCACAGGTCCCCAATCTAACAGATCGTAGCCCGTATTTCGCACCAGGGTAAGGTAGCGCGCTGCCGAAGCCGGTCTTCTGTCAACCGCATTTTCCTGGTAGGCATAAGCCGTAGAAACCAGTACATCCGATAGTAAAAACTCGGTATTGGTCGTTTCAGGTGCATTGGGGTTGGTATTTATTTCTTCAAAATCTTTGGTACAGCTTGTAATCAGGGCAAGCAGCACGAAAAGGACTGTGGTATATTTGAATTTCATTTTTGTACAAGTTAAAAGTTACAACTTAGTTTAAAACCGAATGAGCGTGTACCCGGTAAGGTCCAGTGGCCTACGCCGAGTTTGAAGCCCTCGGTAACACTCATGGTCGTTTCCGGGTCGTAGCCCAATCCGTTGGCAGTCCAGGTGTACAGGTTCCGCCCGATAAGTGATAACGACAGGTTACTGATGGGCAGTTTACCGGTTACTTTTTTGTTGAATACGTAGGTTAAAGAAGCTTCCCTGATTTTCAGGAAGGAAGCAGAATACGTTAATCTTTCGTAGTATTTATTATAAGTATTGTTATAAAAGTCAGAAGCTGCAATAATCACAGTGTTTTGGCTCAGGTTACCATTTGCATCAGCAATATAACCGGGGATAATCATCCCATCGTTCCGTTTTCTGCCCTGCGAATCTGTCCATGGTAAACCACCGGTTTCCGCATCCCTTCCAGTCAGGGTATTATCGGTTAAACCGGCATTGATGAGGCTTTTAACCACGTACGAATAAAAATTACCACCTTTGCGCCAGTCTAAAAGTACATTTAAGGTAAAGTTTTGATAACTGAATGTATTGTTAAAGCCAACGGTAAAATCAGGGTTATAATTTCCTACCTTGATGTATTCGGTATTGTTGCGGATATAATGTCCGGTTTTATCCAATAAAGCTGCGCCTGCATTTGGGCCGCTGCTTACCTTGGTATAACTCGGCGTATAAAAATCACCGATTTTTGTACCTTCCTTAATCAGGTAACGGATATTGTCACCATCGGCACTGCCCATCGAATACTCTTTAATACCGTCTGATAACGCAATAACCTTATTTTCATTTTTGGTGAAGTTGACATTGGTTTCCCATTTAAAATTGCCATCAAAAGGAACGGCATTTAAGCCGACCTCCCAGCCGCTGTTCTGGATGTTTCCGGCATTAATCAGGCGGTTGGAAGAACCTGAAGCAATGGTAGTCGGGATATTGATGATCTGGTTCCGTTTGTTTGTTTTATACCAGGTGACATCGATGCCTACGCGGCTTTTAAAAAAGCGCAGGTCTCCGCCAAACTCGTAGGAAGTGGCAATTTCAGGTTTCAGGAAGTTGTTTTTGAGGTTGAACTCGATTGTGGCTCTTTTTACATCGCCCCAATCCTGGTTAAAAGGGATGGTATTGTACAATTGGTAGGGATCGGTATCACTACCCACCTGCGCCCAGTTGGCCCTCAGTTTAACAAATGAAAGCACGTTTGACTTGATCTTAAACACATCCGTTACAATGGTGCTTAAAGATGCGGAAGGATAAAAGTACGAATTGTTGCCGGCCGGGAGTGTACTCGACCAATCGTTCCTTCCGGTAAGATCAAGGAAAACCATGTCCCTGAACGATACCTGGCCGAGACCATAAACACTATTGATGCGTTTGCGGGAATTGTATTGCGAATTTACGATGGTACCCGCCTGTGCGTTGGCAATATTGTAAACACCAGGAATACTCAGGCTCTCTGTTTTCTGCGCGGTAGACCTGTTGGTCTGATCCATTTGGTTACCACCGGCAGAAAGGCTCAAAGACCAGTCCTGATTTAACAGTTTTTTATAGCTCAGTAAAAAATCGGTGTTCTGTTCTTTAAAGAAGGAATTGTCTACACCATAACCACCAAATTTAAACCGTTTCGAACTAAAAGGACGTTTGGTTTCGTGTTCCTCGTTGTACATATCCAATCCGGTACGTACCATTAAACTTAAGTTTTTAGTGATGTCGTAAACAGCCTGTACATTTCCGGTTAACCGGTTCCTGTCGTAACCATTGGTATGCTCATATGCTACAAAATAAGGATTGTCAGAATCATCTGCTGAAAACTGCTCGATGTTTTCCCGTCCCGGTTTCCAGTAATTTTTCAGGTCATTGATGTTCATATTCTGCGGAAGCGAGTACAGCATCTGCGTAACACTTTCCCGGTAAGCCGATGGCCTGTTGTCGCTTTTATTGTTTACATAGCCGATATTGGTGCTGATTTTTAATTTAGGATGCAGCACATAGGTGGCCGAAAGGTTAAGCGTATTTCTTTTCAGATCGGTATTGGGCACGATCCCTTTATTGCTCAGGTTGGTGTACGATAAACGGTAATTACCATCTGCATTTTTTCCGCTGATGGAAATGTTGTTGGTATAGGTAGCACCGGTTTCATAAAAATCCTGCGGATTGTTTGGATGAGATACCCAATCGGTGGCCACAGGTTTTCCGCTTGCATCAAGCGGGCTGTTCCATTGCAGGTGTTTTATACCTGCATCAAGCCGCGGCCCCCAGGCAGAGGTGGTAGAAGATGCAGGGTCGTCGGTATATTCGCCGCCCCCAAAGGTATGCTGAAAATGTGGGAACATCCATGCCTGATCATACATGGCGTTTGAGTTAAAGTTTATCCCTAAGCCTTTTTTGTTAGCCGAACCACTTTTGGTAGTGATCAAAACCACACCGCTTCCGGCCCTGCTACCGTATAATGCGGCGGCACTTGCGCCTTTTAATATGGTGATACTTTCTACATCATCCGGACTGATATCTGCAATGGGGCTGCCATAATCAACCGATGAGCGGCCAACTTCTGATGTTGCACGCAGCGAATGTGCCACCGGAACGCCATCTACCACAAATAAAGGCTGGTTGTCGGTCGCGATTGATGATTGCCCCCGGATGGTGATAAATGAACTTGATCCGGGATCAGCACCGGTGCTTACCACATTTACACCCGCTACTTTTCCGGCCAGTGAGTTGATTACATTCACTTCTTTTACCGTGTTTACATCACTGCCTTTTACGGTGGCAATGGAATAACCAAGCGCTTTTTCTGCACGTTTAATACCTAAGGCGGTAACCACTACATCGGAGAGGGCTGTTTCATCCGCAGAAAGACTAACCTTTAATTCGGTTTCGCCCTGCAGAACGATTTCTTTGCTTTGATAACCGATCATCCTGAAAATCAGCGTTGCCGATTGATTGGTAACATTGAGGTTAAAATCTCCGTTAAGCCTGGTACTGGTAGCGTTGCTGCTGCCTTTTTCGATTACATTTACGCCGGGTAAGGGTAGCCCTTTTTCATCGGTTACTTTTCCGCTGATGCGGATTGATTTTTTAATGATAACCTGGTTCTTTTCGATCAGGTAGGTAAGCTGCATCGGGGTTAAAATCCGGTTTAATAAGCTGCCCACAGTTTCGTTATCGGCTTTTAAAGCGCTAATGTGCTGTTGCGCCACCGCATCTTTATTGGAATAGACGAAATAAAGGCCGGTTTTCTTTTCCAGGGTTTTAAAAAGATCGGTTAAATTTCCCGGTTTTAAATTGATACTTACTTTGGTGTTTAATTGTTGAGCATTTACGGTTGATGCCTGCCCTGCAAAGAGCATAATGGAGAGCATGATGTAAATAAGGATAAAAAAACGCATTGCGCTAAAAATTAATTGACCAGTCACTGCTGACTTTTTCATAACTTTGTTTGTTTTAATCTTGATGGGTTAAAATAAAATTTAAAATTTCTTAGCTGCGGCATGCGCCAACATGCTGCAGCTATCTTTTACGGATTGTTTAGTTACATTTACCTCCTTTTATATAAATAGTCTGTTTGTTTATGGTGTAATGGATATCAAATGTGAGCCCGATGGTTTTCATGACCTCGCTTAGCGCCACATTGTCGAATTTTGCTGTGAGTTCGCAGTTTTTGAAAGACTGATCGGTAACTACTTTAACTGCATATTTACGTGATATGCGTTGGAATACCTCTTCCATAGGGGTGTTTTCAAAATTCATCTTTCCTGTTCTCCAGTCGACCGAGGTTCTGGCATCATCAACGTCTTCGCGCAGCAACCGGACCGATCTTACATCGTAAACCGCTTTCTGATCGGGCAGGAGGTGAACTGCAGATGATTGTACGCCGGCAGAATCTCTTGAAACCGCTACCTTTCCGGTAAGCACGGTTACTTCCGGCCGGGAGCCTTTCCAGGCACGGATATTAAAACTGGTTCCCAGCACCCTGGTTTGGATATGCTGGCTTTTGACTATAAAAGGATGAGCAGGATCTCTTTTTACTTTAAAAAAAGCCTCTCCATTGAGTTTAACTGTTCTGATGCCGGCATGTTGCAGGTTTTGCGGAAAACTGATGCTACTCCCTGAGTTTAACCAGATTTCGGAGCTATCCGGAAGCATTACCTTGACGATTTTACCGGGTGCTGCAGTTTTGCTTGTCCACACCACCTGATTTTGGCTAATAGTCAATGGCTTTTTATCGCCAGCCATAAAAAAGATAATTGCGCCAATAATTGCAGCAGCCGTTGCCGCCGGCCACCATTTTAATATTTTGAATTTTCTGGCCGGAGCCTGATTGATCTGTTCTTTGATGCCGGCAAAACTTTCCTTCCACAATCCATCATCCGGTAGTTGCGCGGTATCCTGCCATAACAATAATACGTCTTCCAGCTGCTCCTCATGGTCAGGATCTTCACTAACCCAATCCCTGAGCTTTTTTTCCAGCAGTGCAATTTCAGCTTTGCTGCTGTGCAAATCTTCCTTTACAGCCAAATATTCGAGTACTAATTTCCAGGTTTCCTGATCCATTCCCATGCTTTTGTATCTACAGAGACAAGAAATGCAGGAGCACTACGGGCCGAAACCTGTTAAGTTTGCGTTAAGAAATTATTAAGCCTTGTTTTACCTGAATTCAGCGCTGTTTTGCAATACTTTTTGCTGAAGAAACTGAAAGCCTTTTACCAGGTGGTCTTCTACGGTCCTCACCGATATATCAAGTAAAGCTGCAATTTCTTTATAACTAAAGCCATCAATCCGGTAGAGGTAGAAAATAAGCCGTCGCCGTTCAGGCATCTGATCAATCAGTGCATAAAGTATACGGTTCCGGTCTTTGTTCTGGAAAGCCTGTGACGGCGTTTCTTTCCGATCGATAATTTCCGGGTTTTCTTCTTCACTATCAATATGCAGGAAACTGGCTTTGGGGATTTTATGATAGTTGATAGCGGCATTTTTAACGGCGCGGAAAAGATATGCTTTTTCATCAGCGATCAGGGTGCCGTTTTTCCAGATGGCTATAAACACATCATTTAGAATAAGCTGTGCATCTTCTATATCCTTTACCAGGTAAATGGCGTACTTTTTAAGCGTGGGGTACATACGGCGATAAAGGTCTTCGAAAGATTTTTCATCAAACCTCTTTCCCTCATTGTTGTTAAAACCGGCAGTATTGTTTTCGCCCATAAAATTATCGCGTCAAAATTAAAATTCAGAAACGATACCCATATTAACTCAATATTAAATACGCGTGGTTATTTTACCTTCAGCGATTAAAAGGTTTCAGATGGATAGATGATGAATGCTTTGCCAGGGCACAGATTGGTCTGCTGTTAACTAACAGTTAAGCAGCTAGTGGCACCATAATCAGGCAAAACAGCGATGGGGATGTTTATCGAAACCCTGTAAAAGTTAAAGTTATTCTCTGGACCATGCTCAAATGATACCTGATCGCCAAATGCGAATTGCAGGCGAGTGATGATGTTTTTAAGTCCATTGTTGCCGGAACTGCCATTTTTTTGAGTGCCTATTCTGTTTAAGGTTTCAATTGTGAGGATTCCGTGGCTGCATAATACGGATACGCGTGCAGGAAAGATTTCATCGTAGCTGTTGCCGTGCTTAAAGATGTTTTCTACCATGGTGAGGAGTACCAATGGTAAAAACCTGAGCTGCATGGCTTGCTTGTCAAAGCGGGCTTTTAGGTTTAGCTGGCCAGACGACCTGAGTTGGTGGATGCGGATCAGTTTTTCAATCTGTAGAATTTCGTCTCCCAGAAGGATATATTCTTTGCTATCTGAAGACGCTATTGCATAACGCATCATCTCGGATAATGAAATGATGACCTCGGCTGCCACATCGCTGCATTTAATGACATGATGATAGACGAAATCCAGGGTGTTGAACAGGAAATGAGGGTTGATCTGTGCTTTTAGATAGTCGTTCTGGGCAATTGAAAGGATCCTGGCCATCTGTTCTTCTTTGATGATGTTCTTCAGGCGCAGTTCTTCCAATGAGGTGCTTTTTCTCTTTTCCCTGATATAGGTGATCAGGAAATAGTATGCTGTTGAAAAGGCAGTGAAGTAAATACAGCGGTAAAGTTCTTTGAGGATGAAGGTTTCATTCAGTTCAACGCTTTTGATGTGGGTGATGTAGTGGAATCTGATTAAAAGCACATCGGTGAGAAAGTTCAGGTATATATATGCGCTTATGGCCAGGGTAAAAAAAACAATGATTTTGAGCGGTGCGAGTCTTTTTGTTTTAAGGCACCATGGTAGTCCGGCTTCTGCAAGGATGTAGAAATAGCTGATGATGGTAAAATAGTGCATGGCATAGGTGAGTGGCCTTCCGTATGCCCCAAATACCAGACCAACTATTACAGTTTCGTACAGTATAAATAAGAACCAGATGACGATGTGTATCCATTTTTCCCTAATCCAGTGCAATGCAGACTTAATCATGTAATATTCGGTTTATATATACAATATCAGGCTTCCTGTATAACCTGTTTTTTTAAACGGTTGATAATCGATAGTTTCAAATAAAAAACACATGGCAGCTAATTCAGGTAAACTCATCCGCCGCAAGATATTTGTCTTCATTTCGAAAAAGGGCAAGGTTAAAAAAAATGAAACTGAACCTACAATCGCTACAATTGCTTTGACGCTTACGGGCGTGGTATAACGGTGCATTTTTTATTGGTTCCGTCGTTTGGGTTTGATCAGGTTTGTATTAATGAATTCGTCAAAACTTTTCCGGTAGTGATCTCCAACGGAGATTTTGATGCCGTTGACCATCTTGATCATATTGCCGTCGATGTACTCGATATATTCCTGGGCGATGATGAAACTTCTTTGAAACTGCAAAAGGCCTTTTCTTGGCCTGATTTTCTGTGAAAATTCGGTGAGAGACATATAGGTCAAAATGCTGGCAGAGGTGGTATGCAACTGGATGTAGTTCAATTTACTTTCTACAGCGATTATTTCACTGACATTTACCCTGATCAGCCTATGATTGTCTTTACTTTTTACAAAAACAAAATCTTCTTCTATAAGAATGTCATCGGTTTTGTTCAGGTGGGGGAAGAGTTTTTGAAAGGTACTTATAAATTTGCCGACAGTGTAGGGCTTTAATAAAAAAGCATCTGCATCGGCTTCAAAGGCATTGTAGCCATATTTTGAATGTGCAGTGGTAAATACAAGTTTTTTAGTGTTTTTCCGGATCTCTGCAGCCAATTCCAGGCCCGACATCCCGGGCATATCAATGTCTAACAGAATAAGGTCCAATTCGGGCATTTTTCGTATTTCTACAAGTGCCCTGGTGGGGTCGGTAAAAGTTTGTAGCAGGTTAAGCCCGGGTATTTTTCCAATATACCCCGTGAGTCCTTCAATGGAATGTGGTTCATCATCTACGATAATGCAGTTATACATATTGCGTCAGTTCAGACACAAATGTAATATTTGATCCCTAAATCGCTGACTTATTTTACGGATACCTTTTTTTCCTACACGAATGGCTTATTCTGTAATGTCAATTGGATTTTTACTGTTGAATTTTTCTGCCAACCGGGAAGCGTCTTTGGTGATTTCTTCAGGATAACCGGACATTGCAAGGATTTTGATGGCATTTCTGGTTGTCAACGGTCCTTTCTTTAACCGGTGGTCAAAATTCATCTGATCGTTCAGGATCGTTTCGGTAAAATGGTAGAGGTCAAACTCATCATACAGGAGCCCGGACAGTTCTACATCGTGTGTGGATACAAACACCAGGTTACCTGATTTTTTAAGGTAAGACAGGATTGCTTTCGCCGAAGCAATTCTTTCAGCGGTATTGGTGCCTTTGAAAATTTCGTCGATCAGAAATATGTTCCGGTAGCCACTCTGCACATTATCGATGAGTTCCTTCATTACCGTAACTTCCTGCAGATAGTAACTTTTTCCTTCGAAGATGCTGTCATCGATTCTAATGGAGGAGAAAAGCCTTAGCAATGGGGCACTATAGTACTCGGCGTAGCAGGTATAGATGGTTTGTGCCAGTAGTGAGTTGATGGCCAATGCCCTTAGAAATGTTGTTTTTCCTGACATATTGGATCCTGTGATCAGTATTCCCTTATCCGATACTTCCAGCGAATTGGGCACACATTCTAAAACCAATGGATGGATGGCGTTTTTTACGGAGAATTTGTTTTCAGTTGCTGTAAAAGAAGGGTTGCACCAGGTATTGGTACCGGCCCTTAATGAAGCAACAGAGATTGCCATATCAATGGCGCCGATATATTCGAAGATCATGGAAACCTGTTGCTGGTTTTTTTCTATCGATCTGATGAGACCGAATATGGTAAAGAGATCGATGAGGAATATAGCCTTAAGGATTTCAAACAGGTAAATTGGTATCTGGCTGAGGTCTGCGGCACCAGAGGGATTGGTTTGGACGAACAGTAACCGGATTCTGCGCTGTATTTTTTTGAATACCGCTGCTTCCTTTATCTTTCCAGCGTCAAAAGGGATGTTTTTTTTTGATAGTTTTTGGGCGACCTTAATGAGTACATCGAGCTGTACAAGCGATCTGGTAAATGATAAAATATGCCGTTTGTTCCAATAATTAAGATAGGTAACATTGTAGGCTACAATGAGAATTGCGAACAGGAATGCTATCGGAAATTTAACGGAAAGAATGATGCAGGCGATCAGTGCAAGGATGTCAAAGACTAGATAGCGCAGCCATCCGGGTTTTTCTATCAGTTCTTCTTTTAATAATAGCGAAACTGAGTAGGCATCACGGGATCCGAGTCTGTTAAGCTCAAGCTGGACCTCTTCCCGTAATAATGGGTTTTGCGAAAAAAAAATGGCCTGCTGGTCAAGTTCGGTCAGGTGTTCAAGATTATCAGTAGGGTGTTGCAGTTTGTGGAATAAAAACTGTTCACCTATTTTGCTGGTGGTATGGTTGATGTGGGCGAAAAGCTGAAAGAAATCTATGTCTGAGCGCGTCTGGGCAGTTAGTTTATGGTAGTCGGATGGCCTTTGCGCAGGGCTGTACCAGCTTAGCTGCGCAAGGTCTATATTTTCGCTGTTTGCCTTCGCCCAGTTTCCCCTTAATTTGAGGAGCTGTTTCTCTTTCAGCTTTTTATGGCTGAACACCAGGAAAAAAGAGAGCATTATCAATAAAGAAACTGCAGCAAATACATAAATCATAATCTTATAATAGTGTTGACAATTTACAGAACGAATCTGAAACCTCCTTGAAAATTAATTTATTTTTTCCGGAATTTAAGGCTGGTTCAAAAACTGGCGTGCATAACCAGAAACTACCCGATCGGGGTCATTGACCAGTGATCCCCATATAGACTGTTTTTCATTGGTCAGGTGTGCCAGGGTATCATAAGCCTTGATCCGGATGTGCGGATATTTATGCTTTCTGGCAATCTGTTCGATTAAGTCAATGGATTGGGAATCCCCGTATATTTTGGCAAGCTCTAAAATCAGGTGCCTTCCTGATCCTGCGGCAGAGACATGCGAATCGATAACGCCATTTTTAATGTCAAAATAATATTGTTCCTGGTTGATCATCCTGGGATCGTTGTACATAATATTTAAAGAGACGGCCTGCTCTTTTGGCGGATGCTGGGCATGTATATCTTTTGAAGCGCGGTAAAGCATGGCTTTTCCCTGTTCCAGGTTTGTCCGCTCAAGATATTTCAGATCAACCTTCTCTCCGATATAACCGATCACTTTGTCGTTATCATATTCCCAGATATCTGTTTCGTATCCATCGTTGAGGTATCCGACAGTTAGGAAAGAAAAATTGTGATCGTGTGCCCTTAGGGTATGGTAGATATCTTCCTGTTTTTTTTGCCTTTGGACCTCTTGAGGCTGTGCGTTCCATAATACGCATCTGATCAGGTAAAGTGGATGCTTGTGCATTATAAATATATCGCAATTGTAGCGGTTGTCTTCTTGAAAGGTGGCAAATTCTTTCAGGCCCTGATGCAGGTATTCACTCAGGAACTCCCTGTTGTTTGATAACTTCTGCAGGGATTCAACACAGCCGATCAACGATTGGTCATTATCGGGTTCAATTATTCCATTGATCTCATTTATAAAATCTTCAAATGAAATTGTCTTTTTTGTATTCAGGTGATATGAAAGTGCCATAAATTATGCTGTTAACTGAAGTGCTATAAGTTTTTTGGTGTGTTCTGCAGCAGATCTGACCTCGGGATGGGGATCTTCGAGCATTGAATCGAGTGCATTGCAGCCCTGATCAAAATCGAGATGTATCAGGCTTTTAAAGGCTGCCCATCTGATGTTGTGCTTATCGTGCCTGAGCATTTCTATCATGGACGAAACGGAGTCTGGATGGCCTAGTTCGGCCAGCAGATTGCAGACATTTTCTATTCTTGAGTCGTGAACGGATGCGACAAGTTGTTCGGGCAAACTGGTCGTTAAATTGTATGTCCAGGTAAAAGTAGATGGCTGTTTGGTCATCAGGGTGAGGATAATTATCTTCTTGTCTTCTTTATCTTTGTTGTAGATAAAAATGTCACGGTGTTTTTTGATAGTCAGGCACTCACCATAGCACAGGTTCAGGTCATCTGAGACGAGGGTCAGTTTTTTACTTTTATTGATAATGGCTGGATTTTCGGCATTATCCTGTTGGAACAGACTATAGGAAATCCCATCCCTGGTTAAGCATAATATCAGTACATCCTGATCGAAACTGGATGAATAGGGGTTCTCTTGTGGAATATATTTAGAATCTACTACAGTGAGTTCCAGGGTATAGTTTTTTGCGTTGATCAGGCTCAATGATGTGTATTTGCCTCCTGAAGGGATGTGCAGCTCGTTGGTATTGATCTGATTCAGCTCATAACCAATCAGTTCTGTGAGAAATGACTGAGCTGCAATTTTTTTAAATTCCTCAACAACGTAATCGTTAGTGAAGTCGGATGGTTCTATAGCGGAGGCGAAATCGTGGAATTGCCTGATTGCGCTGATACCGTTGATGCGGTGGGTCTCTGCATTATTCATTTTATGCCAGTTTGATATTAGTGAATAGGAATGCAGGAAAAGTGCTGATTCCTGCATTCTGGTTGGTTAAAGTGCTACAACAATGATCACGATCCCGTCAATGACCAAAATAGCTTCTGCTGGTGCAACAGACTCGTTTGAACTGAAAACTCTGTTTTCTAATTCAGGCATTTTAAATTTCATAATGTTTAATTTGAGAATTTCCCTACTATCATTGCAACATGCTTATGGCCTACTTTCAGGTTTTATCAGGCCAGTTTCCATTTAAGCTGATACTGGTGAGATTGCAGCATCTTCAGCCTGTCAACTGAATAAATATCGCTGAAAGAAGACTTCATCTGATATCTGTTATTCAAAAAGCCAGTTATTGTATTTGAAACAGATTTTTTTGGGGAAGAGGGAGAATCAAAACCCTTAATACGCAAGCGGCCAACGATATGTGGAAGGCCATTGAGGAATAAGAGTTTTTGCTTGAGCTAAAACATTGCTGCGCCAGGTTATCGAGCAGAAGAAACAACTTGAAAGCAGTGTTGTCCGGCTTGCAGACTTTCAATACGAACATGCCAGTGCTTTCAAATTTCTGAACAAAGAGTGGATGTCTACTTATTTTAAGATGAAAGAGGCCGACTATCGTTCGCTGGATAACCCGCAGGAATATATTTTGGACAAAGGAGGCCACATTTTAGTTGCCCTTCACGATGATAAAGTTGTTGGGATATCCTCATGAACGCATCCACGGCTCGACTGGAACTTTGGTAGTGAATGACAGTATCTCCTTCACATTTTCAGAAGTATGAGTGATGCAACGATGATGATCATCATATAGCAGGTTATTTCCAGTTAAATCTGGGTATATACATTATGGTTTGAGCTTATTGTTTAACTGAGATTAGATCGGAAGATAACTGCTCAGCTTTATGTGCATCATACCGTTAGGTCTCATTTTTTAATCAACTGAATGTATTTCGCATTACACTCTCCAATTTTTACATAATAATTCATAGCGTTACCCGCATTTTGGATAGTAATTTGATTTTTTTCTAATATGCCTTGAACCTCTGTTGGTAAAGTTATATCCGGATCAATTGGCTCACCTTCATCATCTAATGTGCATTCGTTTTCACTCCACTCGATATTTTTCAGCGTAAGATAGTAGCCGTTCTTACTTTCGTTAAGTTCTATTTCAGCCTTATCTGCTAAAGTTCTCTTATTGGTAGTTAACTTGTAAACCAGTTGATCTGCTTTGTAGGAGAGCATTAAGGTCATTTCACATGAAGGATCATCGTTTTCAATTACATAGGTTCCTTCAATCGGAAATATGGTCTTTTTTATGGTCGGTTTTGTTTTAGCAACCGTATCAGTTTTTGTTTGCTTAGGCTCAGCATAAACTATTTTTTCGATCTTCTTTTTGCTCGCATGGTTTGTTTTATCCTGGCTCTGGCAGGACATAAAGCAAAATAAGCAGAAGAATACTGAAAGTGGTCGCATCATAATTGTGGATTAAAAATAACGGAAATGACGGATAAAAAAGGATTTTAACCGATTTTAAATTTTAGAGGAGACCACGAAAGTCAATAATAGTGCGGCGATGCAAACATTTAAATGTACCTAAATTTAAAACGTTTTAATATTTTAAGTTTTTCTAAATTAGTGGTACAATTTACGGACATACTTGGCCAGTCAGGTTGGGCGACGAATGTGAAGAGAGAATGGTAAAATTTAATCCAACCATACAGGTGCCGAAATTTCAGCGTGTTTACGTTGGAATCTTCCGTTTGTAAAGGGCGAAAACACGGTTAAGGTATCAGCGTAAAATTAAATAAAGGTCAAGTGCCGCATCTGCGACTTCTGAAGGTCTTAAAACGGTATTTATAACTTTATAATAACTAACCAAATATATACCAATGAAAAGAATCATTACCTATGCATTATTAATACTGCTCTGTTTTGCCGGAACAGCTTTTGCATGCCCAAAACCCAATCTGAAAGCAACCAAATTAGACCATCAGCCTCAGGTAGAGAAAGTAATTAGAAATTTACCGATCCGTACCCCATTAATCTGGTTATAATATGAACTTAAAAATAACAATAACGGCACTAAGCATATTGTCTGTCAGCATAGTAAAGGCACAAAAAATAGACGTTAAAAAAGCATTCGCATCAGCAGCGAAACAAACAGAAGTATTGATCAAAAATGTAGATTCGGCCAGGAAAGTAAAGCCTGATCTGGTTTCACCACGAACTGTAGAAAACGGAGCGTTTAAAATGGTGGTGTCGAAAGATTGGACCAGTGGATTCTTCCCGGCAGAATTATGGTATTTTAATCAATATACCAACGATAGGAAATGGCTCGATTTGGCTAAGAAATATACTGAAGATATTAAAAAGGAACAATTTAACACGGGAACGCACGATTTAGGGTTCATGATTTATTGTCCGTTTGGAAACGGATACCGTTTAACAAACGATCCGGCTTATAAAGCCGTAATTATTCAGGCGGCAAAATCATTGTCTACAAGATTCAACGTCAAAGCAGGGGTGATAAAATCCTGGGATCATAATGGCGATAAGTGGAAGTACCCGGTCATTATTGATAACATGATGAATCTTGAGCTGTTATTCGAAACCACTAAGTTAACAGGCGATTCATCTTTCTATAAAATTGCGGTAACGCATGCCAATACCACGATGAAGAATCATTTCAGGCCCGATTTTAGTTCCTATCATGTGATCGATTATGACACCTTAACGGGTAATGTGCGCCAGAAATTAACCGCACAAGGTTACGCCAATGAATCGGCCTGGGCACGCGGACAAGCCTGGGCATTATATGGTTATACCATGTGTTATCGCGAAACTAAAAAAAAGGCATATTTAGCTCAGGCTGATGGTGTTGCGGGCTTTATCTTAAACAGTAAAATTACGCCGGCTGATGGCATTCCGTATTGGGATTATAACGATCCTAAAATTCCTGATGTTTCCAGAGATGCATCTGCTGCATCAATTACAGCCTCGGCGCTTTACGAATTGGCAAAGTACAGTATCAATGGTAAAAAATATAAAGCAGCTGCCGATAAAATCTTAAATTCGCTCATCACAAAGTACACTAGTAAAATTGGCGCAAATTATGGCTTTATTTTGGAGCACAGCACCGGGCACCGCCCGGCGAAGTCTGAAATTGATGTTCCGATCAATTATGCCGATTATTACTATTTAGAAGCTTTGTTGAGAAGTAAAAACTAAAATGAAGTTTAAAAAGATAATAATGAAACGAAATATAAGCATCATACTGATTTTGGCAACGGCATTTAATGTGTCTGCCCAAAACAAAAAAGGGATTAAACCGGCACAAATTTATACGGTTGCCAATAAAAAAGTAACGGTTTATACTACAGCAGATAAATCTGAATACCGCATCAGTAAAACAGAAACCTTAAGTTTTGCTGAGCATAAGCAACCTTTTGAAACAGAGCCCTGTATTTTTGTAGATCCAACTGTAAAATACCAAACGCTGGTGGGAATTGGCGGTGCTTTAACTGATGCCTCGGCAGAAACATTTGCAAAGTTATCAAAGAAAAAGCAGCAGGAACTTTTAACGGCCTATTACAATAAAGATAAGGGTATTGGCTATACTTTGGCACGTACGAATATTGCGAGCTGCGATTTTTCGAGTGGAAGTTATACCTATGTGCAGGACAATGATAAGGACCTTAAAACTTTTAGCGTAGCGCACGATGAGGAATTTAAAATTCCTTTAATTAAACAAGCTATTGCCGCATCGGGAGGTAAATTGCCTTTGTTTGTAAGCCCATGGTCGCCACCGGCATGGATGAAAGATAACAACAGTTTAATTCAGGGTGGGCATTTATTGCCTGCATACCGCCAAAGCTGGGCCAATCATTACGTAAAATTTATCAAAACTTACGAGGCTATGGGTATTCCGGTTTGGGGTTTAAGTGTTCAGAACGAACCTATGGCTAAACAGAAATGGGAATCTTGTGTGTTCACGGCCGAAGAAGAACGCGATTTTATTAAAAACTTCTTAGGTCCAACCTTACAGAAATCGGGCCTCGCATCAAAAAAACTAATTGCCTGGGATCATAACCGCGATCAGATTTTTCAGAGAGCCAGTACCATTTTAAATGACAAGGATGCTGCTAAATATGTTTGGGGTATTGGTTTCCACTGGTATGAAACGTGGACAGGGAGCGGAATGCAGTTCGGTAATGTGAAACAAACACATGAAGCTTACCCCGATAAAGCGCTCATTTTTACCGAAGGATGTAAAGAACAATACGATGTAAATAAACTGGATGACTGGACCTTGGGCGAGCGTTACGGTTACTCCATGATTAACGATTTTAATGCCGGAACTGCAGCCTGGACGGATTGGAATATTCTTTTAGATGAAAAAGGTGGGCCAAACCATGTCGGTAATTTCTGTTTTGCTCCCGTACATGCCGATACGAAAAATGATAAATTGATTTATACAAATGCTTATTATTATATGGGGCATTTTTCTAAATTTATCCGCCCGGGAGCCAAAAGGATAGGAGCAGCATCCAGTCGCGATAAATTGCAATCAACAGCTTTTTTAAATCCCGACGGTAAGCTGGTTGTAGTAGTAATGAATCAATCGGATGATAAATTAAAATACAGTTTATGGATAAAAGGGGAGGCTGCAACAACAACCAGTTTGCCACACTCCATCACAACATTAGTAGTAGAATAAACGACAGGAGAAAACGAATTGAGCGAAAGTTAATCACACTGGCAAACCAATTTCGAACCTGATAAAATGTGTTGGGTTAGCCATTGGATATGCCAATCAATTGGTTTTCATGGGATTATCAGGCTAACTAATTGGCAAGTTCAATAAGGATACCGCTTATTGTCCAGATACTACATGCAAGCCCAAATAACAGGCAGTACAATACAATATCGATTTCCTTTCTCAGCTTGATCCAAAAGACGGCAACAAACATCAGCGGGCAGGTTGCCATAAAGATGAAAATAATGGTTGCCAGCGTCTCAAAGATATCAGGGCTGTAATCTATGAGCAATATGTTCAAACCCAGGTAGGATAGCCAGACAAAAATTGGGGAAATGAGGCACAATAACCATTTCCAATATCCTTTGAGTACAAGTTGGTTAGGAGAGGTCTTGCGGTAGTTCTGGCGCAACAAGAGGACAATGCCAAGCATGCACAGTGCCAGCATTCCGATTTTGATGTAGATATTCCTGATGCTGTCTGCCCGGGTATTGATCCCGGTTGAGGAAACCAGCTTACCATCCCGGAACTCCTCAACCCTGGTTCGCTCCCCGTTCACAATGGTCTGTTTAATTACCGCATTGCTGGTGCTATCCCTAAAGGTCCAAAAGGAGTCTTCAATGCCCATTTTATAGAATCCTTCAATCATCAATTTACCGTTTTTTGTCCTGGTGAATCTGCCGTCCAGCCGCCCACCTTTAAACCTTAAAGCATCTCTGCCCTCTGGGGTCTCTATGGTCAGCGCAGTGATTTTTCCCAGTGGCATCAGGCTCGTACTATCTGTTATCTGCCCCCGCACATGGATATCAAGATCTTCCAGGGAACGGTTCTTGTTATAATCGTCATTCATAACAGGGCGGCTGATGTACTGGTAGTTTACCTTAACAACGAGCAACGAATCTTTTCTGTAAAATTCAAATTCATCATAAAGCTTCACGTCCGGAGTTACAGGAGATCGTAAAAGCACATATTGGGGATGGTCAAAAGATTGGAGATACGGCCTCTGGCTGGTGGCGCAGAAGGAGAAAATGGTAACGATGGCGATAAACGCTGTGGCCAACCGCGGCAATAGAGATTTGCCCAATGCGGGCTGAGGTTTGCCTTTGAGATGCAACCAGCCGAGCAACAACACCGGTAAGGCCAGCAAATCGGTAGGGTCAACAGTCCGCTGGAGGGGAAAAAAGGTATTCACCAATTCAATCAATCCGGAGGAATATTCACTTTTCCAGAAAACGAACAGTATGCCGCTTAGGATAAAGATCCAGGATTTAAATTTGGGAAAGAGTGCACACCAAAAAATAGGGAAAATGAACAGTCCACAGAAATCGGATAGCTTGCCGGTAAACACATTATGAAAAGTAGCTTTCAGCAGGAAGTCGTTGAGAATCAGTAGCACAAGGCAAAAAATGAAAATCGGCGACAAGAGATTTTTTAAACGGTCATACATGCTTACTGAGGTTTGTTTCTATTAATACGGATTAAGCCGTTTGGTAACCTATAAACAGCAAATCTATCAGGGAAATTGCCTTTAAAACATTTTTAAAAATTAATTAGCCACGGAAGCACGAGAAATCACGGAGGAGATTAAAGTATTTCCGTGTTTTTCGTGCTTCCGTGGTAAACATAATGCTTAGGCATGCGCAGAAAGAGGAAGAATTATCAGTGAAAGTTAAAAGCGATTTCCCTGGCAAATCTATCATGCAAATATGTTTTAGACCTGTTGCAACTATTTCTCTATACCCCTTGTGATATTATAGCTATGACTAGCTATAAATTTAGAAATCCATGTCTAATAGCAATCCTGAAAATTCTTGTATATTCTGTCATTAACTCCTTATTAAATTTGTTAGATACTCCAGAATTATCTATAGTTTTATGACAGCACCGTTTTCGAAGAAAATAACATTGTTTTTTGTAATCAGTATAATTTCAATACTGGGAATTATAGTTTCCTCATTAATTATGATAAACCAAAATGGAATGAATGCAAGATTGCAAGGTTGGGTAAACTTACTCTGGTTGCCGTTGCCCGTTTTAATAATAATTATTGACAGAATTTGTATTTGGAAATTCGAAGCGAAAAATGTTAACAGAATCCAGTTCTACATTTTGGGAACGTTAATGTTTCTTTTTATCATTAATTTGATTAGACTGCAACTACAATAAGAAATTATCATCACCCATACGTTTTTATCCGCTACGGTAAACGTATGAGATTTACCGGGAGTAGCTATATTTCAATTTAACTACTGGCGCTGGCTCATGTTCATTGAATAATTTCCGTCAGACAGAGGTAAACAATACCGTTAAAGTTGCAGTCATCAAGGTCATTCTTGCTGGTTTGCAAACAATTTTTTGATTATGCTGATGTATCAAGATGCGATTCAGTACCTTTTAATTTAAGTTTGTAATTTTCCTAAGCACATATTCCTTATAATTAGGCCCAATGGAAATGCTTTTTCCGGCAATTATAATGTCATTTGAGGTAAAGGAAGCAATCTTATTAATGTTAATAATAAATGAACGATGAATCCGAAGTAAGGGTAACGCAACGATATCCGGTTCTAAATCGCTGATTTTGTACTTTATAGTGATAGAGCTATGATCGAAAACGACAACTATATTATCTTTAAGGCTTTCGATATACAAAATTTCATCGGTATTCAACCTGTGGTTTCTTAACCCGGATTTTAGAAATAGGTAACGCTTTTGAGCTGCTATTAAGGCGACAGCTTTATCGGGTTTAACTGACCGTAAATACCGGTCGATGGCTTTGAAAAACCGCTCAAATGTGATAGGTTTGAGAAGATAATCGATGATGTCAAGATCGTAGCCATCTACAGCAAATTCGCGGTATGCAGTGGTAATTATCACGGCGGGCGGATCTTTTAAGCTTTTTAAAAAATCGATACCTGTTATCTGAGGCATTTTAATATCCAGGAACATCAGGTCTATCTGAACAGTTCTTAAGATCTCCAGTGCCTTTACCGCACTCGAGCAGGTAGCCACAACTTCAAAGGCATCCAGTTGAGCGATATGGTTTTGAATCAGTTTAATGGCTAGTGGTTCGTCATCCACTAAAAGACATTTTATTTTCATAAAGCGAAGTTAACTTTGTTAAGTATTTTCCAGATTAATTTCCAGTTGCACTTCAAAAGTGTTTTCAACTCTTTTAACCATGAGTTCATATCTCGATGGATAGATTAGTTCCAGTTGCCGCGTAATATTACCCAATCCTATGCCGCTACCGCCGGCTTCAAGATCTTCCTCTATGCAACTGTTGTTAACCATAAAGTTCAGATGACCATTTCGCATATGGAGTGTGATCGTGATAAAAGAATTACCGGCATCCTCGCTGGCACCATGTTTAAACGCATTTTCAACGAAAGATAGTAAAATCAGTGGTGCGATAGCTGCCTGATTGTCGGTTACATACTCAAAACTAATCTGCAGCCGCTCGTCATACCTAATTTTTTCCAATTCAAGATAATTCTCAATTAATTTTATTTCCGATGAAAGAGGAACATAAGCGGTGTTGCACCTGTAAAGCACATAATCTAGTATCTCTGACAAACCAGCTATCGATTTTGAGGTGACCGGAGAGTTCATCAGCGACAGCGAATAAATGTTGTTCAGTGTATTGAATAAGAAATGCGGGTTGAGCTGGCTACGCAAAGCTTTAAGTTCCGTTTCTGCCTTTTCTTTCTCCAGCATTAGCGAACGCTGCTGAACCACGTACTGATCACGGATCAGTTTAACAAAAGCGAATACCCAGGCCGCAGAAAAGGATAGGGCAAAGTAGTGTGTCACTAATTTGGGCAGATCGGATATTATCTCCCATAGCGATTCCTGCGCAAAAGGAGGTGTTCTGATCAGCGGTTCCAAAAGGTATATAACAGCGATACGAGAGCAAGCAGAGATGAGGTATGAACCTGCAATAAAATAAACAACTACCTCAAAATAGTTCTTCGACCCCATTAACTTAGGAATGATGAGGTAAGCTAGAAAATAAGAGGCCAGCATGGTTATTGAGATATAATAAATTTGGCGGTATATAATGCTGTCTAGTTGTCGATATTCTTCAATATCGTATCGGTTCATGAAAAGCAATGCAACTATCAGCCAAAAGATGACGTGTGTTTGAAAACGGTGTGTCAGGCTGAACTTAACGATTCTATCGATTAATGGCATGATCAAATATAGCATATCAGAGGATTATCACCATTAAACGCGACAGAATAGCGTAAAACCCTCCTGAAAAGGGCAGATTTAAAGACGAAATGTGATATGTGGTCGCATAGCAGTTTCTATACATCCTTTTGACTTTTCTGGCAGAGCTGTTTTACAGACAAATTAATTTATTCGATTTTCATCGAAGTTTTCAAAGAAATTATCAAGATGAGATCACAAATTAACATCATTACCTTGCTTCTATGCATTAAGATAGGTGCAACGGCCTACGGCCAGCAGGTTAAACAATTACCCATAAAATCCACCAATGCAATTGATCGTGTTATCCAGAAAAAAATGAACGATGCCCATCTGGTAGGCCTTGGTGCAGCCGTTATCGTCGACAAGAAATTGGTTTGGTCGAAAGGGTATGGTTACGCTGACAGGGAGAACAAAGTGCCGTTCACCACATCGACAGTCATGAACATAGCATCTGTTTCCAAAACCATTACCGGGGCCTGCCTAATGAAAGCCGTGGAGCAGGGGAAACTTTCTCTTGATGAAGATATCAATACCTATCTACCCTTTAAGATTCTTAACCCATTCTTTCCGAAAGAGAAAATCACCTTGCGTAACCTGGCCACCCATACCTCCGGCCTGAATGACAGGTTCCCTTTTTATACCTCCGACAGTTTGTATGTTAATGGGAAAGATTCACCGGAACCACTGGGCGATTTTCTGCAAAACTATTTTACAACTGGTGGCAAATATTATTCAAAAGCAAATTTTATAAATCATAAGCCTGGTACGTTTCGTGAGTATTCTAATATCGGCACCGCGCTGGCTGGCTACATCGTTGAAGTACGAACAGGTAAAAAGCTGAATGAATACAGCAAGGAATATCTATTCAAGCCATTGAAAATGGATGATACGGGCTGGTTCCTGTCCGACATTGACCTGAAAAAGCACGCCCGGCTTTACCAGAAACAGGCGGATAGCAGTGTTAAACGGATACCGCTTTACGGACTGACCACTTATCCTGATGGCGGTGTACGTACGTCGGTCAATGATTTGTCCCACTTCTTCATTTGTTTACTGAACGACGGTAAGTTTCAAAACAGACAGGTTCTCCAGGAAAAAACGGTTCGGGAAATGCTCCGGTTTCAATTCGATAGTGTGCACAAGCCTGAAAATATAGAACCAGCAAAACTAAATTCAGGTATTTTCTGGTCTACCAAGATGGGTGGAAAAAGGATAGGGCACAACGGCTCCGACTTTGGTGTAAGAACTTTTATGCTTTCTGACCTTAAAAAGGAAGTAGCGGTGATCATGTTCATCAATACCTCACTGCTGGAAACAGAGGAGGCCAAGTTCTTTGGTATCTATAATGAGCTTTATCAATATGGTGTCCGGATGAGGAATCGTAGCTATATAATAAACAATGGGAATTAGGTTCATTTCCAAAAAATAGAACTTAAATAATAGTAACGCAAGACCTGGAAAGTTACTGGGAAACCTGTAGCACTGAAAGAAGCGCTGAAAGAATTATATCAACTCTGAAGTTAACTTCAGAGTTTGACAAAGAAGAGATAAATTACCTGAGAATCATGCCCTGTTGTATAAAGGGCACGATTCTCTGATTGATAACAAAATCGTGTAAGCTATTTAGGATATACAAGCACTCCGCCTAGCCAGGTCTGTTCAACATTGATGTTTCTCATATTCATACTCACCTGTTCTTCCGGCATTGTTAGTGGGTCGGATGCTAAAATAATAAAATCAGCGAAATGTCCATTGGTTAAAGAACCGGCCCATTGATCTGCATAACATTGCCAGGCAGCATCATAGGTTACCGCTTTTAAGGCTTGTGCGGGAGAGATCTTCTCAGATGGATTGAGTACGTTGTCAGGCGCTGCTTTGGTTTCCATGACGCGGGTAATGGATTGTTCCATCATGCGCAAGGGTCCTAAAGGCGTCACAGTATGGTCACTATGCAACGAGATACGGAGGCCCTTATTTAGCGCTGACGAACATGGGTCAAGCCAGTTAACCTTTGGACCAACGGGATTTTTGTCTTGGGTCTGATCCTTAAAAATAACATTCTGAAAGGCATCACCCCAATAGCCAACATGTCCGATCAGAAAGCTCGGTGAAATATTATAGGTGGCCATGTCATTGATGTCATCACTACCGAGCAGAGAACAGTGTTCGATACGGTTACGCAACTCAGGCCCCTTATAATTATCAAGGGCAGCCTTATAGGCAGCAATCGTGTTGGTTATAGCCTGGTCTCCATTGGCATGGACCATGATTGGCCATCCCTTTTCAACGATTACTTTGTCCACCAGATTTTGAAAATCGTCGACTGTATAATTAAAAATACCGCACGGCTCTTTAGGGTCAATGTTACAAACATATGGTTGCGATTGATAGCCAGTAAGTCCTTGGTTGGAACCATCCGTTACTATTTTGACATGGCCGAAATAGATGTCGCTATAGGAGGATGGTTGTTGATATTGTTCCAACGCGGCAGCTTTATCTAGTGATTCACAATATTTAGTGCCTCCCAGACGGACAGTTAGGTTTTTAGCGTCTATGTAAAGTTTCAATAATATCAGGTAGTTTTCAAGTAGTAAGGCATCATACATAGAAGTTACGCCTCTTGAATTGGCTTCCTGAAAAAATTTGTCAAGATTATCAGTTAATATTGATGGCTCTGTTGTTTTTAGGATAGCTGCCCAATGTGCAAGTACGGCAGGTGTCATACCAGCTTGTTCCTGAAGCGCGCCATTGGTTTCATTGATATAATCTTGAGCGGAAGAGTATCGTTCACGCAGTTTTTCATTACCTATAAAGTGATAAGTAGTGGTAAGTGCTAATGAATTTGCATACAGTGTATGGCCTGACGCGCTAAGTACCAGTATCGAAACCTCTGTACTTAATGAATCAAGAAAATTATAATCGATTTCGGTAAAGTTACTACACTCATTAGGGTAAAGTAACGCAGGGTCAAGGCCGTTTGCAAGTATTGTCTTACCCGGATTGTCAATTAACGCCTTATTTAATATACCTTTTACGTAATCTGTTGTGTAGCCAACCCCAATCAGGTCCTGGCCACTGAAGGGGCTGACATTTACCCAGGCTGACATGATGCCTGAGAACACGGTATGTATATGCGGCTCGAAAAGGCCTGGCAATAGCGTTTGTCCGTCCGGTAAGATAGTAGTGGGATACCCTTTATATTTTTCATCCATTGCGGCTTGTACATCCGCAAGACTACCGCTGGCTATTACAGTTCCTTCAGCAAATCCAATAGCTTCAACAGTTGATACGTCGCCGTTGATCATCGGCCTGATGGTGCCGGTTCCGGTTCCGACTGAATATACCATTGGTGCGGGGGATGCAGGTTTTGGCTTGGCTTTAGGAAGGTGTGCGGTAATTTTTGCCAGATTTTCTTCACTGAAGATTTCATCTTCCAGTATGTTTACAATTGGGTTGTTGCATGAGCAAATACATGCATGGTGGTGTGTGTGGGAGTTTTCCATTTAGATGAATAAGTTTTGGTTTGGTGTGATTATCTCACAATAATATAAAACACTAATCACTTATAAAAAAAATGGGAACGGGGAAAATTACCCTTTTTTTTAAGGGGTTTTTTCCCCTAACCGCGAACTTTGATTTGATTTTATTATCGTTAACAATGGTCCAGTGAGGTCCACTTAGAGCAGACGTAGTAACCAAGAAACATTACTATTGTAATGGCACCCTGATGTAAGTATTTTAGATATGGCCTTAAAGCTGATCTGCCTGACACAAAAGAACATCAGCCAAATGTACGATGCCCCTGAGCAATTAGGTTAAAACAGTTCAGAAACCTGCCATTGGTTTCCAGATAGAATGACTTTGGATTTGAATTATATTTTTTTGAGAAGCATTAATTTAGTTGACGCAGTTCATTTTACATACTCATGCATTACAAATTAAAATGGTGTTGTACTCAGTATATAATTCTACTTTTAACTGGTTTGAATTTAAGGAAGCGCACAGTACTATGATAGCCTTATTTTATTTATATTAAATCCTTAATTAATTGAAGTCCTGTCTTTATTTCATGTATGATTTCATACTCCAAAGCAGTATAATCCATGTTTTCTTCAATGCGTTTCTCCCAACTCGAAGTTTGTTCCGTAAGCATGATTAAGCCAGCAGTTCCGGCAGTTCCTCTCAGCTTGTGAAGAATTCTCTTTAGTTCTTCTGTATTTTTTTCTTTTACCGCTAATTTTATATTTTCTTTAGCCTGATCAAGCCCTTGTATTACTAAGTTTAAAAATATTACTTTAAAATCATCATCATCACCCACCTGCTCGTTCAGAATATTCATGTCCAAATAGGTCTCTGATTGTGGTGGGTTTTCAGATAATTCCTGACCCTCAATACCTATATGTTTTTTCAACATTTCCAAAAGATCGTTTTGTCTGAGCGGCTTGGGTAGGAAATCATTCATTCCCGAATCCAGACATTTTTCTTTTTCACCCAATACATTTCCTGCAGTCACCCCAATAATCGGAACTGTGGAGTATTCCGGTAACAGCCGGATTTGCTTCGTGGCTTCTATGCCATCCATTACAGGCATCTGTACATCCATCAACAGCAGATCAAAAAGCTGATCGCGGCATTGTTCCAAAGCCTGCAAACCGTCAGTTGCTTCTACTAATCTTACATCGGGAATCAGTGATTTCATCATCCTGTTATTCAGAACCATGTTTACCGGATTATCATCAACAAGCAAGACAAGAGGCGAAGTCATGAGCAGGGAAGGTTCTTCTGTTTGCAATAGTTTTCGGGCAACTGTATCTTTTTCTGAACTTTTTATTGCCCGTCGTAAAGTTTTGTACAATTCTTCAGATTTAATAGGTTTAAGCAGAAAATAGGAGTTTTCTTCCTTCCTGAAAGAATTGATCACGTCAAGTTCTTCAGAAGAGGTGTGAAGGATAACAAGCGGTGAGACTTCATTCTGCTGATTAAATAGCTGCTTTATTTTTTCAATTGTTTCCAATCCTGATATAAGCGGCATGTGGTAATCTATTAGAATAATATCAAAACGCTCGCCGGCTAATAGCATCTGTAGAGCTTCCATTCCGTTCGCAGCCTGTGTAGAATTTATATTCTTGTAAGCAAGCATATGCTGAAGAATAACCCTGTTTGCTTCGTTATCGTCAACAATCAGAACCCTGTTGATTTTCAGTATTTCATTTTCGTTTTGATCAGAAATTTCAAAAGGAATCTCAATATCAAAATAGAAAACAGAACCTTTCCCGAGTTCACTTACCAAAGTAAGATTACTTCCCATATATTTCAAAATGTTATTTGAAATGGTAAGTCCGAGACCGGTTCCTCCATATTGTTTACTGATAGAACTGTTTTCCTGAGTGAAAGCATTAAAGATATGCTGCTGTTTTTCTACAGGAATACCAATTCCTGTATCCCTTACTGAGAATCGTAATGTTATATTTTTATCGTCTAAATTCAGTTTTTCTACTTTAAGCTCTATCTCACCTTGTTCTGTAAATTTTACAGCA